>Ga0116152_10004223_pt1 | contig 11386 bp, 8 predicted proteins | sample AD_UKC119_MetaG_FD_89894 | JGI IMG/M metagenome (GOLD analysis project Ga0116152, IMG submission 89894) | Active sludge microbial communities of municipal wastewater-treating anaerobic digesters from Hong Kong - AD_UKC119_MetaG | ecosystem: Engineered > Bioreactor > Anaerobic > Digestate...
TGAGCAGCACGATCACACCCAGGCCCTTGGCCGCTGTCCCCGCCCCGACCACGTCCACCTGATAGTCCATGACGAAACTCGTCGTGCCCATGCTGGAGACCCGGGCCCCCACTCGCACTTCCGCCGGATAGGTCACCGGTTGCAGAAATGAGCATTCGGTCTGAGCCAGGATCGGGCCCACATCCCCATTGGGCCGCAGCGGGATGCCCACCCGTTCCATGTAGGCCATCCTGGCGGACTCGAACCACCGGAAGTACACGGTGTTGTTGACGTGACCCAGCGCGTCCATGTCGCCCCACCTCACCGGAAGGGTCAGGACGACGGGATACTCACTCACATCCTCATGGTCCCAGCCCTGCCGCAGGGGGGCAACAGACGCTGACCCGGACGACAACGGCGCTCGGCAGAAACCACCCGGATGGGATGCCCGCCCCGGAGCAATCCTCACCGACGTGGCCCATGTGGAGGCAATGGGCAGAAATCCGCGTGCTCCACAGGGCTTCGTCCCCGGATTCGGCTTAGGCTGCCAGCATGGGCAGTCCAGTGAGCACGGGTTCGACCCACTCCGCTGCCGGGCATTCCAGGGCCGCCAATCCTGACGCAATGCTGCTGTGCCGATGGCTGCCCCAGCCGCAGCCTTTCGGAGCGTTCTCCGGCAACAACGACGGCGTGCACGACGGCGACCGGCAGGGGCTGGTCAATCTCTGGTCCACCGGTGGCGTCGTGCATCCGGGACAGTACGTCGGCCCCCCGCGCGGTGGACTGGCCACCGGGCCGGATCCCACCTACAGCGTGGCCATGCCACTGGGCGGCTACCTGAACATCGACTCCGGCGTCCTGACTGCCTGGACGCAGCGGCCGCACGCCCGCCCCATCCTGCGCGCAGACGGAGAAGTGTTCGACGCCGAGGCGTTCGGCATCGCCAATCCCTACTTCCTGGCGCAGTACCGGGAGCTGTCCCACGCCCAGTGCCGCCGCAACATCGCAGTGGCCCGCCGGCAGCGACTGGCAACGGCGCAGCTGGAGTCCGCCTCCAGCACCAGCCCCGTCGATCCCAGGGACGAGGCCGACAGTGCCGCCGAGGCCGCGATGGAGCTGATCGCCGCGGCGCGGGCACCTCAGGTTTGCAGCTGCCGCACCGACGAGAAGACCGCTGTCGGGCCGCTGAAGTCGCAGGCAGTTCCCTCGGCACTGCTGCAACGGCCGGCTGCCCTGACCATCATGGCGGGCGTCGGTTCTCCCGACGATGCGATCGACGTGGTCTGGCGACTCACCGCGGAGCTTGCAGATGCGACGACCGCTGCACTCGTCCGCGCCGCGGAGGATCTTGCCCGCGAGGCGTCGGGCAACCTCGCCACACTGCCCGTCGGGCCTCTCACCGAGGAGTCGGTGGCAATGGTTGCCGCTCAGGCGTTGCGCTGGCACGGATACGAGGTCCTCGAGCGGCTGCCCTCCTGGACCCTGGGCTGGATCTTCGTCGCTGCACCGCTGCTGCAACGGCTGCAGAGCAAGGTCGGTACGAGCCTCGAGGCGACCCAGGAACAGGCCGACGTCTGCCGGATCGAGCGAGCCAACCACATGTTCAGGGTTCGTTCCGCAGCCAAGGCCGCGCTGCACGCGACCAGCCAGTGGGCCTCGGACCCCGTGGTCGATCTGCGCCCCCGCGTTCCGTGGCCCCGGTTCTCGCCGAGCGCGGAGAGCCGCACGCTCTACCAGAACGCGCTGGGCGACCTGCAGCCCTGAGGCCAGGACCCAATGAGCGGTCAGGAAGAAGAACGGGCTCCACGCCGCCGCGTCAGCTGAACGGAACCCTGGTGTCCGAACGCCAGGAGCGGCTGCCGAGCAGATGCGCGAGGCGGGCGAGTGCGTCATCGTCCTCGGGCGTGATGAAATTCCCCATCACGCGCAGGGCCACGCCCATGAGGCGCCTCGACCGCATGCCCAGTGGTCCTGCCACCCGCAGGAAATCCGGGTGGGTGAGCAGCTGGGCGAGGCGGCGCGCACCGGAGAAGGCCGTGCCGTATCGGTGCTGGAGCAGGGCTGGCCAGGCCGACAGGTAGTCATCGGTCTCAGCCATCAGTTCCACCGCCACCCGACCCGTCTCCATGCCGTAGTCGATCCCCTCACCGTTGAGCGGGTTGATACAGGCCGCGGCGTCGCCGATCAGCATCCAGTTGGGACCGGCGACATTGGACACCGCACCTCCCATGGGAAGCATCGCCGAACGGACGCGCGCCATCGAGGACGTGAACCTGAACCCCGCCTTGCGCTGGTCGTAGTAGCGCTGCAGCAGGCGCCGCAGATTCACGCTGGCCGGACGTGCGGCGGTCTGCATGGCACCCACGCCGATGTTGTACTCCCCGCCACCGATCGGGAACAGCCAGCCATACCCACTCTGCGGATTGTTGTCCGCTGTCCGTAGTTCCAGATGCGCGGTGATCCACTGATCGTGCATCACCTCGGACTTGACGTAGGCACGGGCGGCGACGCCGAAGGCGGTGTCCCGGTGCCACACACGTCCCAGCCGCGTGCCGATCGGGGACTTCACCCCGTCGGCGACGATCACACGACGGCACTGCACGGTCTTCACCGTGTCCTTGTGGGCAACCTGCACCGAGCCGACCCGGGCACCGTCGAACCCCACATCGAGCGCCCGCCAGCCGGTCGCGACCCTCGCCCCGGACTCGGCCGCATGTTCGGCGAGCCTGGTGTCGAGCTCCTCGCGGGGCACCACCGATCCGACCGCCGGAAGCGACCCACCCGGCCACGGCAGATGCCAGGTGCGACCGTAGCCGGCCGCACGCAGACCCACGATCTCCGGGCGGTCCTCGAGAAAGTCGAGCAGCCCCAGACGCTGTATCTCCGCGATGGCACGCGGGGTGAGCCCGTCGCCACAGGTCTTGTCACGGGGGAACGCCTTGGCGTCCAGCAGCGTCACCTCGTGCCCCGCACGGGCCGCCCACGCGGCGGCGGCAGAACCCGCCGGCCCAGCGCCCACCACCAGGACGTCCGTACGGTCGGGTGGTGCGGCGTGCAATGTCATGCCCCTATTCTCACGCGCGTGACGCGAGCCTCCAAACAGGGGCTCATTCACCGCGGGGCTGTGCGTATTTGGTCCCTTTCACCCGAATGGCCCCTTAAGTGGGCCTTCGAGGGCCCGATGCTTCACATGAGCCATATTAGGGAGCCTCACCATGGGATCGACCACAAGTCGATGGCACGGCTGGAAGAACCGGATCACGGCGGGCGTTGCGGCCACCGCGCTGACCGTCCCACTGCTGACCGCCGTCACCGTGCAAGCTTCGGAGGAGGGAACCCAGCAGGAGTACCTCCTCAGCGTCTCCGGTGATCTGTCCGCGGTCGCCGCCGCCGTCGAGGCTTCCGGCGGCGAGGTCCTCGAGAGTTTCGCTGTTGCTGAGGCACTCCGCGTCCGGATGCCCGAGTCCGCGGCCGTGCCCGCCGACGCCACTGTGGTTCCCGACGTCTCCTTCTCCTTCAACAGCCGCGACGACGACAAGGAGCGCGGCAAGTCCGCCCAACACCGCAACTCCACGAACCAGAACGAAGAAGCAACCACCACCGACGACACCAACACTCACCGCGCGACCAGCCAGGTCCCCGACGGGGTGGACGGGTCGGGCGTCACCGTCGCACTCGTCGACACCGGGGTCGCCGACACCGGTGAGCTGAACGTCGAACACATCAACGCCAGCGACGGCGCCCAGGGTGATGGCTACGGCCACGGCACCCACCTTGCGGGACTGGTCGCCGGCAGCGGCGCAGCATCGGGCGGCGAGCTGGCCGGCGCAGCCCCGGGAGCGAAGGTCCTCGATGTCCAGGTGGCCGATGAACAGGGCTCCACCTCGATGACCGAAGTCCTGCGCGGACTGCAGGCCGTCAGCGACCGGGCCGCCAGCGACCCCTCGCTGAAAGTTGTGAACCTGGCGCTGTCCACCGGTAGTCCCCTGCCCCCATGGGTCGACCCGCTCTCCCGCAGCTTGGCTCAGCTGTGGTCGGACGGGCTGACCGTTGTTGTGGCAGCGGGCAACGACGGCAAGGATGGCGTCAGCTCTCCCGCCACCGATCCGCTGCTGCTGGCCGTCGGATCGGTTGACGAGAACGACACCGCCGATCGGGGCGACGACGTACTGGCCGACTTCTCGGCGTACGGCAAGTCCTTCGGGGTGTTGCGTCCGGATGTCTCGGCTCCGGGAGTGTCCCTGGTGTCCCTGCGGGCACCTGGTTCCATCGCGGACGTCGAGAACCCCGACGCCCGGGTCGGCGACAAGTACTTCAAGGGCACCGGCACCTCGATGTCCGCAGCACTTGTCTCCGGCTTGGTCGCCGATCTGCTCTCGCAGCGTCCCGAGCTCAGCCCCACCGATGTGAAGCGTGTGCTTCGCGCCAGCGCGTTCGGCAAGGGCCTGAGCCTCGGTGCGGGGACCGGCGGGGTCGATCTGACGGCCGCACTCAACACGGATGTGTCCGCCACTGCAGCACTTCCGGACCTGGACCTCGGCACCGACCGCGGCCCCCTGGAGTCCGACGCAGCTGCCTGGGCCGCCTTCGCAGCCGCCTGGGAGGCCGGGAACCTGCGCGGGGTCGTGGAGGCCTGGATCCAGCTGAGCCCACAGGGGCGCCGCTGGGCAGCGGACGCCTGGTCCATGGCGGTGCTGCAGCACTCCCTGACCATGGAGGATGCCGAGTTCTTCGGCCGCCGCTGGGCCGGCCGGCGCTGGGCCACCCAGAACTGGGAGGGCCGCCGCTGGGCCGAGGATGCCTGGGTGGGCCGTCGCTGGGCCACCATCGACTGGGACGGCCGTCGCTGGGCCGAGAACGCCTGGGACGGACGCCGCTGGGCGGGGCGGCGCTGGGCCGCCGACGACTGGCTGGCCTTCGCCTGGACCGTGAGCCTCGCAGCCGATTCCCCCGAGATCCAGGACCAGTGGAAGTCCGAGGACTGGGATGGCCGCCGCTGGGCGGGCCGCCGCTGGGCCAACACCGAGTGGGTCGGCCGCCGGTGGGCTTCGGATGCCTGGGAGGGTCGTCGCTGGGCAGGGATCAGCTGGGACGGCCGCCGCTGGGCAGCCGGCGACTGGGAAGGTCGTCGTTGGTCCGATATGGCCTGGGATGGCCGACGGTGGGCCACGGAAAACTGGAGTGGCCGTCGCTGGTCCGTGACAGGCTGGGGGATGTGATTCCGCCAGCGGCCGGTACGCGTGGCTGAGGCCACGCCCGCCACAGACGAACAGGAACACCCCGGGAAGTCCGGGGTGTTCACTGTTGTTGCCGTCGTCCTCGTCGCAGGTCTGCTGGCAGTGGCCCTGACGGGTCTGGTGCTGTCCTCGGTCACGATCATGCCCTACTACTACGAAGGTGACGCGCTCTGGCCGTATCTGCTGTTCCTGCTCTTCGCAGCAGTCGCTGAGGTCTTCTACGTGCCCCTGCGGCACGGAGATGCCCAGGAACAGCTCACCTTCTTCGAAGCTGTGCTGCTCATCGGAGTACTGATCTTCGCCCCGGTGATCGCCCTCGTCCTGCCCCTGGTCGGCTTCCTGGTCGCGGGTCTGGCCCTGGGGCTCAACACGCGCAAGATCCTGTTCAACCTGGGCTCCTACGCGCTCGGCTCGGCCGCGCTGGTGCTCGCCTACGTGGTCGTGTTCCCCGACGGCGGCGAGTTCTCGGTCATCTCGGTGATCGGTCTGCTCGTCGGGGGAATGCTCTTCAGCGGCATCAACATGCTGCTGCTCGCGTGGATCCTCAACGCCGATCAGGGTGTACCACCGGGGGAGTTCATCCGCGAGCAATGGCTGATGAGCCTGGTGATGGCGGTCGGCAGCGTGGGTATCGCGGCGACCGCGGTCGCGCTGGCCCAGACCACGCCGGTGCTCACGCCGTTCGCCCTGCTCCCCGCGGCGGCCCTGTGGCTGGCCTACAACTCCTCGGCGCAGCAGAACGCCGCCCTGGAACGGAACCGCTGGATCATCCGGCTGAACACCGCCGTCTCGCAGCCTCGCTCGACCACCCACATGGCCGAGAACGCGGCGCACGCGTTGCGGCGGGTGTTCGAGGCCGACGACATCTGCCTGATGGCCGACGGCGTGACGCTGCGAGCCGACGAACCCGGCGAGCAGCTCGAGCCGCACCCGCCCGCGGAACTGGACCACCGGCTGGTGTCGTTCGCTACTGCGCAGCCGAGGGCCATCCCGACAGCCCTACTCCCCCCGAACTGGCGCTCCGGTGTCGCCGTCGAACTCGTTCTCGCCGACGATGAGCGGGGGGCACTGCTCCTGGGCGCGACCAGACGCCCGGCAGGCCTGGACCGGGTACTGCCGTGGGCCAGCGGGACATGGCAGTTGCGTGATGTGGACAGGCCGGTGCTCCAGGCGCTGACCGCATCCATGGCCGGTGCGCTGCGGGCAGGGCAGCACCTGACCGCTCTGACCGAGGAGACCGCGAAGCTGACCGCAGTGGTGGACCACGCGACCAACGGGATCGCCGTCTACGGGGCCGACGGGTCGGTGCTGATGTGGAGCCCCGCGATGGCGACCATCTCCGCAGTGCCGGCGGCCGACGCCCGGGCGGCCACCGCGGCGCCGGTACTGAGCCTGCAGGAGCTCGCTGACAGCGTGCGTGGCACCCGCGGGGTCAACAACGCCGAACTGGCCGTGGTGCGCGACGACGGCACCAGCCGGGACCTGAATGTGTCCGTGGTGTGGATCGACGACACCGGGTCGAGCCTCGGTCACAACACAGCGGGTGCCCTGGCCATTCTCACCGTTCAGGACGTCACGCGGGAGCGGCAGGCCGAACGGGCCAAGTCCGACTTCATCGCCACCATCTCCCATGAGTTGCGGACCCCCATCACTCCTATCAAGGGGTATGCACAGCTGCTGTCGACGCGCTGGGAACAGATGCCGCTGGCCAAGCGGGAGAAGGTGCTGCGGACCATCAGCGACAAGGCCGACCATCTGAGCAGACTCGTGGACGATCTGCTGCTGGCCTCCAACGTCTCCGGGTCGCAGGGGGAGGCGAAGCTGACCATCGAGCCCAGCGACGTGCCCGCCACCGAGCTGACGGACCTCGCCGTCGCTGGATTCCCGGATCTACGCGGCCGGATCGAACGGACGGATCACGACTGTGTGCTGCGCTGCGACCGCGACCGCGCGGTCCAGTGTCTCGGCAATCTGATCAGCAATGCCGGCAAGTACTCCGAGCCTGGTTCGGTGATTCGTGTTGTGACACATCCCTGCGAGGGTGAATCATATGTGGAGATCGCCGTTCACGATCATGGGCGCGGAATACCCGGCGACGAGCTGGGCCGGGTGTTCGACCGCTTCTACAGGGTGGAGGACCCGATGACGATGACGACCGGGGGGAGCGGTCTGGGTCTGTACATATCGCGCGAACTGGCGCGGGCGATGAACGGTGACATCCTGGCGGAATCGACCCTCGGTAGCGGCAGCGTGTTCACGCTCCGGCTACCGATATCTCGTTCGCCCGCCTCAGGGGCCGACACGGAGGCGAGATGACCGCCAAGATACTCGTCGTCGACGATGAGCCCTCCGTGCGAGCGCTGGTCCGGGACATCCTCGAGCTCGACGACTACGAGGTGTTCGAGGCCAAGGACGGCGATGAAGCACTCGAGCGTTTCCGGGCCGACCACTACGACACAGTAATCCTGGACATCATGATGCCCGGTATCTCCGGACTCGATGTGCTGCGCGAGATTCGTGCCGGGACCGACCACCCGGAGGGCTACACCGGATCCACGTCTGACACCCCGGTGATCCTGCTCACCGCCGCATCGGACGACGACACGACGTGGGAGGGCTGGACCTCCGGCGCGAGTGTCTTCATCGCCAAACCGTTCGATCCCTCGAACCTCCTGGAATGGCTGGACCGCACCGTGAACCGGCGTCTGGAACAGCACTTCGGCCCGGCGGAGGACGAAGACCTCGAGGGGTCGGGGGACCTGAGTGCGGAGTTCCGGGGCCTGTCGGAATGAAGTCCGTACAACTCGAGCAGTTGGCCGGCATCGCAAGCACTCAGCCCGGCAACCCCCGCATTGTGGCCTCCGGCAACCTTGCCACTCCGGTCGAGGTCCTGGCAGCGCTGGACGAGGCGTTCGAGCAGTACACCCTGCACATGCTCAACGCCACGGGGAGGATCCCGAGCAGGCCGGGCGTCATCCACGAGACGGCCTTCGTGGGCCCGGCGATGCGTCACTCGCCCGGGCTGCACTACGTTCCCTGCCGGCTCAGCCTGGTCCCGGTGCTGCTGCAGCGGGTGCTGAACCCCGACATCGTGGTCATCCACACCTCGCTGCCCCGTCGCGGTCGGGTGAGCATGGGGATCGAGGTGAACATCCTGCCCGGCGCCATCGACGCGGTCCGGGCCAACGGCGGGATCCTCATCGCGCAGGCAAACCCGAACATGCCGTACACATTCGGGGACGCCGAGATTCCGGTTGCAGAGCTCGACTATCTCGTCGAGGTGGATGCTCCATTGCCCGTGCCCCCCGCAGCCCCCGACAACGAGATCGCGGATGTGATCGGGGAGCGGATCGCCCACCACGTCGAGGACGGCGCCACACTGCAGCTCGGCATCGGCGCGATACCCAACTCAGTCCTGGCCAGCCTCACCCATCGCCGGGACCTCGGATTCTGGTCGGAGATGTTCAGCGACGGACTGCTGGAACTGAACCAGCACGGTTGCCTGGACCCCGACCGGCCTGTCACCGCCTCGTTCGTCATCGGATCCCACGAGCTCTACGAGTTCATCGACCGCAACCGGGCGGTCTCGCTTCGACGTACGGAAGTGACCAACGATCCTGCCCGGATCGCCGCCCAGACGAACATGACCAGTATCAACTCCGCGCTCGAGGTCGACCTGTCCGCACAGGCGAACGCCTCGCGCATCAACGGTCGGATCTACTCGGGTTTCGGCGGCTCCACCGACTTCATCGTCGGGGCGCTGCACTCACCGCGGGGCCATGCCTTCATGGCGTTGCCGTCCTGGCACCCCAAGGCCGGCACTTCGACGATCGTGCCACTGATCACAGAGCCGATCACGAGCTTCCAGCACTCGGCCATCGTCACCGAACAGGGGATGGCCGAGGTCTTCGGCCGTTCGGAGGCCCAGCAGGCCCGGGAGATCATCAACCACGCTGCCCACCCCGACGTTCGCGCCCAGCTTCTGGAAGCCGCGACCGAGCTCGGGAGGATCTGATGCCAGAGGCACCGGAGCTGTCCGGTGCCGTGAGCTTCCTGGCGCGCCGCTGCCAGGGGGTCCTGATCTCGGACATCCAGGTCAGCGCGCTGAGTGCGGTCAAGACCGCCGAGCCGCCGCTGCAATCACTGGTGGGACAGCCGATCACTGAGGTGCGTCGGCGGGGCAAGTACCTGATCCTGCAGGCCGCCGAGGCGGCGATCGTGGTGCACCTCTCACGGGCGGGCTGGCTCGTATGGCGCCCGACCGTCCCCGCCGCCCGACTGCGGCCGGGACGGGGACGGGTCTCGGCGCGGATCAGTTTCGTGGACCCCGACGGAGTCGTGGTCGGCTGCCTGGACCTGACGGAGGCAGGAACTCAGAAGCGCCTGGCCATCTGGGTCGCCGAGGATGCCGAGCTGCTTGATCCGGTGACGCGACTCGGTCCGGAGGCGACCGGACTCACCGCGGACCAGCTCGGCAGCATCCTCGAAGCAGGAGGTGCCAGTCACCTCAAGACGGTGCTCCGAAACCAGAGCTCCCTGGCCGGCATAGGCAACGCCTACAGTGACGAGATCCTGTACCGGGCCCGGCTCAGCCCGGCCCGACGCGCAAACTCGCTCAACGACGACGAGACCGACCGGCTCTTCGATGCGCTCACCGCGTGCCTGGCCGAGGCAGTGGCACTCGCTGAGGAGGCCGACGACCTGTCCGCGCTCAAGGACACCAAGCGACGCCACTTCCGGGTGCATGGGCGGGCTGGCGAGGAATGCAGCGTCTGCGGCACGATCATCGCGAGCGTCAGCAGTGGCGACTCCAGCTACCAGTACTGTCCGGGCTGTCAGACCGATGGCAAGCGGCTGCCCGATCACCGGTTGAGCAGACTGCTCAGGTAGACGGCCCGGTCAGCGTGTGAAGCGGACGAGTGAGGGCAGACTGATCGCGTGACCCAACAGTTCCACGTCCTGGTGGTGTGCTCGGCCAACATCTGCCGCTCGCCCGCCACAGCCGCGGGACTGGCGCGCGCAGCCGCCGAGTCGGGCCTTCCGGTGAGTACGGCGTCCGCGGGCTCCGTTGCCCTGCCGGGGCGACCCGCCTGTGACCTGTCCATGGCCCTGGCCGGTTTCCACGAGTACGAGCACAGCAGTCGGCCGCTGACCGCCGACCTCATCGGCGCGGCCGATCTCATCCTGGCCCTCGAGCGGGCAAACTCGGCGGCGGTGGCGAGCCTCGATCCCGCAGCGCGGCGCCGGACCTTCCTGCTGGTCCAGGCGGGACTGGTGGGCGAGCGGATCACGCAGACGCTTGCCACCGGAGCACTGCCTCAGGGGGCGCCCGAACTGCCTACTGGCGCTGTCGCGCGCCTGCGCTGGCTGGTCGAGGAGATGGACGCCGCCCGCGCGGACATCCCCGCAGAGGTCGACACTGAGGTGCCCGACCCGCATGTGCTCGGCTACGAGAGGCACCCGATGTCGGCTGAGACCATGCGTACCGCAGTGGAACGGCTCGCAGCGACTGGGGAGTTAGTGCTGCGGATGCCGGGGAACACGTAAGATCGACGAATAGACGTAATCACGCAAGGAAGTCGCATTGACAAGCAACACCCACGAAATGCCGGAGATCACCGAGGACTCCGTCCTTGAGGCCCTGGAAGCCGAGGCCATCCACATCTTCCGCGAGACCGCCGCCGCGTTTCAGAATCCAGTGCTGCTGTACTCGATCGGCAAGGACTCCTCGGTGCTGCTGCACCTGGCACTGAAGGCGTTCGCGCCGGCACCCATCCCCTTCCCGGTGATGCACATCGACACGGGCTGGAAGTTCAAGGAGATGATCACCTTCCGGGATGAGCAGGCGGAGAAGCTCGGCCTGGATCTGCGGATCGCCCAGAACAAGGAGGCGATCGCCGAGGGTGTGACCCCCTTCACCCACGGCACGCACGAGTACACCCGGATCATGAAGACGGTCGCGCTGCGGGAGGGCCTGGATCAGTACGGCTTCGACGTCGCGATCGGTGGGGCGCGGCGCGACGAGGAACGCAGCCGCGCCAAGGAACGGGTGTTCAGCCTCCGCGAACCGGGACACCGCTGGGACGCCCGCAAGCAGCGCCCCGAATTCTGGCGCACCACCAACAGCAGGCTGGCCGAGGGCCAGACGATGCGGTCGTTCCCGATCTCCA
>Ga0116152_10004224_pt1 | contig 11385 bp, 8 predicted proteins | sample AD_UKC119_MetaG_FD_89894 | JGI IMG/M metagenome (GOLD analysis project Ga0116152, IMG submission 89894) | Active sludge microbial communities of municipal wastewater-treating anaerobic digesters from Hong Kong - AD_UKC119_MetaG | ecosystem: Engineered > Bioreactor > Anaerobic > Digestate...
GAGTATATCAGGAAAGGAAGTGCTAACCTGAACTGCCAGTATACTACCACAATCAGTGGCAACAAAATTTCAGGAACCTGGTCTGACCCCGGCTCGGACAATGGAACGATTGAACTATACAAGAAATGACCCTGGACTTTTAAATCTGCTGAACACAAAAGGGTAATCGAGTGCACGGCTGGTGGGCGTGAAGCCCACCGGCGCGCCCTTTGGCAGAAGCTCAGGAAGCTCCTTACACACCGGCGCCTGAAACCAGGCAACTCTGTTATGCCCGCTTGCCGGATTTAATAGTATTCCTGTTGCCATAGCCTCAAAGTGCGAATGAAATACAATTTTTTTTATGCATTATTGCTGATATGTAGCTTTCTTTTGTAATTTTCGGGGGTGGTTTGCACCCTGAAATATAGATAGAAGTTTAGTAGATGGTAGCAAGAGCAGGTGATTGTAGATGCTTGTGAGTGATTGGATTGATAATTTGTTGAGGATATTTATGAGTTATCGGTCAGTGTAAAGAGACAACGACAATGAACAAAACAACCGACATAAGAGCCAACGCACATTCAAGCACATTTGGTTTTTGCCGACACGCAAAGCCCAAACAAAAAACCAAAAGAGCCTGAATTTTGCCAACGCACGATAAAAATATCTAGAGACAGAAAATGAAAAATGAAGCACATGCACGGATTAAAATAAACCAACTGCTAACAGAGGCAGGATGGAGATTCTTTGACAATGAGGAAGGTAGAGCAAACATTCTGCTTGAAAATCATGTGAAGATTACACAAAAAGAAATAGACGCATGGGGCAATGATTTTGATAAAACGAAGAATGGTTCTTTAGATTTTTTGCTCGTTGATACTGACAATAAACCGATTTGTGTTCTTGAAGCCAAAAAAGAAAGCCTTCACCCACTTGTAGCTAAAGAACAGGGAAGAAAATACGCAAAGACAGTTGGTGCGAGATATGTAATTCTTTCCAACGGTATTGTTCACTACTTCTGGGACACGACAAAAGGAAACCCAAAACCGATATACAAGTTTCCTTCACCTGAGGAAATTGGAGCAATTAAAAACTGGAATCCTGACAGAAATTCACTTGCAAACGAAGAAGTTGCGATTGACTACATTGTTAAAGTGCAAATGCCTGACTTTGCGGAAAGACCTGAATGGAACGGAAGCATTGAAGCAAGTAAAGATTTTATCTGGTCAAACGGACTTAGATTTTTAAGACATTATCAGTTAAAAGCAATTCAGGCTTTACAAAGTGCAGTTGGAGAAGGAAAAGACAGATTCCTTTTTGAAATGGCAACTGGTACAGGAAAAACCCTTACTTCTGCGGCTGTTATCAGATTGTTTTTGAGGACACAAAATGCAAGACGAGTTTTGTTTTTGGTTGACCGTTTGGAATTAGAAGACCAAGCATGGAAAGCGTTTACAGAATATTTGAAACCCGACTACACGACTTTTATTTACAAAGAACACAAAAGCGACTGGAGAAAATGTGATATTTTGGTTACGACCATACAATCGTTGATGCATAATGACAAATACCGCTATGATTTTTCACCGACTGACTTTGACCTTTTAATATCTGATGAAGCTCACCGCTCTATTTCAGGAAATGCAAGAGCTGTTTTTGAATATTTCCACGGTTACAAATTGGGATTAACTGCCACACCAAAAGACTACTTGAAAGGCGTTGACCCTGACAAAGTAAAAGAAAACGACCCAAGAGAAATTGAACGGAGAATGTTGCGAGACACCTACTCAACCTTCGGTTGTGAGGGTGGCGACCCAACTTTCCGTTATTCTTTGATTGATGGTGTGAAAGATGGTTATTTGATTAACCCTAAGGTTTTAGATGCCCGAACTGAAATCACGACTCAATTGCTTTCTGATGAAGGTTATGCAGTTGTAGTACCAACAGAGGAAGGTGAAGAAACGGAAACATTCGTTTCTCGTGATTTTGAGAAGAAGTTTTTCTCCGAAAAGACGAACAGTATTTTTTGCCAAACCTTTTTAGAAAATGCTCTGCGTGACCCAATCACAAACGAGATTGGCAAAACAATCATTTTTGCAGTTAGTCAAAACCATGCTCGAAAGTTGACGGAGCAATTAAATGAATTTGCGGAGCAATTTTTTCCTGGCAAGTATAATTCAGATTTTGCGGTTCAGGTAACTTCACAAGTTGGTGATGCACAACAAATGACCATCAACTTTACCAACAATAACCTAAGCGGCAAAACCACTTGGTTAGAAGGTTACAAATCCTGCAAAACAAGGGTTTGCGTTACAGTTGGCATGATGACAACTGGGTACGATTGCCCTGATTTGTTGAATATCTGCATGATGCGACCAATTTTTAGTCCTGCTGATTTTGTGCAGATTAAAGGAAGAGGAACACGCAAAAACACTTTTGAATACAAATTCAAGAACGAACTAAACGAAGAAGAAATCATTCGCCACGACAAAGAAATATTTAAACTGTTCGACTTCTTTGCCAACTGCGAATACTTCGAAGAAAAGTTTGACTATGATGAAAAATTAAAACTGCCACAACCCAAAAAAGGAAACGGTGAAGGCGGTGGCGGTGGTGTTGATATTGACAAATACACGACTTATCAACCCGACCCATTATTAAGTTTAGTTGAGGAACCAATTGGCCCTGAAGGAATGCGGATTGACAGAGAACTTTTCAAAAAGTTTGAAGACCGTATCATCATGGACGACATCATCAAAAAGAATGTTGAACTCGGAAACTGGGAACAAGTGGCAAGCCACATTCAACAAGAGATTTTTGACAAACCGCATGAATATTTCAATCTTGAAAAAATCAGGAAAGCAGCCAAGATTGACCGCAAGGTTTCTATTCGTGAGGTGGTAGAAAAAATCTTTGGCATCATTCCAAAATTCAAATCCAAAGACGAGTTGCTGGAAGAAGAGTTTGACAAGTTCATTTCTATCTACCCACCAGAAGAAGATGTCAACCTAAGAGCGTTGAAGTACTTTTTTAAGGCGTACATAGTTGACCAAGACATACGGAAAATCATTGAAACCAAAGATTTCCATGCCTTGCAAACACATCCAACGCTTACCATTTCACAATTCAAGGCGGTTGCCAACAAATACAGGGAAGTTATACCTGTTTACATCAAAGATTACATCAATTTAGAGCGGTTCGCTGCTTAACAAAAGGAATATATGTTAGATACACAAACGAAAAGAAGAATAGACGATTGCAGAGATATTTTGGTAGGTAAACTACCCGACCCCAAAGCACAGATTGAGCAAATTACCATTGGCTTGATTTACAAGTTTATGGACGACATGGACAAGGAAGCTGTGGAATTGGGAGGTCAAGCTAAATTCTTTTCTGATTACAAAGTGCCAGACCCTGAATTTCCAAACGACCGAAATAAGGATAAAGTCATTGAGTTCAGCAAATATGCTTGGGATAAGTTGATGCACCCTAAAGTGACAGCAACTGAAATGCTCACGCTTTATTCGGAAGCCATTGAGGGAATGGAGAAAAATCCAAACATTCCACAACTTTTTCGGGATATTTTCAATAATGCCTATTTGCCTTACCGAGACCCTGAAACACTAAAACTGTTTTTGAAAACCATAGGTGAATTTGAATACACTCATAGTGAAAAATTGGGTGATGCGTTTGAATACTTGCTTTCAGTAATGGGTTCGCAAGGTGATGCAGGGCAATTCAGAACTCCAAGACACATCATTGATTTTTTGGTAGCCATTATTGACCCTGATAAAACCGACACAATTCTTGACCCTGCTTGTGGAACAGCAGGATTTTTGATTTCTGCCTACAAACATATTCTGCTCAAATACTCAAAAGACAACAAACAAGGATTGAATATTTACGAGTACAACAAACTCGAAAAGAAGCCTTTCAATAATCTGGGTGACCAATTGACCCCAGACGACCGCAAAAAGCTGATTCAAAATTTTGTGGGCTATGACATTTCGCCCGACATGGTGCGATTGAGTTTGGTGAATTTGTATTTGCACGGATTTAACACACCCAACATTCACGAATACGACACACTAAGCAGCGAAGAACGCTGGAACGAAAGCTTTGATGTAGTGCTTGCAAATCCGCCTTTTATGAGTCCAAAAGGAGGCATACGGCCACACAAGAAATTTACCATTAGCAGTAACCGTAGCGAAGTGCTGTTTGTGGATTACATAGCCGAACACCTAAACGCAAATGGAAAAGCGGGAATCATTGTACCCGAAGGCATCATTTTCCAAAGCGGAACAGCTTACAAAGACCTGCGGAAAATGTTGGTGGTAAATCATTTATATGCGGTAGTGAGTTTGCCCGCAGGTGTTTTTAATCCATACAGCGGGGTAAAAACTTCTATTCTGTTAATGGATAAAGAAGTTGCAAAAAGCCGTAAGGATATCTTATTTATCAAAATTGACAATGATGGTTACAATTTGGGAGCACAGCGAACAGCAGTTAAAGGTGGTCAGTTAGAAGAAGCGATAAAACTTGCTCACAAATTTTTTGAAACAGGAGAATTTGAAGAAACGCCCATCGCTCATCTTGTTCCGAAAGCTGAAATAGCCAAGAATGGGGATTTTAATTTGAGTGGGGAGAGATATAAAATTGAAGAGTTACTCAATTCAAACTTTGATTTGGTTTCATTATCAGAGGTGGCTGAAATTTCTTCAGGGAACTCTGCTCCTCAAAACGAAGAGCTATTTGAGAATGGTATTTATCCTTTTTGCAGAACTTCCGATGTTGGACATGTGCATCTTTCATCAGATTTCAAAGAAATAAAAGACCATCTCAATGAAAAAGGTATTGAAGGCTTAAGGTTATTTAAAACAGGTACCATTCTTTTTCCTAAAAGTGGTGCTTCAACTTTTCTTAATCATAGAGTAAGACTTAGCATTGATTCTTATGTTTCAAGTCACTTAGCAACAATCTTCGCCAATGAAGAAAAGATTAACTCTCTTTTCTTATATCATTTGCTTTGCAGAGTTGATGCAAAGAAATTGACCAATGACCAGAATTATCCAAGTCTTAAACTTTCTGAAATAGGGCAAATCCAAATCCCGCTTCCCCCCTTATCTATTCAGGAAGAAATAGTAGCCGAAATAGGAGGTTGCCAAAAAATCATTGATGGAGCCAAAGCCGTAGTATCCAACTACAAACCTAAAATTGATATTGACCCTGATTGGGAGATGGTAGAGTTGGGGGAGCTTTGTGAGATAAAATCAGGGGGAACGCCAAGTAGACAAATAGAATCGTATTGGAATGGAAATATCCCTTGGGTAGGTTCATCCGTCTGTAAAGATACTTATGTGAATTCAGCAGAAGAGTTTATAACAGATGAAGGACTCAAAAATTCATCAGCAAAACTATTTGAAGAAGGTACGACCTTAATTGCTCTTGTTGGTGCCACAATTGGGAAAACAGGCTTTTTAACTTTTAAATCTACAACTAATCAAAATATAGCTGGTCTAACCCCCAAGGATGAAACCAATTTAGATAAAAAGTACTTGTACTTTGCTTGTCAGTCTATTTATAACAATTTCATGCGCTTAGGTGAAGGCAAGTTTAGAATGGCAACTCTTAGCTTTGTTCGAGAACAGAAAATTCCAGTTCCATCGATTGATATCCAACGCCAAATCGTAGCACAAATTGAAAAAGAGCAGGAATTGGTGAATGCCAACAAGCAACTGATTGAGATTTTTGAGCAGAAGATAAAAGATAGGATTTCTAAAGTTTGGGGAGAGTAAGCATGAGAGCATTACAAAACATAGTAAACCGACATAACCGAGTTGCTTTCTTGATTGGTAACGGACCAAATTTAGCTGCTAATATTATGCCTTCATGGAAAGACCTATTAACTTCTGCTGCTGACCGACCTATTGCTTTTCAAGTGGATGGACTAACCAATACAGAGGTTTATGATTTAGTGGAGCTCCATTCAGAAAACGGACATGATGTTAAAGAGCGAGTAAAAAACAAACTGGAACTCTTACCAATTTATAATCTCGATATTCACCGCAGATTAATGGAGTTTGCCAGAACGCATAATTCCCCTGTTCTAACTACCAATTTTGATGAATCATTCGAGAAATCAGTTGACGCACAATTGTTTCACATAGACTCTAAAGGCTTTACACGCTTTTACCCGTGGAAAACTTACTATGGTCACGAACAATTGACTTTACCAACTGAAGGTTTTGGAATATGGAAAATTCACGGAGATGTTCGCTACAAAGACAGCATTCGATTAGGGCTTACAGATTATATGGGCAGCGGAGAACGTGCAAGAACTTTAATTCATAATGGCCCTGACAGATTGTTTCAAGGTAAACGCCAACCATATTGGCAAGGTCATCAAACTTGGCTGCATATCTGGTTTAATCTTCCAATTTTGATTTTTGGCATAGAATATGGGATAGACGAAGTTTTCTTGAGATGGCTTTTAATCGAACGCAAAAGATATTTGAATATTTACAACGCCCCAATGGAGGTTTACTATATTTCAAAGGGTACGCCTGCACCAGCAACAAATAATCTCATGCAAAATTTAGGTGTGAAAATAAGATTAATTAACGACTATTCAGAGCTATACGGATAATGGAGCCATTCGAATTATATCATCATTACAGTCAAAATCTGTTATTAGCGCAACATGATGTATCAAAAATCATCAAGCATCCACAAACTTTAGGTGAAGTTAGAGAAGATTTTATCATTCAGTATTTGAATAAATCAATTCAAGATTGTGAAAGTTTTTTAAAAAGAGGTTTTATCAATCTAGGTGAAGTTGACCAAAGCGGACAATCCGATATTTTATTAGTTAAACATTTTGCTGAACTTATTGATTTAGGAAATCGAGGCAATGTAATTGTAAACCCAGAGGATTGCTTAATGATAGTTGAAGTAAAAAGTACTTTGACTGGTACTTATTTAAACGAACTAAATGTAGAAGCTCAAAGAATAAAAGCCGCAAATCCAAACATAGTTTGCGGAATGTTTGCTTACAAATCCGAATTGGAAAAGAAAACAATCATGAAACGTTGCGGACATGATTATGATTCTGCTACTACAACTTATTTCGACTCAGTTAGAGAACCTTCGCCGATTTTCTATCCTTACATTGACTTTATTCTTCTGCTTGACAAAGTTGAAGAAGATGAATCAGTAGAAGACCTGGAAATGCAAGGACGTAATCAGTTATTCATGAGAAAAGGACTTGAATTGGATGCAAGATATTTCAAGGGTACATACGACCCAGTAATTAGAAATCTTGTTGGTTTGGTAAGAAGTTTATTAATCAGATAAAAGGTAAAACATGCCAACGCTTCACAGCCACACACATTGCCAAGCCAAACGAGCCAACGCTCAAACCAATGCTTGGCAAAGAGTGTGTCTGTCCCACTGCACGACCAAAACGACCGACAAACAAGCGGACGAAGAAGAAACACGATTGCATAACACGGTTGTAAAAAAATGGAGGATAAGTTGCTTCAATGGCAATTTAGTACTTCACTAAGGCGCAGTTCTACGATTGAACTAAAGTTCTGGATATCTTACACTTCACAAAGCCGTAAAACATTATGCACAAACAATAAGGAACCGTCATATTATATGATAGCAGAGTAAAACTTTTGCCTAAATTTGAAGAATTATTTCTAAATTTGATAATTATAAGAATTTAATGAGAGACGATATTCACATAGAGGTTAACAAAGATGTGCTGATTTGGGCAAGAGAATCTCTTGCTATTTCACGCAACCAGGCTTCAGAAAAAACTGGAATATCATATAAAAGGATCGCTCAATTGGAAGACGATGGGAAACAACCAACTACAGAAGAACTTAAAGAATTCTCCAAATTATATAAGCGTACAATTGCCACACTTCTTCTTGTAAAACCGCCCAAAGAAAAGCCATTACCTACTGATAGGAGAACAGTTGACTCAATTGGCATAGGCAATTTTCACGAAAAGTCTATAATGGCTGTTAGAAAAGCTAGAGCGTTGGCAAAATCATTTATTGAACTTCGTCAAGAAATGAATATTGTCATTTCAAAGTTTAATTTTTTCGCTTCAATTAATGAAAGTCCACAAATTGTTGCTAATAAACTTAGAAAACTACTAAATCTTGATGAAATTCGAGAAATAACGAATATGAATCACGCTTTAGATGGATATATTGAAAAAGTTGAATCAATAGGAATTGCCGTATTTCAATTAAGTCTTACTCAAGACAATTTAAGAGGTTTTTCGATTACAGATGATGTAATTCCTATAATTGCAATCAAACGGGGTGGTGAATCACCAACTGCCAAGATATTCTCACTATTCCATGAACTTGGACATATTTTATTGAATGACGGCGGTTTGTGCGATTTAGCTGAACAGACCAATATAGAAATTGAAAAATGGTGTAATGCTTTTGCAGCAGAAGTACTTATTCCAACTAATGAATTGCTACAAATGCAAACCGTTATTGAAAAGATTCAACGAGGAGAAAAAATATGGACAAAAAACGATTTAATCTTACTCGGAAATTATTTTCACGTTGGACCTTTAGCAATATTGAGAAGTTTATTGGAAAAGGGGCTCACTACTTCAGCTTATTATAATGAAAAACACCAATCCTGGAATAAACCACAATTTGGCAGAGCCAAGAATCCGGAAGGAAGAAATATTGCAAAAGAAGCCATTAAAGAAAAAGGCAGAACTTATGTTTCATTAGCATTTTCAGCATTTGATCAAAATAGAATAGATTTAAAAGACCTATCAGACTTTTTAGGTATCAGACTCTCATACATCCCAAGGACTCGACAATTACTAAATACTTTATAATGCAGTCACTTTTTAGCAAAGGAGACATTACATATGTGATTGACACTAGTGGCCTAATTATGCTTGAATCTACATTCAAGCGAGACAATCCTGTTTTTACAGCTATTTGGGAGGAAATTGAGGATTTAATTAGTCTTGGCCATTTTATAACACTCGATTTTGTTGAGGAGGAAATAAACAATTACCAAGGTAAGCAAGAATTCCTGAAAGTATGGATAAAGAAATGGAAAAAACATTTTGTTGTAATGACGGATGCTTCAAGTATCAATGCCGCAATTCCAATCGTCAATGAAGAGTATAATTCAGGTTTTTTTGATGCGAAAAAACAAGCAGAAGGCAAAGAAGAAGCAGATCCTTATTTAATAGGATATTGCATAATACATCAATGTGTTCTAATTACAAATGAAAGCAAGACCAAGTCAAACAAAATTCCTGCCGTTTCAAAAAAGCATGGAGTAATATGTATTGATATCAATGACTTCTTAATTGAAAGAGGATTACGCATGGAAAGAAGAAAACAAGCACCTGTGCAAAACCAAGACTAAATTGTATCCTTAGCATGGTTTTAGCTGAATTGATTACCGGCGTGACAAAGGAAGACATCTCTACAGTAGTGGAAAAACCATATGGTAATGACACCCTGAATACTTCAGCTACAGGTCTTTCTATCGGATTAAACACCTGGATCAATACATTTTCGCGGCTGAACTTCGGTCTCAGGGCATATTACACATATACGGCAAACAAAAAGTCTGCGCATCCCGCAAGTTCAACGGGCGGCCATGCGATGACCTTTGCAGTTGTTTACAGATTCCCAAGGCGAAGTCAGGAATTCAAAAGATGGTATTGATCATGTTAACGATTCCGGTCCATTCGGCGCCACTCCCTTAAACCCAACCGCGCACAGCATGATAAAACAATATAAATCTATCACCCCAAAACACCACCCCCACCCCATGAAAAAACTCACGCTTATCCTTACCCTGTTGACAGCAATCTCAACTTACGCCTTCGGGCAGCATACCACCGATACCATTTCGATGAAGAAAGTTCCGGGCGGTTATCAGTATTATCAGGGGGAGCAGAGATTGACCCTGAGCGAGCTTATTGTAACGATCAAACCAAACGAGCAGGCTTACCAACAGATTAAATCGGCGCAGGCAAACTACACCATGGGCCAGGTGCTGGGTTACGCGGGAGGTTTTATCATTGGTTATCAGCTTGGAAGGGCGTTGTGGAGCAGCGAAGTTAACTGGAGGATGGCTGGCCTGGGGGCAGGTCTGATTGTTTTAGCCATTCCGGTCGGCCAGGGGTTCAACACCAAAGCCAGGCAGGCAATTGATACCTACAACAGGGGGCTGCCGGCAAGTGCCAGCCGGAATAAAAGAGAATTAAATCTATCGGCAACCGGAAACGGCATCGGATTGGTTCTGAAATTTTAACCGCTGCAGCCCGGGATTTAAAGAACAGTGCGGAACAGCTTTAACACTTAACAGATCACCATTGCCCGGATAAAATGAAGAAAGGATTTGCCACCAAGACATGAAGACACTAAGTATCACTAAATGAGAAAAATAAATTTGTGCAACCTGGTGCCTTTGTGCCGCTTCGGTAGGCTCATTGCATCGCTTGGTGGCGAAATATTTAAAAGTAAGTTGTATGCTGTTACAATCTTCTGAAACCAACACCTATAAAGCATATAGGTCAAATTATAATAATTTCCCCGGACAACAATGATTAATAGATTTGCTAACCGGATAAAAATAAAGGAAAACAGGCAATTTACCACTCCATAAACAACAAGCACATTTCAGACTAATTCAAACCATATCTTTCACCCCAAAACTCCAACCCTCTATGAAAAACCTCCTTACCGTTTTGTTTTCCGCTCTGATCCTGGCTTCCTGCCACAAAGATCCGCCTGCACCGCCTGATCCTTCGGATAAATTCTGCGGGATAGCTTCCATCAGCAATGAATCCGGCAAGATGATGCACAGCTATGCGTATGGCCCGGATCAGCAACTCAGCAAAGTCATTACCTACGACACCGCCAACGGGAATATTGAATTTTACTCGGAATACAGCTACGGCGCCCTGCAGATATTCAGAAACTACTTCGAAGGCGACGGCTCCCCGGCTTACACCGCCATCTACCATCTGAACGCTCAGGGCCTGCCCGGCATGAAGACCGCCGTGCTGCCCTTCCGGAACGACACCACCTGGTTTGAGTATGATTACGACGGCTACCTGACAAGGTCAATCCGCAAGCTGTGGGACGGCAGTTACGATACCCTGTACTACAGCTACAGCGACGGAAAGCGGACGAGGGTCCTGAAGCCGAACATCTTCCCGGCCGTGGACACCATTAAGTACGAATATTATGATTTTGAACTTCAGCCGAATGCCTACGCGCTGATGAACAGCGAATATGAAAGCGCCTCAGATCCCGCCGAAAATGAACTGTTGCTGGGGAAGAACACCCGTCAGGCGGTAAAAAGCAAGATTGTCAGGTATATGAACGACCC
>Ga0116152_10004225_pt1 | contig 11383 bp, 7 predicted proteins | sample AD_UKC119_MetaG_FD_89894 | JGI IMG/M metagenome (GOLD analysis project Ga0116152, IMG submission 89894) | Active sludge microbial communities of municipal wastewater-treating anaerobic digesters from Hong Kong - AD_UKC119_MetaG | ecosystem: Engineered > Bioreactor > Anaerobic > Digestate...
AAATGCATGGTCCCAAGGCAGGATCGCTAATGTAATCCACTCGGTTTTTAAATCCATCAAAGAATTGGACTGAACCACGTTGGCCGCATAATTGAGGTGTGACAGCATAATTCCTTTTGGATCAGCAGTTGTGCCTGATGTATACGAAATGTTTGCAACGTCGTTAGGTTCAATACTTTTCCATACCGCCTCTACTTCTTCCGGATGTTCTTTCTGAAATCTTGAACCGGTTTTAATTAAATCGCTATAATTAATATTATTATCTCCTGGATTTTCCTTGTCGTCGATGTAAATCACTTTTTCAAGTTCAGGCAACTGGTTGCGAATGGCTTCCACTTTATCCTGATGCAAACGCGAAACAAAAATGAATTTGCATCCGCTATGATTTAAACGAAATGCTAATTCATTATCCTGTAAGCGAATTGATAAAGGAACATTGATACATCCTGCGTATAACATTCCCAACTCAGAAATGATCCAGTCGTTTCTGCCATCAGAAAGCAATGCTCCACGATCACCTTTTTTGTATCCCAAACTGATCAGGCCAGCGGCAACTTCCAATACTCTAACCCTGGTTTCTTTGTAGGTAGTACCCTGGTATTTTCCATTTGTTTTTTCCCACAGATAAATATTGTCAGGGTAATTTACAACCGCAGTTTCGAAAAGCTCAATGATGGTTTTCATCTTATTTAAGTTTAAGTTTATCAGATGTGTTAAGTAGAAATCGCAAAGAATGAATCTCAAAGGAGTTACTGTTTAAAGCTTGCTTCATTCTACTACGTTTTAATATGAACTGTTGGAAATATAAAACAAGTTATCTTTTCCAGTAAAATGGTGGAGAAAACAGTGTTTTATAAATTAGTCTTAGTTCTGTTTTTATTCAAAAATAGAAAAAAATCGCTAAGTTGAGTTTAGCCATGTTTTAAAGTGAAAATGCCCTTTCGGGCATCTTCTATTCTGTAATAAATTTATAAACGGTACATTCGTCGTAAATTTCGCCGGGTTTGAGTTTGGTTGATGGAAATTTTTTATGATGAACTGAGTCCGGGAAATGTTGAGTTTCAAGAGCTACTCCTGAGAATTTTCCAAATTTCTTTTTCCCGTCAATTTTCAATTCAGGATTCCAGTACCCGGTATAAAGTTGCATTCCCGGTTGTGTGGTGTAAATCTCTACTTTCCTGCCACTTGTTTCCTCGCGCAGACAACCGACTTGTTTCAGCTCTCCTTCATTATCGAAAACAAAATTGTCATCATACCCCATTTCAAGTCCGGAATCGCCGAGTTTTCGCGGTGTATTAAAATCGAAATCGGTACCAACAACAGGAACTAATTTCCCCGTCGGGATTTGGTCCACCATTTCAGTCATTGTTGTGGCAGAGAGTTCCAATTCGTGATTCATTACATTTTCGCGAAATGCACTGAGGTTGAAGTAGGTATGATTTGTAAGATTAACAACCGTGGTTTTATCAGTCTCTGCATAATACTGAATGGTTAATTCGTTCTGATTGTTAAGGGAGTATATACACGTCACTTTTAAATTTCCCGGATAATTTTCCTCACCGTCCTTACTCAGATAGGTTAGCTTCACACCTACCGTATTTTCTTCTTCAAAGGTTTCAGCAAAAAATAGTTTTTTGTCAAATCCTTCTTTCCCTCCATGTAAATGGTTAGGCCCATTATTGATAGCCAGTTCATAGTCTACATCCTGAATTTTCAACTTTCCTTCGGCAATTCGGTTGCCAAATCGTCCAATAATTGCTCCAAAATAAGGATAACTGCCTAAATATTCTTTACTTAAATATTGCTCCAATTTGTCAAAACCACATACAATATTTTCTTTTTTGCCTTCTTTATCCGGCATTTCAATCGATGTTATTATTCCTCCGTAGTTACTGATTTTTACTGTGATATCATTATTGCTCAGGGTAAACAATTCGACTGTTGAATTGTCTGGCAAAGTCCCAAAAATACATTTCGTAAGTTGCATGATTATTAGATTTATAGCGGAAGGTTGTGCAAGTATTTTTTACAACGGTTCACAAATTCAGTTAATGTTGATTCTGGCAAACTAATTTATTTAAAATTTTAAGTATTCCGGTGTTTCTATTTTTCTGACCAGAGAGTTTAATCATAACTTAATTTTCTCGCTCCATGACAGTATTGAACAGTGAAGCACAAATTTGCAAAAAATGAAACATCAACTGGTAGGTACTGGTAGTGTTGTAAAGCATACAATTATTCCTTAATTCTGCTACTTTTGTGAATACAAAACAAACCAATGGCTAACAAACATGTCGTTCGTATTGATGAAAATTCAGCGAAACCGAAGTACAGACAAATAATTGAATCATTGTATGTTGCGATTGAGAAACGCAATTTGAAAAAAGGCGACAAAGTACCTTCGATAAACGAGATTTGTTCGGAATATAACCTGAGTCGCGATACGGTTATGGTAGCTTTCAACGAGCTAAAATCAAGGGGAGTTATTATAAGTCAACCAGGAAAAGGATATTACATTGCATCTACTGATATTCAGAACGAGGAGAAGGTTTTTGTACTGTTCGATGAAATGAATGCATTTAAAGAGGATCTCTACAATTCGTTAGTTAATTCACTAAAAGGAAAAGCGTCTGTAGACGTTTACTTTCACCATTTCAATTACAAGGTTTTTAAAAACCTGATAGCCGAAAGCACAGGCAAATACACATCATATATAATAATGCCGGCAACCTTCGATAATATAAGTCATTTGCTTTCAAAACTTCCTGCTGATAAAGTGTATATTCTGGATCGTTTTAAAAAGGAGCTCCGGAATTATTCAGTGGTTTATCAGAATTTTGAGCTTGATTTTTACGATGCATTGGTTGAAGGTAGCAATCTCGTCAAAAAATATCGGCGACTTATTTTTGTACATCCGGGAGGAAAGGAGCCGGCGGAAAGGGTGAATGGCTTTGAACGGTTTTGCAAGGAAAATGACATTCAATATGAGGTGATAAAAACCTTAAACGGAGTTAATCCTTCAATGTATGAAGTCTATTTTGTTACTTCCGATCGTGACCTGGTAGAAGTAATCAAACTGGCTAAAAAATATAAATATAAGCTGGGTAAACGTTTTGGGATTGTATCGTTTAACGACACTACACTAAAAGAAGTTGTTGCCGGGGGAATCACGACGATATCCACTGATTTTAGTGAAATGGGAAGAACTTTGGCCCAAATGGTTCTATCAAAAAAAGGAGGACAGGTACGTAATCCTTCAAAGCTGATAAAAAGAAATAGCCTTTAGATACGAAATCAAAACGATTTAATAGGAAAATACAGATTTAAAATTATATTTGTATTGAAAATTACCTACCAGTACCAACCAGTGTATGTGTTGAAAAACAATAAATTAATTATAATCTAAATAGAACAGAATGACACTAATAAAAGAACTAAACCAACGAATTAACGGAGGTTTGAATCCTTTTTTCCAGGAATTGTATGGGAACGATGAACAAGTCCTAAAAGCTCAAGCCGAAAGATATACTGCACTGATGGAAGAATTTTCTGTCGTATACAAGAGCGATGACGTCAATCTTTTTAGTTCTCCCGGAAGGACTGAAATTGGTGGAAACCACACCGACCACAATTACGGGCGTGTACTGGCAGGTGCAGTCAACCTCGATAATATTGCTGTTGCTGCTGCCAATGGAACAAACGTAATTCGGATTAAATCCGCTGGTTATCCCGAGTTTCAGGTTGATCTTTCTGATTTGAATATTGACGAAGCTAAATTCTATACTTCAGAAGCACTGGTAAAAGGGATTGCTGTTAAGATGAAGGAGAATGGATACAAAATAGGGGGCTTCGATGCTTGTATTGAAGGACGGGTTCCAAAAGGTTCCGGCCTCAGTTCTTCTGCTTCGTTTGAAGTATTGGTTGGTGCTATTCTGAACGAATTATTCAACGATGGAAAAATGTCGGCGGTTGAGAATGCAATCATCGGACAATGGTCGGAGAATAACTATTTCGGGAAACCCTGTGGTTTAATGGATCAGACAGCGTGTTCTGTGGGAGGGTTGATTACCATTGATTTTAAAGATCCTTCCAACCCGATTGTAAAAGAAGTTGATTTTGATTTTGTTTCAACCGGTTTCTCATTGGTTATTACAGATGTTGGTGGCGGACATGATGATCCGGCTTCGCAAGCTGAATATGCTTCGCTCCCAACTGAGATGAAAGCTGTTGCTGCCGAGTTAGGTGCAAAAGTTTTACGTGAAGTTACGCTGGAACAAATCATTGATAAAATTCCTGAAATCAGAAAGAAAACGGGTGACCGTGCTATTTTAAGGGCATTTCATTTCCAGGGCGATAACCAACGTGTTGCCGACCAGGTTGCTGCGCTTGAAAAGAACGATTTTGATACCTTCCTGAAAATGGTTGTGGAATCGGGATACAGTTCGTACATGTATAATCAGAATATTTTCGATGTGGTACACAAAGATGAGCAGGTGGTTTCTCTGGCTCTGGCACTGAGTGAGATGGTATTGAAGGGAAGTGGAGCATGGCGTGTACATGGTGGTGGATTTGGAGGTACTATTCAGGCATTTGTACCACAGGAAAAGTTGGATGAATACGTAAAAACATTGGAACACGTGTATGGAAAAGGTTCGTGTCATAAACTATTCATTCGTTCGAAAGGATCAGTTAAAGTAGAAATTTAGGAAAAGTTGTATCAATACGATTGAATGGATTGAGATTCGTAAACCTTTGAAAATAATAAGGGAGTGGAATAAGTATTGTTTTTATACGAATGATTATTTGTTTTATTCCCTGAGTTTTATAAATCAGAAATTCATATTATCTGAAAAAAAACATTGGAAAAGTTCGCATTTTGAAACGTTATTTTAACTTTGAGGCTGAAAGACACAGTTTGTATAAATAATGAGAGCTACAACTGGTTTTTCAGCCTAAATTAACCGACAGAATGTTCTGATGAATTTGAAAATCGAAGGCCAGCAATTTTACGACCTCAACCATCTTCTTTTAAAGAATTCTGGATTTGTCGGTCTATCAATTAATTTAATCAAAAGGCGGGAAGAAATGGTTCATCCCTTTATTCTGAACGACAATCAATGAATCGAAATTTAAATCAACACAATAACAACTAAAATCAATAATCATTCATTATGGAAACTAAAAAACAAAATTACACGGTGCCGATTATTATGATGATCCTACTTTTTGGTATGATCGCATTTGTTACAAATTTGGCTGCACCGATGGGAGTAGTATTGAAAAGCCAATTTGGGGCTTCTAACTTTCAAGGTATGTTGGGAAATGCCGCGAATTTCATTGCATATGCAGTAATGGGAATTCCGGGTGGTCTTCTCCTTCAACGAATTGGTTATAAAAAAACCGCGCTGATTGCAATTGCAGTAGGTTTTGTTGGAGTTGGAATTCAATATTTATCAGGTCATGCAAGTGAAACTTCTGCATTTACTGTATACCTGATTGGTGCATTTGTTGCAGGTTTTTCAATGACATTATTAAATACTGTAGTAAACCCAATGCTTAATACCTTAGGTGGTGGTGGTAATAAAGGAAACCAGCTGATTCAGGTTGGAGGTTCATTCAACTCGGTAATGGCCACTTTTACTCCTGCTTTTGTAGGTATTTTAATTGGTGAGGCAGCCAGTGCACGTATTACGGATGTATTCCCTGTAATGTATATTGCTTTGGGTATCTTTGCACTTGCTTTCTTTGTTTTAATGGCAGTTAGAATTCCTGAGCCCAATATTGAGTTCGCTTCAGAACCAATGAAAAACTTAATGTCTGGAGCGTTAACATTCCGTCATTTTATATTTGGTGCTATCGGTATTTTTGTATACGTGGGAGTTGAAGTAGGTGTCCCCGGAACATTGATGCTTTGGTTAACTGATACATCGGTTGGAATTGGTGCGGGTGTTGCCGGTTCTGTATCTGGAACATACTGGTTACTGATGTTGTTTGGACGTTTGTTTGGAGCATCGATAGGAAGTAAAGTATCGAGTAAAACCATGCTAACTGTTGCTTCAGCTATTGGTTTAATCTTGGTTCTTTTAGCTATTATTTTATCTCCATCAACAATGGTGAATATGCCTGTATTTAAGGCTGCAGGAAGCTCACTTTCGTTTGGATTAGCTGAAGTGCCGATCAATGCTATGTTCCTTGTACTTGTTGGTTTGTGTACTTCAATTATGTGGGGTGGTATATTTAACCTTGCTGTTGAGGGGCTTGGAAAATATGTAGCTGCAGCTTCCGGTATTTTCATGACTCTTGTAGTTGGTGGTGGACTTCTTCCATTGGTACAGAATGCAGTAGCTGATAATTTTGGATTCCAGCCTTCTTATTGGGTTCCTTTGCTTGGATTAGCTTACTTGTTATTTTATGCCACAGTGGGTAGTAAAGTTCACAAGCGCGCAGACGTATAATCGTTTAGCATAAAGAAATAAAGTTATCCTTAGAATATTTGGATAACAATCAGTTCGGGATTTTCTAAGGGCCATTCTGCTTAGCAGAGTGGCCTTTTTTGATAAAAGGAGGAGTTCGAAGGTTTTAAAATTCCGTATAGAATTTTATTTAAAATATCATAGATAAAAAATAAACGTTATTTTTACCATTATTAAATTTCTACCACAGAATTTCATTGGTGGCTTTTAAACAAATTTATATAATATGATACGCATAATAATTGAGGATCTAAACTGAAAAGAAATAATGTAATTCAAATAAAAACTTAAACTAAAATTGTATGACTATCATCGACTGGATCGTTTTAGGATTATTTTTTCTGGGGCTAATCGGAATCATTATTTGGGTTCTGAGACAAAAAGAAAAAGATACATCTGATTATTTTCTCGCCGGTAGAGATGCAACATGGATTGCCATTGGTGCTTCCATCTTTGCTTCCAACATCGGATCTGAACACCTGGTGGGGCTGGCAGGTTCGGGTGCCGAGAGTGGAATGGCTATGGCTCACTGGGAAATGCATGGATGGGTAATTTTGATGCTGGGGTGGCTATTTGTGCCATTTTATGCAAGAAGCAAAGTATTTACAATGCCCGAATTTCTTGAGAAAAGGTACAATCCACAGGCAAGATCGTTTTTGTCAATAATTTCAATTGTAAGTTATGTTTTAACAAAAGTAGCCGTTACTGTGTATGCCGGTGGTGTCGTTTTTAAAGATGTCTTTAACATCGAGTATGTTACATTTTTTGGATATAACATAGATTTCTTCTGGGTAAGCGCTATTGGATTAGTTGTGTTAACCGGGCTTTATACAACTTTTGGCGGAATGAAGGCAGTACTGTATACATCTGTACTGCAAACTCCGATCCTATTGTTTGGTTCAATAGCAATTCTTATCATTGGCTTAATAAAAGTAGGTGGCTGGGGGGAACTGATGGAAATTGCACGTGCAAATGTTACTGTTCACGGTGATTCCATGACAAGTTTGATGCGTTCGCATAACGATCCGGATTTCCCATGGACGGGGGTAATACTTGGCTCGGCAATCATTGGATTCTGGTATTGGTGTACCGACCAGTTTATTGTTCAACGTGTCCTTTCAGGGCGCGATATGAAGCAGGCCCGTCGCGGTGCTATTTTCGGAGCTTATTTGAAACTTACTCCGGTATTTATTTTCCTTATCCCTGGGATGATTGCATATGCATTAAATCAAAAGGGGATTATAACTCTTACTTCAAGCGACGCAGCATTCTCAACTCTTGTAAAAGAACTATTGCCAATAGGTTTTAAAGGTGTTGTTATCGGAGGTATTCTGGCTGCCTTGATGAGTTCACTTGCATCACTCTTTAATTCTTCAGCGATGCTTTTCACTGTTGACTTTTATCAGAAATACAGGCCAAATGCCTCTGAAAAACATTATGTTCTAGTGGGAAAAATTGCAACAGTAGTGATTGTTATTTTGGGTATTCTCTGGATTCCGGTAATGAAGGGACTGGGTAAGGTTCTTTATGAATATCTTCAGGAGGTACAATCACTGCTGGCGCCTGGAATTGCTGCCGTATTCCTGTTAGGTATATTATCAAAAAGGACAACACCAGCAGCCGGTTTTTATGGCCTGGTTATCGGTTTTGTTTTGGGAATGATTCGTCTTGTAATTAATATCTTTAAGGACTCAATTGCAGAAGGAACAACCTTCCATGACATTTTCATTTCGATGAATACGTATCATTACGAAGGAATTATTTTTGCTATCGTAATAATTTCCATGATCATGATCAGCTATTTCACTAAAACTAAGGATGCCATGGCTATTCAGGGACTTACAATCGGTTCAGCAACCGCAGAACAACGGGCAGAAGTTCGTGCCAGCTGGAATAAATGGGATGTGATCAACTCTGCAATCATTATTACCATAATATTGGTATTCTATTCTTACTTCTGGTAGAGATTAGAACATTGTATAAAGAAAATAGCTGTTTAGAAATGAGGTAAACAGCTATTTTTTTTATTTTAGCTCAGCTTAAATTTTCTTATGTACGATATTATAGGTGACGTTCATGGTCAGGCTTCGACGCTTAAAAAGCTGTTGCTGAAGATGGGTTATTCTAAAACGAACGGAAGTTATTTGCATCCGTCCAGAAAAGCCATTTTTGTAGGTGATTTCATTAATCGTGGATCTGAAATAAAAAAAACGATCCGAATTGTCAGAAATATGGTGGAGAATGGTCATGCGCTGGCTATTCTTGGCAATCACGAGATCAACGCCATTATTTATCACCTGAAAGATAAACAGGGAAGTTTATTGGTTAAAAAGCCAAATAAATATTTTATTTCCCTGTATAAAACCATTAACGAATTTTCACTGAATCCGCAGGAGTGGAAGGAAACATTGCGATGGATGCGTACCTTGCCCCTTTATCTTGATTTGGGAGGAATACGGGTAGTGCATGCCTGTTGGATGGAGGATGCCATTAAAGTTGCCGATAAAATGTACACTGAAGGGAGGATTAAGAATAAGGTGTTCAGAACTATTCAAAAAAAGTCGGAAGCCGAAGAAACAATCAGTACCTGGATATTAACAAAGGGAGTGTATCTGCGTCTGCCTTCCGATTTACGAATCAGAAATAATAAGGGAGTCATGCCGCGTATGATACGAATGAAATGGTGGGATCTTCCTGACAACAAAACCTTTAACGAGTTATCGTTTGAAAGTAAGTTTACATTGCCCGATTACACCGTTCCACAGCAGATTTTACCCACTACATATCCCTATCCGGAAGATGCTCCACCTGTATTCTTTGGTCATTACTGCAGAGGAGCAGGCCCCTTTATTGTAAAACACAATGTTTGTTGTGTTGATTCGTGTGTAACAGGAACGGATGTTTTAACAGCATATCGTTGGAACGGGGAAAAGGAACTATCGGCTGAAAATTTAATTCAAGTGAAAGGTTGATGTGTCGTAAGTGTCAGGTAATCAGGCTTTAAGATTAATATTTAAAAAAATAATTTTTTGTATTGTTAGGAAAAAAAGAAAGTATATATTTGCAACACCTTTTCGCAAGGTAGATTCTTTGAGAATTTTGATTAAAAATGGTGCGGTAGTTCAGTTGGTTAGAATATCGGCCTGTCACGCCGGGGGTCGCGGGTTCGAGTCCCGTCCGCACCGCATTTTTAATTCAAGAAATTCAGGGAATCATTAATACATAATAATTTTTGGTGCGGTAGTTCAGTTGGTTAGAATATCGGCCTGTCACGCCGGGGGTCGCGGGTTCGAGTCCCGTCCGCACCGCAAAAGCAGCTCACTCGGCTGCTTTTTTAGTTTATGAAGTATTTTGTTTACATACTCTACTCAGAAAGTACAGATTCGTATTACAAAGGCCAAACCTCTGATCTTGAATTACGTCTTGCCCGTCACAATTCAGGATATGAGAAATCAACTCAGCATGGAATACCTTGGAAACTAGCATGGAGTACAACAAAGCCGACCAAGGGAGAAGCATTGCAACTTGAAAAGAAGCTAAAGAATTTATCGAGACAGAAAACCATTGAATTTATAAAGAAATACAGCTGAGGTGGGTCGCGGGCCCTGACGTCTGGCAAAGAGTCAGGATGCTGACCAGGGCGTCAGCATTCGAGTCCCGTCCGCACCGCAAAAGCAGCTTAATAGGCTGCTTTTTTGTTTTATGTATCAAGATTTTGCAGTCTGGATTGACTACTGAAAAATTACAGATTTCAATCTTTGTTAGTTGAAATCTATTCACAGAGAAAGTAAAATACCACTATAAACTCATGCTAATCAGGAAAGTAGCAGCAAAAGCAATGATGGCATATAATTCAGGAAATACCGCCAGTACCATGGTTTTCCCGAAAATATCGTGACCCGAGCCAATGCCTGCAATTCCGTTTGAAGTTACTGCTCCCTGGTTCAGCGCTGAGAAAAATCCAACCAATCCAAGAGTGAGGCCGGCTGCCATAATTGCAACTCCTTGGAGCATGGTCATTTCAGATGAAATAATTCCCTGGTTATTGATGATAAAAAAGCCTGCAAAACCATAAAGTCCCTGCGTGCCTGGCAAAGCGCTCAATAGCAAATAACTACCAAATTTATCCGGTTTTTTCTTCAGCGCTCCTACTGTGGCATTTCCACCTTTTGAAACACCTATTGCACTTCCAACTCCCGAGAAAATAAGCATAATTGCAAGACCAATGTAAGCTAAAATTACTGCTGTTGTCATGATGATATATTTTTGATGTTTTTCATTCTAAATTTCATTTGTAATTATTTGGCAAAAGGTTTATATGCTTCTCCTCCGCCCTTAAATCCGGCATTCTTATAAAACTCTACAAAGGTCAGACGCATGGGATGGACAAATGATCCCAGCGAAGAGATGAGTATATTCAGCGTATGACCAAGAATTAAAAAAATAAAAAAGAAAACAGGGCCAAGTATTTTGGAAGAGCCAAGAATCTGCAAGCCAATGTCATTGATTACAAAGCCAAGAATAGCGCTCGACAAACCCAGGGCAAACAACCTAATGTAGGACAAAAGATCTCCGAAAATTCCGGTGACAGTGGAATAGACATCCCAAATACCTTTTCCGATACGGGCAAAAATATTTATCTCCGGATCGCTGAAGAACAGAACAAAAAAGCCTCCTGCCGAAAGGATAGCATATAAAATTGTAGTGTTCGGTGCGATAACATGTACTTTTACAAGAAGTATATATAAAAGGCTACCCAGAATGATGATCAGCCAACCGTAAGTAGATAACGCATAACGGAATCCAAATTGTTTGGAGAGGTTAGCTGCTTTTAAGAACTGACCAAAAATAATTTGTAAGCCTCCAAGGACCAGCGAAAGCTGAAACATTTTGTTTGGATCGAGGAATAG
>Ga0116152_10004226_pt1 | contig 11382 bp, 10 predicted proteins | sample AD_UKC119_MetaG_FD_89894 | JGI IMG/M metagenome (GOLD analysis project Ga0116152, IMG submission 89894) | Active sludge microbial communities of municipal wastewater-treating anaerobic digesters from Hong Kong - AD_UKC119_MetaG | ecosystem: Engineered > Bioreactor > Anaerobic > Digestate...
AAATATCTTTAGTTAAACAGGGGGATTAACGACGATTGATCCAGCCAACGCCTCCGCCCCCGCGCCGGTTGACCCAACCGCCACCGCCCCCATTAATCCAACTACCGCCCCGGTTGACCCAGCCACCGCCCCCGCCATTGATCCAGCCCCCGCCACCGCCGCCATTGATCCAGCCAGCGCTGCCACCACCTCGATTGACCCAGCCGCCACCGCCCCAGCCACCGCGCCGGTTGATCCAGCCACCGGCCTGGACAGATTGACTGACGGCCAAGCCACTACCTAAGAGTACGCAGCCAATCACCGCTTGCGACCATCTTCCCAAGCCGCGTAAGAACGTGCGGCGCTGTTCCTCAGATGGCGCATCAATTGAATCAGGGTGTTGCATGTCATTTTGATCGGTCATGATCATCTCCGCTTACTGAGCTTTCGGAGCCGGTTTGCCGTCTTCCTGGGCGGGCGCTTCTTCCATGTCTTCCGGCGGAGGCATATCGTCACCGGTCAGATTCGAAAAGTGTAAGGTTTGGAATTTCCAGCCGCTTTTCTCTTTCCTCAATACCCCTGACACGTTAAGGACGTATTCGCGGGCTTCCCCATCCGGCGTAACATCTTGCATATTGCAGGAGGCGATCACCCAAGCAACATTGCCATCGTGCCCACTGGAAGCTTCCGGGCATTCGTGCTTGAACGTTCCTGCCTTAAAATCCTGAAAAAATTGCTTATAGGCCTCCTCGACCGCCGCCCTGCCTTTCCAAAACTCACCAGGACCTGTACCCATAAGCACGACATTTGGATCATCTGCGTAGAACATCATCAACGCTTTGACATCCTGCTTGTTCATCGCCTCATCATGCTGGCTTAGCATCGCTTTGACCTCTTCCTTGATTTTATCGCCGTCCATTGGCGGGGCGGCCAACGCCGTGGCCGATAGCAGAGTGCATCCCAGGGTTGTTGCCAATAAAAGAGCATTGGATTTCTTCATGACGATTCTCACTCCAAGGTGTTGGACCAACAAACTCGTCGCTCAAGAGGCGGAACAAAATCCCAATAATTTTGCAGGTTATACTAGCTGAATAACGGTTGAAATTCACGCTTGATATCCGATCAAAGCAAACCGCGCGCTTTTTAGTAGCAATGCTGCAATATCACCGCATCCCTCATCTTTCCGGTGACTGGATTCACGCTAAACCACCGCCGTAATATCCATTAAAGAATAACAATTTTTTATTATTTTAAAATGAGCAACATAAAGTCGAATCAATCATTATTCCAGCAAAATAGGTTTGCATAATTTACCTGAGCGTTGTAAAACTAAATTAAGCTAAAATGTAACCATTAAGTTACTAAACAAAGGGTTTTTAAAATCCCGATACTGATTCGCTAAGCCACCCGCTGATCCGGTCTAACTAGACCGCAACATATTGATAAATAATTGATTACACTGTCTCGTTAACCCATTTGCATATATATGTCGGAGGCGCTGCGGGCAAGCATTACATTGCCATAATGCGGATATCGAGTTCAGTGGAACCGCGACCCGGGAATTCTTCCAATGAACATCAAAATTGCAATCAGAAACCTCTACAAGATCTTTGGGGATAACCCCAAGATAGCCTTGCCGCTGCTTGAACAAGGCGTGGACAAGGCACAAATTTTCGAGCGTACCGGCCAAAGTGTCGGAGTCATGAACGCCAATTTTGATATCCACGAAGGCGAAATTTTCGTCATCATGGGCCTGTCTGGTTCTGGAAAATCCACCTTGGTGCGCTTATTGAACCGGTTGATCGAACCTACTTCAGGACAAATTCTGGTGGATGACGAAGACATTGCCGTCCTGCCTGCGGAAGGATTGCAAAACCTCCGGCGGCGCAAGATGAGCATGGTCTTTCAGTCTTTCGCATTGATGCCGCATTTCAACATTATCGACAATGCCGCGTTCGGCCTGGAGCTATCGGCAGTTCCGCGTCCGGCCCGCTATGCACGCGCCTTGGCAGCGCTGGATCAGGTCGGGCTGAAAGCCTATGCAGAAAGCTATCCGGATGAACTCTCGGGTGGCATGAAACAACGGGTTGGATTGGCGCGGGCGCTTGCCAACGATCCCGATATTCTATTGATGGATGAGGCATTCTCCGCCCTTGACCCGCTGATCCGGTCAGAAATGCAGGATCAGTTGCTGGACCTTCAGACACAGCAAAAACGCACTATCGTATTTATCTCCCATGATCTGGATGAGGCCATGCGCATCGGCGACCGCATTGCGATCATGGAAGGCGGGCGTGTCGTGCAAGTGGGAACACCGGAAGAAATTCTTCGCAATCCCGCTGACGATTACGTCAGTTCCTTCTTTCGCGGCGTAGATGCATCCAAAGTATTGACCGCTCGTGATGTGGCACGCACCGAACATGCGACGCTGATCGATCGCCAAGGCACGGGCATCCGCGCTGCGCTGCAACAAATTTCTTCCCGCCTTGAGGATTACGGCTATGTGGTCGGCTCCAACCGGGCGTTTCACGGTGTGGTGTCCGCCGATTCCTTACGCGCGGCGGGCCGGGGCGAAGATGTCCCGCTCAAACAAGCCTTCCTGCCAGACATCGACCCGATCCCAGCCGACACACCGCTGAATGAACTGTTATGCACCGTCGCGCAGGCACCCTGTGGCGTACCGGTCGTTGACCTGAAGCAGCATTACCTGGGCGTAATCACCAAGGCTAACCTACTACTGGCACTCAATGGCGAGGAGGAATTCATATGAGTACTGAAAATCCCTGGGCTGCACCCGATGAATCAGCCGCCGCCTCAGTACCCGCTACAGGAACAACCAGTGCACCGGCAGCCAATCCATGGGGCAGCGGCGGTGAACCGATACCATCACCTGCGCCAGCCGATCCGGATTGGCTGGCTGCCGCATCTGCCTCTGCCGATCCTGCTGCATTCGACTGGCTTCATCCTTTTCAAGAAACCTTGATTCCGTTGAATATTTGGGTAGATCAAGGTCTGGATTGGCTGGTAGACAACTTCCGTCCGGTGTTCCAGGCAATCCGCTGGCCGATCGATGCCATTCTGACCTCTGTCGAATCCGCCCTCTTAGCGGCACCTGCATTGTTGATCATTCTGATATTCGTGCTGCTCGCCTGGCAGATGGCCGGACGCCGGTTAGCAGCAGGTACGCTGGTCTCGCTGGTGATCGTTGGGCTGATCGGTGCCTGGTCCGAAGCGATGGTGACCTTGGCTCTGGTATTGACTTCGGTTTTTTTCTGTGTGCTGGTTGGGCTGCCGCTAGGCATCTGGCTAGCCCGCAACGATCGAGCGCTTGCGATATTTCGCCCGATCCTGGATGCCATGCAAACCACACCCGCGTTCGTTTACTTGGTGCCCATCGTCATGCTGTTTGGGATCGGCAATGTCCCCGGTGTAGTAGTCACCATCATCTTTGCGCTGCCACCGCTGATCCGCCTCACCAACCTAGGCATCCGCCAGGTTCCAGCAGACTTGGTGGAAGCTGCCCAAGCGTTTGGCGCCAACCCCCGGCAATTGCTTTATAAGGTTCAAATCCCTCTGGCAATGCCTAGCATCATGGCGGGTGTCAATCAAACACTCATGCTGGCGCTATCTATGGTAGTGATCGCCTCGATGATTGCTGTGGGAGGATTAGGCCAGATGGTGCTACGCGGGATCGGCCGCCTCGATATGGGATTGGCGACCATCGGCGGCGTGGGCATTGTGCTGCTCGCCATTATTCTTGACCGTCTCACCCAATCGTTTGGCACGAATACCCGGGATAGGGAAGTCCGCCATTGGTATCAGCAAGGTCCAGCAGGTTTGATCTACTGTTTGCTGGGCCGTCGCTAAGGCGCGGAAACGCGTCACCCCGCCGGGGCGCTGACGTGTGCCCTATCCTTAATCTGCTTCGGAAAGAAGGAGAGATTCATGAGATATTTCGCGACTCGATGGACGGGTCTGAAAGCGCTTTTCACTGCATTGCTAACGCTATCCCTGTGGTCTACAGGCAGTCCAGCCGCCGATCTGCCTGGAAAAGGCGTCACAGTTCAACCTTTGAAAAGTTCGATAGCCGAGGAAACTTTCCAAACCTTACTGGTGATGAAAGCGCTGGAGCGCTTGGGCTATGAGGTCAAACCGATTAAGGAAGTCGAATACGCAACCGCGCATGTCGCCATCGGCAACGGTGATGGCACGTTTCTGGCGGATCACTGGGATCCACTCCATGTAGACTTCTATACCAAGGCCGGCGGCGCCAGCAAGATTTACCGGGAAGGTGTTTACTCGCCAGGGGCGCTGCAAGGCTACCTGATCGACAAGAAAACCGCTGACCAGTACAAGATTACCCATATCGATCAGCTCAAGGATTCGAAACTGGCCAAAGTGTTCGACACCAATGGCGATGGCAAAGCAGACCTCGCTGGCTGCAATCCAGGCTGGGGTTGTGAAAAAGTGATAGAGCATCAATTGGATGCTTTTAAATTACGGGATACCGTCACGCATAATCAAGGCAGTTATTCAGCGATCATCGCCGACACTATTACCCGTTTCAAGAAAGGTGATCCGGTGCTGTATTACACCTGGACGCCTTACTGGGTTTCCGGTGTGATGGTACCTGGACGTGATGTGGTGTGGTTGCAAGTACCGTTTTCTTCATTGCCTGGCGAGCGCAAAGATGTCGATACCACGCTGCCAAGCGGCCAAAATTACGGTTTTGAGGCCAATAACCAGCGCATTATCGCTAACCTGAAGTTCGCACAGGAAAATCCCGCGGCAGCCAAACTGTTCTCGATCATGGAGATCAGCGCTAACGACATCAGCGCGCAGAATTTGCGAATGCGCAATGGTGAAAAGAGCATGGCAGATATCGAACGCCACACCGATGCCTGGATCAAGGGCCACCAAGAAACCTTCGATGGCTGGATTCAAGAAGCCCTCAAGGCTGCTGACAGCTAAAAGTTGAATAATAATTTTTGCAGCTTAGTAAAGGCCACTCCTTGACGGTGGCCTTTATTTTTGTTTCTCAAAAGCGAAAATGTGACCGGATCATGAGGCTGAAGAAGATGTCGAAAAGGCCATCGATGATGAACTATCATTGGTGATCATCGAATTTTTATACGATAGCAGGGCGAATGAAACTCGATCCCGCCGGAAAGCTTAAAAACCATTAGAATGGAGGGCTAGTATGGTATTAACCAACCCATGGAACATTACCCTGCGCAACTTAATCGTCCAACCTCGATACTGGCTGGTGATTGCTGCCGGGCTTAGCGGACTCGCAATGGCGCCGGCATGGGCAAATCCGGCTTGGACTGCAGTCATCCGCCCCGATCCGGTGACGCGTCAGTCACGTTGCCTGCTGGTCAGCGAAACCTTGATCACTCCAGATGGTTATGATTCCACGCCAGTTTTCTTGGCGTTGGATGGCATGAGCCTGCGCATCGTCACCGAATCGGAACTGGATGTCTCATTTAACGATTTGCGCCTGGATGTCGATATAGAGCCGCCGGTCTATAGTAACAAATTAATACAAAAGACGATTCTGGTTTTCGATCACGATATCCCCAAGCTGATCGAGCAATTCCGGAAAGGCAAGCAAACAACCGTGCATTTACGTTTCTGGCCGACTTGGCCGGCGACCCAGTCATTCCCGGTTCAATTCAATCTGATCGGATTCAGTAAAGCCCATGACAGCTTTACTCACGGCTGCCAGCCAACCGGATAAGATCCTACTGACCATTGCTATTTCGAGGAGTTTGCCCATGGGTTTGCGCATGAAGTTTAATCTGGTGTTATTGCTGGCCTTCGCGATCGGTCTAACGCTGGCAGCGTATCTGTCCGACCAGATTCTCAAGCAGAATGCCCGCGAGGAGGTGCTCCAAAATGCCCGGATCATGATGGAGAGCGCGCTGGGCGCCCGTGCCTACACCGCCGAGCGTATCCGGCCTCTGCTAGCCTTACAGATGAAGCGGGAATTTCGTCCGGAGACGGTCTCGGCTTTTGCAGCGGTACAAAGCTTCAAGGCGCTACGGGCTAAGTTCCCTGATTATACCTATAAGGAAGCAGCACTTAATCCGACCAATCCTAACGACCGGGCCAATGACTGGGAAGGGGATATCATCCATGAATTCCGCAATAATGCGGAGCGCAATGAACTGATTGTTCAAAGAAATACGCCGACTGGGCAGATGCTCAACCTAGCACGGCCGCTGGGTGTCAATAATGAGGGATGTCTGACCTGCCACGGCCGGATCGAGGATGCTCCCAAGACCATGACCGATATCTACGGGGTGAGCAATGGGTTTGGCTGGAAGATGGGCGAAATCATCGGCGCGCAAATCGTCACAGTGCCAATGTCAGTGCCGCTGGAACGTGCTCAACAGACTTTTATTACCTTCATGATCCTGCTGGGTGGCGTATTTTTATTGCTTCTAGTGCTGCTTAACATCATGCTCCACTTCGTGGTCATCCAGCCAGTCAAGCGAATGTCAATGATCGCCAGCGAAGTCAGCTTAGGCAAGCCGGATGTGCCGGAATATGTCAAGACAGGCTCTGATGAAATCGCCTCGCTATCGCAGTCATTTAACCGGATGCGATTGAGTCTGGAAAGCGCCTTAAAGATGCTGGGCGAATGAAATAATAGGTAAGACATGAGCGAGAACGGCGAGATCAGCGGTGCCCTGCCGCCGCGTGTAGGCCGTTATCGCGTGATAGGCCTGCTTGGCCGCGGCGCTATGGGGATGGTCTATCTTGGACACGATGAGGCCATCGACCGCCAAGTCGCGATCAAGACAATTCATCGCCGCTTGCTGGGTAGCGAGGATGGCGTTGAGTGGCTGGAACGGTTCCGCCGCGAGGTGCGGGCTGCAGGCCGCTGCCTGCATCCCAATATCGTCACCGTATTCGAATACGGCGAGGAAGCGGACGCGCCTTATATCGTCATGGAATATGTGCAGGGGCGGGAATTGCGCGACTATCTTAAAAGCCGCCAACCCATGCCGTTGAGCAACACTGTAGCAATCATCCTTCAGGTGCTACGAGCGCTCGGTCATGCCCATGCGCATGGCGTTGTGCATCGCGATATCAAGCCTGGCAATATCATCCTGTTAGCTGACGGTAAGGTCAAGGTAACGGATTTTGGCATTGCCCGGCTGGAAATGTCCGGCAGTCTGACCCAGGTCGGTATGGCAGTGGGCACGCCTGGTTACATGGCACCGGAGCAGTTCAGTGGCCAGGAAGCAGACCGGCGCGCCGATCTATACGCCACGGGCGTAGTATTGTTTGAATTATTGACTGGCATCCGGCCCTTTCCGGGACGCGGTGCCGGTGAAATCATGTACCAGGTATTGAACGAGCTGCCTCTTCAGGCCACCAAGCTTAATCCACGCTTGCCCCCCGAATTGGATGCAGTGTTTGCCAAGGCATTAGCGAAATCTCCGGAGCAACGGTTTCAGAATACCGACGAATTCATCATAGCTCTAGAGAGCCTGCAGCTAGTAGAGCGCGAAATTACTGCTGATGGTTCCACGGTCATCCGGATGGAGCCGGTCCGGGTACCAGAACCGCCCTCTCAAATGCTACCTGGCTGGGACGCAACGCTATTGGCTCAGGCTGAGCATTTTCTGGTCGAGATCCTCGGCCCGGTCGCCCGGCTGCTGGTCCGCAAGACCGCGAAACAAACAGGCAGCCCCAAGGAACTGGTGCAACAACTGGCAGAAGCAATACCCGGAGAGCAAGACCGCCTGTTATTCCAGCGGCGCATGCGGGGGGTGATCGGAGGAACCATGACCGGCACGGCTGTCAGCCAGAGTTCATCGATGATAGGCAGCCAGGTCAGCGCCTCGATGGGGCCATTCAGCCAGGATTTCCTGGAGTCCGTCCGCCGCGATTTAGCGGTGTATCTCGGCCCCATTGCCAAGTTACTGATCAAACAAATTGCTGGCAAAGCGAATACACCGCATGAGTTGTATCAACGGCTGGCTGAGCATATTCCCACCGCCGCCGACCGGACTGCCTTTCTCAAGCGGGCACCGGGCGATGCAGATTGAAGGCCGATCTTTATTCCCTAATCAGAAACTCTTTTCCCGCTTCCACATGGTTCTCATAGGAACGAAACGGGAACATTTTGCGATAATAGCGTCCGGCCATCTGCCCTAAACCCAGGAAAACCGGGATATCAGCCAGTCAAATGCTCCATCGAACTAATCAGGCCACTTCCAGCGCCAGTGATTCCAGGCATTGCTCGATGATCGTCAAGCCTTCGTCCACCAAGGCACCGGATGCAGTCAGCGGCACGAGAATACGCACGACGTTTCCATATATGCCACAAGGCAGCAGGATCAGGCCGCGTTCGGCCGCCCGGGTTACCAGCGCCTGGGTCAGTTCGGGGCCGGGCACCCGGTGCGCCTCATCCTGGAAAAATTCCATCGCCACCATGGCGCCCAAGCCACGCACGTCGCCGATGCAGGTTACACTATCTGCCAGCTTTTTAAGCCGGGCTTGGATCATTTCGCCCAGCCGCAGGCTGCGTTCCAGCAGACCCTCACGCTCAATAATATCCAATACGGCCAAAGCGGCCGCGCAGGCTGGCGGACTGCCCGCGTAGGTACCCCCTAGGCCGCCAGGGCCAACGCTGTCCATAACCTCGGCGCGGCCCACCACCGCAGAGAGTGGAAAACCGCCGGCCAGTCTTTTGGCCATCGTGATCAAATCGGGCACCACTCCGCTATGCTCGATGGCAAAGAATTTACCTGTGCGCGCCGCACCGGTCTGGATTTCATCGGCAATCAGCACAATGCCGTGCTGGTCGCAAAGCTGGCGCAAGCGTTTCAGGAATTCCGGCGGCGCGATGTAAAAACCGCCCTCCCCTTGCACCGGTTCGATGATGATCGCTGCCACCCGCTCCGGTTCCACGTCCACTTTGAAAAAATACTCCAGCATCCCCAGCGACTGATCGGCGCTGACTCCATGAAGGGGATTAGGAAATGGTGCATGGTAGATCTCGGGGAAAGGACCGAACCCCGTCTTGTAAGCCGGCACCTTGCCAGTCAGACCCAGCGCCAGCATCGTCCGGCCGTGGAAACCGCCGCTGAAAGCGATGACGGCTGAGCGTTTGGTATGAAAGCGGGCAATCTTGACGGCGTTTTCCACCGCCTCGGCGCCCGTGGTCAGCAGCAGCGTTTTATGAGGACCCTGGCCCGGCGCCAGCGCGTTCAGCCGCTCGACCAGCGCCACGTAAGGCTCGTAGCTCATCACCTGAAAACAGGTATGGGTATAGCGCTGCATCTGCGCGTCGACCGCCGCCATCACCTGAGGATGGCGATGGCCGGTATTGAGCACGGCAATACCGCCGGCAAAATCGATATAGCGCTTGCCTTCCACGTCCCAAAGTTCAGCGTTCTCGGCCCGCTCGACAGCGATGGGATGGATGCTGGATACCCCCCGGGCGACGGCTTGCGCGCGGCGCGACAGCAGTTCGGCATTGGTGGTCATCGTTCGATATCCTATCGGTAAAGGCAAAAGAGAATGAGGGGCAAGTGGCTCAGCGGTCGATGCCACCCATGCACAGATATTTGATTTCCAAATATTCCTCGATACCGTACTTGGAGCCTTCGCGGCCAAGGCCGGATTCCTTCATGCCGCCGAAAGGGGCGATTTCAGTAGAAATGAGTCCGGTATTGATGCCCACCATGCCATATTGTAAAGCCTCGCTGACGCGCCAGATCCGGCCCATGTCGCGGCTGTAGAAATAGGAGGCCAGGCCAAATTCGGTGTCATTGGCAATGCGGATAGCGTCTTGCTCAGTCGAGAAACGGAACAACGGCGCCACCGGACCAAAAGTTTCTTCCCGCGCCACCGCCATCTCCGGAGTTACTTGAGTCAAGATCGTCGGCTGGAAAAAAGTCCCGCCGAGTTCATGCCGCTGACCGCCCAGCACAATACGGGCACCCTTGCTCAGCGCGTCGGCGATATGTTCCTCCACCTTCGCCACAGCGGCCTCGTCGATCAATGGTCCTTGGGTGACACCGGACTCCAAACCATTACCTACCTTGAGTTGGGCCGCCACTGCCCGGCCCAGCTTGTCAGCAAACGCCTGATAAACGCCATCCTGCACCAGGATACGATTGGCGCAGACGCAGGTCTGACCCGTGTTACGGTATTTGGAGATGATTGCACCTTCCACGGCGGCATCCAGATCAGCATCGTCAAAGACGATGAAGGGGGCATTGCCGCCCAATTCCAACGACAGCTTCTTCATCGTGCCGGCGCATTCCCGCATGAGCTGCTTGCCGATGGCAGTGGAACCGGTGAAACTGAGCTTGCGGATCACCGGGCTGGCGGTGAGTCCGGCACCGATGACTTGCGCGGAACCGGTGACCACGTTCAGCACTCCCGCCGGTATGCCGGCCCGCTCCGCCAGTTCACACAGCGCCAGCGCCGAGAACGGGGTTTGCGAGGCAGGCTTGATCACCATCGTGCATCCAGCAGCCAGCGCGGCGCCGGCCTTGCGGGTGATCATAGCAGCGGGAAAATTCCAGGGGGTGATCGCTGCACAAACGCCAACCGGTTCCTTCATAACGACGATGCGCTTATCGGCTTGATGCGGGGGAATGACATCACCGTAAACCCGCTTGGCTTCTTCAGCGAACCATTCAATAAAGGATGCAGCGTAAGTGATTTCGCCGCGCGCTTCCGCCAGCGGTTTGCCCTGCTCCAAGGTCATCAATACGGCTAAATCTTCCTGATGATCCAGCATCAGATTGAACCACCGGCGCAGAAGGGTCGAGCGCTCCTTCGCGGTGCGCGCCCGCCAGCCGGCGAACGCGTCCTGAGCCGCCGTAATCGCCCGATCGACCTCGACAGCCCCCAGCTTAGGCACACGGCCGAGCGTTTCGCCTGTGGCTGGATTGGTCACCGCAAGCGTTTCTTGACAATCGGCATCCACCCAGGCGCCACCGATATAACACTGCTGATGAAACAGGCAAGAATCTTTCAGATGCATGGGGAACTCCGTCAGTTTGCGGAAGGCCGCCGTTGCGTGTTCCAGTCGAAAAAGCAGAGCCTAACCGTACTCTGGATCGCTTGAATTTGTAACCGCAAGCCTAGCAGCGTTTAAAAAAATAAACAATAATCAATCTAAATCATTTCTGGAAGCGTGTCATTCATCGGCTTAATAATAGGATATGTATGTTATATCCGTTCAATATTGATAATCTCACCGGCCAGTACCTTGATGATAAACAGCCTCAGGAAGTTTAATATGTCCAACGTTGATGAATATTCCACCGGCAGCCTGACCCATGCAGAACTGGAATTTGATCTGGGCACCCGCTTACGAAGCGTACGTGAGCAGTACGGTCTATCGCAACGTGAACTGGCTCGCCGCGC
>Ga0116152_10004228_pt1 | contig 11381 bp, 20 predicted proteins | sample AD_UKC119_MetaG_FD_89894 | JGI IMG/M metagenome (GOLD analysis project Ga0116152, IMG submission 89894) | Active sludge microbial communities of municipal wastewater-treating anaerobic digesters from Hong Kong - AD_UKC119_MetaG | ecosystem: Engineered > Bioreactor > Anaerobic > Digestate...
GAGATGTATTATCAGAAAGCACACCTAAAGAAGTTTTAGAGTATTTATCAGTTATATCTGATACTAAAGTTAAATTAGATGATATTTTATATCATATGTCAGATAAAGATAAGCTAGAATATATACATTTAGTGATTAATGAATATTTAGCTAATTTACCAGAACCGCCTAAGAGAAAAAGAAGATAAAACTAAATAAAAGATAATAAAAAACCCAGCTAATTACTAGCTGGGTTTTTTATTATCTGGCTTTTCGACTATTTTATGTAAATAAACGTAAATACTCTATGAGTTTTTCTGGTAATTTTAAAGGATCTAATCCTTCTTCGCCGTCTATAAAATTTGTTTTCCTATTACTGTAAAACCATTCAAATGTACCATCTTTTAAAAAATCTAAAGAAAGATGATGTTCTTCAGAGTTCCAAGATAAGACAAATATGTCATCATTGTCTCCGTTGGATAATCCTATATTAAACCATTTATTCATCTTAAATCCTGAATTATTCTTTATGTTTAAAGAAAACCTTGTTCCTTGGCTAATTCCATCATTTCTAATCCATTCCATTCCAGTTTAGGAAATACCATTTTTATATTAGATAGATAATCTAATCCGTTTATTTCTATTAAATTCGTAATTAATTTTATATTTTCTATAGATTCTAACTTTTCAGCAGATCCGTTAAATAAAACTCGTTTTGTTAAAACATCATATATTACAATATCTTTATTTTTATTATTCTGTATATCTGCTTGTTTTTTTAAAAATTCTTTACTTATCTGAATTTTATTTTCTTTCATCTTATCCTATATCTTTCTACATCAAAATCCCAATTCGCTTCATACAAAGAAACTAATTTCATATTTAATTTTATATTCTCTACCATTTCGGTATTATCTTTAATTTTTTCTAGAATTTCTTCATATGAAAATTGTTTAACAATTGTTAATGCCTTTTTATCACCTATTCCTTTAATACCAGGGATATTATCGCTAGAATCTCCTTTTAAAGCTAAATAAAGTTTGAATTGTTCTATAGTTTCTACACCAAAAGATTTAATTGATTTTTCTTCAAACTCTAATTCTTTTTTACCTACATAATTATATATTTTTACGTTTTCTTTTTCTAATTGAAGAAGATCTTTATCATTACTTAAGATTACAAAATTCATTTCTGGAATATTTGTAACTAGTAAATTTGCTAAATCGTCGGCTTCTAATGTTTTTGAATTCATACATTTGAAACCAAATTTAGATAAATTAAATCTAACTTCATCTAATTTAGTATAAAAATCTTCAGGTTTTTCATTTCTATTAGATTTATACAGAGGGTATATTTCTTTTTTATATGACTTGTTCGCGTCTAATAGGTTTATGAAATAATTAGGAGAAAAATGAAGAATAGATTTTTTTACAAATCTTAAATATCTATCTACACAGTTATCAGGATTTGAATAATAAAATCTAGCAAAATAATTAGGTAGATCAATAACTAAAAATTTCATAGAAATGTTATTGGTTTAAAAGGAGATTTTAGTTGATTAATTATTAACTGTTGACTATCGACTTTTTGTTCCAAGTTGTTGATTTTTCGTTCAAGTCTTTCAATTGTAGTTAATGAGTTGTTATGTGCTCTTACCAACTCATTTAATTTGTTTACGAGATTAGTTTCTACATCAATAAAAATACTTAATATTTTAAGTGTATCGTTTTCATTACGTTCGATTTTTTGAGAATTGATTATATTATAATAGTCATTAATTGAGTTAATTTTGCTATATGAATTATCCATTAAGGACTACCTTTGTAAAATTATATATACTGTTTAATTGCGAATCGACTATATCTTGATTTGTAACTTTTTGCGCAGCTTTTTTTAAGTATTCCTCAAGACTTCCGTTCTCACGTAAATTAGTCATAGCAACATTCCAATTATAATTCGACCGAGTGTTATTTTCATTTTTATCATATAATTCTTTTATGATATTGAGAATAATATCCTCAGCTATTGGGCTAGATAAGATCTTACTAAATTCTTCACCCATCGCTCCAAATTCATCAATTGAAAATTCTAATGAAATTTCTTTACCGTTCTTGTGCTTAACTTTGAATATCATATTTAACTCCTAGTTGTTTTCTAATTCTTTCTATTGTATCACGCTCTATTTTCATAATGGTCATTTTAGTAATACCATATTTTTCTTCTAATTCGCCTAATGTACTTTCTTCATATCCAAACAAACCTTTCATATTATAAAATATTTGACGATATGTATCGTTTTTAAATTTAATACGATCCCAATCGATATTTCTGATTGTCAAAGTTTCTTCATCTAATGAAGAGGTTAGATCATATGTACTAAGACTACCACTATCAAATTTCAGATTCATTCGTGCAAGTTTTTTACTTTCATTTGCAGAAGAATCTGAAAATTTATTTATATCATCTACTAAAGCATAATTACTATTATAGCAATATGCAAATAATAATCCTTCTGCTTTTTTCTTTTTTATACACAAATCATCCATTATATCTTCAATAGATGGATCACATCCTTTTTCATCTTTAAAATTAAGAAGATATTTTCTGAACATTTTATAATCATTGATTATATGTGTTGGTATTCTTATTATTTTTTCACAGTCATTTATAGAATCAATAATGCTCTTTGTGATCCACCATGTCGCATATGTAGAAAATGCAATACATTTATCTTCTTCTGTTTTAACTTCTGAAGAAAAATGATAAATCGCTTTCATACAACCTATCATCCCATCTTGAGCTAAGTCATTTATTGATAAATGAGTAAGTTTATATTTTCTTCCAATTTTATTGGCTATAGAATATATCAAATCTTGATTGAAAACTAAAACTTTTTGTACTTTATCTACATATTTTTTTCCAATATTATATAATTCAGGATTTTTTCTTACAACTTCTTCTTCCAAAAGAGAAATATAATTAATATTTATTATATCATTTTTAATGAGTAAATCTAAATCTAGAATCTGACCTATTGGAAATTTTTCTGGCTTTCTTCTCTTAATATTGTTATATTTATTCTCTTGTTCTTTAGGTTCTCTTAAAATTTTATTTTTAAAATCATATCCGCATATGCAATTATGCGTTCTTACAGCAACATAAAAATCACAACCTGGACATTTCTTTTTACCTCGTCCTGGTTCTGTAAATCTCTTAAATTCTTTTACTGTTTTAGAATTGAATTCACATTCACAATGAGGACATATTTTAACATTTGAATCAATAAATTTCGAACATTTTGGACATGAAGAATCTGAAATAAGTATTTCTAAATCATGTGTATCTTCTGTTTCTATAATTTTTGTCCAAAAGTCAAGCCTATAATTATTAATAATTTCTAAATTAGCAAGATTAACTTGTTCATAATTTATGTCGCTCATTTCATTCCTGTGCTACCAAAGCCGCCAATTCCTCGATCAGTATTTGAATCAATACTATCTACTTTTTCGGCTTTTGTAGGAGTAACGTATTCAAATTTCATTTGAGCAATACGATCTCCTCGTGAGATATATAAGTCAACATTTGATAAGTTCATTAAACTAACTTCTATTTCTCCACGATAATTTGAATCAATAGTACCTGGGCTATTTAATATGATTGTTTGATTTTTTGTACTGAATCCGCTTCTAGGGCGAACTACTCCTTCTGTACCAATTGGTAATTCTAGATATAGTCCAGTTTTTACACGCTCAGATTTAAAAGGTTTGATGATATAATCTTGTGATGATCTTATATCATAACATGAATCATTTTCATGAGCCTTAGCAAAGGGAAGTTCACTAACATATTTAAAATTAATACAATCATTATTTACCATATTTTTCAAATCGCTCCCATCCGTTTAATTCTACAAATTTAGACCACCACAATTTTGTCAATTCTTCTGAATTGAGAGGAAATATTTTATCAACTGGTCTTCCAGTTAATAAATCAAACACTTGACTATGAGGAGGAAGTTTCATAGTTACTAACTCATCATCATTTTTATTTTGTAAATGATATAACTCGTTTGCCTGTACCTGTTTATGAATTTTAATTAAAGTTTCATTTACATGATCAGATAAACCCAACACCCTTCGTACTAAGATAGAATTTTCTTTTATTAAACTTCTATTCTTTTTAATATGTAAAGCATCGAATTTATTTTGACCTTTTTCAGATAATTCTGGTGAATATTTATCACCAGGTGGATAAACTTTATGACAATTGAAAATCAATGCTTCTAATCTCATTAGATTTTTTTGATCTTCTGATAAATTAGATTTTGTTGATTTAAACCATCTTTCTAGATCAAATAGAAGTCTAACTGAACTTTCTCCAATATAATAAGGCTGTAAATCTGTAGGAAATTCATCAGATTTTCCAAATTCTTCATGAATTGGATATACTGATATATGACCATTATGTTTAGCCAAATACATCATTGCTTGCCATTGTTTAGGATTCAACCTGTTAGATTTTCTTTCTAAACCATAAGGAAACCATTTTGAACCATCAATAAGTGTTAAATATGCTGCCATGTTAAGCCTTCAAAATTTTCTTTAATATATAGAATTTGTTATTAATAATCAATTAATATTTTATTAGAAAGATTTTATTCTTCGTAAGTTTCCTGAAGGGGCGTGCTACGAGACCTTTTTCTCTTTCTAACTCGAAAAGTATTGTTTTTAGCATCAACCCCATTTCTAGATAATATGTTAGAAATGGTACTTTGTTTTATTTTATAACCAAATATTTCAGCAGATTGTAATGAAATATCCTTAGATCGCATTCCTTGCTGACTTAAACTTATTATTTCGTTTATTACTTCTTCAGAATGTTTTGTAAATCTTTTATGCATTGAGAATTATCCTATTTAATGAAATGCGCGATCTGCGCAGGTACACTTACACACTTGTACACTTCGGCCTATATAGCTCTCTTTTTTTAGATCTAAGATTCAAAGAAATAAGGGAAAGTGTACAAGTGTTTTTTCGCCGTAACCCCGCGTGATCACTGACGATTTTCCGCACACCGAAAGTGTACCAAAGTGTACAAGTGTACTTTTAAAAAAATTAATTTGATTTTTATTAAAAAGATATATAAAATAGTCTATAAATGAATTCGATTAAATACTATACAGGTGTAGGTTCTAGAAAAACACCAGTTGAGATATGTAATATTATGACTGAAATAGGTTATAAACTAGAGCAAAAGAAATTTAAATTAAGATCAGGAAGGGCAGTGCGTGCAGATCAAGCTTTTGAAAAAAAAGTTAGATATAAAGATATCTATACTATAGAAAATTTTGATTATTCTCGTAAAAATTATAACTTCTGTAAAAATGAAATACTGTCAGTATTAGATCCTGGTATAGATTTTGATACATTTTATAGTAAGTATTCACAAACATTGATTTTAAGAGATGTTAATCAAGTAGTAGGAGTATATCCTAATTTAGTACATAGTAAATTTTTAATTTGTTGGACAAAGCATGAGAATTATTATGATAAAGGTTTAGGAGGTACTCGATTTGCAGTAAGAATTGCATTAAAATATAACATACCTGTTTTTAATCTAGTGAATAAAGATCATTTGAATAGGATTCAGAAATGGCTGAAATTCACTAGTAAATGAGCTTTTCTCTAGAGTATAAGTAGCTCACCATAGGAGTAAAATTTGTCGCGTTCCAAGTTCGGACTGGACCGATCGGTCACGCATTCATCGTCCGAAAAATCACCCTGATAATGGGCTAAAATTTTTCCTATGCAAAACCTATGCCGGCATGGATATTGCAACGCGCACGCGCGTTCCTTTATAAGCGCATTTTTTGGACTTGAATTTTATCAGGCGCGTCTGGCTTGCTTCGCTCTTTCAGGCGCGCCTGATAAAATTCTACTATCTTTTTAAAGACTTAGAGGCTTGGCGCTAAATGCGCTTGGTACAGGGCTTGCATAGAGAGATTTCGGCATGGTAATTGCATTGCCTTTTTGGAGGTCTGCAATTGAATGTATGACATTTAGATCATGGCGGAAATGTCGCGGTATGACAAAAATGGCATACCTACGCGCATATATAGAGGATCGGGGTTGGCAAGCTAACTAGCCGAGATCATTAGGGTTTTTGGCAATTCGGGCGTAACTAGCCGAGATCATTAGGGTTTTTGGCAATTCGGGCGTAACTAGCTGAGATCATTAGGGTTTTTTGGCGGTTTTAGGTTTGGCTAGGGACCTGCAATCTTTAGGGGCGTCGGCGAGACAAAGCCGGCGAGAAATAGAAGTCAAAGCGCGAAAAGCGCAGGAAAGAAAAGCCAGCCGTTTACAATCCGTTAACACTCTGTTTACAAAGCGTTAACAATCGGCTGGTAGAGTAGAAAAGTCGGCGGGAGACAAAAGCGAATCCCGCGAGAAACAACTAAACACTAGAGAAAAGAGAGAAGAGAAAAAGAAAATGGCAATCATCAATATGCGAATGTCGGCCGCGGATTTCCGAAACAAGCTTTCGGACGCGGCAAAGGGAAACGCGGCTTTCACGCTGCGAGAGATTCTCGCTGCTGTCCTCTGCACAATGATGCAGGATGATAAGGCGGCGGACGATCTCGATGATGCGTCGCTCTTTTATGAGATCGCCAAGTATGAGGGCGATAACCCGAACTCGATCTATCTGGCGGGTTTCATGTCTCTGCGGGTGAAGGATCTACAGGGACTGCCCGATACAAGCGATCGGATTCCTACCTTTACGCGAATGCTTGAAAAGCATATGAGGGACGATAACCCGGGCCAGCGATTCAAGCTGGAGGATCTGCGTAAGGTTCTCAAGATCGGGGATTCGTCGCAAGATTCCACCGACTTGCGAGAGGCTCTCAAGATCATTTGCAAGGGCAATGCTCGATATGCCAAGTTCGACAAGAACGGCGATCGAATGGTGCAAGGGCGCTGGACCTTTATCGCTTTCGAGCCGTACACCGGCTAGAAAAACAAATTAATGCGAACGCGCGATTACATCAACCTGAGCAACGGCTTGGAGGCCGCGATCCCAGGCGCGCCCATCCTGCGCATGTGCTCGACAACGCTTGAAAGGCGGGACTGGCTCCGCCTCTTCGGCGTCGAGTTGACGCCCGATCTGCTCCTGCACCTAGCGCTAGGGACATGCTGCGTGGTTCACGACCGCGGGACCCTGCGTAAGAACTCGAAAACGGTGTATCTAGGTGTTCCCGTGGTGCGCTACGTGCTCGCGGCTCTTTGGCTTGGCCGGGAGACCTCCTCTTGTGAGGCACCAGGGCCCCGAACGGACGCGCTCGTTTACGATCGTTTCAACGATGCGCGCGAAGCGCTGGCCGCGCTAAGATCCCCGAACGCGCGGGCCGGCAGGGTGCGCAAAGATCTCCTTTACTATGCGCGCTATTTGCTCCCAGGTCTGCGAGAGATTCGGCTTGAGGGTCACTCAGTAAGCACCTACCGAGATGGCGATCGCGCATACTTTGCAGCCCTCGCGCAAAATGGCGCTTTCGAGCCGTACACCGGCTAGAAAAACAAAAACCGTTGGTATGCCGGTTAATGCATACCTCCTTTTTTCACGAGAAAATGATTTCATTCTCTCGTGAAAAAAGGAGAAGGAACAAAAATGGCGAAAAAGCTAGTGATGGTATCTACTATTGTCAAGGGGATTCGTACAACGAAACAAAGCGACAAGGTGAAGATCCCTCAGAACAATCTTCCTTGGCCGAATAACGTTCGTCCTGAGATCGGGACTACTTATTCGGTAGGCTAGACGAAAAACGAAAAAACATGCACAACAAAGATCCGCCTTGAAATCAAACGGTAAAAATCGCTAGATAAAGGTAAATAAAAAAATAAATCAGAGGATCATTTATGCAAAAACGTGAATTTCGTCATACTCGGCGCTAATCCCCGGCGCTGGAATAAATGGAGGGATTGTTTGAAATCTGTAAGTTAAATGCGCGAATAGAATCTCTAGCGCGGGATAAAATGGAGATTCTAGCGCTTTGATCTTTGGCGCGATAAAAAGAGAGATCGATAGACAAAGGAACGTCATACGGGGGTACTCAACTAGTCGGCCAACTAGGTTTTTAGTATACTCTTTCCTGGATCAAATGGTGCGTTGTACACGCGCTAGGCGCCTTTCGAGCGTATAGGTTCGATTCCTATAAAAGAGTAGTAAAAACGAAAATGTAAGAGAGTACCAACGCAAACGGCGAAGCGAACGCTTTGGAGTAGCTAGCCGGGACCTAATAGGTAACTGTTAGGTGTGAGATTGCAAGTCTCATGGGGCCGTTTGCAAAATAAATCAAAGAGTAAAGTAAATCAAAGAGTAAAGTAACTTACCGTCGGTGTGTCGGTTAATACACACCCTCTTTTTTCACGAGAAAATGATTTCATTCTCTCGTGAAAAAAGGAGAAACAGAGGAGAAATCAAATGATCAATCGCAGTAAGCTACGTTCGCGGGGTCTCGGATATGAGGTTCTCGGATGAATTTCCTAGAATATCTCGCACAAAGCGCAAAAAAGCCAAAAAAGCGCCGCGGTCGTGCTGGTAAGGAATGGTCGCCACCATATGATCCTGAGCATTTCCGCAAAGCCTTGGAGAGAGGATATCCGGCCGGAGAAGTATCAACGCGAAAGATTCGCCGCGAATGGGCCAAGTTCAAAACCGCGCTTGATTTGAGTAAGACGATCGATCTTATTCCAGGTTTTGAGATCTCCGGAAATGGAGATTTGAAAGTAATCAGGTGGAAAGCCCAAAATGGCGAAATGCTAGTTAGTGGGTAACAATGGAAATCACTAAAGATGAATATCTAAAGTTTGAAAGCGCGTTTTTTTATAAATGCGAATCATGGCGAATTGGAGTATCTTTTGCAAGATATCAAAACGGTAAATGGGATCTGTACTATGATGATGGATCTACTACTGAACCATATTTTCACGAGAAAATGTCTTTATTTGCTTGTCTTGGATATAAAGTAGCCAATAGTGGAAATCACTAAAAAAAGAACGATTTAAGCGTCCATAGCTCAATTGGATAGAGCGTCAGCCTTCTAAGCTGAATGTTCCAGGTTCGATCCCTGGTGGGCGCAAATTTTCGATAGAAACTCTTTTTCACGAAAGAAAAAAAATGGACAAGAACGCCGCAATTATCAATGGTTTGCAGCAAGCTATTTCGCTCAAAGCCGCAGAATCCTCTTATTCCTTTCTGGATCTGATTAAGATTGTCGATCCTAGCCTATCCGAAATGGATCTAGAGGAGATTCTAAGGAATTTTACTAAGAGAATCAAAAAGGGTGATCACGAGACAATCGCGCTTTTCAATGCACCGATTACGGCAATTCGTGCTCGAAAGGTCGAAAACCTAGCCGACAAGCAAACGGTTAAGCATGAGATCATTTCTACTCTGCGGCGAGCAACTGCGCCTATGAATGGTGCAGATCTCAGATCTGCAATTCCGAGTCAGATCGAATACAAGGAATTTCGAGCAATTATGCTCGAAATGATCGATGATGAAATTGTTGCATGGTTCGGCGCAGGCCGAGGGACAAGGTACTTCCTTGCAGAAATTGAATCGAAAACAGCGCGCTAGACTGAACGCAGATATTATCCGATTGAGATTGTGTAATTATTCTTATGGAGTAATCTCGCAATTTCTCGGAGTATCAAAAGGATATTGCTGGCGAGTCATTAGATCAATAAAGGAGATCTAAAATGGCAACTGGTCAACAAAACTTTATTGATTTCTTGGCTCACGATCGAAATGTACAAGGTTTTTTCCATGTACAATCTGCATTTCCTGGTGATTCAGTCGAAAAAGTTCGGCTGATTGGAGAAAAAGATCAAATTCTCCGAAACAGAGAATTGATCTCTCAATATGGGCGTATTGTTGTGAAAAAGGATCATTGTATGATCCATACTTCGCAAGAGATCGCCAACGCTCTGATTCCGCTCTGTGCGAATAATAAAATCAGGCTACGAATCTACAATCCCAAACGAGAAATCTCATTTGAGATTGAGGAGAATAAACTTTTCACTGTCCGAAAAGATGATTTTTCGGCGGTTACGATTCGTAGCGGAGATCAAATTTTCATGGCATATCGCCAAACTGGTAATCTTTCTACTATGGAAAGGACATGGAAGTTTTACACTCTTTCTACTGATGGAGAAATTCTCAACATCGAAGAAACAGAAATTGATGTTTATAATCTAGTGATTGCAAAACTTAGAACTATGGCGGGTCTAGGTCCGCGAATTCAAAAGAAAGAACAAAAGCAAGAAAAGCCAAAACAATATCACAATTCGCTTTTTGCTGCGCTTAATGCGTAAATAGAAAGAAAATGCCAAATATTTCCAAAATTCGAGATCCTCGTTTTACAGATCGCTGGATTCGTTCAGGACGACTTGTTGAGAAGTTTCAATTTCTTGATCTGTGTTAGTAAATAAGGAAGAATTCAAATAATGTTGAAGATTTTATCTACTTTCTATACATATGGTCATTCCGTAACAGAGTCCGATCGGAAATTTTATTTCCGTATTGTTAATATACACAGTGAAAAGTACATTGATATTTCAATACATGAAGATTTTGCATATTTTGACAGTGTAAAGTTTTCTGATTTCAAAAAGATGATTCGCCAGTTCGATATTGAAATGGAACAATAAAGATAATTGCGAAGGACAAAAAGCGCTGAAAATTCTTTCTGATATTGAGAATCAAAATGAATAATACTTGTAAAACATGTAAAGAGAAAATCAACGGTGTTAGCGGATATTGTGACACATGTTGGAATAAAATGAAAGAACATAATAAACGAATTGTGGATGAAGCCAATTCAGTTTATAGACCTAGAATCATGGAATCACCAAGATTCAAAGAATTTCTAGAAAAACACAAAAGATAAATAATCTTACCAGTCGGTAGTTTATTTTTCAGTAGAGCGAAGATTATTATGAGTAAAGTTCCAGAATTAGATGCTTTGATCGACTCCGGTGAAATTCTGACTTATTCGATCGATACAATTGAAGATCGTATTTGGCCTTCATATCAAATTCTGTCAATTGTGTTTCCAAGTGGAAAAGCAATTACAGTTAAGTCTGAATGCGGAAGTGGATCTGATTCTAATTCCTGGTTGGAAATTGACGGTTAATGCAATAATGCGTACCAGCCGGTAGTTTAATGGTAAAACAAGGGCCTTCGAGTACATGCCCTAGTTATAGGTTCGATTCCTAGACGGCTGATTTCACGGGGGAAAAGCGAATAGGCTTTTTCATATCACAGGGCGACGGGTTTTGAGGGGCCGCTGTGAGATAATAAGGGAAAGGAAAAGAAAATGGAAATGTATCATTCAGATTTCGCAA
>Ga0116152_10004231_pt1 | contig 11377 bp, 7 predicted proteins | sample AD_UKC119_MetaG_FD_89894 | JGI IMG/M metagenome (GOLD analysis project Ga0116152, IMG submission 89894) | Active sludge microbial communities of municipal wastewater-treating anaerobic digesters from Hong Kong - AD_UKC119_MetaG | ecosystem: Engineered > Bioreactor > Anaerobic > Digestate...
CATAAGGAATTCATCATACATAAAATGCGCGGCTTCTCTGTCGACTATGGAAAACGCATCGAAATTTTCGACGCCAACGGCACAGTCAATCGCTTTCTCCCGGAACACGCCCAGCGTCTCTACGAGCTACAATGCGTAATGGAGCACATTAAGAATATGCCACAGGGTGAATCCTCACCTCGCACAGAATAAGTAAGTTAATTAAGGAACGAAAAAACAAACAAAAAAAGCGCCGGTATCCGGCGCCTTTTTTGTATGTACATATCTTTCACAATGATTTGGAATGGAAAACAACGGTTTATGCCGTTTCTACCTTCGCCGCTTTTTCGAGCCCAAGTAGTTTAACGGCATCTTCGCGCATCTTGAACTTCAAAATTTTTCCTGCAGCATTCATCGGGAAGCTATCAACAAAAGATACATAACGCGGGGTCTTATGCTTAGCCATATGGTCTTTCACATACTTCTTTATATCGTCTTCCGTGATTGTCGAGCCTTCTTTGCGGATGATGCAAGCCATGATTTCTTCACCATATGATTCATCTGGGACACCAATTACCTGGACATCGCTGACTTCTGGGTGCGTATAAATGAGCTCTTCGATTTCCTTCGGGTAAATGTTTTCACCGCCACGAATAATCATGTCCTTGATACGTCCGGTAATTTTATAGTTGCCTTCCGGAGTACGACGGGCGAGGTCGCCAGTGTGGAGCCAACCGTCTTCGTCAATCGCTGCCTTTGTCGCTTCGGGCATTTTGTAGTAGCCCTTCATAACGTTATAGCCTCGGGCCACAAATTCACCATCCACATTATCCGGGAGCGGTTCGTTTGTTTCCGGGTCCACGATACGACATTCGACACCGGGGAGCGGACGGCCAACCGTTTGAACACGTACTTCAAGAGAGTCGCCGACGCGGCTTTGTGTACAGCCCGGAGAGCTCTCCGTCTGTCCGTAAACAATTGTGATATCTGTCATGTGCATCTTTTGAACGACGTCTTCCATGACCGGAATCGGGCATGGAGAGCCAGCCATAATACCAGTACGCATATGGGAAAAATCTGTCTTCTCGAAGTCCGGATTTTCCAAAAGTGCTATAAACATAGTCGGAACGCCATGCATGGCAGTCACTTTTCGAGCGTGGATGGCAGCCAATACTTTGCGAGGCGAGAAATAATCTACAGGAATCATTGTCGTCGCGTGTGTGATAGAAGCCGTCATTGCAAGAACCATGCCGAAGCAATGGAACATCGGAACCTGAATAAGCAAACGGTCGGCAGTAGTGAAGTCCATGCAGTCACCGATGCATTTACCGTTGTTAAGGACACCGCGGTGCGTCAACATAACGCCCTTTGGAAAGCCTGTCGTGCCGGAAGTGTATTGCATGTTGCATACTTCATCCGGATACGTATCATCAATTGCGGCACGAAGCTCCGCGTCTGAGACTGAAGCCGTTTTTTCTGCGATACAATCATCCCAGAATAAGCAACCGTCATGCTTGCCGTCAATCGTGATAACATTACGAAGCACTGGTAGTCTTTCGGAATGTAGATCACCCGGTGTAGAGGTCGGAAGTTCTGGGCAAATTTCAGTCAAAATATCAACATAATTCGTGTCTTTATAACCATCAATCATGACCAATGTATGCGAATCAGATTGACGAAGCAGATACTCTGCTTCGTGAATCTTATAAGCCGTGTTAACAGTAACCAGAACCGCGCCTATGCGAACAGACGCCCAGAAAGTGATGAACCATTGCGGACGGTTTGTCGCCCAAAGTGCGACGTGATCGCCCTTCTTTACACCAATCGCCATCAGCATTTTTGCTGCTTTGTCGACATCATCGCGGAATTCGCTGTAAGTGCGAGTATAATCGCGCATAGCATAAGCAAATGCGGTCTGATTTGCGAACTCATCAGCAACCTTATCCAGCATCTGGCCGAAAGTCATATCGACCAAAATGTCCTTTTCAAAAATACGTTCGCCCTGTCCTGCCTCGACAAAACGAATGGAAGACGGAACAACTTCAATCGGCTCTGCAGCTTGAGGACGAGCCTCACGCTTTGCTGGTGCCGCCACTGATTTTTTCTCGCCGCGCGTTGCTTCCCATTGACGAACATAATTTATGAATTGCGGGAAAACGATAGCCGCGCCTTCGATTTGCGTTGACCATCTCTTGACCCATTCAAGTGAAACAAATCCATCATAGCCGTTTGCCGCCAACAATTCAAAAAGCGGAATCAATGGGAGGTCACCATGCCCCGGGAGGCGATAAGTCACTTGACCGTCGGCTTCCTTAACGGAATCTTTGACATGAATATATCGAACATATTGTCCGACATTTGCCCACGTCGTCTCGACCGATTCGCCGAAATAGCGGAACGGGTGATGCACGTCCCAAAGAATACGTACACTCTCCATATTGACACGTTCAATCAATTTTCTTGCGCGGGCTGTATCAGCATATGCGCCGTTCGTCTCGACCAAAAGCGTAACATGCTTGGCTTGTGCCATGGCGCCAAGCGTTTTCAAAAGCTCCGCGATCGCCTCGTCATCACAAGGAACGGTCGGGCCTGGTTTTCCGTCAGCAAGAACGCGAATATATGGCGCACCGACCTTGGCTGCCAAATCAATATACTCGCCAATTTCGCGAACCGCTTCTTTTGCCCCTTCCGGACTGGAAAGCACACAGTTCGACGAAAAGCACGGAATTGTAAGGCCGAGCTTTTTGAGGGATGCTACAGTATTATTTATTTCATTAGGAAGAAAAGGCTTTGTTCGCGTAGCCGTGATTTCGTCTCCAAGACCGCGAATTTCAATTCCTTCATATCCTAAATCGTGAGCCATCGGGAAAATATCAGTCCAGTTCCAATCCGGGCAGCCCAACGTTGAAAAAGCAAGCTTCATTGCCATAAGTGAATCATCCTCCGATATAGTCGATAGTGAAACTATCATAAAGATACAACGAAAAAAGAAAAAAGCCTATACGACAGTAGGCTTTTCCCGAAAGAAAGGCAGAAAAGAGAAAGAATTTAGCTCGACTTTCTGATACCTATTAGCAAGGACGAAACCTCACTATCGGTAAGTGGTCTTCCCCAGATATAGCCTTGAATATAGTCGCAATTGTACTTCTCGAGCAGCTCCAACTGAACCGGATCATCAACGCCTTCAGCGACGACCTTCATATCAATCTGATGTACAAGTCCAATAATAGAGCCGACCATCAATCGCTGCGTATCCTTCACGGCCATGTCATCAATGAAAACTTTATCCAGCTTCAACACCTTAATCGGAAGCATATTGAGATAATTTAATGAAGAATAACCCGTACCAAAATCATCAAGCGCAACTGCGATACCCATCGATCTTAGCTCATGGAGCACCTTCACTACATACTCAACTGAAGACACCATGACAGACTCCGTGACCTCAAACTCGAGATTCTTCGGATCGCATTGCGTCTTGCTGAGAATACGTTTTACTGACTGAACAAATGACGGCGACATCAATTGCACAGCGGAAATATTGACAGACATCGTAATATCCCAATCATATTTCTGGCGAATATTGCTGACCTTGCGGCACGCTGCCTCGAGAACCCATTCACCGAGCGGAACAATAAATCCGACATCCTCGGCAACTGGAATAAACTCGACCGGACTGACTTCGCCGAACTTTGGCGATTTCCAGCGAGCTAGAGCTTCAAATCCTCGCAGCTCCTTTGTACGTGTATCGTATTGCGGCTGGTATACCAAATAGAGCTCCTCGTTGCTAATGGAGGAAAGAAGCTTACTCTCATACTTAATACGGCGCAAAATGTCATCCTTCATCTCTTTGCGATAGAATTGCACCATGTTTTTACCGTATTCTTTCGCTTTATACATTGCGGTCTCTGCGCATTTCATGAGGTCCGTAGCCGTAAGTCCGTCACTGGGGAATAATGAAATACCGAAGCTCGCACTAATCTTGTATTCGGAATCTTCGACCGTAAACATCTCGGATAGTGAATCACGCACACTCTCAACATAAGTCAGAATCTCTTCTTCCTTCATCTGGCGTTGAATCAAAAGTGCGAATTCATCACCGCCCCAACGGCCGAGCATATCATCGTCATGCACCATATTTTTAAGACGAGCCGCAACGGTCTGTAGCATAAGATCGCCGACATGGTGTCCCATCGTGTCATTAATCTGTTTGAAATTATCAAGATCCACATAAACCAACGCAAAAGGCATGCGCTTATGCGAAAGCAAGCTAATCAGAAGCTCCATGCGATCAATAATCTTTACGCGATTTGGAAGCCCCGTAAGCGTATCGTAGTGATTCAGGCGATAAAGGCGTTCTTCATTCTCCTTCATCGCACGGTTATAATCCATGAGAAGAGTATTCTGTCTCGAGGTCTCCTTTTCTCTTTCTTCTAGCTTCGCATTCGCTTCCTCGAGAGCCTTGGTCTTTTGAAGGTTTCGATTAATCTCCGTTTGAATGCGTTTCGTATAGGCAAGCATGATAATAACAATAATTAAAGCGACCAACGTCATCATCAATCCATTTATGCCCGCATTATCATGGCGAACAATAATAGAACCCAAAACGGAAATAACCTGAAGTCCATTCATGATCAGGATGGTCCAAAATCCGCGTTTCCCTGCCGTTTGTGCAAGTAAAATGCAAGAAATACCCTGAAGCAAGGATACCAATCCTCGTTGGTCCGGAAAAATCATCGATGCATTCGTAATAGTGCATGCCGAGAAAAAGATAACAAAAATAACTATTCGTAAAACGACATGACTCTCCGTCCCGAAACCCATAATCTGAGAGTCAAGAAATCGATCTAAAAAAGACTTTCTGGGGGGGACACTTTTACTAGTCATAATAAACCTCGTTCCTGCCAGACATAGAATCCTGCTTATTTCATTATGAATGATTCATAAAGCATCGCTTTATCAAAAAGGTAAATTTTTTGTGAAAATTGGCGAGCCACAATAGAGTAACCCTCCTTTATATTACGCGTTATTCAAGAATATTTGAAGTCTTTTAAGGACATTTTGTAGTACCTTCATAGTAGAAGCAAAGAAATGAGGTGCTCTCATGCCGCACAAAAATTACATCCCGGCGATAGATAATACCGTCTTCAAGACCTTCCCCACCATCGCTGGCGCTATTTTCGACCTCGACGGTACGCTTCTCGATTCCATGCAATTATGGAAAGAAATAGATAATGAATTCATCTCTCATCACGGCCATATCGTGACCCCGGAATATACATATGCCATGAAAACCATGGGTTACGAAGAAGCCGCCCGTTACACGGTTGAGCTCTTCAATCTCCCACTCACACCAGTCGAAGTCGTGCAAGAATGGAATCGAATGGCACGTGATAAATATGCTCATGAAGTCCGATTAAAGCCCGGCGCCGAGGAACTCCTGAATTGCCTTCGTGTCCGAGGCATACGCCTTAGCATCGCCACCGCTTTGACACTTGAAAATGCAACGATTGCTCTCGAAGCGAACGGTATCCTTGACTGTTTTGAGCATATATCTACGCTCGATGAAGTAACTCGCGGCAAGGGTAGCCCTGATATTTATCTGCTTGCCGCAGAAAAAATGTCCCTCTCGCCAGATCAATGCGTCGTTTTCGAAGACATCTTACTCGGTATCAAGGCAGCAAAAACCGCAGGCTTTATGACCTGCGGTATTTATGACAAAGTATCTCATGATGAATGGCCAGACATGCAAGAAACTGCCACATCAGCCTTTCAAAGCTTTACGGAAATGATTCGTTAATCGAGGAAATCCACTTCCTTGCTGATTCGCTCGACAATCGGGCCTTTTCGCTCATTAAATATCTTCTTGTTATTCTCGAAAAGATTACCGCCCTTCGTGTCGATTGATACAATCAGCGGCCCAAAATTCTTCACCTTCATGACCCACATAGCTTCCGGCATACCAAGATCAAGCCATTCGACACCGGATACTTCTTCGACGCATTTCGCCGCAAGTACCGCACAGCCGCCCGGAAAGACGGTATGAAGGGCCATTCCCTTCTTGCATCCTTCGACAGTCTTATCGCCCATGCCACCCTTGCCCACAATTAAGCGAACTCCTGTCTTTTCAATATATTCAGCCTCGTAAGCATTCATACGCATGCTGGTCGTCGGTCCGATGGAAATGACTTGATATTGCGTCACCTCATTACCATCCGCGTCTGTCTTCGTTCCAATCGGCTTCATAATTGGGCCCGCATGAAAAATCGCGCCTCCCTCTAAATCGACAGGTGAAGGCTTCCCTTGCTTGACCACGCGCTGGTGAACATCATCACGTCCCGTTACAAGAAGACCGTCTAGGTAGACAATGTCGCCAATCGTAATATCCTTTACATCCTCCGGACGAATCGGGGTTGAAAGATGATACTGCTTCATAGTGTCACCCCCTTTGAAGTAATGAAATCATAGGTTAAATCAGATCTAATGAGAATCGACGCACGACGATGTGCCCAGCAAGCGGTCGAAATGCCCATTGCAAGTGTTGCAGGGTGACGAGCCGCCTGTTCGACATGAACGCCCATCACTGAATTCTTGCCGGTTAGTCCTCCTGGCCCAATACCAATCTCGTTAAGTCCCTTTTCGAGTTTCTCTTCGAGCTCTGCGCCGCGTGGATTACTGTTTCGTGTACCAATCGGACGAAGCAGTGCTTTCTTTGAAAGCTTCGCAGCAACCTCTGCTGAACCCGCGATGCCGAGACCGAGAAGAATCGGCGGGCACGCATTAATCCCGTATGAAGTCATTTGGTCGAATACTCGCTTAATAATACCTTCATATCCTTCAAGCGGCATCAAGACCGTCGCCATACCCGGAAGACTGCATCCGCCGCCAGCCATATATACATAAACCTTCACATCATCACGGCCCGGCATTAATTCCCAATCAATCCACGGAACACGTGTTCCAATATTATTACCCGTATTCTTTTCATCAAAAACCTCAACCGCATTTGGACGGAGCGGCGCATCCTTCGTCGCCTTTCGTACTGCCTCAACCAGGCACTCTTCCATCTCATCTATATATGGAAACTTCGTTCCAATTTGAACAAAAAACTGAATGACACCTGTATCCTGACAGGAAGGTCGAGACAATGAGTCCGCCAACTCTAAATTTTCAAACATTGCGTCATAAATTATTTTCGCAAACTCCGTCGACTCGTCCTCACGCATTTCCTTAAGCTTCGCCAATACATCGTCCGGCAAATGCTTGCTCGCGTAACAAATGAATTTCGAAATGAGCAAAGAGAGTTCTGTTGCTTTTTGATCCATTTCTCGCAACCTCCTATTAATACATATATACGTCGTACATACTATCACATTTATCGCATACATGCGCATCGAGCTCGAGTGAATCTTTTGTATAGAAGCCATCTGTTTTTGCAATATTCTCTTGACATTGTTTCACTTTTGAAAACACTGCCGCCATCTTGTAACTTGCCTGTTCATCGCATATTTCGCCATTTTTGCAATTTTCTTGCAATGCGTTTTTCGTTCATATTTTGCAACAAATAATTATTTTCTTGCAATTTTTGTTCGTTGGCTATTTTCTTTTAAATGGAAGCGTTGTATAATGTTTCTGTTTGGTCGTGAAGAGGCTTATCTTCTCGACATCCACATTATCTACTGATTCATATTATTTACGGAGGTTTCACCCATGGCAATTAAAAACGAGTATTTGAAGCGTGTTTATAACACCATTCAACAAAAAGATCCCGACCAAAAAGAATTTCATCAGGCAGCCCTTGAGGTTTTAGAGTCCTTGGAGCCGGTTATTGACCGTCACCCTGAGTACGAAGAACAAGCCTTAATGGAGAGAATGGTTGAGCCTGAGCGTATCATCACATTCCGTGTACCGTGGTTAGACGATAAGGGAAACGTACAGGTAAACCGTGGTTTCCGTGTACAATTCAACTCCGCTATTGGACCATATAAGGGCGGTCTTCGCCTCCATCCTTCTGTAAACCTTTCCATCTTGAAGTTCTTAGGCTTCGAACAATGTTTCAAGAATTCATTAACCGGTCTTCCGATCGGCGGTGGTAAGGGTGGTTCCGACTTTGACCCTAAGGGTAAAAGTGATCGTGAAGTAATGCGTTTCTGCCAGAGCTTCATGACAGAGCTTTCCAAGCACATCGGCCAATTCACAGACGTACCTGCCGGTGATATCGGAACAGGCGCTCGTGAAATCGGTTTCCTCTACGGCCAATACAAGCGTTTGAATAACGACTATGTTGGTGTATTAACAGGTAAGGGCCTCTCCTTCGGCGGTTCTTTGGCTCGTACAGAAGCAACAGGTTACGGCCTCTGCTACTTCACAGCTGAAATGCTCGCAGCCAAGGGTGAATCCTTCCAAGGTAAAACAGTAGCCATCTCCGGTTCCGGAAATGTAGCTATCTTCGCCACAGAAAAAGCAACGCAACTCGGCGGCAAAGTAGTAACACTTTCTGACTCCAACGGTTACATCTATGATGCAAACGGCATCAACCTCGACGTTGTAAAGGACATCAAGCTCGTAAAGCGTGGCAGAATTAAGGATTATGTCGCTGCTGTACCTACAGCAAAATACACAGAGGGTACGGGCGTTTGGACAGTAAAATGCGACGTTGCACTTCCTTGCGCAACACAAAACGAATTGAATATCGACGATGCAAAAGCATTGGTTGCAAACGGCTGCAAGTATGTTGCTGAAGGCGCTAACATGCCGACAACACCAGACGCAACAGTTTATCTCCAATCAAATGGCGTATACTTCGCACCTGGCAAGGCTGCAAATGCCGGCGGTGTTGCAACATCCGCTCTTGAAATGTGCCAGAACTCTGCTCGTCTTTCTTGGACGTTCGAAGAAGTTGATTCAAAGCTTCACGATATCATGGTTAACATTTACAAGAATGCTTCCGCTGCAGCAAAAGAATACGGCGACGCTGATAACCTCGTCATGGGCGCAAACATCGCAGGCTTCCTGAAGATTGCAGACGCTATGATGTCTCAGGGCATCGCATACTAATCGCTGCCCCCTGAATATCGCTTAATAAAAAGCCTAATGCTACACATCTGTGTGCATTAGGCTTTTTTATGCGACGAGCATAGTGTTTTCTTTACGCAGAACGCAAAGAAAAATCTCCTCGTAGCGGAGATGAGTATTTCTGTTTCAAAAAGGGATATTGTCTGTGATATTAGCTCATCGTTTCTTCGAGTTGTAGCTCTTCCACAGAGACCTTCGTATACTTAATGATATCTCCCATGCGTGGGGTATCCGCGTATGACACAAAGGTAAACGCTTCCCCTTCCCGTTTTGCTCTGCCAGTACGACCGATACGGTGGAGATAGTATTCATTTTCATTCGGGACATCGAAGTTGAAAACACCGTCGATGTCAGAGACATCAATACCGCGGGCGGCGACGTCTGTTGCAACGAGAATTTTGTATTTGCCGGCACGAAAGCCGTCCATAATTCGGTTGCGAGCCCCTTGGCCAATGTCACCATGCAAACATTCGACAGAATAGCCAAGCTTGCGGATACCTTCCGTGACGAAGCGGACACGGGATTTTGTATTACAGAAAACCATGACACGCGTAAGTGTGTGGCCTTTCATCACTTTATCGAATGTCGTAACCTTGTCTTTTTCGGCGACAGTCATCATGTATTGCTTGATTTTCGGCATGTCTTCAGCTTTTGGGGCAACATCGATTTCGACAGCGCCTTGCATGTATTCCCAAGAGATGTCCATGACTTCTCGGGACATGGTGGCGGAGAACATGGCAATTTGCTTGTCTTGCGGCGTCAGCTTCATGATTTTGCGAATATCGCGAATAAATCCCATGTCGAGCATCTTGTCGGCTTCATCGAGAATGAGTGTGTAAATCATCGAAACGTCGATCGAATGACGAGTGATGTGATCAAGTAAGCGGCCCGGTGTAGCAACGACAATTTGCGGTCTTTTACGCAAAGCTTCAATCTGTGTGTCCATGCGCTGGCCGCCGATAATCGGACAGATTTTAACGCCCTTTATAGTTGACGCGAGCATACGAAGCTCGGTACATATTTGCAAAGCAAGCTCTCGTGTCGGGCAAAGAATCAAATCTTGCACGAAGGGAGCTTCCATATTGAGATATTCCAGAATCGGAATACCAAAAGCAAATGTTTTTCCTGTACCTGTAGGAGCTTTTGCGATGACGCATTGGTTATCCATCAATAATGGAATTGTTTGTTTCTGAACAGACGTCGGAGATGTCATGCCCATTTTCGTTAATGAGCGTAACATCTCCTCAGAAAGATTCATATCTTTAAATGTCTCAGGTTCCAATAGGTTCTCCTTCTTCTTCTCGCTTTACTCCGTATACATACTGTGTCGGAGTAAAGTTCACCTTGTCAAAGAAGCCACTTACACGTCCCGTTGTTTCGAAGACGTTGTTGTAAGTCAGCATGTTGTAATACTCGAGGATGCCTGTCGGGTCACCCGTTTGTAAAACGGAAGAGTAGCGGTTACCCTCAGCATCGTAAATGGCCATCGTACTCAGAATCGGATATTGTTGATAGCATTCCGAAATCAAAATATTGTAGTCCGGAAGATCAATACCCGCTGTCTGAAGAAGCAATGTCGACAAATAGTTAAGGCTAATGTCCTCAATCTCTGCTTCTGGAATATCATAGTTTGCCCAGATGAAAAAGTCTGTCATGTAGAGGTTTTCCATCTCTTCGGCGGATAATTCAACAAGCTCTTTGCCCATGACGGTCTCGTAAAATCCGTTCTTCATGCTTGGGAGGTGATCTCCGAAGAAACAAATGATAGTCGGCTCGTCAGCGTTCTCAAAATAGTTGATAAGCTCTTCAACCGCGATGTCCGATTGGCGTGCCAAGGACAGGTATTGTTCAGTCTCCAGAAAACGACCCGGATACTCGGTAAGTTCAACGTCTTGGTTGAAGTTCGGGTTCGTACTGGTGTACGAGCCGTGGTTTTGCATCGTGACATTGAAGAGGAACAACGGCTGTCCTTCCTGCTTGTTCTCATAGAGCTCGATGAGCTTTTGATACGAGCAACGATCACTTATATAAGAACGAATAAACTCTGCGTTGTCACCAAAATCGTCAATAGAAAGGAACTGGTCAAATCCGAGATGCTCGTACACATCTGGTCGATTCCATCCACTTGCCAGATATGGGTGAACTGCGATTGCGCTATAGCCTTCTGCTTTCAGGATGCGTGCAAGAGAACCGGAAGTCGAATCAATATACTGCTGGTAAGGGATACTTCCGTTCGGGAAAAAGGTCATCAAGTTTCCTGTCAAAAACTCAAATTCCGAGTTCGCTGTACCGCCGCCATATGTCGACACATGTACGTCACCAC
>Ga0116152_10004232_pt1 | contig 11376 bp, 6 predicted proteins | sample AD_UKC119_MetaG_FD_89894 | JGI IMG/M metagenome (GOLD analysis project Ga0116152, IMG submission 89894) | Active sludge microbial communities of municipal wastewater-treating anaerobic digesters from Hong Kong - AD_UKC119_MetaG | ecosystem: Engineered > Bioreactor > Anaerobic > Digestate...
ACTGCCGGCAATGGTCACCGGGGTGACTGACTGGGCCTGGCCGTCGATCATGCCGCCGCTGAAGGTGAAGTTGCCGGTATCCAGTACGGCACCGGAGGCATGGGCCAGGGTATCTGCCACGGCGGGATTGCGGCCTCCCACTTCACCTGTGACCGGAGTGGTGCCATCGGAGCGAAAGGTCTGCACGCCCCGTTCCGTGCCATTCGAGCCGGTACGGGTGGAGGTGACGGTGTTGTTGACCACGCGCACGTAGTAATCACCATCCGTCACTCCGGCAAAATCATAGACGCCATCCTGAGTCCCGTCATTGCCGGTAGTGACTGTATCAACCAGGGTACCGGCGGTATTATAAAGCTCCACGGTGACACCATTGATGCCGGCACCGCCAGTACCGGCAGTGGCCTGATCACGACCCGCACCGCCGCCGTAGTTCACATCTTCAAACACCACACCGGTGATATTGAGCTGATCCACGTTCAGGGTCGCTACATTCGAGGGCGGGCTGGCTGTTGTGGTCTGGGCAGTGCTAACGCCGCTGCTCTGATTGTCATGGTCGCCCAATACACTGCTGCTTACCTCCAGGGTGATGTCACAGAAGGCTCCTGCCGGCAGGCTGGCATCCGTCACCTCGAATGTGGCTCCACCGGGGGATGCCTGATAGGCGAAATTGGAGCAGGTGCTGGAAACCACCATGGGGGTGGCAATCTGCATGTCCGTCAGCACATCCGTGAAATGAATCTGTGTCAATCCGGATGGCAGCAGGGTGGACGGGTTGGGGTTGGTCAGTCGAAACCGCAGGGTGCTGTTTTCTCCGGTCAGAACGGCTGCCGGTGCGAATGACTTGGTGATCGATGGATGCTGAATCACCGTCAGGGTGGCACTGGCGGCATCTGCATTGCTGGTGTCGGTTGCCTGCAGATCACCAATGGCGATGGTATTGGTATATTGTCCGGTTGTACTGGCGGTGACGGTGGCACTGATCTGGCAGCTGGCTTCGGCCACAAAAATCCCCCCGTCCAGACGCAGGGCATCGTTGCCATTCTGGGTGACTGTGCTGACAGTTCCACCACAGCTATTGGAATCAATGCTCTGGATGGTGATGCCTGCCGGCATTTCATCAATCAGTGCCGGTGTGGCCCCGGTTTTGTCATTCGGTATGTCATTGGTATTGTAGATATCCAGTATCAGGGTGCTGGTCTCGCCAGACGCTATCGTGGCGGGAATGAAAGCCTTGGCCACATTCAGCTGCCGGTTGACGGTCAGGGTGGCGGAGGCCGAGTTGTAGTTGGTGATCCCCTCACGCGAACCGAGCGTATCGGCATCAAGGGTATTGATCTGGTTACCACCTTTGAAGGCTGTCACATTGAACTCGAAATAGCACACGGTACTGCTGTCGATTTCTGCACCATGCAGGGTGATTGACGTCCCTCCCGGTATACCGCTGAACTGGGCCTGCCGGCAGGCACCTGTCGAGGAACCTGCGGCATCGGTGAAGCTCGGATCAATGTTGCTGTAGAGGCGTAAATCCGAGCCGGGGAAGGCATCAGTCAGGCTGACATCGGTAAGATTGATCGAGGCCGGGTCCTGGTTGAACAGGCCGATTTTTACCCGGCTGACACTGCCGCCGTTGATCACTGGCGGCATGAATTCCTTGTTTGCGGTAACGGCGGTCGCAATCCGGGTAATGGTGGCGGAAGCGTTGATGTAATTACGCATTAATTCGCCGGTCCCGGTTTTAACGGCGCTGACCTCCAGATCGGCGACTGGATCCGTATGCCCATCCGCAGGGATTGTGTTGGTGGCCGTTTCAAGGGTATTGGGAGGTGTCAGGGCCGGTGTCTGTATATTAAAATAAATATTGCATCTGGCGGAGTTGGTTGTTGCAGCCGGCAGCAATCCATCATTGAACAACAGGGTGTCACTGCCGGGTGTGGCAGTAACGGTGCCGCCGCATTCATTCAGAACATCGGGACTGGCCGCAATCGTGTGTCCTGCCGGCAGGATGTCGCGCAGTGTGATCTGCCCGATACCGAAGCGGCTGTAGCTGTCATGCCGGACCTCGATCCGGACGCGGGTAATGCCCAGTGGTCCCACAGTAGCGGGATTGAAGTACTTCAGTATCCTCAGTCCGGGGTCAATGCGAGTCTGAACCTCGGGAATCATCGGAAAAATCCGGGTATTGCCGTCGTTGTCAAGCTGGAAGGTAATGCCCTCCTGACCGGGGGCATTGATGTCCGTTTTCAACAGAATACGGTCATAAAGCGCCATGCTTATCGGGTAACTGTCGGGGTGACTGGCAATGGTCAGGGAGATGCTGCAGGTTTCGCCCTTGGGAAGGGTCAGGCTGTTTACTTTTATGGTCTGTGTACCGGGAACGGCCTCTACCAGGGCACCCGAACAGTCGCTGACCAGCTGGGGTGCGGGTGCCACCTTGAAGTTTGCGGAGGGGCAGCTACTGGAAGAGCAGGTTTCCTCAAGAATATCAACCAGAGACAGATCGGTAATATCCCTGCCGGTAACACTGTCGCTTGCATTGGTGAAGGTATAGGTGATCCGGGTCTCATCACCCTGAAAAAAGCGGACACTGGAAAGTGACTTGTCAAAGCTCAGGGCATTACCGCTCAGGTTCAGGGTGGCGTCGGTTGCCTGGTATGCATGGCCATTGACAGCCCCGGCAGGAATGGTGTTCAGGTAGGAGCCGACCTGATTGACGCTGACAGTCGCCACGATTTTGCACTCACCAATATCGCTGCCTGAACTGTTGGCAGGGGCTCCGGGCAGGGTGCCTCCCGTGATGGAAAGGCTGATACCGCCCCCTGTTGTCACGCTTCCCCCGCAAGTATTGCTGTCAATACTGACAACATTCATCTGTGCCGGTGCAGCGGGTGGTGCCGGCATGATGTCGGTAAAATCCAGACTATCAAGGTCGGTGGTATTGTAAGTCTGAAACAGCAGCTCCAGTGTGGTGGTAAAGGGATTGTCCAGACTGTTGACAGTCAGTACCCGACTGCCACCGAATGTTTTCACCACGGCAGTACCGGCGCTATTGAAAATTCGGGACGATACGGCTGTTGTATTGGTGGCGCCTTCATTGGTCGTGATGGCTCCGGCATCCAGCCCGACTGTCGGGCGTGGCCGTGTCATGGGGATGGTTGGCAACAGCGAGGTTTCGACCTCAAAACTGATGCTGCAGCTGCCACTGGCCGGGATAACCCCCCCGCTGAAGCTGATGATGGAATAGTCCGAGTAACTACTGCTGTTGGCATGCGGGTAATCCGTAATATCCACCGTGCCGCCGCAGGTATTGGCCACCGTGGCACTCAGCGCCTTCATGGAGATCAGGTCTTCCGTAAAACCGGTTCCGGTCAGGTCAACCGGATTGGAGTTGGTCAGGGTAATGGTATGCGTCACGGTTTCACCCGCCTGCAGCGTATTATTTGACCAAGCCAGTGTTACACCGAGGTCTTCCAGAATCACCGCCAGGGTGGCATTGGTACTCTGGGGATTGGTCTCCGGTGAACCATTGGTGGTTGCACTGACATCACCCGCCTCAATCCGGTTGAGATAGGTTCCTTTGGTATTGGAAACCACATCAACACTGATTTCACAGGTACCGGCATTGACACCGTCACCGGCCGGTATCCCGCCCCCTGAAAAGGATAATTCACCGTGTGTGGCGGTATTGACGGTATTGATGACCGGTGTCAGGGAACCACCGGCATCGCAGTTTTGGGTCGGATTGGGGGTATCGGCAAAAAAAACATTATCGGGAAAGACATCTGTAAAACTCACAGCAGTTGCAGGCATGGTTGCTGAGTTCACCAGGCGAATGGTCAGACGTGATACCTGTTTGGGGTAGATGGTTGCCGGGGAGAAACTTTTGTTGACATCGATAACTGCGTATGCAGCCTGGGAGAGTAGCAGGCTGATCAGCAGGGCAAATGGCAGGGTGCGACAGAATTTGTTCAGGATGGTTATCATGGTTATTATTTCGCCGAAACAGGATGGTCGGACATTGCCTTTCCGGCTTTGAGCAAATGGCCAGGGAAGGGATGGCAAAGCCTGTCAGATGTCCCGGAAGATGTCCTGACGCTGCCGTTTCGCCGGGTAGCAAGCGTTGCAAGCCGATTGATGCAATCATCAATACCAACGCGCAATGGCATGAGTCATGCTGTTTTAGTTGTTAATCATTATGTTTTTCGCGTGCTGAATGGCAGCTGAAATTTTTTACACAGCCCGAAACATCGGTACCCGCTTACAGGCGGTCCCGGAGCGAATAGTAAAACATGGCCAGTGCCAGCAGTGGCCAGCGCAGCAGGGTACCACCCGGAAACGGCAGCATCGGTACATCATGCATGGCATCAAAGCGGGTCAGGGTGCCCTGTACCGCCTCGGCCATGATTCTGCCGGCCATGGTGGCCATGGCGACCCCGTGTCCGGAATAGCCGCCGGCTGACCAGACATTGGGCTGCGGGCGCAGGAAGCAGGGCATGCGGTTGACGGTAATCGCCAGCGTGCCGCCCCAGCCATGGTCCAGGCGCACATCCGCCAGTTGGGGAAAGACCCTGAGCAGGTGCGGGCGTACAAAAGCCCGAATATCGGCAGGGAAGCGGTAACGGTAGTTTTCTCCCCCTCCGAACAGCAGCCGCCGATCGGCACTGAAACGGTAGTAGTTGACGACAAAGCGTGAATCCGCCACCGCATGGTGTTCACGAATCAGGGCACGCATGGTGCTCTCGCTCATCGGTTCTGTCGCCACCATGTAATTGTTGATCGGCATCACATGCCGGGCCACTGTCGGCTCCAGCCGGTCCAGATAGCCATTGCAGGCCAGAATCAGCTGGGCAGCCCGCACGCTGCCCCGTTGCAGGCGTACCTGTACCCCTTTGGTATCGTTGCGGTAATCCAGTACGGCGGAATGTTCATGGATCACTGCACCGCCGGCACGGGCAGCCCGGGCCAGACCGAGGGCGTAATTGAGCGGATGCAGGTGGGCGCTGGCCAGATCCAGGGTGCCGCCGAAATACAGCGGGGAGTTCAGCAGCGTGCGCAGTTCCTCCCGCTCCAGAAAGCGGATCTGCGCCTGTCCGTAGTCCTGCTGCAGCTTGTCCACATAAGCGCGGCTGTCGGCCAGAAAGCGTGCCCGATGGTCGGCATGAATAATGCCGTCCTGCAGGTCACAGTCGATCTGTTGTTCCCGCACCAGCGTGCGCACCAGCGTCACCGCCTCACGGGCAATGTCCCAGAGCCTGTGGGCGTGTTCCCGCCCGAGTTTGCGTTCCAGTAGGTCCTGATCCAGACGCTGGCCCATGCAGACCTGGCCACCATTGCGCCCGGAGGCCCCGAAGCCGATCCGATGGGCTTCCAGCACCCGAACCCGCAGGCCGCTCCGTGCCAGATGCAGGGCAGCCGAAAGCCCGGTATACCCGGCCCCGATAATACAGACATCGGTTTCAACTTCACCGACAAGGGGAGCGGATTCCGGCAGGGCATGGGCGCTGGCAGCATACCAGGATTCAGGGTAGGCCCCGGCACGGTCATTGCCGTACAGGAGTGCCCGCTGCAGTCCCGGCATCAGCCATGCCCCAGCTGTTTCACCTTTGCATGGGTATGGTCCAGCGTCAGTCGCGCCTTGTCGATCAGCTCGTCCACTTCAGCCTCGGTGATAATGAGCGGCGGGGAAATAATCATGGTATCGCCCACATGGCGCATGATCAGGTTGTTTTTAAAACTGTTTTCCCGGCATAACAGCCCGACCGTGCCTTTGGGGGCCTGAAACGGAGCCCGTTTTGCCTTGTCCGGTGTCAGCTCCAGTGCGCCGACCAGTCCCGCCATGCGCGCCTCGCCCACCAGCGGATGCTCGCCCAGCTCGCGCCAGCGGCGTTGCAGGTAGGGGCCGATGTGGTTTTTCACACGGGCCGGCAGCTGCTCGCGCTGCAGGATTTCCAGCACCTTGAGGGCTGCTGCACAGCAGGCCGGATGGCCGGAGTAGGTGAAGCCGTGAAAGAACTCACCACCGTCGGCCAGGGTTTCGAACACCCGATCACCGACCAGTACGCCACCGATGGGCAGGTAGCCGGAACTCAGGCCCTTGGCCACCGGCATCAGGTCCGGCCTGATGCCATAATAGTCGGAGCCGAACCATTCCCCGGTCCGCCCGAACCCGGTAATGACCTCATCGGCCACCAGCAGGATGCCGTATTCATCACAAATGCGCTGAATTTCCGGCCAGTAGCTTTCCGGCGGAATCACCACGCCGCCAGCCCCCTGGATCGGCTCGCCGATAAAGGCCGCTACCTTGTCCGCCCCCAGGGTCCGGATGGCCTGTTCCAGCTCGCGTGCCCGCGCCAGCCCGAATGCTGCCGGGTCCATATCGCCCCCTTCACCGTACCAGTAGGGCTGGTTGATGTGGTGGATGCCGGGAATGGGCAGCCCGCCCTGGGCATGAAGGGCCGTCATGCCGCCGAGGCTGGCACCGGCCATGGTGGAGCCGTGGTAGGCATTTTTGCGGGCGATAATGATCTGTCTGTCCGGCTGGCCGTTCAGGGCCCAGTAGTGGCGTACCATGCGCACCACGGTATCGTTGGCTTCCGAGCCGGAGCCGGTGAAGAACACATGGTTGATGTGTGCGGGTGTGATTTTGGTGAGTTCCGCCGCCAGGGCCAGGGCCGGTGGATGGGTAGTCTGGAAAAAGGTGTTGTAATAGGGCAGCTCACGCATCTGGGCCGCCACGGCCTCTACCACTTCCTCGCGCCCGTAGCCGATTCCGACACACCAGAGCCCGGCCATGCCGTCCAGTATCCGGTTGCCGTCGCTGTCATGCACATACACCCCGTCGGCGCGGGTGATAATGCGTGATCCCCTGTCATTCAGGGCGGCGGTATCGGTAAACGGGTGTACGTGATGGGCCGCATCCAGGGCCTGCAGTTCAGCAGTGGAAAGTGCATGTGTTGTCATGGGGGTTCCTTATACCGTCAGCAGCAGGTGTTCCCGTTCCCACGGGCTGATGACCTGCATGAATTCATCAAACTCATGGGCCTTGAGGGCCTTGTAGATTTCGGAAAACTGGCGTCCGAGCAGGTCCTGCAGGGTGTCGCATTCATCAAAGGCCACCATGGCCTCCATCAGTCCGCGGGGCAGGCCGTAACTGGCGTTGTAGGCATTGCCTTTGAACTCCCTGTCGGGCTGGTGTTTTTCCATCATGCCCAGATAACCAGTGGCCAGATTGGCAGCAATGGCAAGGTAAGGATTGGTATCCATACCGCCGATGCGGTTCTCCACCCGTCGGGCGGAGGGGGCGCTGTTCGGTACCCGCAGTCCGGCAGAACGGTTGTCAATGGACCATTCCAGGTTGATGGGGGCCGAGTCGTTCGGGACCAGCCGCCGAAAGGAGTTCACATACGGGGCCATGATGCAGGTGGCCGGAACCAGGTATTTCTGCATGCCGCCGATAAAGTGGTAGAACAGTTCTGTCGGTTCGCCATGGCGGTTGCTGAACAGGTTCTCGCCGGTATGGGCATCCACCACGCTCTGATGAATGTGCATGGCACTGCCGGGCTGGTTCTGCATCGGCTTGGCCATGAAGGTGGCGTAGCAGCCATGGCGCAAGGCCGCTTCACGAATCAGGCGCTTGAAGACAAACACATGATCAGCCAGGTCCAGCGGGTCGCCGTGCATCAGGTTGATTTCCATCTGGGCCGGGCCACCTTCCTGGATAATGGTGTCGATTTCCAGCCCCTGTGCCTCGGCAAAGCGGTAAATGTCCTCGATAACTTCTTCGTATTCGTCAATGGCCATGACCGAAAAGGCCTGCCGGCCCACGCTCTGGCGTCCGGAACGTCCGGTGGGCGGGGTCAGGGGTGCATCCGGGTCCACATTGCGGGCGGTGAGGTAGAACTCCATTTCCGGGGCAATGACCGGTTTCCAGCCCTGGGTTTCATAACGCGACAGCACCCGCTTGAGCACATTGCGCGGGGCACAGCCCACCGGCTTGCCATTGGGGTAGTGCAGGTCATGGATCACCATCAGGCTCGGGGATTTGGTCCAGGGCAGGGCACGCAGGGTATTGAGGTCCGGAATGAGCTGAATGTCGACTTCGGTGGCGTATTCGTCCGAGTCGAACTCGAAATACTGGCCGGTGATGCTCTGGAAAAAGATGCTGAACGGCAGGAAAGCCGGTTTCATCTCGCTGAACTTGTAGGCCGGCATGACCTTGCCGCGTGCCACACCGTGAATGTCGGCCACCAGGCATTCGACTTCATCAATATGATGGGCACGGATCAGTTCTTTCAGGGCTTCCGTATTGTCCTGTTCCGGATCGGCGTGAAAATAAAAGGGTGTGCTTGCTGTCTCGGTGTCCATGGCTTCCTCCGGGCCGGTCAGGCACCGGGCTTTTTATTGTCGCGGCTGATGGATGGTCACATGTGATCACATTCTGCGGGGGCAGGCAGGCAAAGTCAACCGCCGGCAGGCCGGGAAAATCCGGTTTCTCAAAGGACTCGCAGATACCCGGAGCCGTCTGGTCGTGATCACAAATAACGGGGGAGCAAGGCCCCTGACCGGCACCCGTTCTGATTGATTTTGCCCGGTAACTTCGCTAATTTGTCGACTGTTTCAACCAACAGGAGCGTGAGATGAATAAGGGTCAACCGTATCGCAAAGGGGTGGTTTCAGTAGTGCTGACGGCATTCATCTCTATGACGGCCATCGCCATGGCGACGGCTCAGGCGGATGAGCGCGTGGTCAATGTCTATAACTGGTCCGACTATATTGATGATTCCGTGCTGGCGTCGTTTCAAAAGGATACCGGCATCAAGGTCAACTACGATGTGTTTGATTCCAATGAAATGCTGGAAACCAAACTGCTGGCCGGCAGCTCCGGTTATGACGTGGTGGTCCCGAGTGCCCACTTTCTGAGCCGCCAGATCCGGGCCGGTGTTTTTGAAAAGCTGGACAAGGACAAGCTGTCTAACCTGGGCAATATGTGGGACGTGATCAGTGAACGGACTGCCATTTATGATCCCGGCAATGATTATTCCGTCAACTACATGTGGGGTACGACCGGTATCGGCTATGTGGCCGAGAAGGTCAGGGAGGTGCTGGGCGAGGATGCACCGCTGGATTCCTGGGCGCTGGTGTTTGATCCCCAATATGCCGACAAACTGGCGTCCTGTGGTATTTACTGGCTGGATGCACCGGTGGAAATTCTGGCTGCCATTCAGGCTTATCTGGGGGAAAAGCCGGGTGACTGGAGCAATATCGACAAGGCGGTGGAAGTGGCTGACAAGGTGCGCAAGGATGTGAGCAAGTTCAACTCCTCCGAATACATTTCCGCGCTGGCCAATGGTGACATCTGTGTGGCTGTCGGCTGGTCGGGTGACGTGTTTCAGGCCCAGTCCCGGGCAGAGGAAGCCAAGAACGGCCTGAGCATCAATTACTACATTCCCAGGGAGGGGGCCCTGATGTGGTTTGACCAGATGGCCATTCCGGCGGATGCCAAAAACAAGGCAGAAGCCTATGAGTTCATCAATTACCTGATGAAACCGGAAATGGTGGCCAAGGTTTCCGATTTCGTGGCTTATGCCAACGGTAACAAGACCTCTCAGGAATTCATGGACAAGGTCGTGCTGGAAAATCCGGCCATTTACCCTGATGAGGAAGTCATGGGCAAGCTCTTTACCGTGCTGGCCCCGGAGGGCAAGGATCAGCGTACCCTGAATCGGGCATGGACCCGGATAAAGAGCGGTAACTGATGCGATAACCGACAGCACTTCATATCTGCCTGTTCCCTCATGCCTGATATCAGGGCATGAGGGGATTGTTTTTTCCTTTTTTCTGCTCCTCTGCACATGAACCTCCACCTGAACCGGCTGCTCCTCTGGCTGAACCTGCTGCTGCCCTTGCTGCTGGGTGCCTGTGCAACGGGTGAGCCGCAGCCGCTGACTTTTGCGCATGTGGCCTATCTGGACCGGATACCGTTGCAGGTGGTGCTGTTTGACAGTCCGCAGGAGCGCGAAGCAGGGCTGGCGGGGGTGGAGGAACTGCCTCCCGGTAGCGGTGCCCTGTTTGTGTTTGAAGCACCCCATCCCGCCAGATTCTGGATGCAGGGGATGCATTTTTCGCTGGATATTCTGTTCTTTGACGAGCAGGGACAGGTGGTGCGAATAGTGCATGCAGCCCCTCCCTGTGAGGTCGATACCGATTGCCCCCTGATCCGGGCTGATGATGTGCGTTATGTACTGGAGCTGCCCGCCGGGCAGGCCGAGCGTCTGCAGGTATCCGGGCAGTCCCGGCTGGAATGGGAAGGGCCTGATCCGCTGGATGGCCAGTGACTCATCGCTCACGGGTTTCTGGCTGCTTGCCCTGCCTGAACAGTCAGCAATTCCCGGTGAGGAGAAAACTTCTTTATAATCAGTAGCCTCGAAAAACGGCTCCTGTGCAAACAGGATGCGTTGGCCTGTAACGGCCCACACATCAGGCACCTGAAGGCCCAGTGTTTCAGTTTCATCATCACCAGCAAACCGCGCAGCAACAGCTTATTGCTCAACACGGTCCTGGCCGGCCTGGATGATGGCAGCACCACCGAATTCGAGCAAACCGATGAGCAGGGCGTCATCCGGGGCTACCGCTTCCGCAACGATGCCCCCCTCAACCATGGACACGCTGACCTGAAGGTCAACTTTATTGATTACTGGGAGAAACACCCTAACGGAAAAACCTTTCTGTATGCCTGCGTCACCGATCTCCCCCTCACTGCCGACAACGTGGCGGCGATCGTGCGCGCGGGCCGTGCCCGCTGGAAAGTGGAAAACGAAACCTTCAACACCCTGAAAAATCAAGGCTATAACCTGGAACACAACGACGGTCATGGCAAGAAACACCTGTCAACCGTATTTGCCACCCTGATGATGCTGACCTTCCTGATCGACCAGGTGCAGGAAGCCTGCTGCCGCTACTTTCAGGAAGCCTGGCATTCCTTCCGCACCCGCAAATTTCTGTGGGAACGCATCCGCTCTCATTTTGCCCTCAGTCTGATCGACTCCTGGGAATCCCTGTACGCCGCCATCATCTGGCAGACGGACCCATCAGCACTCCCGGTTTGGGAAGATAGCGGGTAAGCCCGTCACGGGTTATCAGCGATTTGACGGGTATTGAAGGATGATGGACAACGGCAGATGGCAGGCAGGCGAATTGCGCTTGAGAGGTTGTTCTGGCCGGAAAGAAATCCAGCCCTGAGTCAGGGGGGTGGGAGGGCATACGCGCCAACTTAAGCGCATAAAGGCTTGAAAAATCAGGTGTGGCAACCCATTGACAAGTTTTACCTACCACAGTGAAACCCCCAATGAAGCTGCCACCCGTACTGGATACCCGTTTTGA
>Ga0116152_10004233_pt1 | contig 11373 bp, 12 predicted proteins | sample AD_UKC119_MetaG_FD_89894 | JGI IMG/M metagenome (GOLD analysis project Ga0116152, IMG submission 89894) | Active sludge microbial communities of municipal wastewater-treating anaerobic digesters from Hong Kong - AD_UKC119_MetaG | ecosystem: Engineered > Bioreactor > Anaerobic > Digestate...
CCAGCGGAAACTGCGATACGGATTTCCGGCCGATCGTCCAGCAGGCGTTGCACTGCCTCGGCCACCAGGCGCCGTGCAGCGGTCGGGCCCGCGCCAATCTGCAGCTCACCGGGAGTAGTGCCTAACAGCTCGCCCAGATGTCGCTGGAATCGATGACTCTCGGCATCGATCATCTGCGCGTGCTCGGCGAGCATCTGGCCGGCGGCCGTGGGCTTGATCTGGCGCCCGTCTCGCAGGAACAGCTTCGTGCCGAGCTCCTGCTCCAGGCGACTGATGCTCTTGCTGATCGCCTGCTGCGTCAGTCGATGTTTGACCGCGGCACGGGAAAAGCTGCCCTCGTCGAGCGTCGTCAGGAAGTAGCGCAATTGATGAAGTTCCATGACGGTATTACGCAACTGAAAGTTGTGTAAGTTTATTACTATTTGTGATTCTGTGTCGGCAGCATGACCGGTCAACGAGCGATAGTCTCGTCCAAAGCCCCCCGGGGGAGGCTGGCTTCTGTGCTCGACCCATATTTTCTGCTGGTGACGCTCCACGTCGTGCTGTTCGCCTACTGGCTCGGCGGCGATTTCGGCGTGTTCGTGACGTCGCGCTACATCGCACGTCCGGACCTGCCTGTCGCTGAGCGCGAACGATTCCTGCAGGCGCTCCTGGCGATCGATATCTTGCCGCGCACGGCAATCGTGTTGCTGCCCGTGGTAGGCCTGCACCTTGCGGTTCTGCGCGGCGCGCTGGATCTCCCGCCATGGGCTCCCACAGCCATCTGGCTGTTAGGCGCCCTCTGGCTCGCGGTTGTCTGGATGGCCTACCTAACGGTCAGGTCGCCGAACGGGATCGTCTGGCAACGGATCGACATCAGCTGGCGGGTGATACTCATAACCGTGCTGATAGTCACGGGCGTCGTGTCCTTGACCCAAGGCGCGCCGGTCTCGAGCCATTGGGTCGCGACCAAACTGTGTGTGTACGCTGCGCTGCTCATCGTCGGGCTGTATCTCAGAACCAGCATTCGCGGTTGGCGCATAGGGTTCGGCCGCCTCAAGGCAGGCGAGTCGGGCCCGCAAATTGATGCGTTGTTCGTCGATGGTCGGCGCCGTGCAAAATATGCGGCGTTCGTGTTCTGGAGCCTGATCATCCTGATGGCCTGGCTAGGCATCGCACAGCCGTTTTGATTGTGTACTAGAGTCCCGACGCAACCTATCCGGAGATCGCGACGAAATGCTGATTGTGTTCTTGCTGGCAACCCATATCGCGGTACTCGGCTATTGGCTGGGCTCCGAGCTCGTCATCAACAGCACCTATCGCTATGTGTCCTATCACGGCGAGATGCGTTTTGCCGATCGCAAGAAACTCATGGATCACGTCATGGATGTGGACCAGCACGTTCGTTACGCCCTGGTGCTGCAGGCGGGGCTCGGCAGCATACTCGGGCTCTTGTTAGGCTATTTCCCGGGCGGCGAGCGCCTCGCTGTGGTGGCTGCGGTCGTGGCCGTAATCTGGCTTGTATTCGTCGAAGTCATCCATCGCTCGCAGAAGTTGCCGCGCGGCGCTCGCCTGGCCACCATCGACCGCGCCATCCGTTACGTCCTGCTGCTCGTGCTGGTTGGCATCTGGCTCGGAATGATCAGCAACCAGCTCGAGCTGCAGCCCTGGCTCGGCTGGAAGCTGCTGTGTTTCGCCGGTGTGATCGCGAGTGGTATCGGTATCCGGTTGCAGCTGCTGCACTTTTTCGAACTATGGCCGGTGATCGAACGCGAAGGCAGCACGCCCGAGCGGGAAGCGCGGATCCAGCAGATATATGTGCGCGCAACCTCCGTGCTGGTCGTGCTGTGGATCTTCATTGCAGCGATTGTCTATCTCAGTATCTGGAAGCCGGCGTGACGCGCGAGTGATGCTGCACTATCAACTTCTGGGAGTACCGAGAATCATGGTTAAGTTAGTAGGTATATTGCTCGTGCTGAGCCTGGCGGTTGCGGCGCCCGTCCGGGCCGTCGACAAGCCCGTTACGGAAGGTCCGCAGACAGACATTGACGCGATTGTTGCTGTCTTTGGCGAGTGGGGCAAGGCCCGCGACGCCGGCGACATCGACGGGATCGTGGCGGTACACCACCCCGAGATGAAGATCATCACCCGCAACAAGGCGCTCTACGCCGGCCATGCCGGTGTGCGTCGCTTCTACTCCGATCACTACGATCGGGATTCCAAGCGCCAGCTGTTCTCGAATGTGGAAGAAATCCGGGTGTTCGGCAAGGTAGCCTTCGTGATTGGCCGATTTCTCGCGCTCGATGTCGCCAAGGACATCGTGGATCCGGGCTATTACCTGATCGTGTTGCGCAGGAACGATGCCGGTGATTGGTTGATCTATCGCGACATCGATACACCGAGCCCCGACGGGCTGGCGCTCAAGCCGCGGCATTGAGCCACACACCGTTCGAGGGAGAGCCAACTCATGAACTCAATCAATAGACGTCAGGTCGTCGCCGGTCTGGGTGCTTTGTCAGTTGTTGCGCCACGTCTCAGGGCCGCGGAACCGCATTGGGATGTGGTCATCGTGGGTGCCGGCGTGTCGGGCCTGCGCACTGCGCTGGAGCTGGAAGGCCAGGGCTTGAAAGTCAAGGTGTTGGAAGCACGCAATCGCATCGGCGGCCGACTCTACACCCTCGATGATGTGCCCGGCGCCCCGGAAGCCGGCGGCAGCGTGATCGGTGCACTCTACGCGCGGGTCCTGGATACGGTGACGCGCTTCGGTTTGACCCTCGAGCCGATGCGAGCCCGCGAGCCGGTGGAATACGGCAAAGATGGTTTGGGCGAACGGGTTGCCTTCCACCTCAATGGCAGGTACGTCACAGTCGATGAGTGGCCGACGTACCAAGGCAATCCGTTTCCGGCGCCACTGAGAGCAACACTGCCATGGAGCTTCGCGCTGGAAGCGCTGGCGCCTAACAATCCACTCAAAGAACTGGATGACTGGCTCAAGCCGGCAGCGCAGGCTTACGATAAGCCGCTCGACGCGATGCTCCGGCAGGCAGGAATTTCCGCCGCTGCCATCAAGTTCGGCGTGGGCGAGAATCAGGCGTACGGGCAGGCGCCGGACCGGGTGTCAGCATTGCACCACTTGCAACTCATCACGTGGGCGACTCATATGAGTAGACGCGAGGGGTTGTTTCATATCGTCGGCGGCAATCAACGCATGCCCGAGGCGATGGCTGCTGCGCTCAAGGAACCCGTGAAGTTGGGCACGCCCGTGTCTGCTGTGCACGACCGTGGCGATTCGGTGGTCATCGAGACTCCCGACGGCAGCTTCGAAGCAAAGCGCGCGCTCATCACCCTGCCTGCCCCCGCGTTGCGGCGCATCAAGCTCACGCCGGAACTGCCGCCCGCGCAGCGGCGGGGTATCGACGAACTCACGTACAGTACGACCACTCAGGTGTTGTTTCGTATTGACGAGCCCTATTGGGAGCAGGACGGCCTACCACCGACGCTATGGACCGACACCGAGATCGGCCAGCTGCTGGCTTTTCCCTACGGTCCAGGCGGCGCCACGCAGTCCGCTGCCGTCTGGTTGATGGGCGTCGACGCACTCGAGGCCGACAAGCTGACGTCGGCGGCACTGGTAGAGCGCAGCATGACAGTTCTAAGACGTATACGCCCCAAAGCCGCCAAAGCACTCACGCCAATCAAGGTTTTCTCCTGGCAGAAGGAGCGTTACACCGGCGGTACGTGGGCTTCCTGGGCGCCGGGCCAGATCGGTGCCTTTGCCAATCAAATTGGCCAACGCCACGGACGTATCCACTTCTGTGGCGAGCACACGGCGCGGCTCGATCGCGGTATGGAGGGTGCGATGGAGTCGGCGGACAGAGTGATACTCGAGATTCTGGAGCGGATGCTCTGAGCACGAACTTGTCGCATCGCGGCGATCGTCCTGGCGGGGTCGGGACTGCGGCTGCACATCATTGGTAGACGTCACTTGGAGTAACAGATCATGTATCAACGGCTCGTTGTCACGTTCTTGACAGTGTGCGCTATTGCCGCCGGCGCGCTGCTCGCCGATCGGGTATCCGCGGATGAGCTGGGCCGCGGCATTTCTGTCGACGACTGGCAGGGCTTTGGCGTCCTCAAAGGCGGCAAGGGTTACGTGCGGACACCGATGGGCCAGTTGCACTATCGTGATGTCGGGCCGCGCGACTACAAGTACCCGCTCGTGTTGCTCCATCAATCGCCGATGTCGATGATCCAATGGGCGGGTGTGCAGAACGAGCTAGCCAAGATGGGCATCCGCAGCATCATCGTCGACACGCCGGGATACGGTTTGTCGGATCCGCCAGCGAGGCAGCCGAGCATCCGCGACTACGCGGACAACATCGTGCCGTTGCTCGATTTCTTGAAACTGGAGAAGATTGTTATTGGCGGCCATCACACGGGTGCGCATATCTCCGTGTCGTTTGCGGCAAACCACAGCGATCGCGTCGTCGGCCTGGTGTTGCACGGCGCGGCGCAATTGACTGCTGCGGAAGCCAAAGCTTACCTGGACAACCCCAACCGACAGCCTCGAACGCCGGTGCCTGACGGCTCGCATCTGACGCGCGGATTCAACCCCGCTAAACCCGAGCGACAGGCAATCCTCGATGGGCAAACCTGGACGACGATTGGCGCCTTCATGCAGGGACCCGATATCGGGCATTGGGCCGCATTCCACTACGATATGTTGCCTGATATCGCCAAAATCCACGTGCCAACAATCCTGCTGACTGACACCAAGGACCCGGTTAACGTGATGGACAAGCGACTCGCGGGCCTGCGACCGGATTTCGAGTACGTCGAATTCTCCAATGGCGACCTGCTCGAATTCATGGCTGACCCGCAACGCTGGGCAAAGGTTGTTGCCGACTGGAAGGCCACTAACGTCAAGTAGTCACTACAACATCGCGTCGCAAAACGCTTGCGCTATGCGCCTGCGGCGTCAGTCTGCCGCTTGGGTATGGGTCAACCCATCGCCGCGAATCTGGCGCGAATTGGTGGAGGCGGCGGGAATTGAACCCGCGTCCGCAAGCCCTAGACGTGAATATCTACGTACATAGCTCTCTCTTTGGTTCTTACTCAGCGCTACCCGAGGAGCAGGGAAGACGCCGAGCCAGCTACAGTGACTCTTAACGGCACCGCCCGTAGCACGCGGTGCCGCGATCCTATGAACGCGTCCCCTGATTCAGCTGCATAGGCACAGACTGGTCAGGGGGCAGCTGCGAATTAAGCAGCTAGTGCGTAGTTGTCGTCGTTTGCAACTATATTTTGCACAGTGTTTTACGAGGGCCATGCGCCTCGGTACGCCACTCACGGTTCGCAACCCACGTCGAAACCGGTCGCCCCCGTAAAAGGTTGTCTACATCCTAGTCTTAGATGGGCGCAAATGCGAGAAGTTCAAGTGCTGCGGGCCTGGCGCGGCGCTAACCGCGTCGCAGAATCCGCGCTTTGTCACGTTGCCAGTCGCGGTCCTTCTCCGTGGCGCGCTTGTCGTGCTGCTGTTTGCCCTTGGCCAGCCCTAGCTGCAACTTCGCCCGACCGTGACTCCAGTGTAGGTCGAGCGGCACGAGGGTGTAGCCCTTGCGTTCGACGCTGCCCACGAGGCGCGCCAGTTCCGAGCGTTTCAGCAGCAGCTTGCGCGTGCGGATGGGGTCGGCGGTCACGTGCGTGGAGGTGGTCTTGAGAGGCGCGATGTGGGCCCCGAACAGGAACGCCTCGGCATTCTTCAGGTACACATAGGCTTCGGTGATCTGCGCCTTGCCGGCGCGCAGAGCTTTGACCTCCCAGCCCTCGAGCGCGATGCCGGCTTCGATGCGCTCCTCGATGAAATAGTCATAGCGAGCCTTACGGTTCTCGGCAATCAGCCGTTGGCCGTCCTTCGGCTGCTGCTGCTTGTCCTTCTTCTGTGCCATGGCGTCACTATTGTACCGCTTGCAGTTGTGAGGAGCGGCTCGCTCCGCGACAATCTCTGGATGCGTGAAGTCAAACGCTCAGCGCTCGTTGCCGCCTCGCCGACGCGCATGTACGAGCTGATCAACGACGTGGAGCAATACCCGGCGTTCGTACCATGGTGCGAGTGGGCCCGGGTGGAATCGGCGACCGATAGCGAGATCGTCGCGACCCTCGGCGTCAAGCGCGGGCCGCTGCAGTTCGAATTCACCACTCGCAACGTGCTGTTTCCCTGCCAGCGCATCGAGCTGCAGCTGGACCAGGGGCCGTTTCGCTCGCTCAGTGGCGGTTGGCTGATCAGTGCAGTAGGGAAGTCCGGCAGCCGTATCGAACTCACACTGCGGTTCGAATTCGCCAGTATTCTTTCCGCTGCCATGTTCGAGCCCATGTTCGTCGAGACTGCGGCGTCGTTGGTCGATGCATTCGTGGCGCGGGCGCGTGCTGACAGCAAATGACGGGCAGTAAGCAAGTTACGCTCGCTTACGCGACGTCGGAGCACCAGTTTCTCTGTCAGCTGACGGTGCCGGAATCCGCCACGATTCAGGAGTTGTTAGTGATGGCGGCGAGCAGATGCGCAGCCGAAGATATTCCTTGGGCCACGGCGGACGTCGGTATCTTCGGCGACTTGTGCGACCGCGACGTACGGCCGCGCGATGGCGATCGCGTCGAGCTCTATCGGCCGCTCGCGATAGATCCTAAGGAGTCGAGGCGGAGCCGGGCCCGCCGACGGGGTCGGGATTCGGGTTAGCCGGCTCGGGTTTGTCGGGCACGGGGCTCGGCGGCGCGTCCGGATCGGTGACGGGCCCGACGACCGGCTCCGCGTCGCCCCGCCCAGTAAGACGGCGCCAGAGACTGGCTTTCGGCCTTTGCGTGGCGCCGATGCTGGCGGCGCGGGGCAGGATGCCATCGTTCTCGAAGCGCACCACTTTGTCGTCCGTGAAATAGACGATCAATTGCCGCCGCTCAGGCTTCTTGAGCCGGCCGCGCTGCATCGTGTAGAGATAATCCCACCGATCATCGTCGAACGCATCCGGCACCATCGGTGTGCCGAGCAGGAACCGCACCTGGCTGCGCGTCATGCCTACTTTCAGCTGATCGGTGGTTTCCGTGGTCAGGAAGTTGCCCTGCTGAATATTGACCCGGTAGACGCACGCCGTCGCGCCGAGAGCGAGCGCGGCGATCAGAAGTGTACGTAGTGCAAGCTGCTTCATGGTGGCGCATCATACCGCAGCCAACATTTTGCAGCCGGGAGACCTACTGTTGGAGAGTCAGGATTTACGTAAGGCGGGGCTCAAAGTCACCACGCCCAGACTCAGAATCCTCGAGATTCTGGAGGGTGGCGGTGCCGACAACGAGGATGGCCCCGCGCGTCGGCACCTGTCGGCCGAGGAGATCTACAAGCGCCTGCTCGATGCCAACCTGGATATCGGGCTCGCGACCGTCTATCGCGTGCTCACCCAGTTCGAGGCCGCTGGGCTCGTGTCGCGCCATCATTTCGACAGCGGCCTCGGTGTATTCGAGCTCAATCAAGGTGCGCATCACGACCATATCGTCTGTGTCGATTGCGGCCGCGTCGAGGAATTCGTCGATCGGGCGATTGAAGAAAAACAGATGGCGATCGCCGGGCGCGCCGGGTTCGAGTTGCGCGATCACGCGATGATTCTGTACGGCCAGTGCAAGCGCCCCAATTGTCCGGATCGCAAGGCACGTCAGAAGGACTGAGCCGCGCCGACCCAGCGTCTTTCGTCCTCAGGATTTAGAGCGCGTCCGGCCGCTCGCCGTGCCGGCGGCTTTACCGTCTGCCGCAGCACCCAACTGCAGCATCTCGCGGGCATGCTCGCGCGCCTTGCCGGTCACTTCCAGACCACCCAGCATGCGCGCCAGCTCCTCCGCGCGTTCATCCATCGTCAGTTCCGCCACTGCGGTGCGTGTCGTCTTGCCATCGGTGAGCTTGGCGACACGCAGGTGATGGTGGCCCTGGCTCGCTACCTGCGGCAGGTGTGTGACGCACAAAGCCTGACCGCGATGGCCGAACGCCTTCAGTTCGCGCCCCACGATTTCAGCAACCGCGCCCCCGACGCCGGCGTCGACTTCGTCGAACACCATGCAGCGCGATTCCTCCGCCGCGCACGAGACCTGCACCGCCAGCGACAGCCGCGAGAGCTCGCCGCCGGAGGCAACTTTGGCTAACGATCGCAGCGGTTGACCTGGGTTGGCGGTGACACGGAATTCCAGACTATCGAGCCCGTGTGCGCTGGGCTCGCCACTCGCCGAGGGCGACACGTCGATCAGAAAGCGACCGCCCGCCATGCCCAGGGTCTGCATGCGCGACGTGATGTCCTTCGACAGGCTGCGCGCTGCCGTCACGCGACAGGCGGTCAGCTGTTGCGCCAGCTTGCGATACGATTCGAGCGCAGCAGTTTGCTCTTTGCGCAGCGACGCCAGGTTCGAGTCGGCTCGCTCGAGCTCGGCGAGTTCCGCCTGCACCAAGGCTGCGCGACCTGGCAGGTCGGCTGCCGGTACGCGATGCTTGCGCGACAACTCCTCGACTGCCGCGAGCCGCTTCTCGATTGCATCCTGGCGTGCTGGGTCGAGCTCCAGTGTTTCCAGATAACGGGACAGCTCGCGCGCCGCTTCTTGAATCTGGATCAACCCGCTGTCGATCATCGGTATGACTGCGCCCAGACGCTCGTCGATGTTCGCGAGCGTCTTCAGGCCAGTGAGGGCCCGGCTCGCTGCCGCATGTGCGCTGCCTTCCTCGGCGTCATACAACAGGCTAACCGCCGCCTGGGCCGCTGCCGCGAGTCGTCCCCGATTGGAATGTCGTGTGCGTTCGTCCAGCAGTTGCGGCAACTCGTCGGGCTGCAGATCGAGAGCCTGCAGCTCGCCCACCTGATAGCGCAACAGCTCGAGGCGTGCGTCGCGATCACGTGCCCGGCCTTCCAGTTCGGCGGTGCGATTGACGAGATCGAGCCAGCTCGCATGCGCCGCCGCTACTTTTTCCGCCAACTCGAGGTTGCCGCCGTATTCGTCGAGGAGCTCGCGCTGCGCTGTTGCACGCGTTAATGACTGGAACTCGTGCTGGCCGTGGATATCGATCAGATGTCCGCCGACAGTCTTCAATAGCTGGATGGGTACCGAGACACCATTGACATAGGCGCGTGAGCGGCCGTCACTGGCGATTACCCGTCGCACCGACAGCTCGTCGTCCAGCTCCACCGACTGTTCCGCTAGCAGCGCCCGCAAGGCCTTGGCCGCTTTCGGTACCTGGAATGTCGCCGCGAGTTCCGCCCGCTCACTGCCGGCGCGCACCACCTCGGCGCCGCCCTTGCCACCGGCGAGCAAGGCGAGTGCATCGACCATGATGGATTTGCCGGCACCCGTCTCGCCCGTGAGCACGGTTAGCCCCGCGCGCAATTCGAGTTCCACCTGGTCGATGATGGCGAAATCGCGAATCTGTAGATGAGTGAGCATAGGTAACTACTCGTGCTTGCCGTAACTGCCGCGGCCCCAGTGCAGCTTGGAGCGCAGTAGACGGTAATACTCGAAACCGGCCGGATGCAGCAGGCGTATTTTGCGGCCAGAACAATGAATTTCGAGCCGATCGCCAGGCAGGAATTCGCCCATGACCACGCCGTCGCAGGTGATCTGCGCGCGCGCGTCGAAGCGTTCTACGAGCGTGACCGCCACCACCGATCGGGATGACACCACGATCGGCCGGTCCGACAGGGTGTGCGGACAGATCGGTGCCACGACCACGACCTCCAGAGGGGGCGACACGATCGGTCCGCCGCACGACAATGCATAGGCGGTCGAGCCGGTCGCGCTCGCTACGACCAGACCATCGCCGCCGTGACTGTTGACATAGCTGCCGTCGATCCAGGTCTCGAAATCGAGCATGCGGCCGGTTGCCACCTTCTGAACGACCACGTCATTCAAGGCCAGCACGCGGCAGGCGCGACCGTCGACCGACATCAGCCTAGCTTCCAGCAGCGGTCGTTCGTCGACCTCGCAACTGCCTTGCACGACCGCGTCAACCGAAGCGAGCATGTCCTGGGGCAAGACGTCAGTCAGGAAACCCAGTCGTCCGCGGTTGATTCCGAGCAGCGGGATGTTCTTTTCGGCCACCAGCCGCGCGGCATAGAGCAGGGTGCCATCGCCGCCGATCGCCACCATCAGGTCGGCACCATCGGCGAGTTGTTCTTCCGGCATGCGCTCGACGTAATGTTGGTCTGTCAGTGCCAGTTCAGCGTCGCGCGCGATGCGCACGCGGATCGACCGGCTGTTCAGGTGCTCGATCAGCAGCCGCGCCGTTTCGGCGACGCGCTCGTCGGCGAAACGGCCAACGATCGCCCAATGTTTTTCTATGATCATGCTGCTTTGTAGCATGCGCCCGGTCCGCGGGGAACGCACCGGGTACCACTCCCGACAATGCAGCCATTTCCTTGACGGCACGGCGCAGCCTTCTGTAGCTTGCGACCAGTACTCCGGCCGCCAGGGACCATGACGAACGAGGCTGCAGACGAGCTGAACGAGCGCGAGCAGTACCTGCTGCGGGTGCTGGTGGAGAGCTATATTCGCGATGGCCAGCCGGTGGGCTCGCGCGCGCTGACGCGCGACTCGGGTTTGCAGCTGTCCTCGGCCACGGTCCGCAATATCGTCGCCGATCTCGAGCAGCTGGGTTTCGTCACCTCGCCGCACACATCCGCTGGTCGGGTGCCGACTGACAAAGGGTACCGGTTCTTCGTCGATTCGATCCTCAGGTCAGGCCAAACGCTCTCCGACGACGATGTCGATCAGCTGCGTGCGCGCTTCGGCGCAGGTGGCGAGGATTCCAAAGCGCTCGTGGCAGCCGCGTCCAATCTGCTGTCGAGCGTCACGCGACTGGCTGGAGTCGTGACGTTGCCGCGGGCGCGCCAGTCGTCCATTACCCACATCGAATTCGTCGCGTTGTCGGAAAACCGCGCACTCGTGGTGCTGGTGTTCGATGACCGCGAGGTGCAGAACCGAATCATTCAACTGGAACGCTACTTCTCGCCAGATGAATTCCGTAGTGCGGCGAACTTCCTCAATGAACAGGTTCGCGGTCGCACGCTGACACAGGTGCGCCAGGAGATCCTGCGCCAGATGCATGAAGCGCGCGAGACGATGAACGCTTTGATGAAGGATGCCATCACGGTTGCCGATCAGGTGTTCAATGACAGCAGCAAGCGCGAGCTCGAGTACGTCATGGCTGGTGAAACCAATCTGATGGGCGTCGGCGAGCTCGCCTCGGTCGAGAAGCTGCGGCGCCTGTTCGAGGCGTTTACCGAGAAGCGCGACATTCTGCACCTGCTCGATCACAGCTTGCGTGCTGACGGCGTACATATCTTCATCGGCCAGGAGTCGGGCTACCAGATTCTGGACGAC
>Ga0116152_10004234_pt1 | contig 11373 bp, 10 predicted proteins | sample AD_UKC119_MetaG_FD_89894 | JGI IMG/M metagenome (GOLD analysis project Ga0116152, IMG submission 89894) | Active sludge microbial communities of municipal wastewater-treating anaerobic digesters from Hong Kong - AD_UKC119_MetaG | ecosystem: Engineered > Bioreactor > Anaerobic > Digestate...
CATCGAGCCCTACCCCGCGATCGCGACGCACGGCGCCTTGCGCGCCACGGTCGTCGCCTCGGCGATCGATCTCGTCGGCGGACTCTTCACGCGTGCGATCGCGGGCGTCGACGCGACCTTCACGAGCGACCTCTCGCTGCGCATCCCGTCGCCCGGCAGGCCGCCGAGACTGCTCGCGCACGGCGAGATCCTGCGCGCGGGTCGACGCCTCGTCACGACGGGCGTGCGGATCGAGCGGGAGGACGCGGGGAGCGGTCTCTACGCCTGGGGCGAGACGACCTTCTCGCGCGTACCGCGCGTGCTTCGCCCGGGCGAGGCGATGCCCGACGTCGAGACGCTCTCGACGCCCGCGACGATCGAGCGCCATCCCCTCGCGCAGCCGCTCGACGCGGCGGTCGGTGTCGAGGTGGTGGAGGCGACGCCGGGTCTCGTGCGCCTCGCGCTGCGCCCTGCGCTGCGGAATCCGGAGGGCGTGATGCAGGGCGCGCTCTATGCCCTGCTCGCGGAGTGCGCAGGGCTCGCCCGCGCGGGTGCCGATCTCGGCGTGCCGCACGTCGTGACCGCGCTCGACCTGCGCTACCTCGCTGCGGCGACCGTCGGCCCCGTCGAGGCCAGGGCCGATTGGATCGGCACGAACGCGTCGCGCATGCTGCACGTGGAGATCCGGGACCGCGGCCGCGACGACCGGCTCACGACGACGGCCTGGCTGCAGCTCGTTCCGGCTATCGTGGGCAGCGCACCCGCCGACCCGGCGGATCGCGAGGGGGACGCAGCTTGGACGTGAATCGCGAGATCCGGACGAACCTCGAAGGCCAGACCGTGATCGTGACGGGCGGCACCCGCGGCATCGGGCTCGGGATCGTGCGCGTGCTCGCGCGCGCCGGCGCGAACCTCGTCGTGACCGGTCGCAAGGCCGCACGGCTCGAGGCCCTCGCCGAGGCGCTCACGGCGCAGGGCACGCCCTTCCGCACGCTGGTCGCCGACGTCGCCCGTCGCGAGACGAGCGCCGAGGTCGCACGCGTGGCCCTCGAGGCCTTCGGCGCGATCGACGGGCTCGTCGCGAATGCCCAGTCGTACCGACCGGTCACGGCGCTGGCCGACGTGACCGAGTCCGACTTCGACCTCGTGCTCGAGACCGGGCCGAAGGGCACGCTCTGGCTGATGCAGGCCGTGCTGCCGACGATGCAGGCGCGCGGGCGCGGGCGGATCGTGACGATGGGCTCGGCGATGGGCCAGACGGCGGCGCCGGGCTACGGGCCCTACTCGGCGGCGAAGGAGGCGGTCCGCTCGCTGACCCGCACGGCGGCGCGGGAGTGGGGTCGCTTCGGGATCACGGTCAATTGCGTCTGCCCGGCGTCGGTCGCCCATCGCATGCCGGTCATGGAGGAAGGCAGCGACCGCGCGAAGGCCTTCGCCCAGATGTACGCCGACCATCCGCTGGGCCGCGACGGCGATCCCGAGGACGACATCGCGCCGGTCGTAGCCTTCCTGCTCTCGGACGCGAGCCAGTACCTGACCGGACAGACCCTGATGGTCGACGGCGGCGGCATCATGCGCGCCTGAGACCGGCCCGAGACCCGGACGCGACGCCGCGGCGCTCGCGCGACGAGGAGATTGCCGTGCCCGATCCCGCCCCCCACGCCCGCCCCGAGGTCCTGGCCTGGAAGCGCTTCTGTCAGCGCATCGAGGCGATGGGCGAACGCCTGCTCGCCGACGACTTTCCGAACGCCCCCGCCGACACGAGCGAGGGCATCGCACACCTCGCAGATCAGGTCTCCTGCTGGCTCGGCTGGTCCCTCGCGCATTCGGATACGACCGCGCCCTTCTTCCATCGCAGCAACGACCTCGCGACCCAATGGGGCGGGCCGAACCAGGACAACGCCTATCACCATGCCCGCATCGACGCAGGGCGCCGCTACCGCGTGCGCGGCAAGATGCACTCCTGCGAGCATTTCGTGATGACGATGCGGGTCGGCTTCATGCACATGAAGGAGTGGGGCACGAAGAAGGCGATCTCCTCCGTCGACCTCGGCCTGCGCCCCGGCGACGATTTCGAGATCCTGCTCGGCGGCGACGGAAGCGCGCCCGGCTGGCACGCGATCCCCCCGGACGTGACGACGCTCTCGCTGCGCGAGTACTACGTCGATTGGAAGCCGCAGGAGCCGGCCGTCTTCACGATCGAGTGCCTCGACGAGATCCCGACGCCGCCGCGCCTGGACGGCGCCCGCGTGGCCGCGGGCCTCGACCACGCCCTCGAGCAGGTCGAGCGCTCGATGGTCGGCTGGAACGAGTACCTGGCGACCCATCGCGCGAAGGGTCGCGACAACGTCTTCGCCCCCCAACAGACCGTCGCCAAGGGTCTCTCGGACGCGCGTTATGCCTTCCTCTTCTGGGATCTCGCGCCGGACGAAGTACTCCTGATCGAGACCGACGTACCGAAGGCACGCTACTGGGGACTGCAGCTCGCGACCCTCGGTTGGTTCGAGCAGGTCGACCCGATCCATCGCATCACCTCGATCAACCAGCACCAGGCCATCCCGAGCGCCGACGGCCGTGTGCGCTTCGTGCTCGCGCACACGGACCCCGGCGTGCCGAACTGGCTCGACACCGGGGACCATCGCGAGGGCCTGCTCACCTATCGCTGGTTCTGGCCCGAGAGCGACCCGACGCCGACCGCGCGCGTGCTGCCCCTGGCCGAGATCGCCGACGCGCTGCCCGGCGACACACCGCGCGTCGACGCCGCGGCCCGGCGGGCGGAGATCGCCGCCCGCAAGGCGCACCTCGCCTGGCGCTTCCGGACCTGAAGGCACGCGATGTCGTGGACACCCCCGGAGCGGCCCGACTGGGTGCGCGCGATCAACGAAGGCCGGATCCCGCCGATCGCCGAGCAGGCCCGACGGCCCCTCGAACGCGACGCCCTCGTCGGCGAGGCGGCCGCACGGCTCGGCCTCGACGCGCGCTCCGCGGCCGGGCGCATCCGCGCGTTGGGTCGACCGGGCTTCGAGAGCGAGCCCGTCGTCGAGAACCTCGATCGACTGCTCCAGGCGCTCGAGGACGAGGCCGACCTGCACGCGACGGGCCGATGGCTGACGCGGCGCTTCCTGCTGCGACTGCTCGAGGTGCGCTTCCAGATCCTGGCATGGCTCGACGCGGACCCGGGCGTGGTCGACGAGGAGATCGCGGTGCCCCTCTTCGTCGCCGGCGCGCCGCGAACCGGCACGACGATCCTGCACGCGCTGCTCGCGGCGGATCCGCGCCATCGCGTGCCCCTCGGCTGGGAGCTCCTGCGTCCCGTGCCGCCCCCGACCGCGACGCAAGCCGGCGAGGCGGAGGACCCGCGCATCGCCCTCGCCGACCGCGAGCTGGTCGCCCCCCAGACCGTCGTGAGTGGCCTGTCCGCGATCCACGAGTACGGCGGGCGCAAGCCGAAGGAGTGCCTCTCGGCGATGTCCTTCGCCTTCCAGTCCGAGGAGTTCACGGCGCGCTACGACGTGCCGAGCTATGCGCGCTGGCTCGAGGCCTCGGACATGATGCCCGCCTACGCGATGCATCGTCTCGTGCTGCAGCTCCTGCAGCGGCGCACGGGACCGGCGGCCTGGGTGCTCAAGTCGCCCGTCCATCTGCACTCACTCCCGACGCTGCTCGCGACCTACCGCGACGCGCGCATCGCCGTCACCCATCGCGACCCCCTCGTGCTGCTCGCCTCGCTCACGAGCCTGATCGCGAGCCTGCGCTTCGCGCACTCGGAGCGGGTCGATCCGCAGGCGATCGCGCGCGGACACGTCGAGCGCTACGCCGCGACCTTCGACCAGCTCGTCGACTGGGCCGACTCGGGCGCGCTGCCGGCCGAGCGCACACACCACAGCCACTTCCGCGACTTCCAACGCGACGCGCTCGGGATCGTGCGGGGACTCTACGCAGGGTTCGGGATCGGCCCGGACGAGGAGGCGGAGCGCGCGATGCGATCCGTCCTCGAGAGCGAGCGGAGCGAGGGGCCGGGCCGGCACGCCTACGACCCGCTGCCCGCCGCGGCGCTCGCACCGGCGGACCGGAGTCGCTTCGATCGCTACCGGACCCGTTTCGCCGTCCCCTCCGAGGCGTAGTCGAGCGCCCGGCGCCTGGGTTACGCTCGGCCGCCCGATGGACGGACCGCGACGGCGCGGTCCGACGTCCGATCCGGATCGCCAGCTCGCAGGAGAGAGAACACGACCATGCCGAACTACACCCCCGAAGAGCAGCGCAACATCGACGTGACCCATCGCCTCTTCGACACGGCGAATCCCGAGGACAAGTCGCTGCTCTTCGCCGAGGACGCCGTGTGGTGGAACGGGCTGCCCTACGTGGGGGCCACGCCCGGCGAGACCGAGCACAAGGGGCGCGGTGCGATCAAGGCGATCCTGACGGGCGCCACGGGCGGGCCGCGCAAGGGCAAGACCGGCGTCGACGCCTACGACGTCTCGACGATCCGGAACGAGGACGTGGTCCTGCTCGCGGACGGCGACTTCGTCGTGCGACAGCACACGATGTACGCGAAGACCCATGGTGGCCGCGACTACTGCAACGTCTACTGCTTCGTCTTCCGCTTCAACGCGAAGGGCGAGATCCAGTACCTGACCGAGCACTGGAATACCTGGCACGCCTGGAACGTGATCTTCAACAACTTCGAGATGGAGCCGGCGCATCCGAACGGCTGAGCCGCCCGGCACCGCAGCACGAGGAATCCCCCATGGAGCTCGACATCATCGCCCATCCCCGCGCGCTCGCGGCCTCGGGCGAGCACGCACGCCAGGTCGAGGAGGCCGGCTTCGGCGGCGTCTGGTGGACCGACTCGGGCCGCTCGGCCTACCTCGCCTGCACGGCCTCCGCCCTCGCGACGACGCGCCTGCAGATCGGGACCGGGATCGCGGTCGCCTTTCCGCGCAGCCCGATGGTCACGGCAGGCATCGCCTGGGAGCTCGCCGCGGCGACCGGCGGCCGCTTCGTCCTCGGCCTCGGCAGCCAGGTCAAGGGACACATCGAGCGACGCTACAGCTGCGAGTTCTCGCCCCCCGGACCGCGCATGAAGGAGTACGTCGAGTCGGTCAAGGCGATCTTCCGCGCCTTCGCCGGACAGGAGAAGCTCCACTACGAGGGCCGCTACTACCACTTCTCGCTCCTGCCCGATACCTGGAGCCCGGGACCGATCGACGTGCCGGCGCCCCCCGTCTACATCTCGGCCGTCCTTCCGTACATGAGCCGCCTCGTCGGCGAGGTCGCCGACGGCATCCACGTGCATCCCTTCCACTCCCCCGCCTACGTGCGCGACGTGCAGTGCAAGGCGATCCAGGAAGGCCTCGCGCGCTCCGGGCGCTCGATCTCGGAGATCACCTTCTCGATCCCGATCATGACTGCCGTCGGCGACACGGACGAAGAGCTCGAGCGCACGCGCGGGCACTCGCGCATGATGATCGCCTTCTACGGCTCGACCCGGGCCTACTCCCCGGTCTTCGAGCACCACGGCTATGCGGGGCTCTCCGACGAGCTCTACGAGCGCCAGAAGCGCGGCGACGTGCCGGGCATGCTCGCCGCCGTGACCGACGACGTGCTCGACCACTACGTCGTCACCTCGAGCTGGAACGATCTCGGCCCCACCCTCGTCGCGCGCTACCGCGACATCGGCCCGAACGTCCGGGTCACGTCCTATACGGCCGCCGACGGCTGGTCCGACCCGGCCATGCGCGAGAAGTGGTCCCACGTGGCGCGGGCCATGCGCGGCTGAGACGGAGCGGACGCGCCGAGCCTCGTCGTACCCGCGCGCACACACGCGCCCTGCCGGTCGGGCCTCAGATCCGCGCGTGCTCGCGCAGCGCCGCGCGGCTCTCGAGATCCTCGATCGCCGCCGAGGCGCGCTCGAGGAAGGCCGCCGCGAAGCGCTTGCGCCGCGGCGTCGCGTCGGGCGGGAAGGTGACGATCTGGCAGGACGCCGGGGCGAGATAGGCCGCGTGCAGGCGATGCGCGAGCCAGGCCGCGTCGAAGCCGATCGACAGCCCGCCGAGCGCGCGACGCGCCTCGAGATAGTGCCGGATCAGCGCACGCTCGTGCGCTCGTCGATCGGCCACCGAGAGCGACATGGCGAGGAAATACGACAGGTCGCGCAAGGGCGTGCTCACGACGACCATCCCCCAGTCGAGGAACCCGACCCGGCCTGCGTCGAAGAAGAGGTTGCCGATGTGGCAGTCGCCGTGGATCACCGTCGCGGGCCCCGCGGACCAGACCGCGTGCAGGGCGTCGCGCTCGTCGATGTAGAGCGTGGCCATCTCCGCGAACGCGTCGGTCAGCTTCTCGCGATGCTGCGCGAGCCCTTCGGCGAGGCGCATCGAACCGTAATCCGAGGGCGGATCGGGCGGCGCCACCCAGCCCGCCTCCCGCCGACGCGTGGCCGCATCCTCGAAGCGCACGTGCAGGCCGGCCAGATCCTCGAGCGCACGCGCCGCCGCGTCGACCGAGGGACTCTCCGGCCCGCTCGAGACGGTGCAGCCCGTCGTCTCGAGGTCCTCGAGCAGCAGCACGAAGGCCCCGTCCGACGGATCGAGGTCGACGGCATGGACCCGCGGCACGCGCATCGCGAGCTTCGGCGCGAGATCGGCGTAGAAGCGCGCTTCGCGCAGCCCCATGTTCGTCGCCGCGATCGCCGATCGCCGCGTCGGGTCGTTCGGCAGGAGCTTGCAGAAGAGCGACTCCGGCGCGCCCGCCGCCTCGTCGTAGCGGACCCGCAGCCAGGCATGGGCGTTCGTGACCTCGGCGCGCTGCGCGATCTCGACCGCAGCCACGCGCACCCCCGGATGCCGCGCCGAGAGCGCCCGCGTGAGCCACGCGGGATCGATCGCCTCGGCCCGCGCCGGGACGTCGGCCACGACGCTAGGCCCCGCCCTTGTTGCCGCTCTTCACCCGGTCGAGGATCTCGCCGGCGCCCATCTGCGACAGATGCGGCCCCGCCTGGAGGTCGCCGAGGGTGCGGATCACGGAGCGCCCGCCACGCGCCTCGACAGCCGTGTGCACGGCACGTTTGTTGACGGCGAGCACCGCCGTGGCCACGCCCGCCATGCGCGCGGCGATCTCGAGCACGCGCGCCTCGAGCTCCGCAGCCGGGAAGGCCTGATTGACGAGACCGATCCGCGCGGCCTCGGCCCCGCTGAACTCCCGCCCCGCCACCTGCAGCTCCATCGCGTGTCGCGCCGAGAGATGCACGGGGAACCAGTCGAAGTCCGGAAGCGCGAACTTCGTGACCGGGTGCGAGAGCCGCGCGTCCTCCGCGGCGTAGGCGAGATCGCAGGCGCCCACGAGCTCGAGCCCCCCGGCCATCGCGTAGCCGTGCACCTGCGCGATCACCGGCTTCGCGAGGTCCCAGATCGACATCCAGCCCTCGCTCACGTGCCGCGCCCACTGCATCCCCACCTGGGAGGTCCAGTAGGGCTGGTCCGAACCGAGGTCCGAGCCCAGGTCGTAGCCCGAGGAGAAGCATTTCCCCGCGCCGCGCACGATCGAGACCCGCACGCTCTCGTCCCCGTCCGCCGCGCGCAGGCCCTCGAGCAGCTCGCGGCGGAGCGCGTTGTCCATCGCGTTGCGCTTCTCCGGCCGGTTCAGCGTGAAGCGCCGAATGCCCGGCGCCGGATCGTCGGTCAGGACTCTCTCTTCCGTCATGCATCGTCTCCGATCGCCGGCCGCGCCGGCGCTACATCACGATCGCGCCGGCCGTCACGTGGAGCTCGACGCCCGTGACGTTCCGCGCACGCTCCGAACAGAGGTAGAGGCACGCCTCGGCGATGTCCTCGGGATCGACGTGCCGCTGGAGGGCCGCCTCCTTCGCGGCCCGCTCGCTCATCGCCTCGGGCGTGATGCCCGCCCCCGCAGCGAGCTGCGCCATCAGCCGGTCGAGGGGCTCGCCCGTCGTGAAGCCGGGCGTGACGACGTTGACGCGTACGCCGTGCCGGCCCATCTCCCGCGCCATCGTCTTCGACATCGCGATCATCGCGGCCTTCGTCGAGCTGTACTCGGAGTTCTTCGGAATGAAGGCCGTGGTCGAGAGGGTGCCGATGTTGACGATGCCACCGCCGCCGGTCTCGACCATGCGCCTGGCCGCCTCGCCGCAGAGCGTCATCGTGCCGATCACGTTCAGCTGCAGCGACTCGCCGTAGCTCGTCCAGTCGAAGTCGACGACGCGCTGGCGCGGGAAGGGATGCGTGGCGACGTTCACGAGGGCATCGATCCGGCCGAGCTCCCGGACCGTATCCGCCACGAGGCGACGGCAGGCGTCGACGTCCTTGACGTCGCAGGCCATGGGCAGGACGCGGCGTCCGGTCGCGTCCGCGATCTCGGCGGCCAGCGACGCGAGCGCCTCCGGCCGCCGCGCCGCCACGACGACGTCCGCGCCGTCCTCGGCGAAGGCCTGCGCCGTCGCGCGTCCGATCCCCGGTCCCGCCCCCGTCACCAGGGCGACCCGGCCCCGCATCGTCCGATCCAACACCCGACCTCCCGGCTGATTCCCCGATCCGTCCTGCGACGCGGGGCGCAACCCCTGCCATGCGTCTCGCGGCCCGAGCCGCACGACGCATCCCGCGCGCGCGGCCACGCTAGCGAACTCGCGACCCGTCCGGACGCATCGCCCACGTCCCACGCCTCGGCCCGGGGGCGGCGTGTCGAGGCCCGGGGGCGGCGGTTAGACTCCGCCCGCCCAGCAGCCCGATCGGATGTCGTCCTGACTGCCTCGCCCCCGAAAGCAAAGATGTCCGCCTCGGACGACACCTCGACGCGAACCTCCGCATCGGACGACCCGGAAGCTCGACCCCGGAGCCGTCGACTTCGGCCGCTGCGTGCGCTCCTGCCCTTCCTACGCCCCTACCGACTCGTCGTGCTCGCTGCCTTCGCCGCCCTCGTGGCGTCGACCGCGGTCATGCTCGTCGTGCCCGTGACCGTGCGCGCCGTGATCGACCAGGGCTTTTCGCGCGAGAGCGCCGCAGCGATCGACGAGTCGTTCCTGGCGCTGCTCGCGGTCGCCGCGCTGATGGGGGCGACGAGCTCGATCCGCTTCTTCCTCGTCTCGTGGATCGGCGAGCGCGTCGTGACGGACCTGCGTGCCGCCGTCTTCGATCACGTGATCGGCCAGAGTCCCGCCTTCTTCGAGACGAGCCATACGGGCGAGATCCAGTCGCGATTGACGACGGATACGACCTTGATCAAGACGGTCGTCGGGTCGACGGTCTCGATCGCGCTGCGCAACGCCTTCACGTTCCTGGGCTCGGCGGCGATGCTCTTCTATACGAGCCCACGTCTGTCGGGGCTCGTGCTGCTCGCGATCCCCGCGATCGCCTTGCCGCTGATCGGCTTCGGGCGACTCGTGCGACGGCTCTCCCGTCGCAGCCAGGACACCCTCGCCGACACGAACGTCTTCGCGGCCGAGGCCCTCGGCTTCGTCCAGACCGTCCAGGCCTTCACCCACGAGGGCGCCGACCGGCGCCGCTATCGCGACGTCGTCGAGGTCGCCTTCCGCGCCGCGCGAGCGCGCATGGCGGCGCGAGCCTGGCTCACGGCGCTCGTGATCTTCCTCGTCTTCGCCTTCGTGATCGCGATCCTGCGGGTCGGCGCGCAGGCCGTGCTCGAGGACCGCATGAGCGGGGGCGAGCTCGGGCAGTTCGTGCTCTACGCGCTCTTCTGTGCGATGAGCCTCGGCGCCTTGACGGAGGTCTGGGGTGACCTGCAGCTCGCCGCGGGCGCCGCGGAGCGCCTCTTCGAGCTGCTGGGCATCGAGCCCCTGATCGCCCCGCCGCCCCGTCCGCAGCCCCTGCCCGAGCCGGCTCGGGGCCGGGTCGCCTTCGAGCACGTCGACTTCGCCTACCCGACGCGCCGGGAGACCGGCGCCCTCGTCGACTGCTCGTTCGTCGCGGCGCCCGGCGAGACGATCGCGATCGTCGGCCCGTCGGGCGCGGGCAAGAGCACGCTCTTCCGACTGCTGCTGCGCTTCTACGATCCGGATCGCGGCCGCGTGCTCGTCGACGGCGTCGACGTGCGCAGCGCGGACCCGCGTGAGATCCGCCGCCGGATCGCGATCGTGCCCCAGGAGTCGGCGATCTTCTCCGACACGCTGCGCGAGAACATCCGCTACGGACGCCCGGAGGCGGGCGACGCCGAGGTCGAGGCGGCCGCCCGTGCGGCGCTCGTCGACGAGTTCGCCGAACGTCTGCCCGAGGGCTGGGACACGCCCCTCGGCGAGCGCGGCCTCACCCTCTCCGGCGGCCAGCGACAACGCGTCGCGATCGCCCGGGCGATCCTGAAGGATGCGCCGATCCTGCTCCTCGACGAGGCGACGAGCTCCCTCGACTCCCAGAGCGAGCGCCTCGTGCAGACGGCTCTCGAGCGACTCGAACACGGTCGCACGACCCTCGTGATCGCCCATCGCCTGGCGACCGTCCGCGACGCCGACCGCATCCTCGTGCTCGACGGGGGACGCCTCGTCGCCTGCGGCGCGCATGCGGAGCTGCTCGCGGCGGGCGGCCTCTACGCCGACCTCGCCCGGATGCAGCTCGAGCTCGAGCGGCCCGCATCCGACGGGGTCGCGTCCTAGAAGATCCAGCCCGGCGTGCCAGGCTCGGGCAGCTCGTGGATCCAGTGGAACTCGAAGCCGTGCTGACGCGCGTAGACGTAGTCGGCGTTGCCGTCGCCCACGTGGATCCATCGCGTCGCCTGCGGAAAGCGCGCCCGCACCTCGTCGAGCATGTGCTTGTGGCCCACGAAGGCCAGCTCGAGGTCGTGCTCTTCGCAGAGGCGGCGCTGGTCCGAGACGACGCGGTCGGAGGCCGTGCCGACGATGTAGCCGCGGTCGAGGGCGTGACGCACGAGGGCAAGGGAGAAGGCGCCGGGGGGATCACCGATCTCGAGGGTGCCGTCGATGTCGAGGCTGAGCAGGATCAAGCCGGGTCTCGCGTGGGGTGCGTCGGGGCCGACGATACCCGACCGGGTGCTTCGTGGCGGGTGCTGGCGGGGGCGGCCGCGAGCGTCGATATTCCGGGGCGGGCCGACGCCCGATCCGCACCGAGAGCCCGTCGCGAAGAGGCCGGCGCGCGCCGTCCCGCCCGCCCACGCCAGGAGAATCGTCATGCCGAGCACGGAACGCCTGATCTCCTCCGACGACCACGTCGACCTCGCCCACGACGCCATCAAGCGTCACCTCGCGACGAAGTACCACGCCGCCTACGACGACGCGCTGATGCGCTTCGGCGCGGCGATGGCGAGCTCGATGAGCATGGACGCGAACGCGAAGTGGCGGGAGCAGCGCGGCCTCGAGCCGGCGGCCCCGGGCGTGAACCCGATGCAGAGCCTCGCGGGCCGTCGCCATCCCGC
>Ga0116152_10004235_pt1 | contig 11372 bp, 11 predicted proteins | sample AD_UKC119_MetaG_FD_89894 | JGI IMG/M metagenome (GOLD analysis project Ga0116152, IMG submission 89894) | Active sludge microbial communities of municipal wastewater-treating anaerobic digesters from Hong Kong - AD_UKC119_MetaG | ecosystem: Engineered > Bioreactor > Anaerobic > Digestate...
CACCAGTCATCGGCGTCGGCGAAGAACAGGAAGCGCCCGGTGCTGGCCTCGATCCCGACATTGCGCGGCCGTCCCGGCCATCCCGAGTTCTCCTGGTGGATGACATGGAAGCGCGCGTCGGAGGCCGCGGCTTGGTCGCACAGGGTGGCCGAGCCGTCGGTTGATCCGTCGTCGATCAGCCACACCTCGAAGGAGTCAGACGTCTGTCGCCGCAGGCTGTCGAGCAACTCGCTCAGATAGCGGCCTTTGTTGAAGACCGGGACGATGACGCTGACATCGATCACGGCTGAGGCAGTCCTGACCGCCACCAGGCCCCTGGTCCGGCCGCATGTGTCACCCGCATGGCCGTCCTGGCCCAGTTCGACGCCGGCTCAGGCGCGGGTGCGGCGGTGGCCGAGTTGGCCGCCGCCGTCAGCAGCGCGACAACCACCGCGAGTTCCTCGTCGCCGGGGTTGCCGTGCACGACCTCGAAACGCGCGTTCACAGCGGGATGTTCCCGTGCTTCTTGGGCGGCAGGACCTCCCGCTTGTTGCGCAGCGCCCGCAGGGCCCGCACGACCTCCCCGCGGGTTTCGTGCGGCATGATCACCCGGTCGACGTAGCCACGGTCCGCGGCCAGGTACGGGTTGGCCAGTGTGTTGTCGTATTCGGCGATCAGGCGGGCGCGTTCGGCGTCCGGATCCTTGGCGGCGGCGACCTCCTTGCGGTACAGGATGTTGACCGCGCCTTGCGCGCCCATGACCGCGATCTGCCCGGTCGGCCAGGACAACTCGACGTCAGCGCCCAGGTGCTTGGACCCCATGACCACGTACGCGCCGCCGTAAGCCTTACGGGTGATGATGGTGATCTTCGGGACGGTGGCCTCGCCGTAGGCGTAGATGAGTTTCGCACCGCGGCGGATGATGCCGTTCCATTCCTGGTCGGTGCCGGGTAGGAAGCCGGGGACGTCGACGAACGTGAGCACCGGCACGTTGAATGCGTCGCAGGTGCGCACGAACCGAGAGGCCTTTTCGCTGGCGTCGATGTCCAAGGTGCCTGCGAACTGCATCGGCTGGTTGGCCACGACCCCGACCGAGCGGCCCTCGACGCGACCGAATCCGATCACCATGTTGGGCGCCCACAGCGGTTGGACTTCCAAGAACTCCCCGTCGTCGAGCACATGCTCGATGACCGTCTTGATGTCGTAGGGCTGGTTGGGGGAGTCCGGGATGATGGTGTCGAGTTCGAGGTCCTCGTCGGTCACCGCGAGGTCGGCTGGGGCGTCGAACACCGGTGCCGGATCCATGTTGTTGCTCGGCAGGTAGCTCAGCAGGTTCTTGACGATGTCCAGGGCGTCATGTTCGTCGGTGCCCATCATGTGAGCCACGCCCGACTTGCTGTTGTGGGTGCGGGCGCCGCCAAGGTCCTCGAACTCCACATCCTCACCGGTCACCGTCTTGATGACGTCCGGGCCGGTGATGAACATGTGCGAGGTCTTGTCGACCATGACGGTGAAGTCGGTGATGGCTGGGGAGTACACCGCGCCGCCAGCGCAGGGACCCATGATCAACGAGATCTGGGGGATCACCCCGGAGGCGTGCACATTGCGCTGGAAGATCTCCCCGTACAACCCGAGCGAGACCACACCTTCCTGGATGCGGGCACCGCCGGAGTCGTTGATCCCGATCACCGGGACGCCGGTGGCCATGGCCATGTCCATGACCTTGACGATCTTCTCGCCGAACACCTCGCCGAGACTGCCGCCGAAGACCGTGAAGTCCTGGGCGAACACACACACCGGCCGGCCGTCGATCGTGCCGTACCCGGTCACGACCCCGTCGCCGTACGGACGCGTGCGCTCCAGGCCGAAGTTGTTCGAACGGTGCCGGGCGAGCTCGTCGAGTTCGACGAAGGAACCCTCATCCATCAGCCACTCGATGCGCTCGCGCGCGGTCATCTTGCCCTTCGAGTGCTGCTTGTCGATACCGCGCTGTCCACCCGCGGTCGCAGCGGTCTCCCGGCGCTGGGCGAGGTCGGCCAGTTTGCCTGCGGTCGTGGTCAGATCCGGGGTCGATTCAGCCGATTGGGCGCTCATGATTTGTACGGTAGCAACGTGAACAGTGACCTATACACCGCGGTGACCGACGTTTGTGCCCGAATCGGCTGGCCGATGCCGCAAGTTGTCGAGCGTACCGGGTCGACGAACGCGGACCTGGTGGGCGTTGCCGGCCACGGGCAATTGCTGGTGGCGCTGGAACAGACTGCCGGGCGGGGTCGTCTGGACCGTTCGTGGATCAGCCGGCCCGGGGACGGATTGACCTTCTCGGTGCGCCTGGATGTGCCGGCCACGGTCCAGGCGTGGGGCTGGATCCCGTTGCTGGCCGGAGTCGCCGTCGCCGATGCGGTCCGCGCTGCTGGTGTGATCGAGGTGGGGGTCAAGTGGCCCAACGATGTGGTCGCCGGCGCCGGCAAACTGGCCGGAATCCTGTCCGTGCGCGACGAGGCGAGCGCCATTGTCGGGATCGGTCTGAATCTGCGCTTCGCGGGCGCCAGACCCGACCCTGAGGCGGTCAGTGTCGCGCAGGCCGGCGGTGATCCCGATCCGGATCGGATGCTGGCGGCGGTGGTGTCGAATCTGCACGGTTGGTGGACACGGTTCGTGGAGGCGGCCGGTGATGCGCACCGGTGCGGCCTGCACACCGCTTACACCGGGCAGTGCATCACGCTGGATCAGGAGGTCGACGTCGTGGAGACCGACCGTCAATGGCGCGGGACTGCGCAGGGGATCGATGCCCAGGGCCGATTGCTCGTGCGCGACGATGCCGGGATGCATGCGGTGTCCGCGGCGGATGTGAGTCTTCGAGCGTGATCTTTGGGCTCCGGCATGGCACGATCGGAGCATGGCTTACCCGAAGAACCTCCTTGGCGACGAAGAGCAGGTGCAGTTCGAACTGCGCCCTGCGTGGAAGACGCTGATCTGGCCGGTCATCTGGCTTCTGATCATCATCGGTTTGACGTTTTTCGTGCTGGGTCGGCTGAACTCCTGGTTCGACGGGGCGACCGGGGACATCGCGACCTGGGTCGTGGTGGTGATCGCCCTGATCGCGCTGTTCATCCTGGTGATCCGCCCGTTCCTGTTCTGGTGGACGACGCAGTACGTCTTCACCAACCGCCGGATCATCATCCGCACCGGCATCATCGCCCGTAAGGGCCGGGATATGCCGCTGTCGAAGGTGAACGACGTCTCGTTCAGCCATTCGGTCTGGGAGCGGATGCTCAACACCGGCACACTCATGGTCGAGAGTGCCGCCGAGAACGGGCAGTTGGTGATCGAGAACATCCCCAAGGTCGAGCAGGTGCAGCGAGAGGTCTACCGCCTGCACGACGAGGATGACGCGTTCCGGCGGGCACGTAGCCGCGGGCTCGACCCGAGCCCGCCGACCAACGAATCGTGACCAGCGACGACGCTCAGGTAGACGGTGCGGGGGCCGGTACAGAGCCCAAGAAGGAAACGCTGGCGCAGATCCAGGAGATGTTGCTGGGCGGCCCTATGAAGTTCACCCGCGAGGAGGTGGCTCGCGACGCCGGGGTCCCGCTGGAGTCCGTACGAGTGCTGTGGCGTTCCATGGGGTACGCCGACGTGGGTGACGAGTCGGTGGCGTTCACCGACGAGGATGTCAATGCGCTGCATCGCATGCTGAACCTGATCCAGGTGGGACAGCTGGACTCTGACACGGCCACCGACCTGGTCCGTGGCCTCGGCCAGACCACCGCGCGCCTGGCCGACTGGCAGATCAACAGCCTCGCGGGCCTGCTGGAGCGCAGCGGCATGATCGAGCCCGCCGACGGGCTGGCAGCCAGCACCCTGGAGGTCTTCGCCGACGAGGTCGAGAAGCTCATGCCGGACCTCGAAGCGCTGCTGGTCTACGTGTGGCGCAGGGCGATCGCCACCGCGGTGACACGGGCTGCGGCCGTGGGCGGGGCCTCACCGTCCGGCTCGGAGTCCCGCCTGCTCACCGTGGGTTTCGCGGACATGGTCGGCTACACGCGGCTGTCCCGACGGTTGCCCGAGGAGGAACTCGCCAGACTGGTGCAGGGGTTCGAAGCCGTGAGTGCGGACATCGTGGCCGCCGCCGATGGCCGACTCGTGAAGTCGGTGGGCGACGAGGTCCTGTTCGTGGCGAGCACTGCCGAGCAGGCCGCCGAGATCGCCGTGGATCTGCACGCCATACACGCCGAGGACGACAGCGTCCCGGAGATGCGTATCGGACTGGCCACCGGCCAGGTGGTCTCCCGCATGGGTGACGTGTTCGGCACCACGGTGAACCTCGCAAGCCGGCTCACAGCCCTTGCCAAACCGGGCAGCACACTGATCGATGCGGAGACCAAGGGACTGCTCGAAGCCGATGTCCGCTACACCCTGCGCTCCCAGCGCGGCAGGCCGGTGCGGGGTTTCGGTGTCGTGCGCCCGTTCGTGCTGACCCGCGCCACCCCACCAGTGGCCTGACGCCCCTACGCTGGTGGCTGTGAGTCACGATCTGGTGCGACTGTCCGAAGAGGTCAAGGCCGGCGGCGCTGCCAAATACCACGCCGCCAACGCGCGCCGCGGCAAGCTGTTCGCCCGCGAGCGAATCGACCGCCTCGTCGACGAGGGGTCGTTCGTCGAGGACGGCATGTACGCCAACGTCAAGGCCGAGGGCCTGCCCGCCGATGGCGTGGTGACCGGCACGGCCACGATCGACGGCCGGCCCGTGTGCCTGATGGCCAACGACTCCACCGTGAAGGCCGGGTCGTGGGGGGCCCGGACGGTGGAGAAGATCATCCGGATCATCGAGGTCGCGTACAAGACCGGGGTGCCGATGGTCTACCTGGTGGATTCCGCCGGGGCCCGGATCACCGACCAGGTCGACTTGTTCCCCGGCCGCCGCGGCGCGGGCAAGATCTTTCACACCCAGGTCCGGGCCAGCGGGGCGATCCCGCAGGTGTGCGCGCTGTTCGGACCTTCTGCTGCCGGCGGCGCCTACATCCCGGCCTTCTGCGACATCGTGATCATGGTCGAGGGCAACGCCAGCATGTACCTGGCCAGCGACCGCATGGTGCAGATGGTCACCGGCGAGAAGACCACGCTGGAGGAGATGGGCGGGGCCCGGGTGCACTGCGTGGACAGCGGGGTCGGGCACATGCTCGTCAAGAGTGAGTCGGATGCACTGATCGGCGTGAAGCGGTATCTGTCGTATCTCCCGCAGAACTGGCGGCAGGACCCGCCTTCGGCGCCGAGCGTCGGGCCGGGCAACGTGGACCTGCGCGCCTTGGTGCCGGAATCCGAACGACAGGCCTTCGACATGTCGCGCTACATCCGTGGGCTGGTCGATGCGGATTCGTTCTTCGAGATCCACGCGTTGTGGGCCACCGAGCTGATCGTGGGATTCGCACGGATGGACGGCGAGGTCGTCGGCATCGTTGCGAACAACTCGAGCGCCAAGGGCGGGGCGTTGTTCGTAGACTCCGCGGACAAGGCCGCACGGTTCGTGCAGCTATGCGATGCGTTCAACGTGCCGCTGGTGTTCCTGTCCGACGTCCCCGGCTTCATGGTCGGCACGCAAGTGGAGAAGCAGGGCATCATCCGGCACGGCGCGAAGATGATCACTGCGATCAGCGAGGCCACTGTGCCGAAGTTGTGCGTCGTGGTGCGCAAGGCGTATGGCGCGGGACTGTATGCGATGGCCGGCCCCGGCTTCGACCCCGACGCCACGATCGCCCTGCCGACGGCGAAGATCGCGGTCATGGGGGCGGAGGCGGCCGTCAACGCCGTCTATGCCAACAAGATCGCGGCGCTCGAGACCGAGAACGAGCGGACGAAGTTCATCCTGCAGATGCGCGAGGACTACGAGCAGGACATCGACGTGATGCGGCTGGCCTCGGAGTTGGTGGTCGACGCGGTCATCGAGCCGGAGGACCTGCGCGCGGAGATCGTCACGCGCATCGCGCGGGCGCGAACTAAGGACCGGTTCTTCTCCCACCGCCGGCACGGGGTCACGCCGGTCTAGGGCCGTTTGGGCCCCCCGCGCGCGGTCACCTGCCCTTTGTCGGTGCGATGAGGGCGGTGACACCAAAGTCGAGGGCGATGTTGTTGGGCACTTCGGGCATTGCAAGCCCCCAACAACGTCGCCCTCATCATCGCGGGCCCCCAACACCGTCGCCCTCATCATCGACGGGCTCGGCGCGCGATCACTTGCCCTTTGTCGGTGCGATGAGGGCGGTGACCTCAAAGTCGAGGGCGGTGTTGTTGGGCACTTCGGGCATTGCAAGCCCCCAACAACGTCGCCCTCATCATCGCAACCCCCCAACAACGCCGCCCTCATCATCACGGGGCCCGGCTGCGTCAGACCAGCGACTCGTCGGCGACGACCTCGGCTGGCAGTTCGGGGAAGACCCACTTGCGGTAGGACCAGAACCTGAACAAGGTTCCAAGGCCCAAGCCGATGACGTTGGCCGAGATGTTGTCGGCCAACGGGCTGGTCAAGTCGAGGGCGTAGTGGCTGAACCACAGCACGCTCAGGGTGATCAGCAGGGCGATCCCGTTGAGCAGGAAGAACAGGAAGTATTCCCGGGCGTAACTCGTGCGGCCGCGATCGGAGAACGTCCAGATCCGGTTGCCGATGTAGGCCACAGTGGTGGCGACGATCACCGAGATGACTTTGGCGGTCAGCGGCTTGTCGTAGAAAGGTCCTTCACCGCCGGCGAAACGCAGGAGGTTGAACAACCCGACGTCGACGACCAGGGCGATCAGACCCACGACGCCGAACTTGGCGATCTGGTGCACCAGGTCCTCGGCGCGCAGCCACAAGGACTTGACGGCAACGGGGGTTCTCACCTCCCCAGGGTACCCGCGCGAGAGGGAAACTAGTCTGGGACACAGCAGTGATTTTGCTCACCGAAGGGCCGCTTCCATGGATTTGCGACTGACCGAAGAACACGAGGCGCTGCGCAAGACCGTCGCAGCCTTCGCCAACGATGTGGTGGCCCCGGTGATCGGGGACTACTACATGCGCGGGGAGTTCCCCTATTCGATCGTCGAACAGATGGCCCAAATGGGTCTGTTCGGGCTGCCGTTCCCAGAGGAGTACGGGGGGATGGGCGGGGACTACACCGCCTTGTGCGTGGCCATCGAGGAGCTCGCCCGGGTGGATTCCTCCGTGGCGATCACCCTGGAGGCCGCCGTCAGCCTCGGTGCCATGCCGATATTCCGGTTCGGGTCCGAAGAGCTCAAAGCCGAATGGCTGCCGAAACTGACCTCGGGCCAGATGCTCGGGGCGTTCGGGCTGACCGAGCCGGGAGCCGGTTCCGACGCAGGCGGCACGGCCACGACCGCGACACTCGATGGTGACGAGTGGGTGATCAACGGGACCAAGGCTTTCATCACGAACTCGGGCACCGATATCACCGGCCTGATCACGGTGACGGCGGTGACCGGCGAGCAGGACGGCCGCAAGGAGATCTCGAGCATCCTGGTACCCACCGGCACGCCGGGCTTGAGCGTCTCCGCGCCCTACAAGAAAGTCGGCTGGGACGCATCCGACACTCATGAGGTCTCACTGGTGGACGTCCGGGTGCCGGCCCGCAACCTTGTGGGGCAGCGCGGGCGTGGATACGCGCAATTCCTGTCGATTCTCGACGAAGGACGGATCGCGATCGCGGCGCTGGCCACCGGACTGGCGCAAGGGTGCGTGGACGTGTCGGTCGAATACGCCCACGAGCGCGAGGCGTTCGGGCGGCCGATCGGTACCAACCAGTCCATCCAGTTCATGATCGCGGACATGCAGATGCGCGCGCACCTCTCGCGGGTGGTCTGGCGGGAGGCAGCGGGCCGGATGGGTCGTGGTGAGCCGTTCAAGCAGCAGGCCGCTATCGCCAAGCTCTACACCTCCGAGGCGGCGATGGACAATGCACGCACCGCCACGCAGGTCCACGGCGGTTACGGCTTCATGCTGGAGTACGCGGCAGGGCGTTTCTATCGGGACGCGAAGATCCTCGAGATCGGTGAAGGCACCTCCGAGGTGCAGCGGATGCTGATCGCCCGGGACCTCGGGTTGCCCGGTGCCTGATCTGCCCGAAGGTTCGCCCAAGGTCGGCATCATCGGGGGCGGGCAGCTAGCCCGGATGAGCCAGCAGCCCGCCATCGCGCTGGGTGTGCAACTGCACGTGCTGGCTGACTCCGAACATGACAGCGCCTCCCAGGTCATTCCGGCGATGTCGGTCGGCGCGGCCAAGGATGCCGAGGCGATCCGTGCCCTGGCCGACCAGGTCGACGTGGTGACGTTCGATCACGAGCACGTTCCGCTTGCCATCGTTGAAGCCCTCGAGGCCGATGGTGTCGCGGTCTACCCGGGGTCGGCGGCCCTGCAGTTCGCGCAGGACAAGGCGGCTATGCGCACACGTCTGGCGGATGCGGGCTTCCCGGTGCCGCGGTGGCAGGTGGTGCAGACCTCCGACGAGGTCGACGCCTTCGACACGCCGTGGCCAAAAGTCCTCAAGGCCTCCAAAGGCGGGTACGACGGCAAGGGTGTGTGGATCGTCGATTCCCTCGAGCAAGCCGCTGATGTCATGTCTCACGACTTGGGGCCGGGCGCGGTGTGGATGGTCGAGGAGATGGTCGACTTCCGCCAGGAGATCGCCGTGCAGGTGGCCCGCTCCCCGCACGGCCAGGCGGTCGCCTATCCGCCGGTGCGCACGGTGCAGGTCGACGGGATCTGCGTCGAGGTGGTGGCCCCGGCCGAACCAACCAGTGTGTCGAGTGCCCAGGCTGAAGCGCTCGCGCTGGGGATCGCGAAGGAACTCGGCGTCATCGGGATGCTGGCGGTCGAGCTCTTCGACACCGACGCGGGGCTGGTCATCAACGAACTCGCCATGCGCCCGCACAACTCCGGACACTGGAGCATCGAAGGTGCCTACACCTCGCAGTTCGAGAACCACCTGCGGGCGGTGCTGGACTGGCCGCTGGGCGATCCGCGTCCCCGCCAGCACAGGGCCGTGATGGTGAATATTCTCGGCGGTCCGATTGCCGACCTGCACGTGGCGTTCAAACACGTGATGGCCCGCGACCCGGGGCTGAAGATCCACTTGTATGGCAAGGAGGTCCGTCTCGGGCGCAAAGTGGGGCATGTGACCGCGCTCGGCGACGACGAGGGCGAGCTGCTGGATCGGGCACGTCACGCCGCCGACTACTTCCAGGGAGTCATCGATGAGTGAACCGCAGGTCGCAGTGGTGATGGGCAGTGATTCCGACTGGCCGGTGATGTGTGAGGCGGTCAACGCCTGCGCGGAGTTCGAGGTGCCGTGCCTGGCCGACGTCGTTTCCGCACACCGCATGCCTGAGGAGATGCTGGAGTTCGGGCGGACCGCCGCGGATCGGGGGATCAAGGTGATCATCGCCGGCGCCGGTGGTGCGGCCCATCTCCCGGGGATGCTGGCCGCGGTCACGCCGCTGCCCGTTATCGGGGTGCCGGTTCCCTTGGCGAAACTCGACGGCCTCGACTCGCTGTTGTCCATCGTCCAGATGCCGGCCGGGGTCCCGGTGGCGACTGTGGCCATCGGCAACGCCCGCAACGCAGGGCTGCTGGCTGTGCGGATCCTGGCGGCCTCGGACCCGGCCTTGAGCGCCCAGATGGTGCAGTTCCAGGCGGCGTTGCGGGACATGGCCGCGGCGAAGGGCGAGGTCGTTCGCAGTGCGGTGCGCGATGACTGACGGCCCGAGTTGCCCGCTGCCCGGGCAAGGTCCGGTGGGCCGCGACCCGGATCTCTACGGCGATGACGACCTTGTCGCTGAGATTCTCGCCGACGCGCAGACCTGGTTCGTGGTGGGTTTGAGCCAGAATCGGGTGCGGGCCGCCTACGGGGTCGCGGAGTTCCTGCAACGCCAGGGCCGGTTGATCACAGCGATCCATCCCAAGGCCGAGGACGTGCTGGATTCGCGTGGGTTCGCCACCGTGGAACAGGCCGCGGCCCTGCTCGGCGCGCCGGACGTCGTGGACTGCTTCGTGCGCAGCGAACTGGTCGGACCGGTGGTCGATTCGGCCATCGCGGTCGGTGCGAAGGCCGTGTGGCTGCAGTACGACGTCATCGACGAAGCCGCGGCCCGCCGCGCACGGGATGCTGGACTGTCCGTGGTGATGGATCGGTGCCCGGCCGCAGACTGGCCGCGATTGGGTCCGGCCGCCTGAGTCTCAGTGTGCGAAGGTGACAACCAGCACGCCGCGAGCGATCGTGTGTGCCGTGAGGTTGAACCCAGCGATCGCAGCCGGAGTGTCCGGGGTCAGGTCCAGGGTGTCCACATCGAGTGCGTGCACCGCGAAGAAGTAGCGGTGGTCGTGGTCACCGGGCGGGGGAGCGGCGCCGCCGTAACCGAATGACCCGTAGTCGGTGCGCAACTGCACGACTCCATCGGGCATCCCGCTGCCGTCGGCAGCGCCTGCTCCGCGCGGCAATGAGGTGACATCGGCCGGGATGTTCACGGCGATCCAGTGCCACCAGCCACTGTGAGTCGGGGCGTCGGGGTCGAAGCAGGTCACCGCGAAACTGCGGGTCTGTTCGGGGAACCCCGACCACGAGAGTTGCGGGGACTGGTCCTGGCCTCCGGCGCTGCCGTGGACATGGGCCATGTCCAGTACGTCGCCGTCGGTGATGTCATCGCTGGTCACCTGGAAGGCGGGCACTTCGGGTAGGTGTGCGTACGGTCCTTCGGGCCGGTTTCTCTTCAGATCCACGATGTCGAGTCTACGACCGAGTCGCCGTCGTCAGCCAGGGATTGTGCCGGCGACCGCTATCTGAGCCCGGAGCCCTGCTTCGTACGATGGGGCGTGGAAACGATCGGAGAACATGATGGACGACGTGTACCGCCTCCCCGAAGAGCACCGCGAACTGCAGCAAGCGGTCCGCGGCCTGGCGATGGACAAGATCGCACCGCGCGCTGCGGAGATCGATGAGAAGGGTGAGTTCCCCTGGGATGTCTATGAGGCGCTGGCGGCCAGCGGATTCCACGCGATCCACATACCCGAGGAGTACGGCGGCAGCGGTGGCGACAACCTGGCCTCCTGCATCGTCATCGAAGAGGTCGCCCGAGTGTGCGGTTCCTCGTCGCTGATTCCAGCCGTGAACAAGCTCGGAACCACCCCCTTGCTGGTCGGCGCCGACGATGATCTGAAGTCCCGCTACCTTCCGCAGGTCGCCAGCGGCGAGGCGATGTTCTCGTATGCACTCAGCGAGCCGGAAGCCGGCAGCGACGCCGGCAGTATGAAGAGCCGTGCCGTCAAGCAGGGTGACGTGTGGGTGCTCAACGGCGCGAAGCGCTGGATCACCGGTGCCGGGGTGTCGAAGTACTACACGGTCATGGCCTCC
>Ga0116152_10004239_pt1 | contig 11368 bp, 2 predicted proteins | sample AD_UKC119_MetaG_FD_89894 | JGI IMG/M metagenome (GOLD analysis project Ga0116152, IMG submission 89894) | Active sludge microbial communities of municipal wastewater-treating anaerobic digesters from Hong Kong - AD_UKC119_MetaG | ecosystem: Engineered > Bioreactor > Anaerobic > Digestate...
AATAACCTTTAGGCCCCAGCCCGTAGCGAATCCCCCGGTTGATCTGTACCAGTGCGATTACGGCACGACCGCGGGCGTGTTCGACCTGACGGACAACGACGCGAACATAATGGGCGGCCAGGACCCTGCGCAGTTCACGGTAAAGTACTACCAGAGCTACCAGGACAGTTTTGACGACACGAACGAGATATTGGGCGGCGTTCACATCATCGTCCCTCCCTCTCCCCAGACGATCTATGCGCGTATCGAGGACAACACGGGCAGCTGTTTCGACCTTACGGACTTCAGGATCTACTTCAGCCGTGCCATAGCCGGTCTGGTGCCGGTGAGCGCGAGCTATTGCGATGCGGACGGCGACGGCGGCGAGTTCGTGGACCTTGCGGCGGAGTTCGACCCGTTCGTTCTTGACGGGGAGCCCTCCTCGCGCTACAACATCACCTACCACGCCAGCCAGGCCGATGCGGACAACGGCGTGAACCCTTTGGGCAGTCCCTATTTCGTGGCCGCCCCCGGGGAGACCGTCTACATCCGCCTGGAGAACCGCAACGACAATACGTGCGTTGACACCACCCAGCACGTGGACCTTATCATCGACTCGCTGCCCACGGTAAACGGCGCCCCCCCGAACCTGGTGCTGTGCGACGACAACAACGACGGTTTTGCGTCCTTCGGCCTTGCGCTCCAGACGCCTGTGATCACCCTTGGCGACCCCACGCTGACTGTGAGCTACCACGGTACCCTTGTGGACGCGCAGAACAATGCGCTTCCCCTGCCGGACCCCTACATCAACGACCAGCGCTATCTGGACGTGCCCATCACCGACCCTGCCGATCCGGGCTATGGCACCGGGGGCGTCTGGGCCCGCGTGGGCAGCAGTACCAGCAGCTGTACGGTCATAGTCCCCTTTGCTTTGGAAGTTCGCTTTTCCCCGGTGGGCACCGCCCCGGCGGAGCCGCTCAGGAAATGTGACGACGCCGTTGCCGACGGGCTGACCTTCTTCGACCTTACCGTCGTGGCGCCCGAGGTGCTCGGCGCCCTGGACCCGTTGGGCTTTGACCTGTACTATTACGAGGACTTCAACGATGCCGTGACGGCAGGGGGCCTGGCCATGACCGCGCCCGATTATTCGCAGGCCATCCCGGACCCCACCAACTTTCTGAACAGCACCAATCCCCAGACCATTTACATACTGATCGTGAGCAATGCCGGGGGCACCATCCCCCCGAACCCCAACAGCGCCGAGGGCTGTTATGACATTGTGGAACTGGAGCTGATCGTGGACCCGCGCCCCGGGGACCTTGGCCCCTTTGAGATGATGCTTTGCGACGACGAGCTGCAGGGCAGTACCCTGGACGATGAGATCTCCACCTTCGACCTTACCAGCCAGGACCCGTTGGTCACCAATAACGACCCCACCATCACGGTAACGTGGTTTTTGAGCTATGCCGATGAGGCCGCCGACCTTCCCATCCCCGACCCGGCCACGTTCCAGAACACCAGCACCCCTCAGACCGTTATCGGCCGGGCAGCCTCGGACCGCGGCTGTACGACATTGGTCACCCTTACCCTGACCGTACTTCCGAACCCGAACCCGAACACCGCTCCGGCCCCCCTGGAGCTCTGTGACGACGATGACGACGGGCTTGTGGGCGGCTGGGACCTTACGCTTGCCGATGCCGACATCATCGCCGGCGAGGCCGATGTGGCCGTGCTGTACTATGAGGATATCAACGTTGCCATGGCGGGCGTTCCCGGCACGGAGATCGCCATGCCCTATACCAACACGGTCCCCTTTGTCCAGACAGTATATGCAAGAGTCGAAAAGACCGTTCCCCCGGCCACCGTTGGCTGTTTCACCATCGTGGAGCTGGAGCTTCACGTGGTCGCGCTGCCGGAGAGGCCCCAGATGCCACCCTTCGCGGACCCTTTCATCGGGTGCGACGAGAGCGGCAGCGGCACGGCCATCTTTGACCTGACCCTTCAGGACGAGGGGGTGCTCGGCGACCAGTTGCCCGTAAACTTCTTGCCCATCACCTATTACGAGCTACAGGCCGATGCCGAGGCCGGTATCCCCGGGACGGAGATCCCCAACCCGTCCACGTACATAAGCGCCGGTGCGCCGCAGATCATTTGGGTTCGCCTGGAGAGCCTGGTCACCGGTTGTGCGCGGGTGACCCCCTTTGCGCTCGAGGTCGAGCTTTTCCCCACCATTGGGCTGGGGAACGACCTGGCCCTCTGCGACGACCTTGTGGGCGGCAGTACCGCGGACGACGGCCTTTCCACCTTTGACCTTACCGTGAACACGCCCCTGATCACCTTGGGCGACCCCAGCCTGGAAGTATTTTATTACGCCACGGCCGTGGACCAGGCCAACAACAGCCCGATCCCCGATCCCTCGGCCTACCAGAACATCATCAGCCCCCAGCAGCAGATCTTCGTGACCGCCTATAGCCAGAACGGCTGCAGGGCCACCAATTTCTTTTGGATCATAGTAGAGCCCACGCCCGAGGCCTTTTCGCCCGGCAGGATGGTCGCCTGCGACTCCGACAACGACGGGTTTGCCCTGTTCGACCTTGCCACGCAGGACGCTTTCATCACCGCCGGCGACCCCGACCTTACGGTAAGCTACCACAAGACCCTTTTGGATGCCGAGAACAATGTGCTCCCGATCACGGCCCCTTACGAGAACGACCAGATATACCTTGACCTCCCGGTCACCGATCCGGCGGATCCCGCCTATGGAACGGGAGGTGTATGGGCACGTGTGGAGACCACCGTGAACAGCTGCCACAGGACCATATCATTTGCCCTGGAGGTCCACACCTCGCCGGTCGCCACCGAGCCGGAGCCCTTGCGGAAATGTGATGACGCCGTTGCCGATGGCTTTACGCTCTTTGACCTGACGGAAGTAGCGGCGGAGGTCCTTGGCGCGCTCGATCCCACGGGCTTCGACCTTTATTATTATGAGAACCTTGCCGACGCACAGTTGGCCGGGGACCTTGCCCTGGTCGCGCCGGACTATTCGGCGGCCATCGGCAACCCTGGCGCCTATACCAACACGGCCAACCCGCAGGACATCTATATCCTGGTAGTGGGCAACGCGGCCAGCAGCATCCCGCCGAACCCCAATGGGGCGGAGGGCTGTTATGACATCGTTACCCTTACCCTTATCGTGGATCCGGTCCCGGCCAACAACGGCCCGCTGGAGATGGCCCTCTGCGATGACGAGCTGCAGGGCAGTGCCCCGGACGATGAGATCTCGACCTTTGACCTTACCACCCAGGACATCCTGGTGACCGGGGGCGACCCCAACCTAACGGTACAGTGGTACGCCACCCCTGCCGATGAGGCGGCGGACAACCCCATCGTGGACCCCACGATGTACCAGAACATAGCCACGCCGCAGACGGTGATAGCGCGGGTGACCTCTGAGTTTGGATGTTCCAACAGGGCCACGCTCACGCTGACGGTACTTCCCAACCCGAGCCCGAAGATGGACCCCGAGCCCCTCGTACAGTGCGACGATGACGATGACGGAATCAGGGACGGTTTTGTGCTCACGGACCGCGATGCAGAGATACGGGACGGCGAGACCAATGTGACCATATTATATTACGGGACCGAGCAGGAAGCGATCGATGCCGTTCCCGGAACGGAACTGGCGAGCCCCTACACCAACACGGTGCCCTACGGCCAGATCGTGTTCGCGAGGGTAACGAACGATGTGCCGCCGGAGCTCCTTCCGTGCTACACCATAGTGGAGCTGGAGCTCATCGTGGTCCCGTTGCCGGATGCGCCCGACGCCACCCTTCGGGATCCCTTGGTTGCCTGTGACGATGACGGCGATGGCCGGGCCATCTTCGATCTCACGGTACAGGATGCGGCGGTCTATGGCGTACAGGACCCTGTAAATTTTGCGCCGATAACCTATTACGAAAGCCAGGCCGATGCCGACCTGGGCACCAACGCCATCGATCCGGCGGATGCCTTCCAGAGCGGTGGGCAGACCATCTGGGTACGTTTGGAAAGTCTGGATACGGGCTGTGCGAGGGTATCCTCCTTTGAAATTGAAGTGGGCGAATACCCTGGGACGGGATCGGCGGACGACCTTGTTCTCTGCGATGACGAGCTCAACGGCAGCACCGGCGATGATGGCATCTCCACCTTCGATTTGACGGTGAACACCCCGATCATAACCGGTGGCGATCCGACCCTGGCCGTTACGTATTACGCATCCCAGGACGATCAGAACAATGATGTTCCTATCATAAACCCGGGCGCCTACCAGAACGTTGTGGTCCCCCAGCAGGAAATATACGTTACCGTAGTGGGCCAGAACACCTGTAGGGCACTGCTGAGCTTCCTTATCACCGTAAGCCCGAACCCGGCGCCCGTAGCGCCGTCCCCGTTGGTAGCCTGCGATGTGGACAGCGACGGCTTTACGTTCTTCGACCTGGAGAGCAAGACCGCGGAGATCCGCGGCGGCGACCCGGCCCTGCTCATTACCTACCACGAGAGCCTATTTGACGCCACCACGGGCGACTTCCCGCTGGCGAGCCCTTATGAGAACATCTTTGCCTTCAACCAGACCCTCTACGTGCGTGCGGCATACAGTGCGCCGCCTGTGGGGACGGGCTGTTATGCGATCGTGGCCCTGGAGCTTGTCGTGAACCCGACGCCTGAGATACCCCAGGACCTTCCCGATCTGGTGGCCTGTGACGACAGTGGCTTTGCGGAATTCGACCTTACCCGGCAGGAAGACTTGATATATGGGAGCCAGTCACCCGCGGACTATACCCTGACATACCACCTGACCCAGGCAGACGCCGAGGCGGGCACCAACTTTATCGTACAGCCCGAGGCCTATACGAACACCAGCAACCCGCAGACCATCTGGGTGCGCCTGGAGGACAGCGCCACGGAGTGCTATAAAGTGGGCAGCTTCGATCTTGTTGTGGACAGCGGCCTTCCGATCACCGACCCGACCCCGTTGGAGCTCTGCGACGACCTTGGCCAGGAGAACGACGGCATCACCGCCTTTGACCTTACCGTAAAGAACAGTGAGATTACCAACGGCGTACTGACCCAAGGGGTTTCCTACTTCCTTACCGAGCAGGATGCCCTTGACGGCACCGACCGGATAGACCCGGAGACCGCCTACGTGAACCAGGATGCCAACGGGAGCCCGATCAACCCACAGGTGCTTTACGTGCGCGTGGAGGACAGCAACAGTGCCTGCCTGTCGTTCACTACCCTGACCATAAGGGTTATCCCCAACCCGAGGCCGGTGGCCCCTGATCCAATAGAGCTTTGCGATTACAATATAATAATTCCCCCGGGGCCCAATGACGAAACGGAGCTCTTTGACCTTACCGTCCGTGAGGCACAGATCCTCAATGGAAATGACTGGACCGTGGGCTATTATGAAAGTTATGACGATGCCGTTAATGAGACCGGTGAGATAGTGGCGCCGGAGGTTACCGCCTACCGGAACACCGGCAACCCACAGATAATCTATGTGCGCACCACCAGTCCGACCTCGTTCTGTTTTGAGGTCGTCGAGCTGGAACTGGTCGTGAACCCGTTGCCGGACGACACTGCGGTGGTAGCGCCCTATATCGTCTGTGCACCGGATGATAGTGAGATAGGGACCTTCAACCTGGAGACCAAAGTGGAAGAGATCCTTGGCGGGCAGCCACAGCCGCCGTTCGAGGTAAGCTTTTACATCGATATGGCCGATGCCGAGGCCGGTACCAACGCCATCGTGAACACCACCACCTACCAGAACAGGGACGCGAACAACAACCCGGTGAACCCACAGATCCTCTATACGGGCATACGGAACACCGAGACCGGTTGCTATATCGGGGGAATGCAGACCCTTGAGCTCATCGTGCAGAAGGGCGCCGTTGCGGTGGCCCCCGCGGAGCCGTTCATCATCTGCGACAACCTGCCGCCGAGCGATGGCTTTGCCGAGTTCGATCTGGACGATGTTTCCAACCAGCAGGTATCCGACCTCCGTGCCGAGATACTGGGCGGGCAGGACCCGGCCGTCTATGGCATCACCTTCCACGAAACGTTGGAGGAGGCCGATGCCGGTACCAATGCGATAGCCTTCCCGTACACGAACATCATCAACCCGCAGCGCATCTACGTCCGGGTGACCAATACGGACAACCTGTACGAGCCGCAGTGCTACGCGGTGGCGGACCTTGTGCTGAAGGTCGAGCAACTGGAGGACATCCTCCTTAATGGGGACTACCGCCTGTGCGTGGACGAGAACGGCAACCCGATCCCTTCGGAGGAGGGGGGCGCCTCGCCGCCGACCATCGACACGGGGCTCGACCCGGCGCTGTACACCTTCCAGTGGGAACTGGACGGGGTGGTCCTCGTCGGGGAGACCGGGCCTTCGATCATCGCGCTTCAGGGCGGGGTCTATACGGTGACCTATACCGAGCTTTCCTCGGCGTGCTCGAACAGCGTTAGCGCCACGGTGACCGTATCGTCGCCGCCGTTCACCTACGGGGCGAACCTGATCAACGGCGCCTTTGCGGGCAACCATATCATTGAGGTCATTGCCACCGGCAGCGGCACCTACCAGTACCAGCTGGACAACGGCCCGTTCCAGGACGGCAACATCTTTGAGGGCGTGTCCCCGGGCGACCATACCGTCACCATCAGGGACATCTACGGCTGCGGCAGCGTGACCTTCGATGTCGGGGTGATCGACTATCCTCCGTACTTTACGCCCAACGGCGACGGCTACCACGACACCTGGAACATCATCGGCATCGCCTCGGGCGACCCTGCGGCGAGGATCTATATCTTTGACCGCTTCGGCAAGCTGCTCAAGCAGCTGAGCCCGATGGGCCCGGGATGGGACGGTACCTACAACGGCGGCCCGCTGCCCTCGAGCGACTACTGGTTCCGAGTGGAATATACCGAGGACGGCAACGCCAAGGAATTTAAAGGACATTTTACCCTAAAACGATAAATAGAAATTATGAACATCAAACAAATTCCCCTTATCCTATTTTTGATATCATCGCTTTATGGATTTTCTCAAGATGGCATACCTATATATTCAGAATATTTAGCTGATAATTTATATTTATTGCATCCATCAATGGCAGGTGCCGCAACGCACAATCAACTACGTTTAACTGCGCGTCAACAATGGTTTGATCAAGATGAAGCACCAAACTTACAGACGCTGAGTTTTAATGCAAGACTTGGAGAGCGATCTGGCGTAGGTGCTATTTTTTATAATGATAAGAATGGCTATCATTCGCAAACAGGAGGGTACGTTACCTATGCTCACCATCTTATGTTTTCAAGAAGTGAAGCTGATCTTAACCAATTATCATTTGGTTTGAGTGCTGGATTGACACAGCAAAGGCTTGATGAAACTAAGTTTCCCTTAGATGATTACGATCCGGTAATTGCTGGAATTGTTCAGAGTACTTCCTAATTTAATGTGGACGCAGGTTTATCATATAACTTCTTGAATTTTTCGGGGCATTTTACTGTAAAAAATATCATTTTTCAGAATAGATCTATTTATACGGAAAAGTATGAATCCAATAATCAGCGGAAATATTTATTGTCTGCAGGTTATGCCATTGGCAAATATGGAGCAGATTGGAGCTATGAGCCTTCTTTCCTTTTTCAGTGGAGTGAGGGAACCGGCGAACAAGCAATCGACGTAAATTTTAAAGCATATAGAAAAATGGACTTCGGCCAATTGTGGGGTGGATTGTCTTATAGGAGAGGTTTTGATGGTGCTGATTATTTGAATGGAAGTGAAGTAAAGGGTCAAAAACCCCAATACTTTTCTCCAATCTTGGGTATTAATTTCAAGAACTTTATGTTTGCTTACACATATACCTATCAATCTGGAAATGTTAGATTTGATGGCGGTTCATACCACCAAATAACTTTGGGCTACGACTTTTTGGGTGGAAGACCAGAACCTTATGATTGTAACTGTCCTGCGATAAACTAATTTTTTTGTTTTATAAGAAAATGCCTGATACATTAAAAGCATCAGGCATTTTTTATTCTTTAAAAAGTTTTATTCCCAAGTATAACTTTTCTTTTCAGCTTGCTTTTTTATAGCTTGGATCATTGCGTTTTCTAAACCATTGTTGGTTTCTTTCGTGTTTTTTGCAATGTATTTTCTTCGTTGTTCATTCAATTCCATTATTTCATTTTGAATTGCTTCTCTTTCATTTCGCTTCGTTTCAAGATATTTTTTTATTTCCGAATTTGTTTTTCCTTTCAGTTCCTGTGGCAATTCGTCTTTTTTCAATTTGTCATAACTGAAATCTGCTTCTTTTTCGGCATCTACCAAATCCCAAGTACTATTAGTATAAAGGTGGCTTCCTTTTGAAACTGTTCGGCTCACAGCGTTAGCCTTACTGTATTCCTCGGCATTTGAATCTTGCTCGTTTTGCATTGCTTTTTTCATTTCTCCACGGGTTCCATAAGGGACATAGGTGTTGTTCAGTTTTATGTTTAATTGAATTATTATGTCATCATATGGAGATGGAACATAAACAGTTTGCTGATTTTGGTTTATAGCCATATAATCGCCATAAGTAAGTTGGGCGCCATCTTTCCAATAACTATCAATTCCGTGTTTATAATCGCCACAGAAAATAGTATTTACCACAATGCCGTCTTCTTTTGCGGCCATTGCAGCATCCTTATAATTAATTTTGCCTTGGTTAAAAGGTTCGTTGCCCGCAATAAAAACCATTTTCAAATCGTCTGCTTCATTGCCCCAATCCAGTTTGTTAAGGGATTCCTGAATTACCGCCCCGCAGTACTCGCTTCCGCCATTTGTTGTGAGTGAAAAAAGTTCTTTTGAAACATCGTCCAAATCTTCAGTAAAGCTTAAAATTTTTCGAATGTAATTATCGCGAGAGCTTAAATTATCATTGCCATATTCGTATAAAGCTATTTGAAGTTTAGGACGGTCATTACGGCATTTTGCGTAACTGAGTTCGTTTACAATTTCCCAAAGTTGGGCTTTTGCTTGATCTATCAATCCGTCCATACTGTTGCTGGTGTCTAAAAGTAGAGCCACTTTTATGTAGTGGTCTTTCTTTGGGTTTTGGGTTTCCAATTTTGCCAATAATTCCTTATCGGTTTTCTTAGTGTCAGCTTTGCAGGAAATTGTTAGCGTGAAGACTGCTAAAATTAAAATGATTTGTAACTTTTTCATAATTGTACTTTTTAAATGAATTTTCAATGGTATAAATCTAAGGCGAACTTTTTGCGAAGAAAACCTATTTTGAGGAAGCGGTTTCTTTGGATTAGTGAAAAGTATCTCTGATTGAGTGAAGTATTCTTTTTTCTTGTTCGTGGAAGCTATTTCAGAAAAACGTAATTTTAGACATTGCGTCAAAGTGCGTATGTTTACCGTTTTAAAGACGAAATGAAAAAACTTGTTTTTCTTTTATTGATAGTTGCCCTTTTTTCTCCGGCAGAAAGCTTTTCACAGGTGAAGCGTTCTTCGGAAAATAAATCCTTTATGCTGAAGGGCGAAGTGATTGACGGCGAAACCAATATGCCAATCCCAAAGGTGAATGTTGAGATTTTGGGTGGCCAATACACTACAACGAATCTCTCGGGCAGGTTTGCCATTTCAGCAAAAATAGGCGATGAGTTGGTTATTAAAAGTGATGATTTTGTTACGGTTTATTACACAATTAAGGAAAATGATTTTGTAACTGTTCGGGTGGAAAAGGCCAAAAATGAAACTGTGCCAGTTGTTTCAAAAACATCCCAAAACATTAGGCAAGCTGGTTTCAATGTTTATTTGGATTCGGCAAAATTTTTTCTGAAAAAGGATGCGCAAAAAAGTATTGAATACGTAACCAAAGCGTTGGAACCGAAACGGGGCCAAACTATTTCAAAAAAGGATAATAGTATGGCCTTTGAAACTTTGGGCGATATCAACCTGTTTTGGAGCCAGCCAGATTTGGCAGTTGATAACTTTAAGCAAAGCCTTCAAAATTTCAGTAATACAGGCGTTGCGATAAAGCTTGCAAAGGCGTTTGCGCAGAACAAAAACTATCAGGAAAGTATTTCCGCTTTTCAAAAATTGTTGAAGGATAATCTTTCGGCTTATCAAAAAGTGGAAGTTTACGAAGGTTTGGGCGATACTTACAAAGCAATTGGAGATGGTGTGAAAAGTGTTTTCAATTACCAAAAGGCACTGGATACGGCCAAAGAAAATAGAATTACGCCAAAAATTACAGATCTAAATTCCAAAATTGGCGAGGCGTATGCCCAAAGTGGTGCGTTGAGCGAGGCGGAGGAATATTTTGATAATTCATTAAAACTGGCCAAAAAAGAAAACAAGCAGCGCGCAGTTTCAGAAAAAAATAAAGTAGCGGATTTTTATAACCAAAATCGAGATTACGAAAAGGAAATAGAGCTTCGCGAAGAAACTTTGGAAGAGTTGAATTCTATGGATAAAGGTGCTACGGTTGAAGATGAGGCATTGACCCCACAGCGTCAAAACTATAAAATTGCAAACGCTTTTGTGGCACAGGAAAAATACAAACAGGCCATTCCGTATCTTGAAAAAAGTATTGCAGAGGCTGACAAAAAAGAAGACCTTATTGTGCAAAAAGATGCGGTGCGAAAGCTTTCTGAGATTTATCGGGACATTGGCGAGTTTGACAAAGCCACCGAGAGCTATCAACGTTATGTGGAAGTTGTGGATGAACTTTACATTAAAAAAGAACAGGAAATTAGCCAGGCGGCACGTTTCAGCAAAGAAATAACGCAGAAGCAAAACCGGATAGCAAGCTTAGAAAACGATAGGAAACTGAACGAAAGCCGCTATAAACTCGCTTTTGAAAACCAAGAACTCATTCAAAAAAATGATCGTATTCAAAAGTGGATTATTGGGTCTTTGGTTTTAATCGTTTTGCTTTTGGTTTTTGCGGCTTATACACAATTCAAAAATGTGAAACAGCAAAAGTTCGCCAACAATATTTTGGCGTTGAAATCCCTTAGATCGCAAATGAACCCGCATTTTATTTTTAATGCGCTGAATTCCGTGAACAGCTTTATTGCGGTAAATGACGAACGTACTGCGAACAAATATTTGACCGATTTTTCATTGTTGATGCGTTCCGTTTTGGAAAACAGCGAAGAGGACTTTATTCCGTTGGAAAAGGAAATTGAACTGTTGGAGCTTTACGTGAAATTGGAACACTTCCGGTTTAAGGATAAATTCGACTATAAAATAACAGTTGACAATAACATACAGCTAAACGAGTTTGTAATTCCACCGATGCTGCTTCAACCGTATGTTGAAAACGCTGTTTGGCATGGACTTCGGTACAAA
>Ga0116152_10004241_pt1 | contig 11365 bp, 5 predicted proteins | sample AD_UKC119_MetaG_FD_89894 | JGI IMG/M metagenome (GOLD analysis project Ga0116152, IMG submission 89894) | Active sludge microbial communities of municipal wastewater-treating anaerobic digesters from Hong Kong - AD_UKC119_MetaG | ecosystem: Engineered > Bioreactor > Anaerobic > Digestate...
GACCCGGACGCCCACCTCAAGCGCAAGTACGACCTCACGTCGCTGCGCACGCTGTTCCTGGCGGGCGAGCGGCTCGACCCGCCCACCTACGAGTGGCTGGCGCAGGTGCTGGACGTGCCCATCGTCGACCACTGGTGGCAGACCGAGACGGGCTGGCCCATCGTGGCCAACCCCATGGGCCTGGAGCCGCACCGCGTGAAGGCCGGCTCGGCCAGCTTCCCCGTGCCCGGCTTCAAGGTGGAGGTGCTCGACGACGAGGGGCACGCCGTGCCCGCGGGCGAGACGGGCAACATCGTCGTGCGCCTGCCGCTGCCGCCGGGCTGCCTGCCCACGCTGTGGAAGGACACCGAGGGCTTCAAGAGCAGCTACATGAAGGCGTTCCCCGGCTACTACCACACCGCCGACGGCGGCTTCATCGACGCCGAGGGCTACGTGAACATCATGGGCCGCACCGACGACGTCATCAACGTCGCCGGCCACCGCCTGTCGACCGGCGAGATGGAGGAGATCATCGGCAGCCACGCCGCGGTGGCCGAGTGCGCCGTGGTGGGCATCGACGACCAGCTCAAGGGCCAGCTGCCCATCGGCCTGGTGGTGCTCAAGGACGGCGTGACGTCCGAGGCGAAGGCCGTCGAGGACGAACTGGTGGCGCTGATCCGCAACGAGATCGGCGCGGTGGCCGCCTTCAGGAAGGCCATCGTCGTGGCGCGGCTGCCCAAGACGCGGTCGGGCAAGATCCTGCGCAAGACCATCCGGCGCCTGGCCGTCGAGGAGCAGATCGTCGCGCCGCCGACCATCGACGATCCGACGATCATCGCCGAGATCCGCGCGGCCCTGCGCAAGCACCGGGTGGGCCAGTACGCCAACCTGCCGCTGAGCGAGGACGAGTCCGAGGGCATCTAGGCTTGCACCCTGTCCGCACCGGTCTGCTATGCTGGCCGGCGGAGGCTGCCCATGGCCCAGACGGCCCACAGGACCATCCGCAACTGCCTGGTGTGGACCGCCGCCGCCGCGGCGGTGGGCGCCGGCGCGCTGTTGCCGTCGCTGCTGACGCAGCGGCCGCTGCAGCTGTGGTCGTGGCTGGTGATCATCGCCACCTGGGGCGCGGCGCTGGTGCTGCTGCTGCGCGCCTGGGGCGCGTCGGCCAGCCTCAGCATGGGGCTCGAGCGCCTGCGCAGCGCCGTGCAGAACCTGGTGGCCGACCGCCGCGCCGTCCTGCCCGAGACCCTGCCCGCCGACACGCCCGGCGAGATCCTCGCGCTCATGGGCTCGCTCGAGGCCTACCAGGGCCAGGTCACCCGCGAGCGCTACGGGCCGGACCGCCGCCTGGTGGCGGTGCTGGGCTCGCTGTTCAGCGGCATCGTGGTCATCACCGAGCAGGGGCAGGTCAGCCTGCTGAACGCGGCCGCGCGCCAGCTGCTGGGCGAGGAGCGGGCGCGCGTCGGCACCTCGGTGTTCGCGTCCCTCGACCGCGAGAGCGTGCTGGCGGCGGTGGCCCGCGCGCGCCGCGCCGGGCGGGGGGTCGAGGCCGTGTTCCAGCGGCTGGACGGCATCGAGCTGCAGGGGCGCATCTCGGCCCTGCCCGACGACGAGGGCGCGGTGCTGGTGTTCCCGCCCATCGAGCTGGACCGCCACCGGCCCGGCGTCGAGTTCGACCTCGAGCTGCACGACGTGCCGCCGGAGGTCGAGCCGCTGCACCTGGGGATCCGGCTCGAGGACCTGCCGGCGGTCATCGTCGACACCGAGACCACGGGCCTGGACGCGGCGAAGGACCGCGTCGTGTCGCTGGGCGCGGTGTGCGCCCACGGTCCGCGCATGTTCCGCAGCCGCATGATCGACTCGCTGGTCAACCCGGGCGTGCCCATCCCGGCCCTGTCGACCACGTTCCACGGCATCACCGAGGACATGGTGGCCGGCGCCGGCAATTGGGCCGAGGTGTGGGCCGACCTCGAGCGCCTGGCGCGCAACCGGGTGCTGGTGGGGCACAACGTGGCCTTCGACCTGACCATCATGCGCGCGGAATGCGAGCGGCACGGCCAGCCCTGGGAGCCGCCGGTGTTCATCGACACCCTGCGGCTGGCGACGTTGTTGAATCCCAATCTCAAGGACTTCGAGCTCGAGACCCTGGCGGGCATCTACCAGGTCGACCTGCACGGGCGCCACACCGCCCTGGGCGACGCCATGGTGACGGCCGAGCTGTTCTTCCGGATGATTCCGCGCCTTCAGCAGCAAGGGTTTGCGACCCTGGGCGACCTGCTGCGCTTCCACTGCACCGAGGCGGTCGACGTCATCGCGAAGCAGAAGGCGGCCGGGTGGATCACGTCCCAGCCCGAGCACCTGCGGCCCCGCGACGGGCGCTGACCGGCCCGCCCGGCGGCACGGTTGCGGAGTCAACCGTAAGCGAAGATCCCTTGTCGATTCGCGGGCCGTTGTGGTATAACCACGGTCCGGCACCACGGCGCGGGGGCCGCTCGCCACGCCCCCGCGCGCCGGACCCGCCGGTACGACAAGCCCAACGACCTGTCTGATCCAGGAGGACCGTCATGGCCGAGAACACCCCCCGCGAAGTCTACGGACCCAACCTCGACGTCGCGGCGCGCTCCCACATCGGGTCGATGGAGGAGTACCAGCGCCTGTACCGCCTGTCGCTGGACGATCCGGAGACGTTCTGGGCGCGCGAGGCCGAGCGCATCTCCTGGTTCCACAAGTGGCGGCAGGTCTGGGACAGCGACTACGAGAACGTGGACTTCGCCTGGTTCGTGGGCGGTCGCCTGAACGCCTGCTACAACTGCGTCGACCGGCACCTGAACGACAAGGGCGACCAGGCCGCGCTCATCTGGGTGAAGGACGAGCCGGGCGAGTACGAGCGCATCAGCTACCGGCGCCTGAAGCACGAGGTCTCGCGGGTGGCCAACGTGCTCAAGCACCACGGCGTGCACAAGGGCGACCGGGTCTGCATCTACATGCCCATGATCCCCGAGCTGGCCTACACCATGCTGGCCTGCGCGCGCATCGGCGCCATCCACAGCATCGTGTTCGGCGGCTTCTCGAGCGAGGCCATCCGCGACCGCATCCTCGACGCGGGCTGCAAGATCGTCATCACCGCCAACGAGGGCCTGCGCGGCGGCAAGCGGCTGAAGCTGAAGCAGACGGTCGATCGCGCCATCGACGGCCTGGACCTGGTGCAGACCGTGCTGGTCGCGCGCCGCACCGACGCCGACACCGACATGCGCCCGGGCCGCGACTTCTGGATGGACGAGGAGTGCCGCAAGCAGCGCTCGACCTGCTCGGTCGAGTGGATGGGCGCCGAGGACCCGCTGTTCGTCCTGTACACGTCCGGATCGACGGGCAAGCCCAAGGGCGTCATGCACACGACGGCCGGCTACATGGTGTACGCCCAGATGACCCACCGCATCGTGTTCGACTACCATCCCGGCGACATCTACTTCTGCGCCGCGGACATCGGCTGGATCACGGGCCACACCTACATCATCTACGGGCCGCTGGCCAACGGCGCGACCTCGGTGATGTTCGAGTCGATCCCGACCTACCCCGACGCCGGCCGCTACTGGCAGATCGTCGACGACCTGAAGGTGAACATCTTCTACACGGCGCCCACGGCCATCCGCGCCATCGCGCGCGAGGGCGACCAGTGGCTGAAGAAGAGCACGCGCGAGAGCCTGCGCATCCTGGGCACGGTGGGCGAGCCCATCAATCCCGAGACCTGGCGCTGGTACTTCGAGAAGGTCGGCAACGGCAAGTGCTGCATCGTCGACACCTGGTGGCAGACCGAGACGGGCGGCATCCTGATCACGCCGCTGCCGGGCATCACGCCGCTCAAGCCGGGCTCGGCCACCCTGCCGTTCTTCGGCGTCAGGCCGCTGGTCATGGACGAGCAGGGCAAGCCGATCCAGGGCAACGGCATCAGCGGCAACCTGTGCATCGCGCAGAGCTGGCCGGGCCAGGCGCGCACGGTGTACGGCGACCACCACCGCTTCTACGAGACGTACTTCAGCCAGTACCCGGGCTACTACTTCACCGGCGACGGCTGCCGCCGCGACGAGGACGGCTACTACTGGATCACCGGCCGCGTCGACGACGTGATCAACGTGTCCGGCCACCGCATGGGCACGGCCGAGGTCGAGAGCGCGCTGGTGGCGCACGAGGCCGTGGCCGAGGCCGCCGTGGTGGGATTCCCGCACGAGATCAAGGGCCAGGGCATCTTCGCCTACGTCATCCTGTCGGCCGACACCAACGGCGCCAAGCCCCACGAGCTGGTGGGCGCGCTGAAGGAGCAGGTGCGGCACGTGATCGGCCCGATCGCCACGCCGGACGCCATCATGATCGTGCCGGGCCTGCCCAAGACCCGCTCGGGCAAGATCATGCGGCGCATCCTGCGCAAGATCGCCGCGGGCGAGTACGAGGGTCTCGGCGACGTGACCACGCTGGCCGACCCGTCGGTGGTCGAGCAGCTGATCGAGGGGCGCAAGAACCTCAAGTAGCACGGCCGCGGTCGCGCCCGAACGTGGAACGGGCCCCTGGCGGATGCCGGGGGCCCGTTCGCCTGTACGCCGACGTTGGGGGTCGTCAGCGCAGCAGCATCATGCGGCGCGTCAGCACGCCTTCGTCCGAGGTCAGGCGGTAGAAGTACACGCCCGAGGCCACGGCGCGGCCGGCGTCGTCGGCGCCGCGCCAGGTGCGGGCATGGCGGCCGGCGGGCAGCGGTCCGTCGGCGACCACCGCCACGCGCGCGCCCGCCACGTCGAACACCTCCAGCCGCACGTGCGATGGCCGCGCCAGCTCGAAGGCGATGACGGTGGCGGGGTTGAACGGGTTCGGCGCGTTCTGCGCCAGGGCGAAGCGGGCCGCGGCGCCGGCACCCGGCGCATCGTCGCCCACCGCCGACAGGGTGACCGAGTGGCTGGCGTCGGTCCACTGCAGGAAGTCCACCGCGCCGAGTGTCGCGTAGTCCTCGCGGTCGATGATCCCGGCGCGGATGGTCGTCGGGTTCATGCTGCCCCAGAACACGAACGGCGCGGCGACGTCGGTGGCCCCGTTGCGCAGGTTGCGCTCCTGGCCGACCGGCCCATTGTCCAGGATGTCGTTCCACTCGGCCAGGCTCGACCCGAAAACGGGCGTGGCGCCCACCAGGTAGATGCCGTAGTTGGTGTTGTTGTCGATGCGCGTGCGCACCAGCGCGACCGTGCCGTTGGTCGCCCACAGGCCGGTGGCGTTGTCGTGCAGCCGCGAGTCGGTCACGGCCACCGTCCCGGTGGTGCTCGAGAAGACCGCGTACGAGGCGAACGACACGTCGGCGTGGTCCAGCGTCACGTTGCCGGATCCGCCCGCGATGATCCCCGACCAGCCGGCGGCACCGTCGTTGCGGGTCAGGGTCACCGGTTCCTCGGCCGTGCCGGCGACGACGAGCTCGCCGTAGGCGTAGATCGTGCACCCGGCGTTGGCGCGCACGGTGACCCCCGGCTCGATGGTCACGGTGCCGCCCGCGGTCACCTGGGGTGCGGCCGCCAGCACGTAGTCAAGGCCCGGGAACCGTCGCCACGAGCCCGTGCGGTTGCTGTTGCCTGTGGCCAGGCGGATCGCGTCGTTGGTGTTGCCGGCCGTGGGCACGATCGATCCGGCCGTCAGGAAGCTGCCCGCGCCCAGGCTCACCGGCCAGCTGTTGGCTCCCCCCGCGCCGCCGATGACGTTGCCCGCGCCGAGGGTCACGTCGCCGCAGTTCTCCAGGTGCAGGGCCCCGTTCAGGCCCGTGTTCCCGGTCAGCACCAGGTTGTCCAGGAGGGCGTTCTCGCAGCGGGCGATGTGCATGCCCGAGGTCGTGCAGTCGCGGATCGCCATCGGCGCCGTGAAGGCCAGGTCCGCGACGTCCTGGATCTCGAGCCCGACGGGGCCGCCGGCGATCACGATGGACGTGTCGGCAAGCACGGGAGCCGTCGCGGTGCAGTGCACGCCGACGGTCGTCGAGCCGAAGATGGTCGTCGAAGCCAGCGACACGCCGCCCGCCAGGATGTTCAGGCCGTAGCCGCAGCTGTCCACGCGGCAATCGGCCAGCGTGATCATGCCCGAGCCCGTCTGGGACTGCACCCCCTGCGAGGCATGGGCGATCCGGGCGTGGGCCAGGCTGATCGAACCGCTGCTGCCGGCCACCAGCCCGCCCCAGCCGCCGGTGGTGCCGTTGCGGTCCAGCAGGACGGGTTCGTCCGCCGTCCCGGCCACGGTCAGCGTGCCGTAGGTGTAGATGTAGGTGCCCGTGTTGGCCCGGATCGTCACGCCCGGCCCGATGGTGACGTCGCTGCCGTACAGGAGCTGCGGGTTCGCCGCCAACACGTAGTCCAGCCCGGGCATGCGCTGCAGCGTGCCGTCGACCGCGCTCCCGCCGCCGGCCAGGCGGATGGCGTTGTTGGTGTTGCCCGCCGTCGGGATCGCGCTGCCGGGCACCAGGTAGCTGCCGGCGCCCAGGCTCACCGGCCAGCTGTTGGCCCCGCCCGCGCCGCCGATGACGTTGCCGGCGCCCAGGGTCACGTCGCCGCAGCCGTCCAGCAGCATGGCGCCGTGACTGCCGACATTGCCCGTGAACGTGAGATTGTCCAGCGACGCGCCCAGGCAGTTCTGCAGGCGCAGCCCGGCGCTCGTGCAGTTGCGAATCGCCAGTTCCGCCGTCCAGTCCAGCCCGGCCACGCCGGCGATCTGCAGGCCCACCGCGCAGCCCGACACCTCGCACGCCGCATCGAGCACCACCGGGGCCACGCTGTTGCCGAAGATGCCGGTCGTGGCCGCGCCGCTGATGCTGGTCGACGCCAGGGTCACGCTGCCGCCGGCCTGGTTGATGCCGTAGCTGCAGCCGCTGATCGACACCTCGGCGATGTCGACGGACCCCCATGCGCCGCTGTTGAGGGCGATGCCGCTGACGGCGTTGGCGATCGCGACGCCGTGGAGCGAACCCTGTCCGCCCTGGGCGAACACGAGGCCTCCCCAGTAGCCGCTGGCCGCGCTGCGGTCCAGGGAGATCTCCTGGCCCGGCGCACCGGCGGCGATCAGCGCGCCGTAGACATACAGGTAGATCCCCGGGTTGCCCGTGACCTGCACGCCGGGTTCGAGGGTGAGCACGCGGCCGGCCTGCACCGTGACGTGGCTGGTCAGCACGTGGGGGTTGTCGGCGGCCAGCCAGGTCTCGTCGCCGGCCAGGATGCCGGCGTGGTCCAGGGCGCGGGCCGGCGATGCGGCTCCAAGCAGCAGCACGACGAGCAGGCAGGTGGTGGCGCGAAGCGGCCGCAGGTACGGAGTCGGCATGGAAAACCTCAGGCGGGCAACGGGTTGCTGTATCCGGCCCGTCGGGTAGGCCCGGCGGGCGCTGTCGTGCCCCTAGAGAGACAAGGCGGCGGGAAGAATCACATGGCCGTGGCGCGTTTCCGGTGACCGGGAGGTCAGCGCGGCAGCAGCCGCGGCGCCGAGCGGGCGAGGACCTCGGTGCCGGACAGGGCTTCGACCTGCACGTACAGCGCGGCATCGCCGGCCGGCAGGTCGACCGTGGCCACGCGCAGGTGCGTCTCATCGGTCGCCCGTGCGCCTGCTGCGGGCGCGAACGCCGCGTCGAACAGCGCCACGCGGTAACCGTCCGCACCTTCGAAGGCATCCCAGGCCAGGTCGATGAATCCGGCGCCCGCTGTGACGGTCAGCCCGACCACCGTCGGGGCGTGCGGTTCGCCGCCCCGCAGCCGGCCGCTGGGCCGGGGATCGCCGTGGGGCATCAGCGCCACCACCAGCACCGCCGCCATCGCCGTCGCGAAGGCCAGGCCCCAGGTGCGCCGCCGCGGGCGCTGGCGGTCCGGGCCGCGGGCCGCCGACGATCGGCCGCCGGCGCCGCCGCCGGTGGTGCGCTCGGCACCGAAGCCGCCGGCCACGAACGCACCCAGCCGCGCGTTCGCGGCGTCGAGTTCACCCGCCGGCAGGTCGGGATCGCCGGCCAGGAACGCTGCGGCGGCCGCCATCAGCGCATCGCAGCGCGGGCAGGCCGCGGCCTCGATGCGCTGCGGATCGTCGGCGGGCCGCGCGGCCAGCGCGGCGATGTCCTCGATCGGTCGGCAGCGGTGCTCCATCGTCTCTCCCTCGGCGCCGGTCCCGGCCCTGCGCCGTCAGTCGTCCTGCAGGCCGCGCGCCGCGCGCAACTTGCGGCGTGCCGTCTGCAGCAGTCCCCGCGCCCCCGAGGCCTGCTTGAGGCCCAGCACGCGGGTGATGTCCTCCACCGGCATCTTCTCGGCGCAGCGCAGCCACACCGCGCGTTGCTCGAGCGGGTCGAGCGTCGACTGGACGAGATCGAGCAGGGCGCGTCGCTCCTGCAGGTTCTCGAACTCGCTCGCCGGATCGCGCCGCGGATCGGGCAGATCCTCCAGCACGATCCCGTCGTCCCGATGCAGCGGCCGCGAGCGGGTCGCCCGCAGGCACGCGTGGTGCGTGACCGTGAACAGCCATCCGCCGAACGGTGCGCGGCCTTCCCAGGTCGCCAGGCGGCGGAATGCGGTCAGCAGCACGTCCTGCGCCAGGTCCAGGGCCTGCTCGGCGTCGCGCGTGTAGCGTCGGCACCAGGCGTAGACCCGGCCCTGGTAGCGGCCGAAGAGCTCGGTCGCGGCGGCCTCGGCGTCGGGCCCCTCGCCCTTGACCAGGGCGACGAGGTCGGCGTCCTCCCAGGCGCTGAATCGTTCCCTCCTGTTCATGGGAGAGACCGCCCGCGCCGGGAAATCACAAGCCACACGACCAGGGAGGCGAGAATCACGAGCAGGCCCAGGGTCGCCGAGCCGGCCAGGGGCGAGCGCCGCACCAGCGGCACCGCCTGGTCGCCCTCGCCCACGAGCACGAAGGCGGCCCAGGCCCGGGGCGCGGCCGTGCCTGGCCGGGCCGCCAGGGCATGCCGGGCCGCGGCCAGGGCGTCGTCGGCCGCCAGTCCGTCCGCGAGGGCGTCGTAGTACTGCGCCATGAAGGCGGCGGCCACGGCGTCGTCCACGTCCCACAGCGAGGCGACCACGGCGCGCGAGCCCGCCGACAGGAACGCGCCTGTCAGGCCCAGCACGCCCTCGCCCGACACGATGCGTCCCCAGCCCGACGAGCAGCCCGACAGCACGACCAGGTCGGCAGCCACGTTCAGCTCGAGGATGTCCGCGGCGCGCAGCCAGCAGGGGTCGCCGTCGTCGTCCTGGCCCATCTCGATGCGCGAGCTCCAGGGGCGGCGGTCGTACGCCTCGGTGTGGGCGGGAATGTGCAGCACGCGCCGGGAGGCCAGCGCGCCGGTCCAGGCGCCGTCGGCGGCGTCGCAGCCCGGCTCGAGCACGGTGATGTCGCCGTAATGGCGTTGCAGGCTGCGCACCTCGGCGGCGGCGCCCGGCAGCACCGCGCCCCCGGCGGCCTCGAGCACCACGGCGCCTCCCTCGCCGCCGGTGGCCGGGCGCGCGCGCAGCGACGCCAGCACGGTGGCGGCCGGCAGCCGCATGACGCCGCGGTCCTCGCCGAGGGCGGGGGCGCCGTCACCGGTGTTCCAGGGCAGCAGTTCGAAAGGCGCGCGGCTGAGCCAGCCGTCCGCGGCGATGAGCACGCGCCGGGCTCCGGCCAGCTCGGGCGCCGCCGGGCCCAGCAGCGCCTGGCCCAGGCTGGCGGCCGCCGGCTGCCAGCCCTCGCCGTCGCCCGGCACCACCAGCTGCAGGAACAGGTCGACCTGCCGCCACAGCCTGCCCTCGTCGGGCAGCGGCGCCGCGCGGCACGACGTGGGGGTGACGATGAACAGCACGCCGCGTCCGCCGCGCCGGCTGCGGTCGCCCAGGTAGTAGTCCAGCAGCACCTCGCCGGGCCGCAGCACCGAGGCCTGCAGTTCGGCCAGGGTCACGCCCGCCGCGTCGTCCAGGCCGCCGAAGCGGTCGGGGCCGGCCATGCGCTCGCGCAGCGAGCGCGCCTTGTAGTCCTGCAGCGCGTCGAAGGCTGCGGCGGCGCGCGCTTCGGGGTCGAGGTCCGCCGGATGGTTCAGCAGCAGGTCGGCCAGCGCCGCGTGGACCGCGCCGCCCAAGGTGCTGCGCTGCTCGCGCCACCGCGGGTCGCGGGGGACCGAGCGCAGGGCGTTCCACTCGCGTCGCGCCCGCTCCAGGTGCGTCCGCGCGCTGTCGACCAGGTCGGCCGCGCCGCCGGCCTCGGCCACGGCACGCTCGCTGCGCGCCAGCAGTACCAGCACGTCGACACGCTGGTTGACGTCGCCCGCGGGACCGACGGCCGCCGCCACACGGCGTGCGCGGTCCAGCGCGATGCCCGGCCGCCCGCAACCCAGCGCCGCGTAGCCCGTGGCCAGGCCCTCGGCTGCGGCCTGGTTCGCGGTCAGGCCGCCGGCCTGCTCGAGCGAATCGCCCAGGGCCAGGGCCTTCGCCGGATCGCCGAAGCGCGCCATGCGGTCCACCAGCGCGATGGCCGCGTCGCGCCGCGTGTCGCCGGCGGCGCCGTCCATGGCCATGATCGAGCGCCAGGCCTCGGTCGCGCGCGCGTCGTAGCCATGGGCGACGCGGATGCTCGCCAGCAGGCTGAGCACCGCGGCCTCGTTCTCGCGGTCGCCCGACGCGCGGCAGGCGGCCAGCAGCTCGTCGAGGTTCGCGCCCGCCTCGTCGTACAGGCCCATCGTCATGCGGGCGAGCGCGAGGTTCATGCGCGGCGTCGTGCCCCGGCCGCCGGCCTTCAGCTGCAGGGCCAGGGCCTGCTCCCACAGGTCGACGGCATGGCCGGGATCGCCGGCCTGGTACTCGTACGCGCCGAGGTTGTTCAGCGCGAAGCCCAGCACGCGCGCCTGGTCCGCCGCCTCGGCCTCGCGGATGATGCGCCGGTACAGCTTCGTCATCTCGGCGAAGCGCCCCTGGCCGCCCAGCGTGCGCGCCAGGCCCACGAGGCAGTCGAGCTCGCCGCCGGTCTCGCCCCCCGCACGCAGCAGCGGCGCAGCCTGCTCGTAGCCGGCACGCGCGGCCTCGAGGTCGCCGCCGCGCATGGCGATGTAGGCCAGGCCCATGCGCGCGTAGCCCTCCTCGCGGGGATCGGCGGCGGCCTGGGCATCGTCGCGCAGGCCCGCGTAGGTGGCCGCGGCCTCGTCGTTGCGGCCCTGGGAGAGCAGGGCGTAGCCCAGCCAACGGCGGGCGTTGCGGCCGGGGGCGGGCATGGCCAGCGAGTCGGACAGGGCCAGGGCGCGACGGGCGGCGGCCTCGGCCTCGCGCGGACGGCCCATCAGGGCCTGCGACCCGGCCGCCAGGACCTGCCCGGCCAGTTCGAGCTCGGGGCCGCCGCCGCTGCCTGCATCGCTCACCAGGGCCCGGGCGACGGCCAGGGCCGAGTC
>Ga0116152_10004243_pt1 | contig 11365 bp, 9 predicted proteins | sample AD_UKC119_MetaG_FD_89894 | JGI IMG/M metagenome (GOLD analysis project Ga0116152, IMG submission 89894) | Active sludge microbial communities of municipal wastewater-treating anaerobic digesters from Hong Kong - AD_UKC119_MetaG | ecosystem: Engineered > Bioreactor > Anaerobic > Digestate...
CAGCATGTCGCCCGTTTCGGCGTAAAGCGCCTTCCCGTTTTTTTCAAACGAGACGCGCACGTTATTGAGGGTTAGTCCCATACATTCTTCACACAGCGCATCCGGTGAAACGAGCGGCACGAGCGACGGTGTGAGCGGCGTAACGGTATGACCGAACGATTTTGCGAATTCGTAGCCGTCTCCGGTCGAGCCGGTCGACTGATATGTCATTCCGCCCGTACAAATGACCGCGTTTCGCGCTATAATCGTCTTTTCTCCGTTTACCACGACATAGAACAATCCGTCCCGTTTTTCTATCGTTGTCACGACACCTTTCGCCGTTTGAACACCGCCGCGGCGGCAATAGGAGACAAGTGAATGCGTTATGTCTGCCGCTTTGTCGCTGACAGGAAATACGCGCCTTCCGCGCTCGGTTTTGAGCGTAACGCCGATACTTTCGAAAAAATCCATCGTATCATGCGGCGAAAACGAATTAATCGCAGCATACAGAAACCTCGGATTGGTCGGTACGTTTTCAAGAAACTCAGCAGGAGAGCAGTCGTTCGTGACGTTGCATCTGCCCTTGCCCGTTATGGACAGCTTTTTTCCCGGCTGTGCATTCTTTTCAATAAGCACGGTCCTTATGCCGTTTTCGCCGCAGCAGCCGGCAGCCATAAGCCCGGACGCACCGCCGCCGATGACGGCTGTGTCAAATACGTTTGTCGTAGGTGTTATATTCATCCCATATCCCTTCAAGCAGCGAATATGCCCTTGCCGCGTCGTCCTTCTTCTCCTGGCAAACGCCTACTATCAGTGCGTTTATCATTGAGAGCGGCGCTACGAGCGAATCGACGACAGATGCCATATCATTTTTTGCGATAAGCACACAGTCCGCGTTTTCCGCGACGGGCGATTCCATGCTGTCGGTAAGAGCGATGACTGTCGCTTTGCGTTTTTTAGCGAAATCCATCGCGTCTACGGTGCGTTTTGAGTAACGCGGGAAGCTTATTCCGAGCACAACGTCGTTTTCACCCAGACGCAGCAGCTCCTCGAATACCTCTTCCCCGCTCGACGCACGCACGAGCGTCACATTTTCAAGGATAACATCAAAATAAAAATACAAAAACGAAGCAAGCGCCGACGAAGAGCGCACGCCGATTATATAGACGTGTGAAGCCTTTACGATTCCGTTGACTGCTGAGGCGAACGCCGCCCTGTCGACTTCCGCAAGCGTCTGACGCAGGTTTTCCGTATCGTTTGCGATCACGGTACCGAGAATATCGCCGCTTATGCGCTCGTCGCCGAGCTTTATGCGCTGTACTGAGGTGAGCTTACGCTTTACGGTCGCTCTCACTGCGTCCTGAAGCTCCGGGTATCCGGCAAAGCCAAGCTCCGTGGCAAACCTTATGACCGTCGATTCGGAAACTCCTGCCGCCTGAGCGAGCTTCGTCGCGGTCATAAACGCCGCGTTTATACAGTTTTCCTTTATGTATTGGGCGATCCGGCGCTGACTTTTCGACATTTTCGGAAGATCTTTTTCGATCAGAGCCAAAACGGAAACATTCATTTTTGAGTGTTGCTCCCACAGGGCGGAAGCTTCCTTTCATCGCCGCGACCGGCGTTTCTCTTACGAAAAGTTCGCCGTGAACGCACAATACGCTCACGGCGAATGAGTTTGTGGATTATTTCTGTGCTGCCGCGATTATCACTGCGAAATCAGGCGCTTTGAGCGATGCTCCGCCGATCAGTCCGCCGTCTACATTTGGCTGAGCGAGAAGCTCATCGGCGTTCTTCGCGTTCATCGAGCCGCCGTACTGAACGGTCGTATCTTCCGCGATCGTATCGCCGTAAAGCTCGCGCACGACTTCTCTTATCGTGCCGTTCACTTCGTCCGCCTGAGCAGATGTTGCCGTCTTCCCCGTTCCGATAGCCCATACAGGCTCATAGGCGATGATTATATCCTTCATCTGCTCCGGCACAATGCCGCCGAGCGCTATTTTCGTCTGCATCGAGACGATTTCGGTGGTTATTCCGAGCTCTCTCTGCTCAAGCAGCTCGCCAACACAAAGAATGACCTTGAGTCCCGCTTCAAGCGCTGCTTTGACGCGCTTGTTTACGGACTCGTCCGTCTCGCCGAAGAACTGTCTGCGCTCGCTGTGTCCGATTATGACGTACTCCGCGCCGACTTCCTTGAGCATATCCGCACTGATCTCGCCAGTGAACGCGCCTTTTTCAGCCCAATGCACGTTTTGCGCACCGACTTTTATCTGCGTGCCTTCGCATTCCTTCGCAACCGCCGCTATGCTTACGAACGGGACACAAAGGATTATTCCGCATCCACTCGTTTCTTTGCCTTTAAGCTCTGCCTTCATTGCGCAAACGAGCTCCGCCGCTTTCGCAGGTCCGAGATTCATTTTCCAGTTGCCGGCTATTACTGTTTTTCTCATTTTTCGTTTCTTCCTTTATTATTTGTCAAGCAGGCATGCTATGCCGGGAAGCTCGATTCCTTCGAGGAACTCAAGTGAAGCACCGCCGCCTGTTGAAATATGGGTTATTTTATCTGCATAGCCAAGCTTTTCCACCGCCGCCGCACTGTCGCCGCCGCCTATGATAGAGATCGCGCCGCTTTCTGCGACTGCTTTGGCTATTGACTTCGTGCCTTTTGCGAAGTTATCAAACTCGAACACACCCATCGGTCCGTTCCAGATGATCGTTCCGGCGCCTTTGATCTGCTCTGAGAAGAGCTTTATGGTTTCATCGCCGATATCAAGACCCATCCAGCCGTCTGCTATCTCATTAGCCGGGAACACCTTTTGCTCTGCGTCGTTGCTGAATTCCTTTGCGCAGACGTTATCCACGGGGAGAAGGAAATTCACGCCGTTTTTCTTTGCTTTTTCGACGATTTCTTTCGCAAGCTCGATCTTATCGTCCTCACAGAGGGACGTGCCGATGCTGCCGCCGAACGCCTTGTCAAAGGTGTATGCCATGCCGCCGCCAATTATTACTGTGTCGACCTTGTCAAGCAGGTTGTTGATGACGCCGATCTTATCGGAGACCTTTGCGCCGCCGAGGATGGCTATAAAGGGACGCTTGGGATCGGCGAGCGCGCCGCCCATAACATTGATTTCCTTCTGGATCAGATATCCGCACACCGCGGGCAGGTAATCAGCTACGCCGGCAGTCGAAGCGTGTGCTCTGTGCGCTGTACCGAAAGCGTCGTTGACATATACGTCTGCGAGAGAAGCGAGCTCTTTTGCGAACGCGGGATCGTTTTTCTCCTCTTCCTTATGGAAGCGCACGTTTTCAAGAAGCATTACCTGACCGTCCTTGAGAGCGTCTGCTTTCGCTTTTGCATCCGGTCCGATGACATCAGAAGCAAGCTCTACGTTCTGGCCGAGAAGCTCACTGAGACGTTTTGCAACAGGTGCAAGAGTGTATTTCATGTTGAATTCACCCTTCGGACGACCGAGATGTGAGCAAAGTATGACCTTTGCGCCGTTCTTTACGAGATATTTGATGGTCGGAAGCGCACCGACGATACGTTTGTCATCGGTGATGGTGCTGCCGTCGAGCGGTACGTTGAAATCACAGCGTACGAGCACTCGCTTGCCTTTTACCTCGATATCTTCTACTGTTTTTTTGTTAAGCATAACAAAATTTCCTTTCATGTATGGTATTTATTGTTGTTTATTTGAAGGTGTCGGCAAGAAAATCCTCGATAAGAGTCAGGTTGCTGCTCGAAAGGAGATATGATTTTATCTTTGACGACGCTTTTATGAGCGAATGCACAATATCGGTCGTCTCTTTTCCGAGCTCTTGCATTCCCGTGCCGTATATGTGTACAGGGTCGAGCTGCGGATTTGCAAATACATAATTGAAAAGCATCACCGCTGCCCTGTTGTCAGTCAGGTAGTAATTCAAATACGTTTCTTCAACAGCCTCTCCGGTCTTTTCATACGATGAAGCGCAAAGTGCTCTGAGTATCGTTCCGGTAAATTCCGTGTCCGGATCACTCGCCGCCGCCGCTATTGCGATCGTCTGCGGATCGACCCAGCAATTGTACACCTCCTGTGCTTCACTAACCTTCGGCAGCGGCGCAACGCCCCACGATGCCTCGCTGTCTATGAGTGTTGACGCAAGTCCGACCTGATAGACATAAAACAATATTCGTCCCGCTGTAAAAGCTTTTATCGCGTCCGTTCCTTCGCCGCTATAACGTGCGTCATTCGAAAGCGATGCTTCCTTCATGTATGCCCTTATGCTTTCGGCGACATCAATATCAATGTTGATCGTTAGCTTTTCGCTTCGAAACGTCGTTCCGAGATACGACAGCCCTGCTGACTGCCACATCGCGTCCGCAAGATCGTAATCGGCAGCACCATTGAAATAAGAAGCATACCCGTAGATGTCCGTATTCAGATCAGGAGATTTCTTATTAACCGTCTCTGCTGCCGCCGTATACGCCATATCAAGAAATGTTTTCCACGTCCACGTTCCGTTTATTACATAATCGTACGGATCGTCGATGCTGTATTCCGTGAGCAGGTCTTTATTGTAGAAGACAACCCAAAGATTGTTCTTTATGTCGTATACTGTTCCGTACATCGCGTACATCGTGTTGCCTACGGTTGCCGACTTCACAAGCTCAACGTCCATATAATCCGCGAGCGGATCGAAATACGGGAGTTCGTAAAGGCTTAAAAGCAGCTTGTTTTGCGCCATGACCGCGATCTCTTCTCCCGGCGCAGCAATGATGTTCCCTATCGCCGTTCCCGAGAGAGAGGCGTTTTTCTGCTCGGTTAGAAGGTTCTCTTCTTCGTATAGCTTTTCAACGATCGTAATGTTGTATTTGTCTTCGACCAGTTTGTTACGGTCAATTACAGCCGTGCTGATAAGGCCTGCGTTTTCTTCGTCCGGCACAAACGTGTTCTGCCTTGTTGTAGCGACTGTAAAAACAGCGCCCTGATAATTTTTTGTTTCAAACGTGTCGAGAAGCTGCTGTGCTGTGAGATAGCTGTCGCCTATCGAAGATGTCGTCCCGGCTTGTGATACTCCGGAAGGCGTATCAACGGTTTGGCCGGGCGATCCGCCGAGCGAACATGCGCTCAGCGCAATCAGCGCCGCCGCAACAAGCGGTACGCCAGATCTGATAATTTTTCCGTGCAAGATAATCCTCATTTCGAAATTGTTCCACGTGGAACATTTTATCTGTGGGGAGCAAAATATGCTCTTCCCTCGTTATAATTCAGCTCTTCGAACACGACGGTAATATACGAACCGAATTTCAGCTTGGTGCCGCGGTAAAACACGGTGTTTGTATCGGAATCGTAAACCGCTCCTTCGAGCATTCTCGACTTTATCCAGCCAACTCCGCCGTTTGCGAGAGTAATCGCCAGCTCTTCCCTGCTAATTCCCGAAACGACTGCCTCTGCAGGATAATGCCGGTAGGAAACATACGCTGCCATCGCAAGGTCATACAGGCGTTCCTCTATCGCCAGATGGTATGCGTTGTGCTGTTTAAAGCTCCAAACGCCGTCCTCGGCTATTTCCTTGGCTAAGTCCTTGTCGCCGGCGAGATATGCCTTAAAAATGCGCAGCATGCATAAGCCGCCGTAGTTTGTGCAGGGTGACGGCATAAGCGCAAACGCATTGACCTTATACATATGATGCCTCGCCGGTACGGACGAAGCGCTCGTTTTTGATACGGCGCGGAACATTTTTATATACTGCGTTTTCTGTGCAGCGCTTACGGTTACTGTTTGATACAACGTAGACAGCACCGAGCAAAGGTTTTCCTTTGAAAGCTCGCCGTCCCAATATTCGCCTATCTCGCGCATGACCTCTGCTCCCGGCTCAGGGTTCTCCTGATAAATGAGAGGGAAGCCGTTTTTTCCGATGTGGTCGGCGACAGCAATACCGGTCGCGACATAAATACATCTGCGAAGCAGCTTTATGTCGCAAAGATCGGTTTCAACAAGGTCTACCGGCTGCCAGCCATCGAAGACGAACGCGGGAATAAGGTCAGTGCCTACGAACGCACCGGAGTTATCAAGCTTACGCATTAGAACGGCGCCGAAGCCGTACATCAGCTTGAGCATATCCATTACCGGCGCATATTTGTCTCTTATCCTCATCGTTGAAGACATATCGCTGTTCTTTATGAGCGCGTCGAGCTCGTCGTATTTGCCGTTTACCGTGACGTTTATAATCGATTCGGCGCACTCAACGCCCGTGCAGCTTCCATCCTTCGTGAAGTGCATGACGAGTGAAAGCGCAAGCTTGTCCTCGCCGGCGGTAAACGATACTATTTTAAAAAGCTTATCAGGAAGCATTCCGACACTTTTATGCGGCATACGCAGATTTCTCATGCGTTTTTTCAGCACATCGTCAAGAGCCGATGACCGCTTGACATATTCATCAAGATCAGCATAATGGACATAAAGCGTGTAGCCGTCGCCATCGCGTTCAACAGAATAAGCTATTCCGGGGGACGAATCACCGCCCTCTACCGTTACAGCGCTCTTAGAGCGGAGGTCTTTTCTTGCTTTGTTCTGAGAAGGCGTTTCGAAAACATTGATCGCATCAACCTCGTCGCCGCCGAAGCCGAGATCGCCGTAGACGGCGTCAAGCTGAGCGTTATAATTAGCCTCAAAAAGTCTGCTGTTTCCGTATGTCTTTTCGATAGCGGCTTTATACTCCTGAGCGTACTTCTTTCTGCTGATGGTCGCAAGCACTTTTTCGCCGTCAACGGCGTTCTGACGTCTCGTTTTAAAGATCGGAAGGCGCGGTATGCTCCTGTCGTCAGGCACGAAAAACCCGTCGCCTTCGGCGACATAATGACCGATACAATAGTTATTGCTATATTCCAGTATTCTGTTTACGGCAGCGTATTTTGCATAGGGTTTTCCGCTCTTTGCGAGGGTCGGGACTATTTTAAAATTGTCCGGGATCCTTGAGGCGGTGCGGATCTGTATCTCAACACAGTCTCCCGTCAGCGCTCCCTGCGTAATGTGCGGAGGTATGAAAAAGTCGCGCTGACCGTCGATTTCCTTCGGTTCGATCAGTCTCGCATAGCGGTCTGAGAATATATCCTCATAAATTATAGCCTTTGCTTTTTGCCTTATCATGAGCCTTTTCCTCCTGTTTTATATGAAAAAAGGATAAAAAACATAAAAAGCTTCCGCGGCGCGTGTTTTTGCGCGTCTTCCGGAAGCTCTTTTGTGTCGTATATCCAGGCGTCAGTCATTCCCGGCATGTCCGTGACCGGATATGTGCCTTCCGGTTGTTATTCAGCTGCGGATTCTTCCGTTGATTCATCAACTGATTCATCAACTGATTCATCAACTGATTCATCAGCGGACTCATCGGCGGATTCATCAGCGGACGTCGCGGATGTGGTGGAGGTGGTGGAGGTGGTGGACGAAGCGGAGGAGCTGGTATCAGCGGTTGAGCCCGACGAAGGCTGTACTATAAAGACGACAAGCACAAGCACGGCGAACGCAACCGAGCATATCAGTGTAACTTTGTCAAAAAACTTGTCCCATTTTTTCGCTCTGTCCTTACCGAGGAAGGTTTCAGCGCCGCCGGCTATCGCGCCGGACAGGTTCTTCGTCTTGCCGCTCTGAAGGAGCACGGTGGCAGTTATAATTACCGCAAGAACTCCTATTATACTGCAAAGAACGATTTGAAGAGTGTTCATAAATCTATTTACCTTTCAGAGTAACCGGGCGTTTTTCTTCTTCGCCCTGAAATTGTGTGATGTGCAACATTGTGATTATATCACGGCGTTAGCATAATTGCAAGTGCTTTTTTTGAAAACAACGCCGGTTGAACGTGTTTTCTTGGATTTATTCGTAATAGTCGTCGTCAGCATCATCGTCGTCATCATCTACATAATAATACACGCGACGCTTTCCGGAACCGCCTTCCGCTTTGCGTGCTTTTTTCCGTTTTATCCGCCGTACTGTCTTTACAATTTTGAGCACTATACTCAGCAGGATATACAACGCAATGAGTGAAACGAATATAATCCCGGCTGTTTTCATGCCCTTGCTGAACAGCACTGACTGTATTTTTGCCCATATATAAAGCATTTCGCTTCTGTCGACGGAGGATGTAAGCACAACGTCGGTCGTTCCCATCAACGTATTGCCGTACCAGATTTCCACAATTCCGATTTTATCGTCCTTCGTGACAGGTGCCTCAAGTCCCGCCTGCGCTTCATCGGTGAGGGTAATGACCCTTGAGATCTTTTCCGCGTCGAACTCAGTCGTCTTGACGAGAAATTCTATCGTCTCGGCAGGGTGGTAGGACACCGCCTCGCTTGAGCTCGACATGGTTACTTCGATCTGTCCGAGCAGATTTGACGAAGAAACGAGCGTTTGGTATCCGAAGCCGCTGCACCAGCCGAAAACATCGGCGGCATCGTTAAAGCACATTATGTGATCTGTGTCTTCGGTTGAAACCGCGACAGACGTTGAACCCATGAGCACCACGAGAAAAGTAAGCTCATCCTTGACAACGGCGGTAAACAGGCAGTGACCCGCTTCCTCAGTATAAGTATACATAAGTCCCACAGCTTCCGAGCTGTAGTATTTAGAGGTAAGTATCTTCGAGATGAGATGGTTTTTATTGTTCATTGCGCGTGACGACGATTTATTTGTCGCACGCATCGTATATCTTGTGACCTTGGTCATCTCGACAAGCTCGTTACGGGCGTAAAAGGCGCTCAGCACGAGAGACGCGTCGTATGCTGTAGTTTCACCGCCTGCGCCGTCGAAGCCGGTGCAGTTGATATAATTAGTATTTTCGGCGCCGAGCTCGTCCGCTTTTTTGTTCATCAGCTCAACGAATTTTTCTTCAGTGCCGGCAACATACATAGCCAGCGCAAGGCATGCGTCGTTCGCGTTGCTCACGAGAAGGGAATACAACAGCTCTGTGATAGTGACTTCCTCATCTTTTTGAAGATTGATGTTTGCCACGCCTGAAAACTGCTTTGAGATTTCACTCGGTATAGTATATGTTGTGCTTGAAATGTCTTTCCCGACGGTTTCCATATATTCGACCACGAGCAGCGCCGTCATAAGCTTTGCGCTTCCGGCGGGAGCGGTAGGTACGAGCGGATTCTTTTCAAGAAGCTTCTGATTGTTGTCCGCGCACGTCACGACAACCTGCTTGCTGTTGAGGGTGTTTTTAAAAACGTCATCGGCTTCCGAAGCAAAGCACACAGAGGAAAAAGACGAAATAAATATTAGAACGGCTGCCAGCGCCGTAATGAACCTTTTGGTCATCCTGATGCTCCTTCTCAAAAACATTCTTTTTAGATAATACCATAAAAAGCGCAGATTGTCACTCTTTTTTTAGAAAATAATTGTATCTTTTTTATGAACGGGCAGCTGCAGCACCGTCTGCTTGTCCTTTTCTATCTGCCGTGCGAGTTCCTCAAGCGAAGCAAAACGCTTTTCCGGTCGTATATAGTCGGTCAGAGAAACGGTTATTTCTTTTCCGTACAGCTCATCCCCGGCATATCCGAGTATATGTGTTTCGGCGTTTGGCACGCCCGCGCCTACGGTAGGACGCACGCCGACGTTGGTGACGGAACGGTAAGTGCCGCTGTCTGTCGTACAGACAGAAGCATAAACGCCGTATCGAGGCTCCTGACAGCCCGAGTACAGCGACTGGTTTACCGTAGCGGCGTTTAGCCTTCTGCCAAGCCGATTGCCGGCATTCACCTTTGAATGTATAAAGTAACAGCAGCCGAGCATTTTTGCCGCGTTTGCGGGGTTTCCGAGCGAAAGCTCTTTTTTTATCGCCGTCGTGCTCACCGGCTCACAGCCGAGACTTACACACCCGACGGTGACGAGCCTTACGCCTCGCGCGCCGAGCAGCGCTCCGAGCAGCTTTGTGTCGCCAACTGCGCCTTTACCAAACCTGAAATCGTTTCCGCATACTACGCTGCGCAAAGAAAGAGGGAAGAGCACTTCGTTTACGAAAGTTTCCGGCTCCATCGCACACAGCGACGCAAAATCAGCGCGTATGATTTCTTCTGCACCGACCGCCGGCGAGCGAAGGATCATATCGTTTATTTCAGGCGGATACAGGCGAGCAAAATCGGGTGTTCCTTCGCGAGTATGGTGTGTAAAAGTAAACACCGTTCTGCGCGCGTCGTCTCCAAGCAGGGCGATAAGGCGGCGATGTCCTATGTGTACGCCGTCAAAATTCCCGATCGTGATATTACGCTCCCCGGGCGTTTCAATAAAGCTCAATGCGTTATTCCTTCCGCTTCGGCGCGTCTCTGACGCGCGGTACTCATTATCGTATATATTATATTTTTTATACGCGGTTCTGTCAAGTAATTTTTCATTTATGTACGAAGTATAGATATGTTTTGCCGTGAGTACAATAAAAGAAAAAAGCAGAGGCTGTGAAAACATGGACGAAAAAGAAAAAGACACCTTAATGTCGGGAATAAACGCGGTCGTGCTCGCGGGCGGGCGCGGAACACGGCTTTCGCCGCTGACGGATACTATTCCGAAGCCGCTCGCGCCGATCGCAGGCAGGAGCGCATTCGAACGGATACTTGATCTGCTCGCCGACAACGGGATAACGCACGCCGCAGTAACGACAGGGTACATGGCTCAAAAGCTCAAATCCGTCACTCACCCTCGCGTAAAGCTTACTTTTTTCGAAGAAAAAGCCCCTCTTGGAACGGCAGGCGCGGTAAAAAACGCACAGAGCGCGCTCAAAGATACGTTCCTCGTTATAAGCGGCGATGCTCTGTGTGATTTTGACCTGCGCGACGCGGTGCTAAGGCATGCCGCTTCCGGCGCGAAGCTCACCGTCCTTCTCACCCGAAGTGCCGACGTAACGGAATACGGGACGGTGACACTCGACAGCGATGGCTTTATAAAGCGTTTTGTCGAAAAGCCGCCGCTGTCAAAGGCGGTCAGCGACCTGGTCAACAGCGGAATATATATAATGGACAAAAGCGTGCTTGAGCTGATAGGAGACGGGGAGGTGTGTGATTTCTCAAAAGATCTCTTTCCTCGCGTGATGAAGACCCAGCGCATCAACGCCGTCGTATGCGAGGGCTATTGGTGCGATATCGGCGACCTTTTTGCTTATTACCGTTGTAACGAGGACGCTTATTCCGGAAAAATCAAAATGAGCGGAAGGCGTTCTGCCGCAGGCAAAAATCTACGGGTGGGGAAGGGCGCAAAGCTCATCGGAAGCATCATCCACGACGACGTGAGCATCGGCGAAGGCTCCGTCGTGTGCAGGAGCATTTTGTGTGACGGTGCGCAAATCGGCACTGACTGCAGGATCGGGAGCGGAAGCATAGTGGGTGCCGGAGCGCACATTTCCGACGGCGTATCACTCGGACGCA
>Ga0116152_10004244_pt1 | contig 11364 bp, 7 predicted proteins | sample AD_UKC119_MetaG_FD_89894 | JGI IMG/M metagenome (GOLD analysis project Ga0116152, IMG submission 89894) | Active sludge microbial communities of municipal wastewater-treating anaerobic digesters from Hong Kong - AD_UKC119_MetaG | ecosystem: Engineered > Bioreactor > Anaerobic > Digestate...
CACCAAACTTCTTCGCCTGGTGCGTCGTGATCGCCGCCGTCAGCGTCGTCTTACCGTGGTCAACGTGACCAATCGTGCCCACGTTGACGTGCGGTTTTGTACGTTCAAATTTTCCTTTGGACATGAGTGCTAAATCTCTCAGAAGAATATGAATCAATTTTTAACAAAACCGCCGCCATCCGACGCCGGCAATACTGGAGCCCAGGAGCAGATTTGAACTGCCGACCTCACCCTTACCAAGGGTGTGCTCTACCAACTGAGCTACCTGGGCAAAACTCTCGTCTCACGCACGGCGGGCACCCATTCTGCATGCACCCGCCAATATGGAGCGGGTGATGGGAATCGAACCCACACAATCAGCTTGGAAGGCTGAGGTTCTACCATTGAACTACACCCGCATCATTACCGACGCGCCGGCTCAGCGGGCCACCGGGCCGCCGCGCCCCGCGCGGCGTTCTCCGGCGCTTGCGCGCCTTTGTCGAACCTTTTTAGGCTCTCCTCCTCCCCGACCTGGCCGCGGAGGGACACAAAACTATGGTGGAGGGGGGAGGATTACTCCATGCCTTCGGCATTCCGCCCTCCGGGCCGCCGCGCCCTGCGCGGCGTTCTCCGCCGCTTTCGCGCCTGCGTCGAACCTCTCTCGGTTCTCATCCTCCCCGACCCGGCCGCGGAGGGACATAAAACTATGGTGGAGGGGGGAGGATTCGAACCTCCGAAGGCTGAGCCGTCAGATTTACAGTCTGATCCCTTTGACCGCTCGGGAACCCCTCCAAAAAAGAGGCGGTATTCTCTGGCAAGGCAGGGACGCTGTCAACTGGGCATATCGATAAAAGCGCCGGCAACGGTAATAATCGGCGGCAAGCGCCATGATAGCATCGCGTCCCTTGACGGCACGCATGGTCAATTTCGCCGGCGCACCGCCGCTAAAGGACCGAATTCCCGTTTTTGACCACAAGGAAACTTGTCTAAGTCTATGAAAGTTACCATTTTTGGAAGCGGTTACGTGGGCCTGGTCACCGGCGCCTGCCTCGCCGAGGTCGGCAACAAAGTGATGTGTGTCGACGTGGATCCGGCAAAAATCGATCTGCTAAACAGCGGCGGTGTCCCGATCTACGAACCTGGCCTCAGCGAAATGGTGCAGCGCAACCGCGCAGCCGGCCGCCTCAAGTTCACGACCGATGCCAAGACCGGCGTCGACTTCGCCCAGTTGCAGTTTATCGCCGTCGGCACCCCACCCGACGAGGATGGCTCCGCCGACCTGCAGTATGTCCTGGCGGTTGCGCAGTCGGTGGCAGAGCACATGACTGATTTCAAGATCGTGGTGGACAAATCCACGGTTCCGGTGGGCACGGGGGACAAGGTCGCACAGCGAATCCGCGACACCCTGGAAAAGCGCGGTGCGGAGATCGATTTCGACGTGGTATCGAATCCGGAGTTTCTCAAGGAAGGAGCAGCGATCGGCGATTTCATGAAGCCCGACCGCATCGTCGTCGGGACTGAAAACCCACGATCCATCGACACCATGCGCCAGCTGTATGCACCCTTCAACCGTAACCACGAACGCCTGCTTTTCATGGACTTGCGTTCGGCCGAACTTACGAAGTATGCCGCGAATGCGATGCTCGCGACCAAGATCAGTTTTATGAACGAGCTTTCGAATATTGCCGAGATCCTCGGTGCCGACATCGAAAAAGTGAGGATCGGCATTGGCTCGGATCCGCGCATCGGCTTCCAGTTCATCTATCCCGGGTGCGGCTACGGCGGTTCCTGCTTTCCCAAGGATGTCCAGGCACTGGAAAAGACCGCCCTTGGCGTTGGCTACCAACCCGACCTGCTACACGCCGTCGAATCGGTCAACAAGGCACAGAAGGGCCTGCTGTTCCGCAAGATAAGTGACTATTTCGACGGCCACCTCGCCGGCAAGACCATCGCCTTGTGGGGGCTGGCATTCAAGCCGAATACCGATGACATGCGCGCCGCGTCCAGCCGCACGCTTATGGAGGCGTTGTGGGACGCCGGCGCCAGGGTGCGTGCGTTCGACCCGGTTGCCCACGAGGAAGCCCAGCGCATCTACGGTGAACGCAGCGACCTGGTGATCTGCAGCAACGCGGACGAGGCACTTGAAGACGCGGATGTCCTGGCGGTGGTGACCGAATGGATCGAATTCCGCAGCCCGGATTTCGACGATATCCGCAACAAACTGCGGTTTCCCGCCATCTTCGATGGCCGCAACATCTACGACCCGGACGCAGTCACGGCCGCCGGCATCACCCATTACAGCATCGGCCGCCGCCCCGCCCGCCCGGAGTGAGGACCCGCGGCCGCCATTCGACGGCGCCGCACCATGCGCCCGACGCCCGCGCAGCACGCCATGGCTGCGTCGATGAGACGACCCACTCGGCAGCAACAACCCTTTCCCGCAAGCCAGGCCGTGGCTTGCGCTGGATCAAACCGAGCCACAACAACCCCCCGGCTCCGCTCATCATTACTATAAAAGCGTGGCGGATTGACAATCGTCAATGTAACATTCCATCAATGTCTCGCGAACAAACGCCTGTAAAAACACGCAGATAAGGCGGCCGGCCGGCCGGCATTTCCGGTCCCGGGACAAATTGATTGTCAACCGACAAGGAACCTGGCCTGACCCGGCAAATTCGCCGGCGTCGGGCCAACGCGCACTGATCCAACGATTGCAGAGAGGAACCAGAATGCATCAATCCCTTCGGGCGAGTATCGCCGCCTTCGCCTTGGCGACCACCGTTTCGTTCAGCGCGACCGCCGGTGTCGCCAAGAACCTCCCCTACCCGAGCGGAACCCTTACCGCAGACCAGATCATGGAGCAGGTCTATTTCGTCAACCACTTCTACGCGTTCAAGAACTACGCGATCACCGATGACAAAGACAACATCACCGTGCTCGTGATCAAGGGCGAAGGAAAGACGCCAACCACGAACACCCTCGAACGCTACCTGAACAACGAGTACCCGGCGGACAGCGCGGTGAAGGCCGAGGATCTGGCGATCTTCCGATCCGGCAAACTCAAGGGTACGGGCATGCTGATCACCGACTACGAAGACGACGCCAAGAGCCAGTCGTACATGATCTGGTTGCCCGCGCTGCGCAAGATCCGCCGCTTCGCGCAACCGGCGCACGACGACGCATGGGGCGGTTCCGACTTCACCTTCGGTGACGTCGCACTGCGCAAACCGTTCCACGAGACCCACGAACTGATGGGCAAGGAGACCTTCAACGACTGCCTCGGCTTCGTCGCGATCAACGATGACGAGCAGACTCGCTATACCAAGGATCTGCCGAAGTCGGGCGCCTGCACCCACAAGGGCAAGGAGGTCTACAAGGTCAAGTCCACGACCAAGTTCGAAAACTGGTGGTACGACTATCGCGTCTCCTACATTGACGCCAAGACCTTCGCCGACTACCGCACCGAGTATTTCAAGGGCAACGAGCAGGTCAAGGTCATCGACCGTGACTGGGTCCCGCTGGGCAAGACCGACGACCCGCGTGCAGTGGGCTGGGGTTACTGGTACGGCAAGACCCTGGCCACCGGCAACCAGACCTGGGCGGTCATCCCAGCCAGCGTCAACCGGGTCGATGCCACCTATGACAGCGACTGGTGGTCAGAGTCGACACTGCGCAAGATCAAGCGCTGACCGGTATTCGAAAGCAAAAACGTAGCCGGGGCCCAGCCCCGGCACATTCAGATATCGCGCGGAGCGCGGAGGGAGTCACACAATGTTTGTCAAGTCACCGCTGAGGATGGCGATTGCCTCCTTGTTGATTGCGCCCGTTTGCGCCCAGGCCGAGGTCGAAGTCTCGGCGGAACTGAAGAACGAGACGGCGTTCTTCACCAAGTCCGGTCAGGTGACCGGAAAGCCGGTCAGCATGCTCGACAACCGTGAGCACGATGCCGGTGACCTGATGAAATTCGAAAACTCTGCCCGCATCTTCATCAACGGCGATGTTGGCGACAGCAGCACCTGGCACGTCGAGCTGCGACCCGTTTACGACACCGAGGGCGTCAACGGTTACCAGGGCCACAAGAGCTACACACAGAACGACTACCTGCGCGAGGCCTACATCGACACCAAGGTGTCTGACTGGTACCTGCGACTCGGTAAGCAGCAGGTGGTTTGGGGCACCGCCGACGGTATCAAGCTGCTCGACATCATCAACCCGACTGATTTTCGCGAACTCAACCAGAACGCCGTTGAAGACGCGCGCATCCCGGTCTGGATGGTCAACGCCGAGCGCAACTTCGACAACGGCGGCAACCTGCAGTTGATCGTGTCGCAGGCGGAAGAGAACAAGTACCCCGGCCTCGACCCCAATGGTGACTCCGGCCAGCCCTTCATCGCCAAGGGCGTGGACACCATCTCCGGCCAGGTCAACGGCTTCTACGCCATCGCACCGGCTCTGAGCAACGTCGCCGCCACCTTTAACGGCGCTGCGATGAACGGCGGATTCACCGGCGGGGTCTTCAATCCCGCCGGCCTGACCCCGTTCGGCGGACTGACGGTGGATGGATTTGCCAGCAGTTCGTGGAACATCACCACCCCCGGACAACTCAACCCGGGCGCAGGCGCGCCCGACCCGTCGCTGACCGATCCGACCAATATGCCGGGCTATGTCCTGTTGAACAATTTTGCGCAAAACGGCTTCACTGGCCAGCCCGGCTTCCCGGTCGGCGTGGTGGATCCCAATGGCAACAACAACACGACGAACCTGCTGAATGTCACCGGGCCGAACTTCGGCCAGGTTGTATGGAACCCGGCAGCGTCGACCTCGGCATTTGAATACATGTCGAACGCCACGTTCGCCACTTTCAACAGCTTCACCGGGTTCAACCCCGCCAACCCGACCGGGCTGGGCGGCATCCAGACCAGCTGGGAACGTGACTACAGCGAAAAGCCGAACTTCGGCGGCCGTTACCGCGGCAGTTTCGAGAACGGGCTCAACTACTCGCTGAACTATTTCTACCATGCCAGCGCCAACCCGATTATCGACCTGAGCTGGCGCAACGCTGCCGGCGAGACGCTGACCGTTCAGCGCGCACCTACGATCAACCCGGCGCCCGGCGCATTTGTGCCTGACGCCAGCCAGGACCTGACGCGCGCCCAGGCCCGCGCGAATCACGATCTCGGATCGCCAACGACCATCCTGCTGCATGACGCTGCGGGCAACTACTATGGTGCGCTGGATCCGACCTTGATGAACGGCACGCCGGGCGCCGGTGCGCCGACGCTGCACTTCACCGAAAAGGCCGAGCGCGTGCACAGCTTCGGCACCTCGTTCGACTATGCGCTGGATGCAGGCAGCCTGCCGATCGTGCTGCGCGGCGAGTTCCTGTATGACAAGGGCGAGCGGCAGCCGGTGGTCGACAAGTACCTGCTGTCAATCGGCGACCTGACCAACGCATTGAAGATGGAGGAGGCCGACTACTTCAAGTACGTGCTCGGCGCTGACGTGACGATATTCACCAAGCTGCTGGTCAGTGCGCAGTTCATCCAGTTCCGCAACCTTGACTTTGTCGATCAGCCCGACACCTGCGGCACTCAGGGCGGCCGCACTGTGGATTGCAGCCGCTACACCGCCGATTTCGCCACGCTGCACCTGAGCAATGGCCTGAACCGCGCAGAAAAGAACAAGGAGTTCTACTCGCTGTTCCTGTCCAAGCCGATCGGCGAGAGCCAGCTTGGCCGCGTCAACAACATCATCATCTATGAAGAGGGTGGTGGTTACTGGGATCGCATCGATGCCGAGTACTCGTTGACCGACCAGTGGATCCTGACCGGTGAGCTCAACCTCTACTGGGGCGATGAGAACACGACATTCGGCCAGTTCGAGAACTCATCGAACATCCAGGTCGGCATGAAGTACATCATCGAATGACCGCCGCGTAGGAAGACCTTCGCAGAAGCGGCGTCCGGCCTGGCCGGCGCCGCTTTTTTTGCCAGAAACTCTGAGGATTAAGGGCACAAGGACCATGAAGACCAATGACAACGCCTGGGCCAATGGATACGCGGACTTCGTACTGCGCTTCCGTTGGTTCATTATCGTATTCCTGCTCGCCGCGACGATCGCCGGTGCGCTCTTCATACCGCAACTGGATATTCGCAACGACCCGGACACGCTGTTGCCACCGAGCAACCGCTATGTCGCGACCAACCTGTATGCCGAACACAACTTCGGCATGGGGAACCTGATGGTGTTCTCCCTCAGGGTTAAGGAGGGAGACATCTGGCAGCCCTGGTTCATCAACAAGATCCAGGAGATCCACAACAAGCTCGAGGCCCTGCCGCACTCACGCCCGGCGAACTTCATCGATATTGCCGCGCAAAAGATCAAGTACATGGGCACCGATGAGAACGGCCTGGTGTTCAAACGTCTGATCCCGACCGAGGGCATCAGCGACGACCCGGAAAAGGCGAAAGAGCAACTGGCCTTCCTGCGCGAGGGCGTCAAGACCAACCCCGTCATGGCGCCGATGCTGGTGTCCATGTGGGACCCACAAGGCAATCGCTGCGCTTACGAGGACTACGACAAGGACTTCTGCGTCGCCAAGGCCGCTTATGTGATCGCCGACTACACCGACGAGGTGAAGGAGATCTACCTCCCCTGGGTGCGCGAAGTGCGCGCCATGATGGACGAGTACGGCCAGGACCCGCGCGTCGAACTGCTGGTTGCCGGCGAGCCCTACTTCCTCGCGTGGATGCTGGCGGATCTGGTCGACCACTGGTGGCTGTTCGCGATCTCGATCGCTATCGTCATTGGTGTGCTCTGGCTGGAGTTCCGCGACTGGCGCGGTGCGGCCTTCCCACTACTCGGCGTCGGCATGACGATCGCCATGACGCTGGGGCTTATGGGTTTCACCGCGTTCAAGCTGACCACGATGATGGTGCTCACGCCGATGCTGTTGCTGGCGATCGGCATCGGTCACTCGGTCCAGGTCACGCGCCGCTTCCTGCTCGAGCACGGGCAGAGTGGTGACTGCAACGCGGCCGCACGGGAGGCTATCCGCCACACGATCATCCCGGCGACGCTGTCGATCGTGACCGACATGGTCGGCTTCGCCACACTGGCGACCGTCGATATCTCTTTCTACAAGGACTACGCCTACTTCGGCGTTTTCGGCATGCTCACGCTGCTGCTGACGACGACCACGCTGATTCCTTTAATGCTGACACTCTTCCCACCGACCCAGGAGTCGTGCAAGACGATGGAAGGCCATGGCTGGGAGACCGCCGTTGGTGGCTTCCTGACGCGCCTTATCTCCGGCCCCGGGAAGTGGGTACCGATCGGCGTCACCATCCTCGTGTTTGTCGGTTCGACCTATTACACGAACCTGATGAACTGGGAGGACATTCCGGAGGATGCAGTCAAGCTGGCCGAGGAGAACGACTACATGCCAGGCGTGGAGAAGGGCATCAACTATGCCCGTGCCGCGTTCAAGGGCAGCTCCCCCACCTGGATTGACCTGGTCAAGCTCAACGAGATCATGCCCGGAGTCATCTCCGTGTCGGTCCCGTTGCGCGGCAAGGAACCGAACATCGGTGGCTGTATCGACAACTATTTCCCGGAATCGATTCTCGACATCACCGATCGTACCGAAAAGCTCGAGGCCTGCCAGAAGGCAAAGGCCGAGATGGGCTGCTGGGACTCGGAAATCTGTGGTCCGCAGGGTGTGTTCAACACGGTCGAACTGCACACCGATATCGAGAAGATGGAGAACTGGATGCGTGGACATCCGTTCATCGGCTACACGGGTTCCTATACCCAGTACGTGCGCCTGGTGAACATGCTGCTCACCGCAGAACCGGGTGAGCCGACCAAGCTGAGCGACCTGCGGGTTCCCAACCTGGACTACCTGCTCGGGATTGATCCTAACGACGATCGCAGCCCGACCGAGATCGTACGGATGTACAACGGCCTGCTCGAGTCCATGACGTCATCCGGCGATATGGACTCGTTCGTCAACACCGAGACCTGGAACGAGGGCGTCATCCTCGGCTTCATCAACACCATGGACCCGGTGGAGACCCACCAGGTGACGATGGATATCCAGCAGTACATCGAGGATCACAAGAACGACCCGGGCTTCTCCAAGGTGAACTTCGGCCTGCGCAACGCAGACACTTCGGGGGACAGCAACGAGCTCTCCGTCGATGGCCCTGGCTACGTTCGGCCTGGTATCGGCGGATTCCTCGGCGCAACCGAGGCAACCCGCGAGGTGGCAATGGTCAACTGGCTGATCAGCCCGCTGCAGACCGCGCTGGCCATCTTCCTGATTGCCGCGTTGATGTTCCGCTCGGTACTGGTGTCGGCGATGTTGACGGTGACCCTGTTGATCACGCTGTTCGCACAGTATGGTCTTGGTGGCTACTTCACCTCGGTGGAGAACTGGTCGGGCAACCTGGCCTTCCACCTGCTGGTGACGCTGTCGATCGCGATGGGGCTGGGCGTGGACTACGGGATCTACATGGTCTCGCGTTTGCGTGAAGAGATGCTGGCCACAGGCGGCAACTGGATGGAAGCTCTGCGCAACACCCAGAACACCACCGGATCGGCAGTCATCGTGTCCATCGTGGTACTGCTGGGCAGCTTCATCCCATTGGTCGGCACCACGCTGGCCAACACCTGGGGCCTCGCCGTCTATATCGGTTGGGCACTGATTATCGACGTGTTTACTGCGTTGATGCTGCTGCCGCTGATGGTCAAGTGGTTCAAGCCGAAATACGTCTTCAATCACAGTTGACGGCCATAAAAAACCCCTCCCCGGTCGCCCGGGGAGGGGTTTTTGTTTGTCCGCGATAAGACGCAGGGGCCCGCCAAGCGACCAAGTGCCGGTCGTCAGGTCGCCGTGTGCAGGGCATTCATCGCCCTGGAAAGCTCCCCGCCCTGGATCAGGTCCCACTGCCGCATCGCCTCGCCCAGCCCGTTGTCGATCGCCTGCTGTTCGCTCTTGCCGGGGCGTGACAGCACGTACCCGACCACCGCTTCTTTGTGCCCCGGGTGGCCGATACCGATGCGCAGACGATGGAAATCCTTGCTGCCGATGGCCTCGCAGATGTCACGCATACCATTGTGACCTCCGTGGCCGCCACCGGTTTTCAGCCGCACCATGCCCGGCGACAGATCGAGCTCGTCATAGACCACCAGCAACTGCTCGGGCGGGATACGATAGAAATTGCACAAGGCGGCGACTGAGCGGCCACTGTGATTCATGTAGGTCATCGGCTTGAGCAGCCAACACTCGCCTGCCGACGTCCGCATACGTCCCAGTTCACCGGAAAACTTGTTCTCGGCCCGTAGAACGACGCCATTCGCGCGCGCGAGTTCATCGACGAACCAGAAACCGGCATTGTGACGCGTCTCGGCATATTTGGGTCCTGGATTGCCCAGACCCACGACGCATTGAATCGCTGGCACCCGACACCTCCGAAAAAAAACGGCGGCACCAGGCCGCCGCTTTCCACTATCGAGAACGACCGATTATCTATCGGTCCGACGGAACCATCATTCCGTCGCCTCGCCCCCTTCTTCGCCCTCAACAGCACCACCACGCGGTGCATGAATGGACACCACGGCGGTATCGTGCTCCGCCTGATCTCCACCGTGGCTGAACGCCACCAGGGCCAAGCCCTCCGGCAGCTTCAGGTCGCTCAGGTGGACGATATCTCCGACATTCATCGAACCCAGGTCCACTTCGATGTACTCGGGCAGATCTTTCGCGGCACAGATAACCTCGACGTCGGACATGGTATGCGATACCTGGCCACCGGCTTTGACGCCGGGGCAGGTGGCCTCGTTGAGGAAGTGCAGCGGTACATGCATCTTGATGCGGTCACCTTCGGCGACGCGCAACAGATCCACGTGTGTGACGAACGGCTTCGAGGGATGACGCTGCAGATCCTTCAAGACCACCTTCTGCGTCTTGCCGTCCACGTTCACCGTGAGGATGTGCGAATAAAAGGCCTCGTGTTCCAGGTGCTGGATCAACTCGTTGTGACGGGTGGCAAACATCTCCGGATCCCTGCCACCGCCATAGATGATCCCGGGCACCATCCCCTCGCGACGCAGGCGGCGGCTCGCACCCTTGCCCTGATCGCCACGGGACACTGCAACAATTTCAAAATTTTCCTGCATGTCTCGATACTCTCTCTTCAGACACTAAAAAAATGTTCGGAGCCCGCGACCAGGCACCATCCGAACACACGCTTGTTCGGGGATATCCCCGATTACCGTCAGTCCACGAACAGCGAACTGACCGATTCCTCGTTGTTGATCCGGCGAATCGATTCGGCCAACAGGCCGGCGATCGACAGCTGCCGGATCTTGCTGCAGGCTGCGGCATCTTCACGCAGCGGGATGGTACTCGTGACCACCAGCTCGTCGAGCTTCGACGACTCGATATTGGTCACTGCCGGACCCGACAACACCGCATGTGTACAGTACGCCACGACCTTGGATGCCCCATGATCCTTCAGCGCCGCCGCCGCCTTGCATAATGTACCGGCCGTATCGACCAGGTCATCGACCAGCACACAGGTACGGCCTTCGACATCACCGATGATGTTCATCACCTGGGCCACATTGGCCTTCGGTCGCCGCTTGTCGATGATCGCAAGGTCCGCATCGTCGAGCCGCTTGGCCAGCGCCCGCGCGCGCACCACGCCGCCGACATCCGGCGAAACGACCATCAGATCCGGGTACTTCTGGCGCCACACGTCACCCAGAAGGATCGGCGACGCATAGACGTTGTCGACCGGAATATCGAAGAAACCCTGGATCTGGTCCGCATGCAGGTCCATGGTCAGGACCCGGTCCGCCCCTGCCGTCCCGATCATTTTCGCGGCCAGCCGCGCAGTGATAGGCACGCGCGCCGACCGCGGACGCCGATCCTGGCGCGCATAGCCGAAATAGGGAATCACCGCCGTCACCCGACGCACCGAAGACCAACGCAGCGCGTCGATCATCACCAGCAACTCCATCAGGTTGTCGTTGGTCGGTTCACAGGTCGGCTGAACCACGAACACGTCACGCCCGCGGACGTTTTCCTGGATCTCCACCATGGTCTCGCCATCGCTGAACTGGCCGACTGCGGCCTTTCCCAGTGGAATGTCGAGATAACTCGCGATGTCCGTGGACAGCTGCGGGTTGGCGTTTCCCGAAAAAACCATCATCCCGCTGGTAGACACCATGGACTCCCGTTATTAATCGGCGGCCGCCACGCGGCCGCTTTCAACTTGGCTGGGGCGGTAGGATTACTCGGGCTGCGCCCTCGCCCTCCGGGTCGCCGCGCTTCACGCGACGTTCTCCGGCGCTGCGCGCCTCCGTCGAACCTTACGG
>Ga0116152_10004245_pt1 | contig 11361 bp, 12 predicted proteins | sample AD_UKC119_MetaG_FD_89894 | JGI IMG/M metagenome (GOLD analysis project Ga0116152, IMG submission 89894) | Active sludge microbial communities of municipal wastewater-treating anaerobic digesters from Hong Kong - AD_UKC119_MetaG | ecosystem: Engineered > Bioreactor > Anaerobic > Digestate...
AGTCTCCTAGATTCTGCCCGTTTATTATAACTAAATTTTAATACACTTACAACCGGATCTCCATTGGAATCCTATTAAAAGCTGCAGATTCGCTTTCCGCTCAGATGAAAGAGAATGCGACTCAGGCGATCCACATTCTTCTTCATGGACGGTTTGTTTCGTTCTTCCGACTTTTGATAGATCTGATAGACATAACGGCACCATGCAGTGTTGCATCGGCTGACGCCCAATTCCTTTTGCAGAAGATAGATTTCTAACTTTCGCTTTGCATTATCCTGACCGGTTTTATTATCCTCATACATTCGATAAACAGAATAAGGTTCATGAGAATAATAGACCTGACACTTTCCAAACATCCCGATAAAAAATTTCCAATCAAATACATAGTGATAATTCTCATCCAGACATAAGTCTGTTTTTCGCCAGAATACCGAAGGCTGAACGATATAATACCACCTGCTCAGAACCCACTTGGGTACCTTACGATCTGATTCATTATATTCTGTCATTTTCTTGGATTTATCGCAATACCATCCATCTCCAACAATGACACCAACGTCACTTTTCTGGTTGAAATGGGAATCTACTTTTGTAAGGACTTCATAATCGAAGAAAAAATCATCAGAATTAAGCCAGCAGACAATCTCTCCGGTTGCCATTCTTAACCCCTTATTAATTGCCTCTGCCTGTCCATGATCCTTCTCTCTAAGATATCGGATTCTTATATCTTTCTTCTGGTACTCTTCTACAATCTCTTGCGTACCATCGTCAGAGCAGTTGTCAATAATAATGTATTCCAGATTCTGATGTGTCTGGCAAAGTACAGATTCTATTGTATCTGCGATATACTCAGCCTGGTTCCAGGTCGGAGTAATCACTGTTATTTTACTCATTTCTAATTCTTCCTACCTTCTTGCAATTTGACTTATACTGCTAAGTTTTCTATACAGCTCCCGAATCACTCCATAGCCGCCATTGGACTTGGATATCCAGTCAGCAATTGCAAGTATCTCTTCCTCTGCATCTGCCGGAGCTCCCCGGAATCCGGTAATCATCATTGCATCATAATCATTCAAATCATTACCGAGGAACAGGACATTTTCCAATGCTATCTTCTGTTCTATACAATAATTCTGTAGAATACTCCTCTTATCTTCCACTCCGTGAATGATATCAATTTGGAGTTTCTCCGCCCGCCTTTTTACTACTTCGTTCGTCTCTGTGGAAATAATCACCTGCAAAATTCCCATTTTCTTAATCTGCGCAATTCCATAGCCATCACCACGGTTCACCATCACACTCTCAACCCCATGCTGATCCACCATGACCCGATTATCCGTCATAACACCGTCAAAATCATATACAATTAAAGAAATATGTTCCCATGGTTTTTGCTGCTTCATACAATTGCCCTTTCCTGTAATGAATCCTATTTGCTCAACTTTTTTCGCACATAATCCAGTATTTTTTTCATTCCAAAATATTTATGTATATATGCTTTATCATACTCAGTATCCCGTTTAACCACATTACCTTTCTCTATCGGAAAATGCATTTGTCCATAGGAAAAATCTTCTGTACTGCCTTCCTTGGTATGTGTTGCATCTTCTCTGTCAAAGCCAATATTTCTAATTAAATTCTCTCGGGGTACGATGCCTAATCCCTTGTTTTTATGTCTGCAATAATCCCACTGTATATCCCAGGTATCTTTCTTCTTCGTGTACACGCTCTCTATATTGCGTTTTAGGAACAGATAAGCCAGTCCGCTCTGAACACATCTAAAAGAATGATTTTTTTTCATTTCCGGCCAGTCCCTTACATCTGGATCATATAGCTGCCAGGCGCGTCGCCAGGTTGCCCATCCCCAAATGCTTGAGAAACAGGAGAAGGTATATGGCTTAGTCATCGCATACTTCTTCATCAGGTTCGTTCCTGATACCATCATCACACGTGGGTTGTCACAATAATACGTTAACATTTCCTGACAGAATCGAAAGAATTCCGGACAGGGAATCACATCATCCTCAAGAATGATTGTTTCTGTCTCCTGTTCCAGAACTGCACTGATTCCGGTTGCAATCCTATTCTTACAGCCAAGATTATGCTCTGCATATAATTTTGTCACTTTACAGTCCCAATCGATATGCGTTTCCAGCCATTCCTTTATCTTAGTATTTTTCTCCAGATCTGAAGAATTCCCTTCACGTGGTCCATCTGCAACGAGATATAGCTTCTGAGGCTGTGCCTTTCTGATTTCTTCAAATACCTGAATGGTAGTATCCGGTCTGTTAAAAAAAATGAAAGTGACCGGAGTATGCAATTGCAGTTTTTCCATTATTTAGATCCTCTCCCAAAAAGAACTACGCCAATAGTCTGTAACAGCAATTTAAAATCCAATCGCAGCGACCATTGATCGATATATTCCAAATCAAGCCTCACTACCTCATCAAAATCTTTGATATCACTCCGCCCGCTCACCTGCCACATACCGGTTAGACCAGGGGTAATACTCAGTCGTCTGCGATAATGCGCATTGTACTGTTCAAATTCATTTATTGTCGGCGGCCTTGTTCCCACAAGGCTCATATCTCCCTTTAGGATATTCCAAAACTGTGGCAATTCATCAATACTTGTCTTTCGAAGAAATCTGCCTACTCTGGTTACTCTGGGGTCTTTTTCCATTTTAAACATCAGGCCCTTTACTTCATTCTCTGCCATCAGGTCTGCTAACCGTTTTTCCGCGTCAGGATACATAGAGCGGAATTTGTACATGGTAAAATGTCTTCCATTCTTACCAATTCTCTCCTGTTTAAAAATAACAGGTCCTCGTGATTCTAATTTGATTGCCAATGCTACAAACGGAAAGACAATAATCGTAATCAGTATTCCAAAGAGACTACCTATAACGTCCATCGTACGTTTAATCATCAATCGCCGGTAATCCATATTCTGAATGGAAAATGAGATAACAGAGAAACCTGCAAATGTACCGGCTTCCTTCCCATCCAGGTTCAGCTCTTCCATTTCAATGTTATAATGACACAGAATCCCCATCGCTTCAAACTCCAGAATCATATCTCTGACTTGCTCAATCTGAACTCTGGGAAGCGAGATAAAAACTCGGTCCAAAATATTCTGTGTGGCTACTTCTATCAGATTCTCTCCGCTTGCCACAACGGGAATTCCCATGATTTCCTGACCACTCATGTCTTCATCCAATACCGCAATACAGGTCAGTTCATAATTCCAGTGCTTCTTCTCCAGAATTCGTTTCACAATTCCCTGTACATCTGCTGCCTGAGTGATAATCATAAGTTTATCACTACTATTACTCTTCTTGTAATGCTTGAGCATGTACTCTTTGAATCCCAGATGGAAAAGATATGTCAGTGCAAAATCAATAATACCGAAATATCCATAAACCAGTCGTGAAAAGTCCAACGCATTTTTCGTAAGGAAAAGGAATAAACTGCTAAACAATGTAATCGTTATTGCATATTTGCCGATTGCCAGTAACTCTTTGTAAAAACCGCGTTCAAAAAAGTCCCGGTTCCAATCCGTAACAATGGTATACATCAAAGAGATTGCAAGTAAGAATACTCCATAGAGCATATACATCTGCTGATGATTATCCACATAAAAATTGCCAAACCGCAATAAGAGTGCCACCAGATAGGATGCCACTACTGCAATAAATTCAATCATCATCAGACTATACGTTTTTACAACTCTGCTTTTTCGATAAATACTGTTCATTTGTCCATGCCTTTATCAATATTCATAACACTTTATTATACTATAGGAAGATTGCTATCGCAATATCGCTCTTATTTTCATTCGCATCCAATGGTTCTGATATTCCCGTCTTGGAATATGACATTCTCGTAACATTGAAAATCCCTGATGCATCTGGATACTCATTCTTATCAAGCTTTTACGATAAACCTTCGATTCATATAACTTAAATTTTAAAAATACATATCTATTCTCATCAAAAATTAACTGCTGATCATCCAGGCAGCTTCTCGTCACCTGTGTCTGACTGATTCCTATATTGACCAGAGTTTCTTTCGAATATTCATAGTTCATACTGTTCGATAGAATATGCATATAAAAATCCACATCTACCAACCATTTCAAATATTCATCAAATAGTTCTTTCTGATTGCGAAAGATGGTTGCACTGGGGGCTCCAATCATGTTCACCAGAAACAGATTCCGGTAATCATCATTTAACTGCGCCATTTCTAAGTCTGAAATACATCTTGTATATGACTTCTCAACATCGATCTCGCCACTTTTCAGGTATACCTGTTCATTCGTTCCGCTAAATGCCAGCACTGCCTTCGGATGATGATCCATCATATCAACAAAGTTCTTGAGGCTTAGCGGATGTGCAAAGGAATCATCATGATGCATAACTTTTATCAGTTCTCCGTTTGCCTTCTTCATTGCTGCATTTGTATTAGCCGTGGGGCCTAATGATTTCACATTTTTCTCATAGAGTATCGATAAACCATCGTAATTCTCCACCAGTTCCTTCACCTCATCATTGGTAGAATCATCCGTAATAATCACTTCATAATCGTGATACGTCTGCATGCTGATGGATTGCAATAATCGTTCTAATGATACAGTATTATTATAAGCCGGTATGCATATTGAAACATGTACCATATGTGAATCTCCTCTTTCTATTGTTCCTCTTCGACAGGTAACAGCTCCCAAAAATCTTCATATAGGAGACTCTTTTTGTTAGCATCATGATACCATTTGGCTGGTGCAATGACATCTTTACTTCCACTCAGGAACTGCGCCCACCAGGAAAATGAACTGTTTGAAATAATAAAATGTCTGCATCCACTCATTAGAATCAGTTCTTCATAATCCTTCGTTTTCTCTGCCATTACCGTCACATCATCGTTTCCACTCTGATAATGTTCTTTCACATAATTCTTATCATCCGAGAAGATATAAAAATGTGGATTCTGTAACTCCTGCCTGTATTGTTCCATTGCACTATGATAGTATTTATCATTACATACTTCATGCATTCCGTTGCCGATATAATCACCTCGTCTTATGTGTACACACACAGACTCTTCCTGTTTCATACGTTTTCGCATTACAGCAATCGCACCCTCTTTCTCTACAGGTGCTATTAATTCTTCTCTAAGAATACTTTCTAGTTGCCTTGCATATTGTGGTGTCTGCCAATATCCAAATAAGACCACATTGGGGACTAGTTGCTGTGTAAAATATTCCGGACAGTTTTCAGCAAGAAGATTGAGTCCTATCCCCTCTTTCCAAAGGCGTTCTCCCTTTCTCGCTTCCTGATTAATCGCATAAGACGTTCTGTTTTTTCTTCTTACCAGAATCGGTTGTAATAATCGTTCGAGCCCTACTCCGCTTCTGCCGGCCAGAATTCGATATTCTGATGGGTCGGTAATAATGTTACCACATTTTAAATCAAAATGACTTAATGCATCCTCATACATCGCATGATGTTTCATATCCGCAGCATTTGTATGACTATAATCCAGCAGAATCTCCTGTTCTTTTTTCTCTGCAAGGAATCTGGCATATGCATAAGTAAATAATTGATTACACATACCCGCATTCATTGTTCTTACAATAATCATTTTTCCTCTTACCTCTCTTACCAGGATTTACCGGTCAATTTGTTATATACCTTTTCAAAACTGCTGATAAACCGGTAACATGGGTATCCAATCAGGAAAGACTTCATTCGAATGCGTTTGGCTAATGGCCATTTTTCCTTAACGAAATAGTCATAATAAAGCAAACGATACCACATCTTTAGCTTTTGCTTATCTTGTTTGCTCTCATTATGTTCATAGAATCGAATGACAGAATAAATGGTCAAGTTAAGTTCTAATCTGTAGAGTTCTTTCTCTTTCTTATTCTGATAAAAATCCATTCTCTCCATGCCCGATTCCAATGCCGCCTCATAAGTACGATGAGAGTTCCGATTCATAATACTACCGCTTCTTTGTCGGTAATAGTATAATGCAGACGATATCACTGCTATCGTTTTAGCCTGATAGATTAATCGGTATGTCGTATATCCATCTTCATAAATCTTTCCCTTGGGAAATCGAATTAGCCCATCTGTGGCTTTGAATAATTGTCTCTGATAAATCTTATTCCAGGTAACCATGCACTCCTGCATTCCTGCCACAGTATAAAACTGTCGCTCAGCCTCTTGTTTCTCATACACACATATATCTATTTTTTCCGGAGCCCAATAATGTTCAGGAGAACATTGCAAATCCGCAATACAACCGTCCTCTGGAACTTCTTTAATCTTACACCATGCCAGTTGTGACTTTGATTTCAAAACACTGCGATACAAAAGCTCTATCATCTGTGGATGAATAAAATCATCTGCATCTACAAAAACAATCCATTCACCGGTAGCCACGTCAATACCGGCATTCCTTGCATCAGACAGACCTCCATTTTTCTTATGGATGACTCTAATTCGTGTATCTCTTTCAGCAAAAGAATCACAAATCACACCGCTCTGATCTAATGTTCCATCGTCCACCAGAATAATTTCCAGAAGTGAATATGTCTGTGAAAGCACAGAATTCAAGCATTGTTCTAAATATTTTTCAACATTATAAATTGGTATTATTACACTAATTAATTCCTGTCTCAGCTCGTTTTCTTGCCTGTTTTCCATTGTTTTACAACCTCAAGTCCTTTTCCATCTGCTTTACAAAATGAATTGGTGAGTACTCATCTTGATATATTGCTTTCTGTCCACTTTTTTTGTTCAACCATTCCTTTGTAAAATCTTTGCTAAATGTCTCCCAATCAGAGAAATATTTTACGTTCTTAGGATCGATTCCTCTCATAGATTGAACCTCGCTATTGTCTGTCAGTATCTTCTTCCCATAAACCACTGCTTCAAATACTCTAAGAGAAATACCTTTGCTGGATTCTCCTGTCAGATCAACAATACATTGCGTAGAATTGATAGCATTAACTATACTTTGGTATGTCAATTCCTGATTGCATTCTATGTCAAGTCCTTTATATTCTGAGACATTTGCATAACAAACTCCAAAACGTGGGCAAAAACCATTGTCCTTTAAGAATGTGTATATTTTACGAATCTGCTGCCCGCGCCCCTTTTCTGATCCCCAAAAGAATACATCACTACTTACCTCTTGCTTAGTAACTGACAATCTGGAATAGTACGTATCAAAAAAACGGAAACCATAACGTATAGCATCGGGTCTGTGATAAGTATAAATAGCATCAAAGGAGACTCTATTACAAGCCAGCCTTGCGCCTGATGAATAATAGGAATCAAAAGTATCGAGTAAATATAACACCATTTTTACACCATACTTTTTCTGATATATTCGTAATAACGAAGGTTCATAATACTCCATTGCAACATTACTAAAAACAAAGCAGCAATTCTCATCTACATTTGAAATGATATCTTCCATCATGGAATATCTGTTCCATGCAGCGCGAAAAGGTAATTCGAAAATCTGGTTCATACTTTTGGAATGATGTAACTTCCATAATTTTTCTTTATTCTTGGGAATCGCCGGTAAAGATGAAATCAGAGTTACATTATAAAGACTCTTCAAATCACTAAAAAGAATGTCATATAATGGATTTCTTTCTCCTCCTGTAAAAATATAAAAATGCATCCGGCTTTCTCCTTACTAAAATTGTCCTATTCCCTTTAATAATGCGCGTTGTCCCTTTACTATTGCATAATGAAGGGCACTTCTTACGTATCGGAACCACATCCTGCACTTTTCAGAAGCATTCCCCTGGTTCATTTGATATACACGCATTGCTTCTGTTAAATGATTCTTCTCTGCCGTCTCGTAAAAAGGCGCACAGCTTTCGCGATTGATTTCCTTTCGATGTCGATAAAGATAGGCATAATCCGGGAAATGACGAATATCACTAATCATACGGTTTTCTGGTGCCAGTTCCAATTCAACGCTATATCCAATCATATTCGAGCTTGCTTTTTGTAATCGATCAATGGCATTCCAGGAGGAACCCGTTACCTGTCTGTATGCGCCCATACACTCTGGCAGATAATAAAGCTTACCATACTGCAGCAGCCAATAGGTGATATTGTTATCGTCAAAGTACTTTGCCGTTAAGCCATTTGGCCAATGTTCCTTGGAAATATTGCGAAATAACATTGCATTAGCCTGCAGAAACATCCATTTCCAGTACTGCTGCTTCGTATATTTTCTCTCTTTCCTTGCACGACTAAGCGGCACTTTGGTACCATCCTCATAGGTCAGATAAAGATTATGCCCACACACAACACAATCCTGATTATCCTTATTCTCCAAACACTCTAACTGTTTCTGTAATTTCTCCTCTGACAGATAGTAATCATCCCCATCCAGATAAGTACAATAATCTCCTGTTGCCATTTTAAGCAGATGCAGACGGTTATTCGCAGAACGTTCCACACGATTATACTGTTCATGCAGATCTCGCGGCATTTGGAAAATTTGTATCAGCATGGGATACTTCTTCTGATACTCCTGCAGAATAGACCAGGTATTATCCTCTGATCCGTCATCTCCAATCAGAATCTCCAACTCTGCCTTAAGCCGCTGAGACAATACGGTCTTTAGTGTATGCTCTATATACTGTTCAAGATTGTAGGTTGTAATCAGCACACTAACCTTCATCTACTCTCTCCTTTTGGTTTTTCTGCGTTCGTTTCTATTTTTTCTGAATATCATGAATGGATGGAATCGCAGCCAGTAATTTTATTGAATGTAACCCATGTACCATGCGGCGAATCCATTTTCCGTTATTGCAATAATGATTCTGCGGTGCATGATACATCGCAGGTCTTTCCTCATACACATCATTTAGCACCGTCCGCCATCGTGAAATACACTTCGTTGGCACAAATTCCTGATGAGCAAATGTCATAGCCTGCAATCCCAGTCGTTGGTTCAGTTCCTGATCCTTCAAGAGTCGAATCACATTTCGTGCTAAATCCTTAGCGTCACGATATAACAGACCTGTCTTTCGATGAATCACGGTATCCAACAATCCATTTTTTCTTCGTGTAACCACAGGGATACCACAGGACTCCAGCTCTACTGCACACAAGCAAAATGTCTCTGTCGCAGCCATCGGATTGACAACACCAACCGCTGTGTTGGCAAACACCTGGTATTTTTCATCTCCCAGCAATCCATGAAATACAACAGAGGGCATCAACTCCCCGTTCTGTGTACATAGATACGGCATGAAGAGATCTTCATATTCTTTTTGCGCAATTCCATACTGTCCCAGACTGGATTCTCTGCTATAGAGCTGACCAGAGCCGATGACCTGTAGTTTTGCCTCAGGAACTGCTGCCACGATTTCTTTCCATGCCTGCGCCAAAACATGAAAATTCTTTTCATAGACCAGACTTCCGATATAGGTGACGTTCTTTTCATATGGAATTGTTCGTGGAATCTCTTTTTGTGGCGGTAGAAATATGTTAAAAACATAATCCATCTTTTGAATTACCGGCTCATCCAGATAGTAGTCATACATTTGCCGGCCAACGCAGATTACCCGCTTGATTGTCTCACAGCGGGCAAATAATTTCATTTCAGAAAATGTCAGAAAATTGTGTGCCCAGATTATTGTCTTAATCCCAGCAGCTTCAATCATATCATAAGTCTTGTCGGATTGCAGATTCTTCAGGATGACAATATCAATACCATCCTTCTTCATCTGTGCAAGAGCATCATCAATTGATTTTACACGACGTTGCTTGCATTTCATAAGATTGTTCTCATTAAAATGATAAAAGGTAATCTCAATTGTATCTTTCTCTTCTGCCAGATATCTTCCCAACAGCAAAAAACAATATGCGGTTCCGCCAACACCCGGATTACCTTCCTCCGGTCGCGAAAGATTCATGTTTGCAAACCCCTGGTCTTCCAGAAGAAGCGCAACCTTAATCATTCTCTGATTCCTCCGATTCAAAGCAGGTTTCATCTATCAATTGATTAAACCCATTTTTCATATATGCACTATCCAGCATCTCGTCAATGTAAGGAACAAGTTCCTCCGGTCGAGGGATTCTGCCAATAGAACTCTTCATTACGGTTAACTCCTTAATATGAGGATCCATTTTCTCAAGGAACTTGGTATCCATCATAATCGGCGATATTGCATTTATTTTAAGATTCTTTCCGCCATATTCTGCCGCTGCAGACTTCATAGCTCCAAGCAATGCATACTTTGCAATGATATAATCCGGCATAAACTTGGGTGGTATATCATCTTCCACATAAGAGGATAACATCACCAATACCCGATTTCCATAATCCTTATGCATCAACGGAAGGAAGGCTCTTGTTACTACCAAAAATGCATATAGCTGAACATTTAATTCCAATCTGAGGTAATCCGTGTTCAATTCCCGGTATCTCATATAATCAAACTTCATCGCCGGAAAATGCAAAATATAATGAGGATACTTTACATACTTCTCAACCTGAAGAACCAGTTTTAATGCCTGATTTTCATCGCGCAGATCCGCCTGTATGGGAATCAGTTCAATACTGGGCAATTCTGCTGCCAGTGAAGTCAGAATCTCTCGATTTGAAAAATAATGTGCAAGAACCAATGGTGGATATTTACAGTTCTTTCTGTATTTTGTGGCAATATGTCTGATATATGCCAGTGCTACATCCGAAGATGCCCCTATCACTAAATAGACTTCTCTCTCATCTATTCTCATTCTATTCCCCCCTGCCTTTCTTTACTCTTTTCGCTCTTACTCTGTACAACCAACCACCAGCGTTGCTCTTGATACTTTTTTCCCCATCTGGTTGGTAATATAAGCTTTTATTTTAATCCTTTTAAATCCTTCGTGTAACTCCATAACCGTACCAGTCACTTTCAGTCTGTCGCCTTCATATACTGGTGCATTAAATGTCGTATTGATTTCATGAAAAACACAATGTTCTCCCGGAAGATATACTCCTACCAAAGTGGAATAGAAAGATGCCGTCAGCATTCCATATACCAATCTGTGATCATATCCATGCTTCTTCGCATATTCATCGGTCAGATGCATCGGATTGATGTCGCCTGACATCGCCGTAAATTCTTCCTGCAGCTTCGGTGTCACGGTTACTTCAAAGGATTCAGTTGTACCAATCTGTATTTCACTAAACACATAATGATTCATGCTATTTCATACTCTTTTCAATAATATCAAGCATTTCTCCAACATTCTTCATGCCCACAACATCCTTCATCTGAAATTTAAAGTTAAATTCAGCTTCCACTTCCGAAATAAGTGTAATATGCATAAGA
>Ga0116152_10004247_pt1 | contig 11360 bp, 11 predicted proteins | sample AD_UKC119_MetaG_FD_89894 | JGI IMG/M metagenome (GOLD analysis project Ga0116152, IMG submission 89894) | Active sludge microbial communities of municipal wastewater-treating anaerobic digesters from Hong Kong - AD_UKC119_MetaG | ecosystem: Engineered > Bioreactor > Anaerobic > Digestate...
ACCTCAAACGCTGGCGCGGCATCGCTACAAGATACGCCAAAAACACCGCCTCTTTCCTCGCCGCCGTCCACATCCGATGTATCGCTCTCTGGGCCAACATCTCGTGACTACAGTATCTAGTATCTTCAATCGTGCCTGAATCGAGGATGGCTTTACAGAAAAATATTCTGCCATTTCCTTGGCCGTTGCTGAAGGATGCTGGCTAACGTTAAGCATTGAGGTCAGAATTACTCAATCTCCTCACTCGAAACCGGGTTCTTTGTTTCGGCTTGATATCTCCCGTTTGTAAATCGGCGGTCCGGCGGGATTGAACACGCCGCTACGTCACGATAGCACTCTCCGCTACGGGATCGCGGGGCGCGCTTATTCCCGATAGATCATTTTCCGGGTCATGCCCCCATCCGCTATGAAATTCTGGCCGGTGATAAAGCCCGCGTCGGGGGACAGTAGAAAAGCCACCAGCGCCGCAATGTCGCCGGGCTGGCCGGTGCGCCCCACTGGATGCTGGGCATGATCCGCTGGGCGCAACGGGCTATGCCGGACATCGATCCAGCCGGGGCTGATGCAATTCACCCGGATGTCCGGCCCCAGACTGATCGCCAAGGCATGGGTCAAGGCAACGAGGCCCCCCTTGGACGCAGTATACGCCTCGGTATGCGCCTCGGATTGCAGGGCGCGGGTCGAGGCGATGTTGACGATGGCACCCCGGCGGGTCCGCAGTAACGGGACGCTGTGCTTGACCATAAGCAGACTGCCGGTCAGGTTAACGCTGAGCACCCGATTCCAGAGCGCCAGATCCAGAACGTCGACGGGCTGCTGTGGCGGGTCAGCGATGCCCGCGTTATTCACCAGCGCATCCAAGCGGCCAAAAGTTTGGGCCACGACCGCCACACTGTGCCGAACCGCCGCCTCATCCGCCACATCGGTTGCTACGAACTGGACCGGTCCTAGCGATCGGCACGCGGCGCAGGCGCTTTCCGCGTTTTCAACATCGTTGTCAGCGATGACCACTGCATACTGCCGTTCAAGGAGCCGGCGCACGATGCCTTGGCCAATCCCCCGGGCTCCGCCGGTGACCAGTGCGACGGGCGTTGCTGAATTCATGATGGCCGCTCCTTACCTTGCCGGGACGGACGCTGCAAATATGCCGGCGCCCGGTCCGGTGCAGCCTCCTGAGGTAACTGTTCGACACGATCCCAGTTGCCCTGGCGCGCGGCGGTGCGCGCCAGGAGTTGCAAGTGGGCGCTTTCGAGTTCCGTCAACCAGGCGCATGGACAGCGCCGGAGATGATTTCCTGCATTATCTTTCGTCTCCCCAAAGTCCAGGATTCAAACTGTTAGTAGGAACACCGGCGACATCGCGTTTATCGACCAGAATATACAGCCAGTTGTGGGGCTTTTGACCAGGCTCATTGTCACACCTCAGCACACGATGGGTGGCTTTATTGCGAACGCCATGCTGAAAGCGGCTGATAGCTTCCCTCTCCAGATTGTGAAATCGATCTTTAATATGGTCGTCTTCTTCCTTGTAAATAGCACACATTAAGGTGTATTCAGGACGGTCGGTTTGATGCTCGCGTCGCCGCCTTTTCAGATTGTTGGTAATGCCGATATAAAATTTCGTGCAATCGGGTTTGCTAGCGAAGACATTCAATACATCCTGCAAATGGCTGAACACGGCATGTTGGTCAACAGTTCCTTGGGGCATACGGTAGCGGTAAGTCAGCTTGATGGCCATAAGTGGTTCCTCCATAAAGTCATTAAACATCTGAAGGCATCCCATGTACCAATTTTAAAAATAAAAATTGATCAAAAGCTTGCAAAAGTGAGTAGCGTCAGTGTCTCATCATGACCTGCTAAGGTTGGACCAATGAACCGGGTCAATCTGGCTTTATAAGGGTCTGCTCGGGATATGTGTAAATTTTTATCACACGAACGCGAAGGGCGGACCACGTCCTGTTAAGTTGGCGGTTCAACGGAATCTGAGCAAACTGATCAGACTGACTAGTCTGCTGACTTCAACAGGAGGATTCTTTCATGTGAGCTCAGGCCAAAGCGATCTGCAAACAAGCCTCATTGCTCACTGAGAGTATGGTATTCAACCGGATCTGCCTTCAAGCAAATAGACTTGGCACATCTAGGATAACAACAGGTGATTCATTTTCCGGGATTTTTGCGATACCTAGCATATATTTTGATTTTATATAACCTATCATATCCTGATCTATTGATCGCCAATTGTCCCATAATAAGTTTGTAATCTTGACGACTTCGTCAACGATTAATGCGGATTGGAAATTCGAATGCTCTAAAACTACTGCAATTTCCCGGTGATTACTCCGGTAATTTTTTTTAACTTCATCGAACAATTTTACCATCTTACGTAACTCGTAATTCTTCGTTTCTTCAATTAGGTTCATTGCCTCGATTTCTTTTCCATCCTCAAGAAGCTTCTCAGCATGGGCCGCTATGCCATGTATATCATGGTGAGGTTTTTCAAAACTCAATAACAAAGATTTAAGCGCAGCATCTTCTATTGTCGGCAGGATATTATCATACCACTCACCAAATTTACATTCGTGCGGATCAGTCGTTAAAGTGAATTTTTTTCTTTCATTAATACAGTTTCTTAACGTATCAAGCCAGTTGACATGATCTTGCATAAGAGAGTCCATCAGTTCAATGAATTCATCGACTTCAGCATTCAATGAGCGGATACCTAATAGAATTCTCATATCAACCAAATGAATGAATTGGTCACGATGATTTATCATGCCACGAATATATTTAGGAACATTAGGAACTGGCCTAATACCGGTTAGCGCGACGATGGATTGAACATAGTCACACGGCACGGAAAAAAAGCTATCTTGTATGCGAAGTACAGCCCATAGAGAGAGAGGGTTGATATTAGGAAGCATATTTTTAGCTCTCTTTATCTGTCTCAGATTTCATGACAGATGTTAGGGGTGGATTTGGAGAATTACTCTGCAGGCTTCCTACGGGGCTTTTAGGAGCTTGTTTGGCTCAAAACTGATCTTCAGGCGAGTTCCAGTTGCTTTCGCGATTTTTTCAAGGGTACGGGTTGAAGGCTGTGACCGTCCACCTTCCAGCCGGGCGACCGCCGATTGAGTTGTCTCCATGCGGCGCGCCAATTCCTCCTGCGTGATCCCTGCACTAGCCCGCGCCTCGATCAATGCTGAAGCCAGCGCAAATCCCCCTTCCGGCTTATCATAAGCTGCCTGATATTCTAGATCCTGCATCCACTGCGTGTGTAACTCATTTACTCTCGTCATGCCTGCACCTCCTTCGCCCGCTTCAAGGCCAAAAAACGGAATTTTCGCATCCATGATAGCGTTCAATGGTCTCGATCATCCAAATTATAATATTTATTATATAACATTTTTGCTATGACCTCAATCATAGCAGAAAACCAGTATGAGATTGGTCGTGAATAGCGATTTCAATGAATTCCAGCGGGCTAAGTATTTCGCCTTGACCGGTATTATCAAATTAATGAAAATTTGCCTGAAAACCCGCTATAAAGCGGGAAGTATTGGTTAGAAATCAGCTTGTTTTTGGGTGCTAATCCGATAAGACGCCAAAATAGCTCCTTGATGGGAAATCCAGAAAGATCGAGCCGTTAACTTGATAATACTGCGTCACCTTATCAAAAACGCCTTCCTATACCTCAAACGCTAGCACGGTATTGCCACCCGATATACTAAAAGCAGAGAGCCTTTCCTCGCTGCCATGCACATCCGCTGCACGGCTTTTTAGGGCTAAAATCTCATGACTAGACTCTCTAGAATTCCTCCTGCTCGCCTGTGCCTGGTGCCGGGGCGGGTTTCTTCTCCACCGGCGATGCTCGGACAGCAGCGCGGGTCATGGCTGCTGGTTTGGCTGGGCGAGCCGCTGGCTGGCCGCCGGCATTGGGCGCCGGTCGCGATGCTATTCGCCGCCAGTGCGGGTCTGCCGGGATAACCGCCGGCTTGAGCGCAGTGGCCTGCCCGTCCAATTTGAAAAAATCCATCAGATTTTGCAGCTCGCGGGCCTGATCGCCCATCGACTGGCTGGCAGCGGCGGTTTGCTCAACCAGCGCGGCATTCTGTTGCGTCATCTGGTCTATTTGCAGAATCGCCTGGTTGACCTGTTCGATGCCCGAGGCCTGCTCCCGGGCAGCAGCGGCCATTTCGGCAACGATACCGCTGACTTTCTTGATCGCGGTTACGATCTCTTTGAGCGTCTGGCCCGACTGCTCGACCAGCGTGCTGCCGTCGGCGACCTTGGCGACACTGTCGGTGATCAAGCTCTTGATTTCCTTGGCAGCATCGGCGCTGCGCTGGGCCAGCTTACGCACTTCACCGGCGACCACCGCAAAGCCCCGGCCTTGCTCGCCGGCCCGTGCGGCCTCAACAGCGGCGTTCAAGGCCAGCAGGTTCGTCTGGAAGGCGATTTCGTCGATCACCCCGATGATGTCAGCGATCTGGCGGCTGCTCTGGTGGATCGCGCTCATGGCGGAAATCGCCAGGCTGACCACCTGCCCGCCCTGCTCAGCCTGGTGCCGGGCTGCGCGGGCGAGCTGGTCGGCCTAGCCGGCATTCTCGGCGCTCTGCTTAACCGTGCTGGTCAGCTCTTCCATGCTAGCGGCGGTCTCTTCCAGCGCGCTGGCCTGTTCTTCGGTGCGCTGCGCTAAATCGCCGCTGCCTTGCGCGATCTCGGCGGCGGCTGAGTTTACTTGCGAGGTAGCGCGAGTGACCTGGCCAACGATCCGGTGCAATTCGGTGCTCATGGCTTGCAGGGCGCGCGACAATTGACCGATCTCGTCGGTGGCGGCCGTGTCAATGCGGACCGTTAGATTGCCTGTCGCAAGTTCCTCAGCAAGATGAACTCCCCGCCGCAGGGAGCGGACGATACGCCGTCCCAACAGGGTCAAAAACGCCACGAGAACCACACCGGTCACGCCGATAGCCGCCACCATCAAGAGCGAGGCCCGCTGGAGCTGGCGCTGTTGAATCGCCGCACCCGCCGCCTTGATCTTTTTGAGTTCCTCGTGCAACTTCGCAAAGTTCGGCTCGATCTCATGAGCGGTTTTACGCAAGTTTTCGATCTGGCCGCTGGCCGCTTTCATCTTTTCCGCCAACGCCAAAAACTTATCGCGGTAAACCGCCAATTGTTGCCTGATCTCGGCTCCAGTAGCAGCGGCCAGCTTTTCCTCGGCCAGCATAGTGAAGAAGCCCGAGATTTCCTGATTGAACTGCTTCAGATATTTATCGTCCTGCCGCAGTAAAAAATCTTTTTCGTGCCGGCGCGCTTGCAATAGCATGCCTTGCAACCGCGGATCGCCGGCTGATTTGATGATGGTCTCGATCCCGTGCGCTGCCTTGCGCGACTCGCCCTGCAAACCGCTGTCGGCATTCAACCCGACCTCGGTATACAAACCCATCACCTGCTGAAATTTGTTCCGGTATTCGTTCAACAGCTTTTGTATTTCATCGACCATTGCGCGCTGCCGGTCTTCGGAGAGCAGTGCCCGCAACCGGTCAGTTTCATTGGCCAGATTTACCATGATTTTATCGTGTTCCTCCGCATCCTCAGCTTTGAGGTACAGTAAAAAATCCTTTTCTTTCCGGCGTGCTTGCAAAGCATCGATGTGAATACGATCGATCTGATCGGCAATTCCGGCTACGTGCCGTTCTTGGGCCATGGCATCCTGCTGGATCAACTGGCTGTAGGCATAGATAAACCCGACGCCGGTAAAGCCGGCCACAATAAACACGCCCAACGCCAGCAATTGATAGGCAATCTTGAGATTCTTCATCGCCATGACCCCGTTCGTAGCGTAATCTGCTGTCAATTTGTTTTACCCTCTTCGCAACTATAAAAAACCTTTTTTATCAGCTTGATATAGTCTAGTGATAACTTTTTACACGTATCCTGCACGGACCTCAATTGAAAGCACAGTCTTCCCATGACCGGACCTGCTATAATTTTATATTGCTCAATTCAGCTTGGAAGGGATTGCCCACTTGCTGGACCAACGACTGAGATGGAACTCCCTTCTTACCGCAAGCCACATCATTGAAGCATCCCGAAATAAGGGATAGTGGCTTTATATCGTAGCGCCCCGCCCAGCAGGCCATCAGCATGACGCAGTTTCATCCAATCCTTACTGGTTTCCTTGCCAGTCTGGCTGCCGGTCTGGGCACTGGTGTAGGCGCCGTGCTCATCTACGGCATCCGGGAGCTGAAACCCCGCACGGAAGATGCGTTACTCTCGGGCGCGGCAGGCATCATGCTGGCCGCCTCTTTTTACTCCCTGCTACAGCCCGGGCTGGAATATGGTATTGAGCGATATGGCAGCCCCAGAATCGCTGTGATCCTGGTCATCGCGGGGATGTTGTTCGGTGGCGGGATGCTCTGGACGGTCCATACCTACGCGCCCCATGAACATTTCCATGCCGGCCGCGAAGGACCGGACACCGGCAAGCTCGCGCGTCTGTGGCTGTTCGTTATCGCCATCACGCTACACAATTTTCCGGAGGGAATGGCCGTCGGTGTGGGCGCTGCAAGCGGCGATTTCGCCGCGGGCACTGCCTTGACCATCGGTATCGGCATACAAAATGTGCCTGAGGGCTTGGCAGTCGCTGCCGCCCTCATGGCTGCAGGTTACGGCCGTCACTTGAGTGCAGGAATCGCCCTTCTCACAGGGCTGGTGGAGCCTGCCGGCGGGTTGCTGGGCGCCAGTGCTGCTTGGCTCGCATCTGCACTGTTGCCTGCTATCCTTGGCTTCGCCGGCGGGGCCATGCTCTACATCATCAGCGCTGAGATCATCCCGGAAACCCATCGCAAGGGTCATAAGACCGTCGCCACGGTATCGCTGATGGTGGGCGTGGCGCTGATGCTGGCGCTTGGAGTGCTGCTGGAAGCGACTTGAGCGAGTCACTGAATGTAACGAACGCATGGGCTGGTCCATGCCCTGCGGATGTCAATACCAACCTGGAATTATTTGTAGCTTGATAAACACCAAAGCCCAAAATGGGCATTTCAATACCCCATTATTAATGGCTAAAGTTCTGCATTAGTGTCCTCCTGATTTTTGAAAAATTCAGTTTAATTCAAATTCTGGACATGCCGAAAAACGCCTTGGCTTCGCGCTTCTGACCTTGCAGAGGCGCTGGATTACAGCGCCGCGCGTAACACGCCAACGATATCCGCCTCCGTCATCGGCGGACGGGCAGGCAGCAAACCGTTTTCGTCGTGAATAATGCGCAGGGTTTCCTTGGCATAGGTTTCGACCAAGCGATCATCGATGCCCAGATCGGAAAAGCGCACCGGACAACCAATGGACTTGAGGAACGCCTCGAAGCAGTCGATCCCGGCCAACGCGCAGTCCAGATCGCCGGAACCTTTGGCCGCCAGGCCGAAAATGCGCTCGGCGAACTGGGTAAACTTGGGCGTGCTGGTTTTCGCGGCAAAGCGCATCCACGCCGGATTGATGATGGCTAGCCCCGCCGCATGGGTGATGTCGTGGAAGGCCGAGACAGTGTGCTCGATCATGTGAACGGGATACCCCACACCCCCAGCACCCGACTGCACCCAGCCGTTCAAGGCAACTGTGGCCGCCCACTGCACCTGGCTGCGCGCGTTCAGGTCGCTGCCGTTGGCAATGGCCTTGGGGCCGTATTCCATGGCGGTCAGAATTACGCTTTCGGCGAAGCGATCCTGAATCGGCGTGTCGCCGGTCCCATTGAAATAGCTTTCGGTGATATGGGTGATCAGGTCGCAGACCCCGTAGGCGGTCTGGTCCTTGGGAACACTCACGGTCAACTCGGGATCGAGCAACGCTACCTTCGGGTAGAGGCATTCAGTGCTGACAAAGGATTTTTCCTGGGTCGCTTCATTGGAGATGACGGCGCCGCAATTCATCTCGGAGCCAGTCGCCGCCAGAGTCGGAACCGTGATCAGCGGGAGGGCTTGGGCTGGAATGTGGGGTTCCGGCTGGCCGTGAATGATCATGTCCCACGGGTCACCGTCGTACAGGACGGCCGCTGCTATCACCTTGGCAGCATCCATTACGCTGCCGCCCCCGAGGGCGATGACCAGGTCGCAGGCATTTTCACGCGCCGTCGCTGCCCCACGCTTCACCGACGTAATCCTCGGGTTGGGTTCCACGCCTTCGCACGCGAACACCGGAATACCGGCATCGATGAGACTCTTGAGCGCACGGTCGAAAGTCCCGTTACGTTTGACGCTGCCGCCGCCGGTGACCAGCAGCGCACGTTGGCCGTATTGAGACGCGAACTCACCCAGGCGGGAGAGCGCGCCAGCGCTGAAAACGAGGCGGACCGGATTATGGTATTTGAATTTCATCGCTTTTCTCCTTGCAAATGCGATCAGGTTTCATTGAATCCACGAGAGCGGGCAAGGCCATGATGGCGGCAAACCATCCGGTTTAACGTTTGCCTAATCCGTTTGATAAGGCGTAGGCTGGTCGCCCCTCCGGCAAACGCTACCAGCAGATGCCTGCCTTGTACAGGGCGCATGATAGGCGCCGATCATTAGGATCAGATAGCTCAATCCTATCGAATGATTGCCTGATCCTTTTTTATTAGCGGCGATCGTGTTGCCGGGCTAAGTCTGCGGTGATAACCTTTTTTAAACCAAAACCAAGAATGTAATTCCTGGAAAATGAGAAATTTCAATGAATGCGGACAAATTCGCCGAAGTGAACGAAGCGGACCATTTGGAGGGCAGGCCGATCACTTTGGCGGACCAGATTGCCCGATGGACCGCAGGAAAAAACCGGTTCGACGGCCCGGTCCCAGGTCTGGCACTTCATCGCTGGGAAACGCCGACCGAGTCAACGAGCTACCTGCTCCCGCCTAGTCTTTGCTTGATTGGCCAGGGACGCAAACGCCTGTTTCTCGGCGAGGAAGCCTATGTATATGACGCGCACCGGTACCTGATGACGTCCGTCGACTTGCCAGTGGTGACGCAAATCGTCGAAGCGAGCCGCGATAAGCCTTATCTGGGATTGACACTGGAACTCGACCTGCGGATGGCCGCGCAGGTCATGCTGGGCCGTAATCTGGCGTTGGCCCGCCCTGCAGATTGTCTCGGCGTTGCCGTCAGCCCGGTCTCGCCACGCTTGCTCGACGCCTTTCAACGGCTGATCGACCTTCTTGAACATCCACAAGACATTGCCGTGCTGGCGCCCCTTGTTCAACAGGAGATCATTTATCACCTGCTCATGGGTGAGCAAGGGCCGCGCTTGCGGCAAATCACGTCCATCGGCAACCACAGCTACCGGATTGCGCGGGCTATTGACTGGCTCAAGGACCATTTCGACCAGCGATTACGGATCGAAGACCTGGCGAACAAAGCGGGGCTGAGCACCTCGGCTTTTCACAGCCACTTCCGTTCCGTGACGTCTATGAGTCTCCGCTGCAATTCCAGAAAAAAATGCGGCTGAACGAGGCGCGGCGGCTGATGTTGACGGAGCATATGGATGCAGCCACGGCTGCCTATGCCGTGGGCTACGACAGTCCCTCGCAGTTCAGCCGGGAGTACAGCCGCCAATTCGGGGTGCCGCCGATGCGTGATATCAAGAATCTGATTCAAGTAGCTGCGGTTTAGAGGCGTGAACTGTCATTGGTTCGAGCGCTAAAGAAGCGAGAATCCGGAACCGCAGCTTCTACAGCGCTAGCCTGTAGTACCCTGGCAGCCGGTACCGAGCCGCCGGGACCGAGGTGATCAACCTCTGGAAATATCGCAGGTCAGCCTGACTTTCAAGTTCCGGAGATGGATGATTTCCCATGCCGTTGCCGGTAGGCGTGCTGCTGGCAGGCCCGTGAGCAATAGATTTTGGTGCGGCGTTGCGCGGCCAAGGGTCGGCCGCAGATCATACAATCAGCCAGGAGTGGCTTAATTTCAATAGCCCGGCGGGCGCACCGGGCCGGTTGCGCATGCGCCTTGCAAGCTTCGCAGGTCTTCAGGCGGGCATCGTGGGCAACGAAGCATTGCCCGCACTTGCAGGCCACGATCCGATACTTCGTTCTCTTCTGGGTGTGCCGGGTGCGGCCCCAGGCATCGACCGACGTGTGCGGTTCATAGAGGCGCCCGGCGTGACCGATGATGAACGTCTTCCCCTGGTGGTCTACCCGGCTGCCGGTTAAAGAATTCATTGTAGCCCCATCGTAAGGTGTGATGTTAACTAGAACACAAAAACCAATTTTATCATGATTGGGCCGATTATCAGGAATAATTTACCTGCCCTGTCCGCTGTCTGGTTTTATTCAAAAATAAATGATTACATGTTACGTTATTTATTACAGAAGTACTGAGAACGAAGGTTTTCGTTCGTTTTATAAGGTCTTGACTCAAGATGATCCGTTGCAGGAGGTTTCCGGAACTTTCACAACAGCGGTTTCTGAGTGAGCCCCTGCTCCCGCAGGGCTTCATAGAGCTGTGCCGGACCCAGCAGAATCTCCTTCAATCCGTTGCGCACACCTTCGGAGTCGAGGGCTTGCTTGCTCATCGTGCTATGCGCCGCAAAGGCATCGATGATCGCGTTCATCAGCTCACTGGAAAGGTCGGGTGAATTGGCGAACTGCTCCTTGGTGTTGTTGGCGGCCTGTTGAACCAAAGTCTTGGATTCCAGCAGCTTGCCTTTGATGACGTTGTTGACATAGACCAGCCGGTCATCTTCCGTCAATTCGCCTTCAAACAGGTCGTTGACCTTGGCGATGATTTCGCCCAAGCGGGCTTTTTCCTTTTCCTGCACGGAACCGCTTCCAGCTTCACCCATCGGCATCAGCTTTGGCGTCTCGCCTTCACCCAGGGCGATAGACTGTTTTCCCTGATTTTTCAGATTGTGGTGCGTCAGCAGGACTTTGGACAGGTCGATGCCTTCGCGCTCGCGCCCGAACTCCAGCAGCGGCAACAGCCTCCGGTAAAAGATGAAGCGTTTTTCAATCGCGGTGTTGCCGTAATCGAAGATTTGCGAGAGAAAGGCATACATCCTTTGGAATTCGGCCAGGTCATGCTTGAACAAGACGAGTGCGTTTAACTCATTCTGGGCTTCTTCCGCCTCGTGGGCGTCTTCCTTAGCCTTGGCGGTTTTCAATCGGTCCTGTGCGGACTTATAGAGCTGCAAAAGGCGCGATACGACCGGTTCCAATGCGCCGGTCAGGTCGCTTTGTTTGGCTTTGGGATTGAACTCGACTTCGACGACGCGGTTGACCTCGAATTCGTCATAGAAGCCAGTCGCGTCCAGCTTCATGCGCAGGTCAAAGACCAAATGCGGGTCCGTGACATTGGCCAGTTCAGCCGTGTCGTAGTAGGTCTTGAACGCCTCCAG
>Ga0116152_10004248_pt1 | contig 11359 bp, 4 predicted proteins | sample AD_UKC119_MetaG_FD_89894 | JGI IMG/M metagenome (GOLD analysis project Ga0116152, IMG submission 89894) | Active sludge microbial communities of municipal wastewater-treating anaerobic digesters from Hong Kong - AD_UKC119_MetaG | ecosystem: Engineered > Bioreactor > Anaerobic > Digestate...
CAGCAAGTGATGGCCGCTTACACCACACGACAGCGGGCGTTCATCGATGCGGCGCTGGCGCGGCGCAGCCGGGACGCTGACGGCTGAGATCCCGTACGCTACGTCGACTATTTCTTCTGACGCGAGTATCCCGTCCCGTTCAGCCAAATGGCTGCTCTACCATCTTGAGGATTGGTCACGATAATCCGCTCCTCCCTCGAACCATCTTCATACTGGATCTTCAGCACGATGCCCTCGATGCGGTAGCGGCCGCGGCGACTCGCCGCGATGCCCGATACCGCAGTGGATCCACCTGCGATGGCTGCATACGCTCCTGCACCGCCGCCCCGAACAACCTGACCATTCGGCGCGAACGCATAGTCGCGCCATGCGGCGACCGAATCGGTGCCGCCGATCGCCGCGGTGCCACTGCCCGACAAAGATCGATAGACCCCATCGAGCACGAAACCAGCGGGCAGGGTCGAGTACGCGACGTTGTAAGCAAGATTCCGCCAACCGCTCTCAGCACTCTGCAGCTGTAGCCGACCGCCGCTGCGGCGCCAGCGCGTCCAAGCCGCGGCGTGAGCGCGGCGATGGGCGTCGAGCCCGCCTGCGAAACCCAGCCCCTGCACGTCCGTAAGTGCCTGCCCGTCGCGGAACAGCACCACGGGGACCGGGACGGGATAGAGTGCGCCGCCCACGCCCATCCGCATCCGCGAGTCGAAAGCGAAGCTGTCGATGCGCGCCGCCAGTCGGGCCACTGCTTCCGGCGCTCCCGCGGAAGGCTGCGTCGCGACGCGCGGCGTGCCAGCGAGCGCAGCCAGCATGTCCGGATTGTTAGTCGCGAACTGCGCCTCCGGCAGTGTCGTCGTCGCCAACGCCGCTGCGCAGCTGTGCGCAGCATCGATCGGCGCGAACTTCTCCCGCATGCTCGCGCGCAGCGACTGCAGTTTGGCTTGGTCATTCGCATCTTCAGACAATGCGACGATTCGCGCCCGAATCCGCTCAACCTGGTTGTCACTCTCCCAGCTCACGACACGCTTCGCTGCCGCAGCTGACAAGCCACCGTTGGCACGGCATCTTTCGGTCAGATAATCGAATGTCATGACAGTCGCGGCTGCCTCTGCGAAAGCCCGATCGGTGAGCGCAGGTGACTGAGCCAACGCAGCTTGCACGGCAAACGCGCCGAGCACTGCGAGCACGCCAATCGGATAGCCCAGACCTCTCAGTAACCTAACCACTTAGATGGGCGCCGTTGCGACCAGACGCGAGCGGTCGGACACAACGACGCCGCCAGGTTTCTCGACCGTGACAGCGAACATCGTCGGCGTATTGACCGGCACCTTTGGATCGATCCGCACCACCACCGTGCCGTCCTTGCCGACGTCGAACACGCCGCCGTCGACCGGAAACCGTTCATCTCGATACGCATCGAAGATCCAGATCTGGTATTGCTCCTTGGTCGGATCGTTCTGCGGCAAGCCAATGAAGCGGGCAAAGCCACGCTGGTTGTTGCCATCCCACACGACGTCGCCGGTCACCGTCCGTCCGGCAGCGTCACTGCCTGACCGCCAGGCCCGCACGAGATTGAAGCGCTGCGCACGCAGGTTGCGCGCCTCCTCTTCTACCGACGGCTCACCAGCGGCGGCTGGGCGGCCGACTGGCCCCGGCTCAGCCGACGACGGGCGCGTGACGTCCGCTGGTATCCGCGGCTGTTGCTCGGCAACGGCAACCACCGCCTCTGGCGTCGAGCCGTCTCGAGTCCACCACAGACCGAGCGCGACCGCACCGAGCGCCGCCGCCGCCAGCCACCCAGTCACTGCGTTCCGGCGCCAGCCCTTCGCGACGCTCAGGTGATGAACTTGACTCGGTTCGGTGGTCGCGTCGCGTGGCACGAAAGCGGTGACATCGTCCGGCGAGCGCTCATGACCAAAGTAACGGTCCGCCGCGCTGACGACAGTCGCGCGCAAGTGATCAGGCAGCTCGGCGGGCGGCGCGGACATTTCCAACAGCGCGGCCACAGTCGCAGCGACGCTCGCCGCATCGATATCGGGATGCAGCGGTTCGAGGCGCTGCAATTCAGCGCGTTCCGCATCGCTCAAGCGTTCGATCGCCGCAGCGATGCGCAGCTCGAACAATCTGGCGCGGTCGCTGTCTGCGGCGATCATGCGGCGTTACCTGTGGCGGGCTTGGATTTGCCGACCGTGCGCAGCGCGACGCGCACTTTGAAGATGCCACGCCGGATCACCGTTTTTACCGTGCCGAGCGGCACACCGGTGCGCGCCGCAATCTCACCGTGCGACCAGCCTTCGACTAACGAGAGGCTGATGATCCGTTGGTGTTCCGGGGGCAGGGTGCCAAAGGCGACGCGCGCGATCGCCGCGTCCGTCTGCTCGTCATGGGTCGGCTCAGCGGCTGCGATCTCATCATGTTGCGGCAGTATCGCAGTCTCTGCCGCAAGTCGCGATCGCATCGAGCGCAGCCGATCGATCAGCCGCCTACGGGCAATCAGCGCCACGAAAACCCGCTCGGAGCCTCGCGCCGGATCGAAGCGCGAGGCAGACCGCCAGAGATCCGTGAAGACTTCCTGCACTGCATCTTCGGCGTCGGCTGTCGTCGGTGACAGGCGTCGGGCAATTCCCCAGACGAGACCGCCGAAACGACTGATACAGCGTTGCACGGCAAGCCGGTCACCGCGGGCAACCGCCGGCAGCAGTGTGTCGTCTGGATCGTCGCTTGCCCGATCGTTCATCCGCCGTGGCCACGCCTGTGTCCTGTCCGCGAGCTCGATTCTAGCCCCATATTGGGCAATTCGTGACTATCGAGCACTTGGATGCACGAGGATCGAGGTTACGGGCCCGGCAGTGAGCAGGGGGGCGCCACACCTGCGGGTCGAACGCGCATCAGAATTTGCCGGCCCGAAAGCCGGCAAATTCTGGCGTGCCCTTGCTCGACCGCGGGTCGCATCTTCCTCCTATGTCGCGGCTAGCAACTAAACCGGAACAGGAGCGCCCCGCGGCCGAGCTGCGGCGTTCTCTACGCAGGTGCGGCGCCCCCCTGCTCACTGCAGGGCTCGTGTCACGACCACGCGGCTGGAGGCGTCCGTTACTCCGCGACGCGCGCATCATGCCCGCCCGAATTGGTCGGGGCGGGTGGGTAGTGCTAAGTCTCCGCGCGAGTTTCGTCGCTCGACACCGGCTCTTCCACCTCGACCACTCCGCCACCAACGTCCATGAACCCACGTCGCTCGTCCGTGGTCGAGCGGCGTCGATGCTCATGCGCAGCGAATCCAGTACCCGCCGGAATCAGCCGACCGACGATTACGTTTTCCTTCAGGCCGCGCAGATCGTCCTTGAGACCGCGCACCGCCGCTTCTGTCAGCACGCGGGTAGTCTCCTGGAACGAAGCCGCCGAAATGAAAGACTCGGTCGCGAGCGATGCCTTGGTAATGCCGAGCAGCACCGGCAGCAATTGTGCGGGCTCCTTCTTGTCCTCGGTAAGTCGATCATTGATGTCGAGCGCCCGCGAGCGATCGAGTTGCTCGCCCTTGAGCAACGATGTATCGCCGGTGTTCGAGACTTCCGCCTTGCGCAGCATCTGGCGAATGATCACCTCGATGTGCTTATCGTTGATCTTCACACCTTGCAGGCGATAGACATCCTGGATCTCACGCACCAGGTAGTTAGCCAGCGCCGCAATACCCTGCAGCCGCAGGATATCGTGCGGATTCGGCTCGCCGTCGGCGATCACTTCGCCGCGGGTCACCTGCTCGCCCTCGAAGACGTTGAGCTGACGCCATTTCGGGATCAGCTCTTCGTACTTCTCGCCGTCTTCGCCAGTGATGACCAGGCGCTTCTTGCCTTTGGTCTCCTTGCCAAAGCTGACCGTGCCGGATTTCTCGGCGAGAATCGCCTGATCCTTGGGCTTGCGCGCCTCGAACAGATCGGCGACGCGCGGCAGACCGCCGGTGATGTCGCGAGTCTTGGACGACTCCTGCGGAATACGCGCGATGACATCGCCGACCGACACTTTGGCGCCATCTTCGAGCGAGACCAGCGCGCCTGGTGGCATGGTGTATACGGCCGGAATTTCGGTGTTCGCGAACGTAACTTCCTTGCCTTTGGCGTTCAGCAGCTTGATGGTCGGACGCAGGTCCTTGCCGCCACGCTGCTTGGAATCGAGCACTACGGTGGACGAGAGACCCGTGACCTCGTCGACCTGTGACGTCACCGTCAAGCCATCGACGAAGTCCTGGAAGCGCATGAAACCGGCTACTTCCGTGACGACCGGATGCGTGTGCGGATCCCAGGTGGAGACCACCTGCCCACCTGCTACATGATCACCTTCTTTACCATTGATGATTGCGCCGTAAGGGATCTTGTAGCGCTCACGCTCGCGGCCAAACTCGTCGACCACGCCGAGCTCGCCGGAGCGCGAGACAACGACCAGATGTCCCTTCTCATGCTGCACTGTCTTGACGTTGTGAAAACGCAGCGTGCCCTTGTTGCGCACTTCGACCGACGACGCCGCCGCGGCTCGCGATGCCGCACCACCGATGTGGAACGTGCGCATCGTCAGCTGCGTGCCAGGCTCACCAATCGATTGCGCCGCCATCACGCCAACCGCCTCGCCGATGTTGATCAGTCGACCGCGGGCGAGATCGCGTCCGTAGCACATCGCGCATACGCCATAGCGTGTCTCACACGCGATCGGCGAGCGGACCGTAACCTGATCGACGCCTTCCTGCTCGATCATGCGCACCAGCTTCTCGTCCAGCAACGTACCAACCGCGACCAGTACGTCTTCCGAGCCAGGCTTGAGCACTTCTTCGACGACCACTCGGCCGAGTACGCGCTCGCCCAGGCCCTCGACGACGTCGCCACCTTCCACCAGCGGCATCATCGCGACACCCTTGGTGGTACCACAATCGGGCTCAGTGACAACCAGGTCCTGCGCGACGTCGACGAGTCGACGTGTCAGATAGCCGGAGTTGGCAGTCTTCAGCGCCGTGTCCGCCAGACCCTTACGAGCACCGTGCGTCGAGATGAAGTACTGTTGGGCGTTGAGACCTTCGCGGAAGTTGGCGACGATCGGCGTCTCGATGATCGAACCATCAGGCTTCGCCATCAGTCCGCGCATACCGGCGAGCTGACGGATCTGCGCCGCACTGCCGCGCGCACCGGAGTCGGCCATCATGTAGATCGAATTGAACGACTTCTGCCGGATCTTCTTGCCCTGCGCGTCGGGCAGCTCTTCCGTGCCCAGCTTCTCCATCATCGCCTTGGCCACCTGGTCGTTAGCACGTGACCAGATATCGACCACCTTGTTGTAGCGCTCGCCGTTGGTGACGAGACCCGAGGCGTACTGATCCTGGATTTCCTTCACTTCGTTGTCGGCATGCGCCACGATCTTGGTCTTCTGCTCCGGAATGACGATGTCGTCGATACCGAAGGACACCGCCGAACGGGTGGCGTACTGGAAGCCCATGTACATCAGCTGGTCGGCGAAGATCACTGTGTCTTTCAGACCCAGCGCGCGATAGCACGCGTTGATCGTGCCGGAGATGACTTTCTTGGTCATGTCCTGGTTGACGAGATCGAAGGGCAAACCCTTCGGCAGGATCTCGGACAACAGAGCACGTCCAACGGTCGTTTCGACACGCCGGCGCTTCGGCTGCAATTCACCGTCGGCGTCCGGCAGCCACTCACGAACTCGCACATGGCACTTCGCCTGCAAGTCGACCACGCGGCCCTCGTACGCGCGATGCACTTCCTGCGTGTCCGCGAACACCATGCCCTCACCACGCGCACCGACGCGCTCACGAGTCATGAAATACAACCCAAGTACCACGTCCTGTGACGGCACGATGATCGGATCGCCGTTGGCCGGCGAGAGGATGTTGTTGGTCGACATCATCAGCGCACGCGCTTCAAGCTGCGCCTCCAGCGACAGCGGCACGTGTACGGCCATCTGGTCACCGTCGAAGTCCGCGTTGAATGCCGTGCAAACCAGCGGGTGCAGCTGGATGGCCTTACCTTCGACCAGCAGCGGCTCGAACGCCTGGATACCGAGACGATGCAATGTCGGCGCACGGTTGAGCAGCACCGGATGCTCGCGGATCACTTCCTCGAGAATGTCCCAGACTTCCGGGCCCTCGCGCTCCACCAGGCGCTTGGCGGCCTTGATGGTCGACGCATCGCCGCGCACCTGCAGCTTCTGGAAAATGAACGGCTTGAACAGCTCGAGCGCCATCTTCTTCGGCAGGCCGCACTGGTGCAGACGCAGCGTGGGTCCGACCACGATCACGGAACGACCTGAGTAGTCGACGCGCTTGCCGAGCAGATTCTGCCGGAAACGACCTTGCTTGCCTTTGATCATGTCGGCCAGCGACTTCAGCGGTCGCTTGTTCGTGCCGGTGATGGCGCGACCGCGACGACCGTTGTCGAGCAACGCATCGACAGCTTCCTGCAGCATGCGCTTCTCGTTGCGGACGATGATATCGGGCGCGTTGAGCTCGAGCAGGCGGCGCAGACGATTGTTGCGATTGATTACCCGGCGATACAGATCGTTCAGATCGGACGTTGCGAAGCGACCGCCATCGAGCGGCACCAGCGGCCGCAGGTCCGGCGGCAGCACCGGCAGCACGGTGAGCACCATCCATTCGGGCTTGTTCTTCGACTCGATGAACGACTCGATCAGCTTGAGGCGCTTGGACAGACGCTTGAGCTTGGTTTCTGACGCCGTGGCGCCCATCTCTTCCCGAACCTTGACGAGCTCGGCCGCCAGATCGAGGTTCTTCAGCAATTCGAACACCGCTTCGGCACCCATGCGGGCGTCGAATTCGTCGCCGTGCTCCTCGATCGCCTCGAGGTACATCTCGTCAGTGAGTAACTGACAGCGTTGCAGTGGAGTCATGCCGCCGTCGATCACGACGAATGCCTCGAAATAGAGCACGCGCTCGATCTCGCGGAGCGTCATGTCGAGCATCAGGCCGATACGTGACGGCAGCGACTTCAGGAACCAGATATGCGCGGTTGGACTCGCGAGCTCGATATGGCCCATCCGCTCACGGCGCACTTTGGCCTGCGTCACCTCGACGCCACACTTCTCGCACACGACACCACGATGCTTGAGCCGCTTGTACTTGCCGCACAGACACTCGTAGTCCTTCACGGGCCCGAAGATCTTGGCGCAGAACAACCCATCACGCTCCGGCTTGAACGTCCGGTAGTTGATGGTCTCGGGCTTCTTCACTTCGCCGTACGACCACGATCGAACCAGGTCTGGCGATGCCAGACCGATCTTGATCGAGTCGAACTGTTCGACCGGCGCGTGCTGCTTGAATAACTTGAGTAGATCTTTCATAGCGCTTGCCTGCCTTTATTCCTGCTCGAGTTCGATGTTGATGCAGAGGGAACGGATTTCCTTCACCAGGACGTTGAAGGATTCCGGCATACCCGCTTTCATCTCGTGATTGCCATCGACGATGGCCTTGTACATCAGCGTGCGGCCTTGCGTGTCGTCCGACTTGACCGTCAGCATTTCCTGCAAGGTGTACGCCGCGCCGTAGGCCTCGAGCGCCCAGACTTCCATCTCGCCGAAACGCTGACCACCGAACTGGGCCTTGCCGCCGAGCGGCTGCTGTGTGACCAGCGAGTAAGGCCCCGTTGAACGGGCGTGCATCTTGTCGTCGACGAGATGGTTCAGCTTCAGCATGTACATGTAGCCCACGGTGACCTGACGCTCGAAGCGTTCACCCGTGCGACCATCGTTCAGATACGTCTGCCCGGACAATGGCAGGTCTGCCAAAGCCAGCAGTTTCTTGATCTCCGCCTCCGAGGCACCGTCGAACACAGGCGTCGCGATCGGCACACCCTTGGTCAGGTTGGTAGCCAACTGCACGACTTCGGCATCGTTCAGCGTGTCGATACGCTCTTTCTGGCCACCCGTGTCGTTGTAGATCTGATCGAGCATCTTGCGCAGATCGGCCACCGCAGCCTGACCTTCGAGCATGCGGCCGATCTTGAGGCCAAGCCCCTTGGCGGCCCAGCCCAGATGCGTCTCCAGCACCTGACCGACGTTCATGCGCGATGGCACGCCGAGCGGATTCAGTACGATGTCGACGGGCGTGCCATCTTCCAGATACGGCATGTCCTCGACCGGGACGATCGTGGAAATGACGCCCTTGTTACCGTGGCGCCCCGCCATCTTGTCGCCCGGCTGCACCCGGCGCTTGACCGCCAGATACACCTTGACCATCTTCAGCACGCCCGGTGCCAGATCGTCACCGGCGGTAATCTTGGCCTTCTTTTCCTCGAGCCGTTTCTCCAGGGCCTTGCGTTGCGCCTGCAGGCGCTCAGCCGCCTGTTCGAGCTGATTGTTAGCCTCTTCGTCGTCGAGACGAATCTCGAACCACTCTTCGCGGCTGATACGACCGAGGTAGTCGGTGTCTATCCGGCTGCCCTTGGCGAGGCCCTGCGGACCACCGGCGACCGTCTTGCCGACCAGCATCGAGCTGACACGCGAAAACAAGTCGTCTTCGAGGATACGCTGCTGATCGCCGAGATCCTTGCGGACACGCTCGATTTCCGATTTCTCGATCGAGAGCGCGCGCGAATCCTTGTCGACGCCGTCACGCGTGAAGACGCGCACGTCGATGACGGTGCCATCCATGCCCGGCGGCACGCGCAAGCTCGTATCCTTCACGTCGCTCGCCTTCTCGCCGAAGATCGCACGCAACAGCTTCTCTTCCGGCGTCAGCTGCGTCTCGCCCTTCGGCGTGACCTTGCCCACCAGGATGTCCCCGGAGCGCACCTCGGCACCGATGAAGGCGATGCCAGCTTCATCGAGTTTCGCCAGAGCCGCGTCACCCACGTTCGGGATATCGGCCGTGATGTCCTCTGGGCCCAGCTTGGTGTCGCGCGCGACGCAAGTGAGTTCCTCGATATGAATGGTCGTGAAGCGGTCCTCCTGGACCACGCGCTCACTGATCAGGATCGAGTCTTCGAAGTTGTAGCCGTTCCATGGCATGAACGCGACCAACAGGTTCTGGCCGAGCGCCAGCTCACCTACGTCCGTCGACGGACCGTCGGCCAGCACGTCGCCGCGCGCGATTTGATCGCCAGCGTTGACCAGCGGGCGCTGATTGATACAAGTGTTCTGGTTGGAACGCGTGTACTTGGTCAAATTGTAGATGTCGACACCCGGCTCGCCGGCGGTAGTCTCGTTGTCATTGACGCGCACCACGATACGGGACGCGTCGACCGAATCGACCAGACCGCCGCGCTTCGCCACTACGGTGACACCGGAGTCGATGGCAACCGGTCGCTCCATGCCCGTGCCGACGAGCGGTGTTTCCGAGCGCAGCGTCGGCACCGCCTGGCGTTGCATGTTCGAGCCCATCAAGGCGCGGTTCGCGTCATCGTGCTCGAGAAACGGAATCAGTGACGCCGCTACCGAGACGATCTGCTTCGGCGAGACGTCCATATAATTGATGTTGGCGCGCGGCATCAGCGTGAATTCGTTCTGGAACCGGCAGGACACCAGTTCGTCGACCAATTTGTTGGTCGTCGTGAGCGCCGAGTTCGCCTGCGCGATCGCATACTGGCTCTCTTCGATCGCCGAGAGATACTCGATCTCGTCGGTGACCTGGCCGTCTTTGACACGCCGATACGGCGTTTCGAGAAAGCCATACTGGTTGGTGCGCGCATACACGGCGAGCGAATTGATCAAGCCGATGTTCGGACCTTCAGGCGTCTCGATCGGGCAAACTCGCCCGTAGTGCGTCGGATGCACGTCGCGCACTTCGAAGCCGGCACGTTCGCGTGTCAGGCCGCCCGGCCCGAGCGCCGAGACGCGGCGCTTGTGAGTAACCTCGGACAGCGGATTGTGCAGATCCATGAACTGCGACAGCTGCGAGGATCCGAAGAACTCCTTGACGGCCGCCGACACCGGCTTGGCGTTGATCATCTCCTGTGGCATCAGCGGCTCGGACTCGGCGATCGTCAGCCGTTCCTTCACAGCCCGCTCGACACGCACCAGACCGACGCGGAACGCGTTTTCGGCCATCTCGCCGACGCTGCGCACGCGACGATTGCCGAGGTGATCGATGTCATCGACCGTGCCATTGCCGTTGCGGATCTCGATCAGCACTTTCAGCACATCGAGGATGTCTTCCTTCGAGAGCACCGATGAGCCGGTGATCTCTTCCCGGCCGACACGCCGATTGAACTTCATGCGGCCGACGCCCGACAGATCGTAGCGCTCCGAATTGAAGAACAGATTGTTGAACAGGTTCTCGGCCGCATCCTTGGTCGGCGGTTCGCCCGGACGCATCATGCGATAGATCTCGACCAGCGCCTCGAGGCGTGTGCTCGCCGGATCGATACGCAGCGTATCGGAGATATACGGACCCCGATCCAGGTCGTTAGTATAGAGAACCTGCACTTCGGTGATGCCCGTCTCGATCAGTGTCTCGGTCGACACCGCGGTGAGCACCTCGTTGGCCTTGGCGAGAATTTCGCCGGTCTCGGTGTTGACGACGTCGTGCGCCAACACCTTGCCGTAGATGTATTCGCGCGGCACGGTCAGCTTGCTGACGCCCGCGTCTTCCAGCTGGCGCACGTGGCGCGCCGTGATGCGCCGCCCTTCTTCGACCACGACCGTATCGCCGATTCGGATCTCGAACGTCGCGGTCTCGCCGCGCAAACGCTGCGGCACGAGTTCGAGCGCCACCTCGTCCTTGCTCAGGAAGAAGGTGTTCTTCTCGAAGAAGGTATCGAGGATCTCGGCCTCGTTCATGCCGAGCGCCCGCAGAATGATCGACACTGGCAACTTGCGGCGCCGGTCGATACGCGCGAACACGCTGTCCTTGGCGTCGAACTCGAAATCTAGCCAGGAGCCGCGGTAAGGAATGATGCGGGCGCTGAACAGCAGCTTGCCCGAGCTATGGGACTTGCCACGGTCGTGATCGAAGAACACGCCGGGCGAGCGATGCAACTGCGAGACGATCACGCGCTCGGTGCCGTTCACGACGAACGTTCCATTGTCGGTCATCAGCGGCAGCTCGCCGAGGTAGACCTCCTGTTCACGCACGTCCTTGACTGGCTTCTTGGCGCCCGACGCTTCCTTGTCGAGCACGATCAGGCGCACTTTGACGCGCAGCGGCGCGGCGTAGGTGAGGCCGCGCAGCTGGCACTCCTTGACATCGAATACCGGTTCACCGAGACGGTAGCTGACGTACTCGAGCGTCGCATTGCCCGAGTAGCTCGAGATCGGGAATACGCTCTTGAACGCAGCGTGCAGACCGATTTCGTCGCGTCGATCCTCAGCCTTGTCGGCCTGCAGAAACGTGCGATACGAATCGAGCTGAATCGCCAGC
>Ga0116152_10004249_pt1 | contig 11358 bp, 10 predicted proteins | sample AD_UKC119_MetaG_FD_89894 | JGI IMG/M metagenome (GOLD analysis project Ga0116152, IMG submission 89894) | Active sludge microbial communities of municipal wastewater-treating anaerobic digesters from Hong Kong - AD_UKC119_MetaG | ecosystem: Engineered > Bioreactor > Anaerobic > Digestate...
CGTCAACACCGTCACGGGATACTGACCATGATCCGACTGAACCTGTCGAACCGGCCCGAATGGCTGGACCTGCTGCCCAGCCTGCGCGTCCTCGTGGCCCCGCTCACCACCGCGTTAATGGTCTCCGCCCGCGCCGATCCGGCCATCGACGGCCTGACGGAAACCTCCAGCCAGGAGGACATGGCGCTGGCCATGGCCAAGGCCGTCGCCCGCCGCGCGGTGCTGGAATGGGAAGGCGTCGGGGACGATGACGGCAACCTCGTGCCCGTCAGCCCTGCCGGGATCGACGCCCTGCTGGAAATCTGGCCCGTCTTCGAGGCCTTCCAGGCGCAGTACGTCGCCCGTGGCCTAATGCTGGATCAGGAAAATGCTGGATCAGGAAAAAAACGCCTCCGCGCCCTCGCCGACTGGTCCTTCGGCGGGGGCGACGGCTACTGCGCGGCCTGCGCAGGCCCCTGCCCCGACTGCCCCGCAAGACTGAACCGGCCACAGACGGCCGAGGGCTGGCAGGTCTGGGACCTGACCCAGCGCCTCGGTGGCCAGCTGCGCATCGCGCCGGGCGCCGTCATCGGATGGGACATGGGCGCCGCGCTGTCATTGGCGCAGGCGCTGGGCATCGCTCCCCTGATCGCCGCCGAACTGCTGCCCGAGATCGAGGCGGTGATCCTCGATGGTGCTTCGGTCAAGCGCACACTGACCAGCAGCACGACCTTCGTCCTCTACACCGCCGCGCAGCAGACCGCCGATTGGGGCGCGCCGCTCGGCCCCGGCCAGACGCTGGCGATCCGCATCCACCAGCTCTCGAACCGCCTCGGCCGCGGCACGCCCGCCGTCGTCACGCTGCAATTCTGATCCCAACTCGCGGGAACCCCCATGTCCGACACCACGACCCATCTGGGCCTGCCCTATCTCCTGGCCGCCCAAGCGCAGAAGCATGTCACGCATAATGAGGCGCTGCGGCTGCTCGACGCCATGGTGCAGTTGTCGGTCCTCGACCGCACGCGGACTGCACCGCCTGCCAGCCCGGCCGACGGCAACCGCCATCTGGTGGCCTCGGGCGCCACCGGCCTCTGGGCCGGGTGGGACCTGAACATCGCCTTCTGGGTGGATGGCGCGTGGATTCGGCTCGTCCCGCGCACCGGCTGGATGGTCTGGGTCGCGGCCGAGGGGCTGTTCCTCGTCTGGACCGGCAGCGCCTGGGAGGTGGTGGGCGAGCCGCGCGATGTGTCGGATGCGGTATTCAGCCTTGTGAACGATGTGGATCCGACGAGAAAGGCCAGCTTCTCGCTGGCGGGGATCAGCACGGGCACCACGCGCAGTTACACGCTGCCGAATACGTCGTCAGAACTGGCGATCCTCGCAGGCACCCAGACATTCACCGGGAACAAGACCTTCTCGGGGACGCTCACGGCGTCCGGGACCGTGACCGTGTCTGCGGCCAGCGCGTCAATCGGCACGGCCACGACGACCGCCACCTATGGCATGGGCACCGGGGCCACGACCACGGGCGTCACCAAGACGGTGAACCTCGGCACCGGCGGCGCATCCGGGTCGACGACAGTCGTGAACATCGGCTCGGCCACCGCTGGCGCGGGCGGCACGACCGTGGTGAACACGCCGACCGTCACCTTCGCCAATACCGTGACGCAGGTCGGCATGCCGCAGGCCAACCTCACGGCGCAGCTCTTGGGCCTCGGCGGGGCAGCGGCCGACAGCTACAACCGGCTCTCGGTCAACACGCCCGCCGTCCTTCTGAACAACGCGGGCGCCGGGATCGAGGCGACGGTCAACAAGGCGGCCGCGGGGAACGATGCGGCCTTCGCCTTCAAGACCGGCTTCTCCGCCCGCGCGCTGATCGGCCTCTTGGGCAACGACGACTTCAGCTTCAAGGTAAGCCCGGACGGTTCGGCCTTCTTCGACGCGATCAGGATCGACCGCGCCAACGGCCGCGTCGAGCTGGCAGAGCCGGTGGTCCTGCCCGCCCATGACGCGGTTCCCTCGCCGCCGCCTGCGGGCAAACTCGCGCTCTATGCCCGCGACCGGGCGGGGATGGGTTGGCTCGATGTCGAACGCCCCTCCGGCCGCCACTTCCCGCTCCAGCCGCATTTCGGGGTCAACCGGATCGCGACATGGGCGCCCTCAACCAGCACGACGATCAACACCAATGGCATGCCGCGCACGGCCGTCGGCACCGCGGCCACGCCGACGCTGGCCACGACCAACCTCTCCACCTCCATGCGCCGCTGGCGGATGACGTCGGCCGCGACAGCCGGGGCGGCGGCCGAGGAACGCTCGGCCGGGTGGGTCTGCTGGCGCGGCAACGACGAGGGTCTGGGCGGCTTCACCTATGTGAACCGGCTGTCGCTTGTGACGCTGCAGGCCACCGGCATGGGGTTCTTCGGCCTGATCGGATCGGTGGCAGCGCTCTCGACCACCCTCACGCTCTCGGCCGTCGTCAACGCGCTGGGCATCGGATTCGAGCGCGGCACGCATGCCAACTGGCAGATCGTCCACAACGACGGCGCGGGCGCACCGACCCTGATCGACCTTGGCGCGGGGTTCCCGGTGGCCAGCACGACGAATGTGCTGACGCTCTATATCGCGGCGGCTCCGAACGACAGCGCGGTCGGGATCCGCGTGGTCGAGGAGGTCTCGGGCGCGGTGGCGGAGGCCACGATCACCACCGACATGCCCGCGGCGACGCAGCTTCTGAGCCCGCGCAACTACCTCAACAACGGCGCCACCGCCGCGGCCGTCGCCTATGACTGCTCCGGCGTCTACGTCGAGACGGATTACTGAAGCGCCACGCCCGTGGCCGGAAAGGACCATGATGGATGACCAGACCACTCTCGCCGGGGAGGTCGCGCGGGCCTTTCGGGACCACGGGATCACCGCCGCGCTGACCGCCCTGATCGGCGGCACCATGGCCCTGATTGCGGCGATCACGAGGAAGGCCTTCACCAACGAGGCCCTGCTGGATCGTCTCGACCGGGAGCTCATCGCCGACCGGGACCGGATCGACCGGCAGCGCAGCGAGGATCGCAAGGCCGACGGCGACCGCCTCGACCGGATCGAGACGGACATCCGCTCGATGCGCGACATGCTGTTCGACGCGTTCCAGCGCGGCCGATCCGACTGACCTGACGCCACAACCCATCCCAACCGCCCCCGACCCGCCCGCGACCCGCCCAAGAGGCGGGTTTTTTCATCTGGAGAATCCACCATGCCGACCCTGACCTACCCCCACTGGCGCGACGTGCCCGCAAGCACCTGGCGCTGGCCGAACTTCTCGGCCGCCGAGATCGCCTGCCGCGGCACCGGCGCGATCAAGATCAACACCGAGGCCATGGACAAGCTGCAGGCCCTGCGCGACCGGCTGGGCAAACCGCTGATCGTCCGCTCGGCCTATCGCAGCCCGGAACACAACCGCGCCGTGGGCGGGGCCCCGGCGTCGAAGCACATGCAGGGCACAGCGTTCGACATCGCCATGTCGAACCACGATCCCGCGGCCTTCGAGGCGGCGGCGCGGGCGGTCGGGTTTCTGGGGTTCGGCTATTACCCCCGCTCCGGCTTCATGCACATCGACCTCGGTCCCACCCGGTCCTGGGGCGATCCCTTCCCAGAGCGAGCGGTGCCCTTTGCCCCGGAACTGCCGCCTGCACGCGAGGTTCTGGCCGAAAGCCGCACCCTGCGCGGTGGCGGCGCTGCAGGCGCCGCAACTGTCGGCGCGGCCGGGGTGGAGGTGCTTCAAGACGTTCTTGCCGAAACCCAGTCCACGATCCAGCCGCTGGTACCCTATCTCGACACCCTTCGCTGGGTGCTTATCGCCATCGCGCTGATCGGCATCGCCGTCACGATCCACGCCCGGCTCGATGACTGGAAGCGGGGCCAGCGGTGATCGGCTGGCTCCTCACCCATGGCCCGGCGCGAAAGGCGCTGGGCCTGTTCGTCTCCGCCGCAGCAATCCTGCTGTTCCTGCTGAACCTGCGACGCGCAGGCGAACGCGCTGGGCGTGCGGCCGAACGGCTAGACCTCCGAGAGAAAAACGATGCCATCCATCGCCAGATGCTCGACGCCGCCGCACACCGCCCTGCTGATCGTGATGCTCTGTCTGACCGGCTGCGCGACGGGCGGTTCTGAGACCCGCGCGCCCTGCCCGCCTGTGGTCGACTACACGGCCGCTGATCAGGCGCAGGCGGCCGACGAGGTCGAAACACTGCCGGAAGGGGCCGTCATCGTCAGGATGCTGGGCGACTACGCCGTGTTGCGCGATCAGGCGCGGGCGTGCAGGTAGGGGCGGAAAGCGGACTGATGGCAGTGCAGCATTTGCGCCCTTGGCCCGTCGCTTGTAGCCGTTCGGGGGCGTTGAAGAGGGCAAGGTGACTGTTAGCGGGCGCACTTTGGAGGGTTGGCCCGGTACCTTGGTCGAAACTTTGAGCCAGTACTCCACTCGGAAAACTGCCTTGACGAGAACCGATGCGATCAATATTGAATTCGGAATTCAGAACTCCGGAGGCATCGATGGAACCCCTGAAGCCCCAGACCAGCCTCGCCGATCAGGTCTACAACGCCCTGGTCGACGAGATCTGCAACGGCGCGCTGCCCGCCGGCGCGCATCTGGTCCAGGAGCTGCTGGCCGAACGACTCGGCGTCTCTCGCCAGCCGGTGCAGCAGGCGATGGCGCGTCTGAAGGCGGACGGGATGGTGGAGGAACAGGGGCGGCGGGGGCTGTGGGTCGCGCCCCTCGACCCGGCGCTCATGCGCCATCACTACGACATCCGCGCCGCGCTTGACGGGCTGGCCGCACGGCTGGCGGCGGAACGGATGCGCTCGGATGCCGGACTGGCCGATACCTTCGACAGGCGCGCCGAGCAGATTCTTGCGCTGGGTGGGCAGGCGGTCGCGGCGGGCAAGGTGGCCGAACAGGTCCGACACGACCGCGCCCTGCACAGGCTGATCTACGAGATGTCGGGCAACCCGCTGCTGGACCGCACGGCGGAGCCGCACTGGCGGTTCCTGCAGCGCGCGATGGGCGAAGTGTTGCGCCATGCGAGACTGCCCGAAGAGATCTGGCGCCAGCACGCCGGGATCGTCGCGGCGATCAGCGCCGGCGCGCCCGACCGCGCCGAGGCGCTGATGATCGAACATGATCTGGGCGCCGCGACGACACTGGGTGCCGCGCTGGCCGCGCTGACGCCGAAACCCTGAGCGGAGACGATGCCCATGACCCCGTTGCTGACAATCGGCCAGATGCTGAGCACCCAGGCCCGGCTGCAACCCGACCGGATCGGGGCGCGCGACCTGGAACGCGCGATGACCTTTGCCGCCTGGAACGCGCGGGCCTGCCGGCTGGCCAATGGCCTGCTGGCGCTGGGTCTGTCCAGGGGCGACCGGATCGCCGTTCTGGCCTACAACCGCGTCGAATGGGCCGATATCTATGCCGCCGTGGCCAAGGCGGGGCTGGTGGCCGTGCCGGTCAACTTTCGACTGACCGCGCCCGAGGCCGGTTTCATCTGCGCCGATTGCAGCGTCTCGGCTGTGATCGCCGAGGCCGCGCTGGCCGATCTGGCCGATGCGATGCGGCCCGGGCTGACGGTGCCCGGGGCCAATTACATCCTGATCGGCGATGCGGAACGCAGCGGGTGGCAGGGCTACGAGGCCCTCATCGCCACCGCGCCCGCGGGCGAGCCCGGTGTCGACGTCACCCCTGACGACACCTGGTGCCTGATGTATACCTCGGGCACAACCGGCAACCCCAAGGGCGCGATCCGCAGCCATCGCGGCATGGCGATGCTGGCCTTCATGACGCAGGTGGAACTGGGGCTGACGCGCGGCGACGATGCGCTGCTGGTGATGCCGATGTGTCATGCCAACTCGCTGAACTTCTTCACGGCGTTCCTGGGCATCGGGGCCACGGTCACGATCTTCTCGCGCCCGAACTTCGACGCGGCGCTGTGCCTGCGGACGATCGGGGCAACGGGCGTTACCTTCTCGTCGCTGACGCCGACGCATTACATGATGATGCTGGACGTGCCCGCCGCCGAACGGGGCGACGCGGGCTTTGAACGCGTCGCCAAGCTGATGGTCTCCTCGGCCCCTGCCCGGGTCGAGACCAAGCGCGCGATCATGGCGATGTTCCCGAACTCGGGCCTTTACGAGCTGTACGGGTCGACCGAGGCCGGCTGGGTCACCTTCCTGCACCCTGACGAGCTGTTCGACCACCTGGGCACCGTCGGCCGCGAGGTGGTGGGCTCGGCGCCGATCCGGCTTCTCGACGACGCGGGCAACGAGGTGCCCGACGGCCAGCCCGGCGAGCTCTATTCCTGCGGCCCGTATGCGTTCGAGGGGTATTGGAACCTGCCCGACAAGACGGCCGAGGCCTTCCGGGGCGCGTATCTGTCGGTCGGCGACATGGCCATCCGCGACGAACACGGCTTCATCCGGCTGATCGACCGCAAGAAGAACATGATCATCTCGGGCGGCGAGAATGTCTATCCGACCGAGGTGGAGGCGGTCCTGGCCCAGCACCCGGATGTCAAGGACGTGGCGGTGGTGGGCCGACCGGACGACATCTGGGGCGAGCGGGTGGCCGCTGCCGTGGTCCTGCGCGACGGCGCGGCGCTTCACGCCGAGGGCCTCATTGCCTGGTCGCGCGACCGGCTGGCCGGCTACAAGCGCCCGCGCGAGATCCTGTTCCTGTCGGCCGACGAAATGCCCCGAAACACCACCGGCAAGATCCTGCACCGCGTCCTGCACGACCGTTTTGCCGGGGCCATCGACAACGGAAAGGAAAGCCGATGAACCACCGGACCGGAGCCGACCTGATCGCCGCCACCCTGAGCGCGCGCGGGGTCCAGCGGGTCTTTGCCCTGTGCGGCGGCCACATCATGCCGATCTGGATGGCACTGGATGCCGCCGGGATCGAGATCGTCGATGTGCGCGACGAACGCGCCGCGGTCTGGATGGCCCATGCCCATGCGGCGGTCGGCGGCGGCTTCGGCGTGGCGTTGGTCACCGCCGGGCCGGGCGTGACCAACGCGATGACCGGGATCGCCAACGCCCATGTCTCGCGCATCCCGGTGCTGGTCTTGTCCGGCACCCCGCCGCGCCCGCAAGAAAACCGCGGCGCGCTGCAAGACATGAGCCACACCGCGCTGGTCCAGTCGATTACCCGCTTGGCCCGCACAGTGCGCCACGCACATGCCCTGCCGCGCGAACTGGATGGCGCGATTGCGGCCGCGCTGGGGCATGGGGGCGAGCCCGGGCCGGCGTTCCTCGACTTCCCCGTCGACGTGCAGCGCGAGGTCCTGCCCGAGGTGTTGTTCGGGCTGGAACAGATCGCCGGTCGCCCGAAGCCGCGCGCGCGTGCCTTCGAGACCGACCTGGACGCCGCAGCGGCAATGATCGCGGCGGCCGAACGCCCGGTGGTCATCTCGGGGCGCGGGGCGAACGGGGCCGGAGCGGCGCTGGAGCGTTTCCTGAGCGTTTCGGGGGCCGGGTATCTGGATACCGGCGAGAGCCGCGGGATCGTGCCCGAGAGCCACCCGGCCCATATTGGCGCGATGCGCGGCGCGGCGATGACCGGGGCCGATCTGGTCGTCACCGTGGGCCGCAAGCTGGATTTCCAGCTGGCCTATGGGGCTCCGGCGGTGTTCGGCGCGGCGCGCTTCCTGCGGATCTCGGACATAGCGCAGGAATTGACCGACAACCGGCTGGGCGACGTGGCGCTGCTGGGCGAGGTGGCCGCCAGCCTCGACGGGGTGTCAGACCGGCTGGAAGGCAAGGTTAGACAGCGCGACTGGGTGGCGGGATTGCGCGCGCGGCACCTGCAACGCGCGGCGGGGCTGGCTGACATGCTGGCCAGCGCGCCATCGGACAAGCAGGGGCGGATCCATCCCAACCGGCTACTAGGCGAAATCCGCAAACGGCTCGACCCGGACGCGGTGCTGATTGCCGATGGCGGCGATCTCCTCAGCTTCGCGCGCGTGGCTCTTTCGTCCGCGACCTATCTCGACCCCGGCCCTCTGGGCTGCATCGGCTTGGCCACCCCCTTTGCCATCGGCGCCGCGAAGGCCGCACCGGGGCGGCAGGTAGTGGCAGTCACCGGGGACGGGGCTTTCGGCTTCTCAGCCATCGAGATCGACACCGCCGCGCGCCACCGGGTGCCGCTCATGATCGTGGTCAGCAATAACGGCGCCTGGGCGATCGAGGTGCGCGACCAGATGGAACGGTTCGGCAAGGCGGTCGGCACTGAACTGCAGTTCGCCGACCACGCCGCCATGGCCCGCGCCCTCGGCCTCAAGGCATGGCGGATCGAGGGCGAGGATGCGCTTGCGCCGGTCCTTGACGCCGCCTTTGCAGCCTTGGCCGAAGGGCACACAGTGCTGGTCGACGCCGTGACCTCGCCCGAAGCAGGCTCGTCAGACAGCAAGACCGGTCTGGCCTGGGTGCCGGACCTGCAGGCGCTGGCCGCCTGGGACGAGGCCGAGCGGGTCTGGCTGGCCACCTGACCGCTCTTCAATGAACCCAGACCGGGCGCTGCTTCCCGTCCGGTCTGCGCGCGACCCGCAGATACAACGTTGCTGACACCTCCCGGTGTCTGAAGACGCTCAATTGGGTTGCTGAGTCTTTTGTCGCAACACCCGATGAGCCGGAACACCGCGCTCTTTCGGTCAGTACGGGTTATCTTCCGGATTTTCCAGGCCCACCAACCACTGGCGACCAGCATCTTACTGTTTCAGAAACGAAACTTGTCTGCCGTGAGAAGCGTTGCAACACGTCGCAGCGCAAAACCACTCCGCGCTTCCTCTGGCCATTTGCCGCATCATCTACGAGCGACCGCTTTGGGCCGGGTGCGTCGTCAGCGACTGCGCTCCCTGCTTCTCGCGACCCAATCCGCACCACCGTAGGTGACGGCATAGATCAGCACTTCCGCAGCTTCGTCGTCCACCGCAAAGGCGACGACGGCCTTGCGCCCTGCCGGGAGGGCACGCAGTCCAGGGGCGATTTCGGGGCGGAGGCTCCCCTTGTGCGGCGTATCCTTCAGCGTCGCGATTGCCGCCTCGATCTCGGTCAGCTTTCGCGCCGCGATATCCGGCCCAGCATAGTCGAGGATCCATCGCGCGATGGTGTCGAGGTCACGCCCGACGAGAGGGTGGAAACGGATGCGGTAAGTCACGCTCCGCGCGCGGCCTCGATGGAGGCGCGTGCAGCGGCGAAGGCATCGTCCTGGTCGATGAACGCATCACGCGGCGTTTCCATGCGGGCACGGATTTCCTGCGCGAGAGCCTGCAGGGCCACGTTCCTCTCTTCCTCATCCTGCATCATCTGCTCGAGCGCGGCCGCGACGGCTGCGCTCTGCGTCGCGAAGACGCCCTGCCCCACCTTCTCCGCGAGGAACTGGTGATGGCGGTCGGTGAAGCTGAGGGTGGTCTTGACGGTCATCCGAGCCTCCGAGGGTATGACTGAGTCATATATCGGTTTCGACCACGTCCCGCAACCTGGCGTGAGCAGACGACCGACGCCCCCCTCCGGAACGCAAAAAGCCCCCTGTGAAGGGGGCCTCGTGTAACGTTGAGTTGTTGTTGAGGTGTTTGCGTTTGCTTATACACAAGCGAAACGCTCAACATTTAACGCTTTGATATTCCTTGAAGATTTGGTTGCGGGGGCAGGATTTGAACCTGCGGCCTTCAGGTTATGAGTCGTGCCGAACGAACCATGAACAATCACTCGGAACCGCGAGTTCTTGCGCAGTTTCCGACACTTGCCGATCCCGGCGAAGCCGCCCAGCTTCGCGCGATCTGTGAGGATTGCGCAGCGCTTTTCGGCCTCGTGCTTCCACAGTGCTTCCAAGGGACCGAGACCTGATTTTCCGGTAGCACGACCATCAGGCGGCGGTGAGCGACCAGAAGCCGAACTTCCTGCCGTGCTCCTCCTTTAGCCGGGCGACGTAGGCGTCGTGCGTCTCGAACACCCCGAAGTCCGGGATGTCCCGCGCGAGCCGGGCGCAGGAGACCAGGTGCTCGGCGGCATAGCGATACCGCTTCGCCCGGGATCTGGTGAGCGTGAAGTCGATCATCGCGCGGAGTACCAGCGTCGCAGCCAGCGGATGACGCTCTGACAGGGCCTCCGCCGCGGGAGCGAGATACTCGTAGTGATCCCCGTCGATCTCATCGTGCCGGGCCACGAGGAGTTCGGCGGCGCGATCCAGCGCGGGCCAGTCGAGGAAGAACTGCAGGGCGTGGAGAAGGCTTGGATAAGCCATGGCGTGCTCCATCGCCCGCTCCTCAGCTTCGATATCGTCGAAGTCGGGAAGCCGTTTGAGATACGCCCGCAGGTAACTGTCGGAGAGCGTGCGCTCGAAGCAGCCCCACCGGAACGCCTGCGCCTCCTCGCCGCGACCCAGCGCCTCCAGCGTCTGAAGGCGAACGTCCTGCCAGGCCAGCGGAACCCGCAAGCCGTCGCCGAGCTCCGCGCGCTCGAGGAACCCCAGCGCCTCGCCGGCCCTGCCGGCCGCGAGCAGACGCTGCGCGATCTCGGCCGCGATCTGCGGCACCTTGCGGGTCTTTGGATCGTACTGAGCGATGAAGCCGTCGACGTCGCCCTGCGCGTCGGCGATGTCCTTGAGCGCCATGGCGACCGTGCTAGTCCGCTCGCGCGCCCGCATCTCGTGCTCGTAGGTGGTGCCGCCCGGGCCCCAGCCCACCGCCTTCCATTGGTCCTTCGGCGGCACCGGCACGGGCGAGCGACCGAGGTCCTCGGCCATCGATTTCAGGGTCGCCATCCCCTCGGCGCCGAGCGCCGGGGCCATGATGCCGATCAGGCCATCATACTGGCCACAGCCGTTGTCCTGAAGCGCATCGAGAACAGTGCCGGCGAGCGCCTGCGGGTCCGGCCGGACCTTCGCCGCGAGCTGGCCCAGATCGGCGCAGGCCTGGTGGAAGATGCCGATGACCGTGCCGCTGGAGTCGTCGCAGCGCTCGAAAACCGGTGTAGCGAGCGCCATATACCGCCACATCAGCGCCAGCGCCTCGTCTGGATCGGCAGGCGCGATCTGCTCGACGATGGCGCGCCGCTGGGTTTCGAGATCCGTGACCAGCGCTTTGCGGTTCTTCCAGGTGATGAAGCTGCGCGCGCGAGCGATGCTGGTCAGGCGTTTGATGATCTCCCGCGCCGCCTCCCTCGGGCTCTGGGCGCCGGCCAGCGCGAGCCGGAGTTTGCGCTTGGCCGCCGCGTTGCCGGTGCTGACCTCGATCAGCAATTGCGCCAGACGCTCGGCGCCCAGCGCTTCGAGGTTCTTCGCATTGAGGGTGGTCTTGGAAGCCATCGGATCGCCAGTTCTTTTCCACGAACCTATCA
>Ga0116152_10004250_pt1 | contig 11355 bp, 12 predicted proteins | sample AD_UKC119_MetaG_FD_89894 | JGI IMG/M metagenome (GOLD analysis project Ga0116152, IMG submission 89894) | Active sludge microbial communities of municipal wastewater-treating anaerobic digesters from Hong Kong - AD_UKC119_MetaG | ecosystem: Engineered > Bioreactor > Anaerobic > Digestate...
GCCAAAGGCCGCTTGATGCCCAAACAACAGCGGGTCAATGTCTCTCTTCCCTTCTCGCCTTTATCCGGAAAAGTGGCTTACAGTGGTTTGAGCCCAGTGCCCCCTCCTCACAGTGCTTTTCAAACGATTTTAAACGGCGGTTCCCATTGTTTTCTCACGACTTGCCGGGTGTATTTTTCCAGCAGTCCGCGCAACGTATCGCCCGCTTCCCGGTTATCACCGTAGTAAAACCACGCGAACAGGGCGTGATCGAACGTATGGCAATCCTGGTGATCACCGTAAATGTTTTTAAGCACTTCGGTAATTACTGTATCGTCCAATAATCCCTGCTGCTTCCAGGAATGAAAATATGCCTCAAAATCGGCATCTTGCCTTTGCTGTTTTTTTTGCTGTTCGTTTATTTGATCTCGCGCAATATCGAACAGATTTTTGATCAATAAAAGGTTGCTATTTTGATTATAAACGGTTGAGGCCATGCGCTGATCCTCCAGTTCATTGAATGATTATTTTGACCTTATCACGGATTTTAATTTAAGAAAGTCGCGGTTTTTTCCATGCCTCGCGCATTGAATATGCAGGCGTCGTTGCTGCGCAGGGGCCGAGCGGGTCCACCAACCGGAACGTCACCGCCCACCGCCGACCGATGGCGCCGGATTGAAGCGGACGGCATCACGGCCACCCCCGCCAACCGAAGCCCGCCCACACCTGGGGATCAATGCGCAGCGGCTGGACGCTGAGCGTGCGGACATCGATCAGCGCACCGTGCGTCTCCACCTGCCCCTCGCGGAACAGCATCCACAGCAGACTTTGCGCGACATCGGCCACCAGCCGGTTGATCGGCAACCATTGGCGGGTCAGCGCCTCCGCCGCTGAACAGGACGGCTCGCGTTGCGCCCGGTCATCGAGCGTGGCCAGTTCGGGATACAGTTGGAAGACATTGGGAATCCAGGCGGCGCGGTCGGGATGACGCCAATGGCCGAAAATCACCTGGGCCTGGGTCGCGGAATTCCCGGTATCCAACCACAAAATGGGTGGGCGTCCCGGATACGCGAAGGGTGAGACTGCTTGTCCAATCTGGGCGCGCACCTGGGCCTGATCGACGGCGGTCACAATCAGATCGTAGGCTGACAGTTCGTCGGCCTGAGCCGGAAACCGTTGGGGAACCGCCCTCCAATCCAGGCCCATGATCAGATTGGCGCGTTGCACGAGCGTTTCGGCTTTGTTCTGGCCCACGTCCTGCGGCCAATAGGCTTGCCGGCCGATGTTATGCGCGGAGACCCGATCCGGGTCGTACACGGTGACATGCAGGCCACCGGGATGATCCAACGCGCGCAGCGCATGATCCAGCGCCAGCAGTCCGCCAAAGAGATGCGAGCCGGTGCCGCCCACGCCGATCAACAGCGTCCGCACCGGACGCTCCAACCAGGATTCAGGAAGAAGTAAATAAGACATAAGATTGATCCTTCGTGATTTTTTCTCCTATCAGCCTCGCATGAAACGCCGCTCTGGCCAGCAGTGGGCGCGGTGCGGTGAAACCCGCCCCACCCCGGCGGATCAGGCGGCTTCTTCCGTCTCGATGGGCAAACCGAACAGGTCAAGGCCCGCCATCCGCGCGGCGCTTTGGATCGCGGCCAGCCGGGCCGGATGCCGGGCCGGCGGCGCGTGCTCAGCGGAGGTCGTAGGCGCGATCGCGTGGACCACGACTTCCAGATCCGCCCCTGTGAGCGCGTTACCCTGATACACCAGCAGTTCACCGAATGCACACGGCTGAATCACCGCGTTTGCAAGAAGTTGCACGGCGGTCATCCGGGCGCATTCCGACGCAAGATCAACCCCCGTGAGGCTCCAATAGCGGAGTGCTTCCAGGCCATGCCGCTCGGCGATGGTTTCCGCCCAGGCCAGCAGGAGCGCACCCGAACCGGACGCGGGTTCGCAGACGCGCCACAAGCCGCCGTCCGATGGGGCAGCGGCGGGGCTATCCGCTCACTGCATCGCGGCCATCATCCGCGCCACGGCGGGTGGGGTGAAAAAGAACCCACACTCCTGACGGCGGTGACCACTTACCAGGTCCATGTACAGCGGTCCCAACAGGTCGGCAAACGGCGGGGCGTCGCACACGCACCGGGCATAGGTGGAGGCCAGGTCGCGAAGCTGAGGGATGGCCTCAACCGGCGGTGGATACGGTTTACGTTGACCGGTCACGTCAGCCAGCACATCGTCGAGCAGCCAGGAAAACAGTTCGGATGCGCTCCAGCGCGGATGGCGCAACCGTTTACCCAACGTGCGGCAAAAAGCGGGAAGATCGGCAGAAGATGTCTTGACCATCGATGGATTCTCCAGGTGGGATTGAAACGACCCTAACCCCACCGGGAAAACAGGCAAGCTAATGAAAATCAAAGCAAGCGCAGCGGCAGCAACCAGCGCCAGACGACCAGCCGTTGGATCATCGTCACCTGAGTTGGATCAACGCAGCGTCCCAACACGACGGCGACGTACACGCCATCACCGCCGGTCTGATCGGCGGCATCGTCCTGGGCAGAAAAATACGCCTCGCCGGCACCGTGCGAATGGACATGCATCACCAGGGCGTCGCGGTAGGATTCCGCCAGGGGCGTGGCGCTGATGTGCCCGGCGCTGCGACTGTGGACGGTCGGCTCGATCAGCCTATAGCGTCCGCCCTCGACCCGTACATAGCCCGACCATTCCTGCGGGCAGGCCGCGACCGCCCGGCGTCGCAGTTCGTCCCACAAAGCATCCGGCACGGGACCGTGGCGCAGATGGACCCCTTCGCGCGCCTGCCCGTAGGGCAGTCCCGGTGGCAACGGCGCGAGACGGGCGCTGACCGCGATGGCGGCGGTGCGGGCCTGGACAAACAGACCGTTAGCGGCCAGCACATAGCGCATCCGACCGTCGGGCAAATATGGCAGGACCGCGCCGCTCGGCGGCTGGATTTGCGTCTCGACGCTAGCGAACAGCGCCCGATCCAGGGCGGTATCAAAACCTGGAGGCCAGACGATCATGCTAACTGTTCCTCCAGCCATCCCCGCAGCGTGCGGCGCATCGGCGCGAGCGCCTTAGCAGGAAACCGTTTCTGACCCTCCAACGCTTGCCAGAACTGAAAATGTCGCTCGCTACTAATGGTGGATTCATTCTTAATCTGGAGCGTCTGCCGGTGATTGACGTGACTGAAATTCGTCGCGTACACCGCCGCCTCCCACGCGGCGCAGCGTTCAAGAGCGTGATCGGTGGGAATTTCTGCCGTACCCAGGCACACCCGGCCTTGGGCGTCGATGTTCATCAGCGGGGCGTGACAGAGCGCGGTGTCCGGTTCCGGGCGGGCGTTTTTGACCAGCGCGGCGCACGCTAAAGTTTTCCGGTAAGCGACAAAAACCAACGACGGCCACGGGACACGAAACCCGAAGCGTTGACCGTTGAACGCAAACCACAGCGGGCGGATCGCACCGGACCTCCACCAGACCAGAAAATCCTCGCCGTGCGCCAGCAGGTGCGCAGGCAACCATTGCAGCGTCGCCGATGGACGCTGACCGGCGCAGACGGTGAGCAGGTCGTGTACATCGCGCTGCGAAAACGGCCGGCCCGCGCCGAGCGCCGCCTGTCCCTGGCGCGTGGCGGTCAATGGATGCAACGTACCGATAATCCGCTGCTCCACTTGATAAAGCAGCAGCGCGGTGAGCGGCTGAACCTCACCGGGCGATGGGGGAAATGTCATTGGGGAAATAATGGTCATTCGCCCTCCTCCAGTTGAAAAAAAGTGGTTTCGTCAGCTTGCACCGCGCCAATCAGCAAGCCCTGGCCGATGGCGAACGCGGTCAACCCGTCGCGCAGGTTTTCCCAATCCGCCACCGCGCAGGGCCAGCGCCGGACGAAGCCCTCCGCGTGCGCGAGAAATTGATCGTAATCGTCCAAAAAATCCGTCTCCCACGGTTCGCCAAACGCCAGCGGTTGCAGGTAGGCTAACAGTTCAGCATCGCCGTCCTCGTCGCCGCGCCACCGGCCTTCTGGAGATTCCGGCCCGCGCCGCGTCCAGCGGCACAGGGTCAACACGGCCCGGCGCAACCAACGAAACCAGGGATCATGACGCAGCGCCGGGTCGCACCGTACCCGCCAGAGTCGGCGTAGCAAACGCCGCCGCCGCGTCGCCGATGAACGCCAACGCCCGCGCTGCGCCAACCAGCGCCGGGTCCACGGCCCTTCGGGATCGCACAAGGACGCCAGCGACCGCCACCAGTCGGTGAAATCTTCCAAGGAGGCCCACCCAAACCATTCGTCGAGTTGGGTGTGATCCTGAACATGCGTCCACAACGCATCGAAATCGGTCAGCCCGGTCACCCGCAAGTCTTCAAATGCGCAACTGGCTTCATCCCGCCACAGTTCGGCTAAATCGCGCAGCAGGCAACACTCCGCCAGGTCGACCTCGATCCATTCGAGGGTGTGCGCGACGACCACGGCCAGGGCGGGCGGCAATCGCTCTAAGCGAAAGCGATGCAACCAACAGCCGCGCCCCGTCAGTTGGAGCCAGGTTCCTGCCGCGTCTTCCACCAGGTCGATCTCGACCCAAGCGTTCCAATCGGGCCCGTTCGCGCCCGGCAAAGCGTAACGGCGGGCCAGGGTCTCGACCGCGCTCGGCAAGGCGTCCAGCGTGGCGCAAAAAAGCGCATACAGCCGTTCGTGCCGTTGCGGGCTGTCCAGCGCGGCCTGCACCGCCGCGTCGTCGAGGACGCCTTGATCCAGCCCCCACAGCAGCAGCGTGGCGACCGTCGACCGGTGCGGATTGACCCAGGCCGCGAACGCTTGCTCGCGCAGTGGCGCGAGGCTCTGTTGGACGAGCGCGCGCGCCCGGCGCGGCAGACGCAGCGGATTCACGCCGGGGGCAGTAGGCGCGGCGGCACGGCCAGCGGGCGACCGAGCGCCCGGTGATCGCGGTCGGGGCGGCGCAGAATGGTTTGCAATGCATTGAGGCATAGCGAGTTCTCCAGAATGACCGGGCGATCCAGAGGGTCGGCGAGCGGGGCGGCGGCGCGTTCGTCCGCCGCCCAGGCGCGCAACCGGTCAGCGGCGCGTTCAACCATTGGTTTTTACGGGTGGCTTTTCGATGGGATACACCCATACGTCGCCGCGCCGTTCCGGTGCGCCCAGCAGACCGTGGGCCAGATGCGGGAAGTTGACCGCCAGCAACTGGATCGCTTCTTCCGGCGGCAAATGCGGAGCCGGATCGGTCAGTTCCAGGCTGCCCATTGTAAACAGGCGGGTGGGGGTGATGATCTGTAGATCAGGCATCAGTGCGCTCCTGAGAATTAAAACAGCGAATCGGGATTGTCCGTGGGAGCCGGGGCCGGGGCCAGCGCGGGCGCGGCGGCGGCAGGTTTCGGCGGCGGAGCGGTCGTCGCTTTCTGGCGCTTCTCCCGAACCGTCTGCTGCGCCTGCTGAATCGCCGCGTCCAGCGCCGCGAGTTCGGTCGCCGCCGCGTGCAGGGCGTGGCGCTGTTCGGCATACCGCCTGAGCGCCGTCGCGCCTTCGACATCGAGTTGTTCGGGCGTTCCACGCAGACACAGCGGATGGGCCAGGGCCGCGCGGAGGCGTTGGGTGTCGGCGTCCTGTGCGGTGGTGGACGCGGCGGGGAGCAGCGGTTGGATCAACAGGTGGAGGGTCTGGTCGTCCTCGGACTGCACCTCGATGCGCAGGCGTTCGCCCGCACCCAAGCAAGTGACCAAATCGCTCAGCAAACTCATGGCCGCTCCCCCAGGGGCCGCCCGCGCACGACCATCGCTCGTAAGGCGGCCTCCGGCGGCAACCGGCGCAACCCGATCTGATACGCGGCAAACCACCCCTTCGCACGGCACTCAAAGCGCAGAGAACCTTGCGAAGTCGTCAGACAGACGACAAATATTGATCTCGATGCAGTCATGGGAACGCTCCAGGTTGTTGATACACCAATAGGTTCGCATGGAGAGGAAGCTTGGCAAGGCCGGTCGGGCGGGCGGGGTCAGGCGGGCCGGATGACCCGCCTTTCGTCATGCGGTTAGCGAGAAAAGCGTTGTGCGATCACCCCCGGCAACCACGCGGAAAAGTCGAATGTTATGGCTGCCAGCGCGGCGATCAGGTCGGCGGTTTTGCTCTGGATCAACCGCTCAAACGCCTTGGCGTCGGTCGCCGATTCCCGGTGTTCGCGGGCATACCACGCGGCAAAGGTCTCGCCCTGCGGATTTTTGGCCTCGCGTAACAGGCGTTCGATCCCGGACTTGGTGTGCGCTTGCCAAAATGCGGCGTCCGGCGTAAACGCGGCGACCGGATCAAGGGCGGCGGCCGCTAACGCCGCCTGCGCGGCGCGCACCGTTTCCTCCAGCGCGGGCCGGTCGGTTTCCAACGGGCGATCCTGAATCTGATAGCGAACCAGGGCGATCAGCAGGTTTTGTTTCTGTTCCGCGCTGAGCGCCGCCAGCGCCGGAATCAGGGTGGCCCGCGAGCGCGCGACTTGGGCGTCCAGCCCGTGCGCCGTGAGCAGCGCCTGGGGTTGACCTGCGTCGCGGTACAGCGCCGCCAGCAGCCACGCTCGCAACAGATCAGGATTTTCCGCGACCCTCTCGGCGGCCTGCTTGCGTACCCACCCCTCCACCCACGCCGCAACTTTTTTGGGGGCGGCTTCGGTTTGGGGCGCGAGACAGGCGCGAGCCGCTGGCGGTGCGTCACCGGCGGGTCGGGGGGCGGTCGCTGTTGGGGCGGAAACGCCCGGCGCGACCGGAGGATGCGCGGCGGCGACTTTTTCCCGGTGACAGGCAAGATGGACGCACAACGGCGCCTGGATCAGACCTTCCCGGCCCGGCTGGCTGGACAGCATTGCGCCGAAGTGTTGACAGCTCTGGCAAGCAGCGAACTGCGCCGCGCCTACCCCTTCGGGGCCGGTGGCTGTCAGCGCGGTATAGGTGTCCGCCGGGCGTTCCGTGTCCAGGAACGCGGTGGGATATTCCTCGGCCAGTGCGTCGCGCCGCGCCTGGAGGACGGCCTGAGTTTTCTGATGAAAACACGCCCGATTTTGACAGCGCCCGTCCTCGACCGCCTCGGCAAACAACGCCCCCTGCAACGAGGAGTTATGCGGGCAGGTCGCGCAATCGGTCTTGTCGAACACAGCGGTCGAAAGTTCCAACGCAAAGCCCTTGATTCGCGCTTTGAGGTCGGCGACCGCAATGCCGTCGCTGAGGATTTTGACTAACGTGCCGTCCTGGGTGGACGGTGGCAGTCCTGCGAGCAATTCTGCATGACCGGTTTTGATTTTGCGCTGAGTGAGGGCGTCCAAGACGGTGGGCGTCGCGTGCAGCAGCAGCAACCGGGCGTCCAGCTTGCCCCGCGTCCAACCAAGCAAGCGGGCCGCTTCCTCGCGGTCGCCGTCGCACTCCGCGACAAAACGCTGCGCAAAGCGGGCTTCTTCCGCGACGGACAGCCCGATCCGCAACGCGGGATTATTCTCCAGGTCGGCCAACGCCAGCGCCTGACGCTGATCGACGTGACGGATCAGAGCGGGTAGAGCGGTTAAACCCGCCGCGCGGGCCGCCCGCCAGCGGCGTTCTCCGGCGATCAGCCAGAAACGCGGCGCGTCCGGGTCGAAATCCGCCTGGGGCCGCACCCACACCGCTTGCAAGACGCCCTGGCGGCGCACCGAGTCGACCAGCGCGGCGAACTCGGTATCTTCAAAAAAACGGCGCGGATTGAAGCCGTCCTGCACTGCAATCGAATCAAGGGGCAGATGGACGAGCGCACCGTCGCTCAAGGCGGCAGGCGGCGCTTTTTCAAGCAAAACAGGGGCATTCATGGGAACCTCCGAGCGTGGAAAGAACATCCTCAGTCTCCCATGCCCGGCGGGTTTCGCCAGTGTTCGCGCCCCTTCGCCGGTCACGACGCTCCCGGTTTGTCGGGCGATGCGTTTCAGAGGTAAGGATTGGCGAACGGCACTCGAAAAGAGCTGAGGCTTCGTCGCGGGGTCGTGATGGGGTGCGTTCAGTGGCCTCGCGGGCTAAGCGTCGTTCGCGCACCGCATGGGATCTCGGGGTAACTGAGTTTCACGTTGTACGCTCTTCATCCTCGCCCTAATGAACGAGCCTTTCGTCCAAAATCTGTTAAAGAATTGCTTCTGAGGATTCTGACCTTTTCCCGAAAACTAGATATATGAGAATCCTCTATAGGGACTTTTCGGAACTAAAGTCAGAAAGGTCAGAAAGGTCAGGTCGTACCCGCAAACCGATCCCTAGCCGCTTGGTCCACTCATGTCTGTTTTAGTTGACAGGTGGTCTTTAACAATAGCTTCTGAGGATTCTGAGGATTCTGACCTTTTCCCGGAAACTAGATATATGAGAATCCTCTATAGGGACTTTTCGGAACTAAAGTCAGAAAGGTCAGAAAGGTCAGGTCGTACCCGCAAACCGATCCCTAGCCGCTTTATCCGTCCACTGCTTCCGTCGACCGGATAGCCTTTGGCGGTCAAATATCGACCTAATTTATGCTGACTGTATTCTTTTAAGCCTCCATCCAAGCACCAAGCTTTATAGGCTTTAAGCAAATCACTAGCCCATACCTCAGCGTTCGGATGTACCACACAGCATTCGCGAACAAAGGGACCGAACACATCCATTTCATCACGATAAGCCTGCGTCGCCGCCTGAACCTTGGCTGGGGGTTGCAATCCATGACGCTGCCAGTCCAGACAACCCTGGATCGCCCAATTCAGGATGCCTGGCAGTTCCGCCTCCAGCCGGTCAGGCAGATGGAGATCTTCACGGCCTTTGAAACTCACTTCGAAAGGCACCAAACGCACCCGAGACCAAATCGCGTCGTCGGTGCCGCGAATTTCCGGCTTGTGGTTACCGTACATCCACGGTTTGAACTGCGGTTTAAAGGTGAAGGCTTCCTGATAGAGACGGCGTCCTTCAATGGTGTCACCGCCGGTGATGTCTTTAATCAACTGTTCGTTCAATCGATGTTCCTCATCGACTTCACTGGTGCAGACGAAGCGCGGGCCGGCCAGCGTCGCCGCCTTGCGTTGATTGTCTTCCGGGTTTTTGGATTTCATAAAAGTGTCCGCGCCCACTTTGCGACCATAGCCATAACTGGATTCGCCGCAGACGCCGACCAGTTTCATGATGGCCTCAACCAGGGTGGTTTTGCCATTTTTCCCCGTGTCGCCATACAGGAAAAACAGGGCGCGCTCCTTAACGACACCCGTGAGAGACCAACCGACGGCGCGCTGGATGAAGGCGACCAGATCGGTATCTCCCGCAAACACCTCGGACAAAAACCGTTCCCAAGCGGGGCAGGCAGCCACGGGATCGTAGATTACGGGAGCCAGGAAAGTGATCAGGTCCGTGGGGTTATGGGGATGGAGGAGGCCGGTGCGCAGATCCAAAGTGCCATTTTGAACATTAAACAACCAGGGATCGGTGTTCAGATGGCTGTATTCGATGAGCAGGGCATGTTTCGTCAGTTTTAATCCGGCGGCAATGGTGCGCTCATTCTCGGATTGCACCGCCCATTTCAACAAGGCTTCCGCTTGGGTCATGAGCGACTTGCGTCGGTCTTCATCCGCTTCGTGGGCCGCGCGTCGGGCGAGAGTAGCCGACTCTTGGGCAATGAGGCGCGAAAGACCGTCGACAAAACCGGTGGCGATGGAGCCTTCACCGGTGGGATCTGGGCGCCAGAAGCGGCCCGTCCACAGGATCCAGCCGAGTCCCAACGCATACGCGATTTTTCCTTGGTAGTAGTGACGGATGCGGTGTGAGTTCGCTAAATGCGTACACGGGCTGACGGTTGGCGGGCTGTAAACGCTCTCGCCTTGAGGTGTCGGTTCACTGGAAAGTGAAGGGGTTTGGATAGAAAGATTTAAAGGGAAGGGATCAGGCACCGCAGGAAACACCGGCGCAGTTGCTGCTAAAGCCTCAAGTTCATCCAAGGTATGGCCTTGATTAAGCCAATCGGAGACGTCACCTTTGGGGGGGAGTCCAGGCAGATCGAGAATCCGTACTTCACTCGCTTGGCCGTGAAGCGTTTGGGCAATAGTCTGCATGTGTGCCCATCCTGGTTCGTCGTGGTCGGGAATCAGGATGATGCGGGCAGCCCCCGCTAATTGTGTGGTGTATTCACGACGCCACTTAGCTTTTTGATTAGGCTTCGACGCTCCTTCGATATTGGTAGTCGCGGTTAGACCGCCTGCGGCAAGGCGATCACAATCCTTCTCACCCTCCACGAAGTAAATGGATCGCCCTGTAGCGATGGCTTGGCAGAGTTCTGGCAAACGATAGAGTACCGCAGGACCCGGACCCACCTTATAAATCCAGTTTCCGGTGGCCGAACGATGGCGGATGCGAAAATCTTTCGGGGCATAGCGAATTTTCTGGCGCACTTCATCGCCGGCGGCATCGCAATAGCGGTAAGTGGTGACGATGGTCCGCTGGGCGGTTGAGTACTTCGGGGTGAAACCGAGTGCAGCGATGATCGCGTCGTACTCACACCCCGCAAAGCAATGCAACAAAAGTCGGCCGTTCATGCGGACCGATAGAGAGGGATTGTGGTCTTCATGGCAGGGACAGCGGGCGCGGTAGCCGTCACCGGAGCGCATCGGACGATAGCCGGTCACCCGTTCCAGGATGGTCAGTACCTCGTCAAGAGCGGTCATGACGGCACGCCCATTCTGTTAAAACGAGCAAAGGCAGGACTGCGCTCAAGCGCAAGGTGATGAAACAAGGCCGTTGCGAGCGGGCGACGCCGGGTCGTTGACAGGCATCGTGTATATGCCCATCCAGCGTCGGCCGTGTCCGAAGGTGGCAGCGGATTGGTACAGACTTTCATAATATCCCCTTTAATTAAAGGCAATACTTCACCTGTGGGGGTCTTGAAAGTCACGGCCAGTCCGCTATAATCAAAAGCAGTTCACACTTTGATTGTCGTCCTAAGCGGACCGACGGGCGGCAACTTTCAGTCTTCCCACCGTACCCCCGCACTACTTGCGCGGGGGTTTAGCATTTTTGGGGTTGGCGATTTTTAATGGGTATGGATCGTTGAACCTCATGGTGACATTCCTTTCATTATAATCAATCTAACCGGCTTTTAGGCAATCTCTTCCGACCTGCCTTACCACCTATCAGTTTCTCATCACGGGGCAAACCCGATAGAAAGGAGGTAACGGTTGTTGCATTTGTAGCTTCCGGTGGATTGCGCGCAGACCCCGGGTGAACCAGGAAACGGCGCTACGGGCGAGTTTTCGAAAGGCCCAATGGTGAGGATCGGTCTGTTCTTGCGTCTTTTTTCCAGGGGCGTGGGGTGATCGCGGGCCTCCTCTTGACCGACGCGCAC
>Ga0116152_10004251_pt1 | contig 11352 bp, 17 predicted proteins | sample AD_UKC119_MetaG_FD_89894 | JGI IMG/M metagenome (GOLD analysis project Ga0116152, IMG submission 89894) | Active sludge microbial communities of municipal wastewater-treating anaerobic digesters from Hong Kong - AD_UKC119_MetaG | ecosystem: Engineered > Bioreactor > Anaerobic > Digestate...
CGCGATTCTGTTTCGTGTTCAAGTTCGGTTAGTTCTTTTTTGATGGTCTCAATTTCCTTTTTCATTTCATTTTCCTTTCCCTGCAAAGCGGTATGTAGATGGGGCGAAATGTTTTCCTTTTTTCTCGCTGCGTTTCCATGATTCGTGTTGCGCCGCCCATACTTGATTGTCTTTTTCGCGCTCTGCCCCGATGAACGCTTGCTGCTCATTGTAGGCGCGTTTCCACTCGATATATTTAAAACAATTTTTATGGCAACCCATAAACCGATCTGTGCAATCTTTACACGGTGTTGTCATACAAATGTCCTCACTTTCTTGTCCGCTATTCCCTGTGTTGTGCAACGGTATTTGCCGCGCCAAAACTTTACAACCGTCCACCCGACAAGCGGTCTTGACAATAATGTGTCAAGGCAATTTGCTGTCATGTGTAACCGCTCTCGGCATTCTTCCCGCGTTCCTATGGCTATCACTTCATCCTCTGAATTATAAATCACATAGTCGCTGAACACCATACCGCTTGTTCCTTTAGACATTTCCATCAACCTCGCATTCGGTTAAAGCAATCGTCACATATGGCTCGGTGGCATATCGCTTTGTAACAATCAGTTTTACTACCTGCGCGTCATCGTGAAACGCGACACCATTCAGCGCGTCGAGAATGATCTTTGCGATATTATCTGCGTCCGGCCTTTTGGTCGCGTATTGGTTCTTGATCCGGTCGAGTTGTTTTTTTCGAGATTCCGATTCGGGCGGCGCAAAATAAGCAACAATCTCACACGCAAGCGGTATTTTTGGCAAGAATGCGGCCTGTCCGTTTGTGGATCGCCATTCCGCTTTAACGGTTTGCTCATACGACTTTGTTGTTGTCGGTGTGTATGTAACCCCGCGTCTACTGAATCGCGGGCGGGCTTTCCCTTTGGGTTCTCCCGGGATAATCGCAAACAACAGTTTTCCCATATGTCCCCCTATATATCCTTGATGTCGAGAGCGGTTTTCATAAACTGCTCGTTTTCCCATGATTGACCGGGTGTTGTTTTATCCTTGTTGTCGTAATTGCCTTCGATGATCTTTAAGAAGTTCGCCTTTTTGAATATCCAATCGAAAGAGCAGCCGCGCCACGGGTCTTTTTTTGTCCGCCCCGTCAGGAAGTCCGATTTTTCAACGCGCTCAAACACTTCCGCAAGGGTCGCGTCAGGGTGTTCTGACAACCGCTGTTTGATGTTCGCTTTCCGTTCTTCGGACATTCCCTTGACTGACGGCAGAGACGGGCAGAGCCGGTTGAAGTCGTCGATGACGGTCTTCCAGTCGTCGATCTTAACCTTTTCTTTGTGAACGGGCGGCGTATGAGGTGTATTCTCTATATCTTTATCTTCTTCTTTATCTATATCTTCTTCTGTACCGTTACATTGCGTTACAGTAACGTTACATGTAGCGTTACATTCATTTGTGCCATCCGCAAGTCGTTTTCTTTGTCTACACTCGGCAACCCTTGCTCTACCTTGTTCGCGTATGCGTTCCAGTCCCGCGACGCTTTGATACTTCTCCCAGTTCGAGACGCGAATTATATCATCAACAACATCAATCATTCCGAATTTTTGAAAAACACCAAGCGCCATCTGTATCAGCGCTATTGGGCGGTTAAACTCGACACTTAGCATTTGCTCCGTGTACGGAACATCTCGCGTGAAGTAAACCATGCCGCAGTCGTTTATATTTCCCGCCAAACAAAGGATTTTGAGCCATATCGTTATAATGCGGTCGCCATCGGGCAGACATTCGATTTGTTTAATCTTTCGGTTGTCAAATATGTTTGTTGCAATTTTAATCCACTTGATGTCAGCCATTTACACCTCCTGCCGCCCTATTATCCACCGGGGCGGCGCGGCGCAGAAGGAAAACAATCAAAAAGGCAAATCGTCATCCGTGCCGACTTCCTCAAAGTCATCCGTGCCGGCGGCGCTCTGTTCGGCGCCCTGTTCGGCGGGTTTGTCCGCTTTGTCTTTGCTGCCGCAGAACGATGCAGAATCGACGGTGACGCGGATTGCCTTTACTCTGTTACCCGCTTTGTTTGTGTATGTTTCGCTTTCGAGATGTCCCGTGACGGCAATTAGCTGACCTTTTCCAAAGTATGTGGTGATAAATTCGGCGGTCTGCCTCCACGCGGTACAGTCAATCCAGTTGGTGTCATCTTTCGATCTGCCGTCAACGGCAAGCGTGAACGATGTCAAAGAAATGCCGTTTTGTGTCTTGCGGAGTTCGGGTTTGTCCGATAATCTCCCCATGAGAATTACGGTATTGAGCATATATGCCTCCTCGCCCCGTTTAAAGGGCTTTATAAATTGTTTTTAATGTTATGTAGTGAAATTATGTGCCTTGATTAAAAACGCCGTGGACGGGCTTTATTTTGCGTCTGTGGGCGTTGCCGCCTTTGCCCTGCTTTGCAGGTGATAGCACTCGGTGCATAGACCGCCGGTTGCGTCTCTGACCTCGTATGCTGTGCGGAATTGACCTTTGACGGTTTTCGGCTGGATTTCATTCCCGCAGATTGAACACTTCGGGGGGAAAGCCGTGGTTTTTTCTGCGGTCGCCGCCACAATCGGCTTTGGTGTCGGGGCGGATTTGGGCTTGCTGTTTTCGGGAGTCTCTGCGTCGGGGTCAATAAATTCCTCCGTGGGTATGCAAAGCACTTGAAAACACGCATACTTGAACGCCACGGCAAGGGCTTTGTTTGATGACTTGTCCGCGCTGTCCATCCCCTCGCCCTGCACACACGCTGTTATGTATGAACCATCCTCGGCATAGAATCGGTATTCGGTGGTAAGGGTGGTGTAAATCAGGTTTCCTCCGCCTTTGGTGGTGCGCTCCTCGCGTCGAGAATCGGTCACATAAGGGACGGCGATAACGCCGTGTTTTGAGAACAGGGGTTTTAATTCATTCATTACCGCTTCGACGCCGCGATATTTAAAGCCCTGCTGTTTGTTAATGGAATCCTTGCCGATTGCGGGGCATTCCCGCATAACGGCGATCAGTTTTTGATATATTTGCCCTTGCGTTGATTTTTCGTCTCCGAATACGTCTGTCATTTCCGTGCCTCCCATTGTTTTTCTAATTCCGCTATTTCTCGCGGCGTCATTGTTTCGATGCCGAGTTGTTTTGCCTCGGTGATGATTTGTTCGAGCAGGGCGGACATCTGCCGGCTGTCATAGACCGATGAACCGTACCAACATATGATATCGGTGAATCCGTCGCCGCGCTTGTCGTTAAATATTTCCGTTTGCCATCCGATTCCGTGAGAGGTCCACGCTTTTATCCATGTCTGAACCGCGTCATTTCGGACGGCGATTATTTCAGAGTTCCCGCCAATCTCGCGGATAATGCTTCGGTAAACCTCTTCCGTTGTCAGTTTCAGCGCGGCGGCTATCTTTCCGATCAGCACCCATGCGTAGGCGTTCGCGTCGAGTGACCGGCGCTTTGTAAACGCTTTAATAGTCAGGTCAATATCCTTGTCCGCGTATTTGTCAAACTCGGCGCTGTGGTCGCCTTGAATCGTAAATGAGACAATGGTGTTTCCGTCGCGGTCAAAAGTCAGGTCTTTAATCTTTGATTTCATACGGGCGTTTTCTGCCTATCAACGATTTGAATGCGCGGGGCTTGTCCGATGCTTTGAACTACTCTCAGCACTTCGGCAGGCATACGGTCAACGCTGCACTCGGTTAATACTTGTCCCGTCGTCGGGTGAATTAAGCGGTAAATAACCGCGTCACGGTCTGCTGTGTTCACGTTTTTTACTCCTTTCATGCGCTGCTGTGATTTTGCCATACTCGACATCGAGCGCCATAAGTTTGCGCATCATCCACGCGGGGCGGTCTTTGTAGCCGCAGACCCGCAGTTTTTTATCGAGGTCTTTCACCATCTCGGCGGGTATGAGGGCGCAAAAATTCTTTTTCCCTTGCCTGTTTTTCTTTGCCCTTGCCGCGTCTTTCGATGATGACGGAATATTGTAATTTACTTCCGCAAAGTCCATCAGGTCGGCCGGTTCGCAGCCGAGCGCGTCAGCCAAAGCGTCCAGTTCGGCGGGCGTTGGATTTACCACCCCTTGCTCAATTCGATTAAAAAGTGGGGTCGATATGCGGGATTCAACAGCTTTAAGTGCCTGCGCAATCTGCGTCTGTGTTAGCTTGTTTTGAAGCCGATAGCGTTTGATGTTTGACATTTCTTCATTCCTCCTGTGATTCCTTCCTCGTTTTTTATCTCGTAATTTCTTTGAGTATCTGCCAAAAGGTCATTTTACTGCCGGTCGCTTTGAATACGATGGCCAGTATGCACGGCACAAACGTAAAACAGCCGAACAGGAAAAATATAAAGATCATAGCTTTTAATACCTCCGTTTTAGTCGCGGGTCACCGATTTGACGGTTTGCGCAATAGTGCTGCTCGTAGTATGTAGCCGCGCAAGTTTCAAGTCGCTCACCGTGCGATAACAATTCCCAGATGTCGGTTGGCGAACCGTAAATATCGACAAGCGCCCGTGACGCTTCCTTGAAAGATATCTGCTCTGTTCGTCCATCACACCACTCTTTGATGATGATCAATGCGTTCGCCTTCCTTTGTTTTTGAATCCTCTCGTCAGAATTTTACCAATTTTTCGTTGTCGTCCGCTCCGCGTCCACGGAACGCCGACCGACCGCGAAACGTATGACTTGCCGCGTGATATTCCGAACAGCCGCAGCAACGAAAAGCCGCCTTTGTTCAATTCTCTCCCTCCCTCATAGCCAATTCGATTTTTTTAACCGTAACTGCTTTTCCCGTGCCGCGCATAACCCGCATGAGTGTACGCTCGGAAACATCAGCCAGTGCTGCAAATTCCTTTTGCGTGAGATTGTGCGCCGCTCTGTATTCAATAATCTTGTCCGCAATGGTCAACGTATCACCTCCGTTTCGTTTTGTCTTGCCCGTGGTTTATGTCTATATCTTACCATTTTATGCATTATATGTCAAGCGCTATGCCTAAATAATACTGCACAAACATGTAACACCAGTTTTGGTAAATATGCACAAATAAAAAAAGAGCCGCACCACCCGAAGGCAGCACGGCTGTAAAAATCAAATAAAGAAACAGGAGGTTTGAAATGAAGAAGGCATTAAACTGGCGTATTTATGGTGTGGATAAGTCCACGATCTTTATCATATATAAATGTTTGGGCTTTGCGAACCGAACCGATATAACCCGATTTCGTGTGCCATGTGTCGGAGGCGGTCGGGCTTGATATGCGCCTGACGATAACGCCGTTGATCTCTTGAATCATCTGTTCGCTGTGCAGATGGGCGGAATGGAATTCGTGAAATATCGCTTGACCCCATAAGTCCCTCGCTTCGTTTGGCATGAGTGAGGCAAGGCGGGACGCTTTTTCTTTTGTGCCTCGGTCGTTTTCTTCTCCGTGTGTATAGCCGAGAAGCGTGTTACCGTATAAATGGTACTTGCGCGGGTATGCGTCTGTATCAATACCGACATTCGGGTCATTCCTATACCACGCTTCGAGGTATTTTAAAGCGTGATAGCCGTTAACTTCGTCGTGATTTGATGGTGTGTAAAATGTCTTTACGGGGGCGATTTCTGACAGCATTTCAATCCCGCGCACCAACATCTCCACCCCGACATTAAACATCTTTTGCCACCGCACATCACAATCTTGTCTTGTTCCGGATGTGGTCGTCTGTTCGATTGTGTCTGAATTGAAAAAGTCATTAGCCCATACGAAAATGATATATTCCACGGGCAGCGTTTTTAGGTATTCGCATATTTCCCCGATTGAATTATAGAAGATTGATTTCGCTATTTTGTAGTCATAATCTTCGGGCGTGTCGCCATGCCAACAGAGCTTGCCAAGATGCAGGTCGGCTATATTGACTTCTGCCATCATCGACCCCTGACGGATTTTAACCGCCGGCGGCGTGAAGTTCTTCCGGTCGAGCGCGGCAAAATGTTTATCGATCTCTGCAAGGTCAATTCCTCGCTTTACGGGCTTTGCTGTCAGCTTCGATTGATAGCTGATTTGTAGTGTGCCGCCCTTTAGTTGACTATTCCAAAAGTTATTAATATACGAGACAACTTCCCATCGTGAGGGTTTCAGCCCGTGCGCTTCCAAAATAAAAGCAGGTGTCATTTCCTGCCCCTGCTTGACCTTTATAAATCTTTGGAATACGTATGTACCATCCGCTTTGTACTCCATCGACGCTTTGTCGCATTCGTCGGGTGAGTCCGCGTTCTCTTTATATCGGTCGCAGCTGCGCAAATACCCGCGTGTCTTTTCCTCAATTTGTTTGTCCGTCAATCCCTCAAATTCTTTATATTTTTTCATTTCGGGATATATCGTAGACCATGCCCGGATTTCATCAAATCTTAACCGTTCCGCCTCTTGTTTCCATTCCTCCATAATACGCCTCCTATTTATTCCGTATTTCGTCTATTCTATGATGCGCGGACGCGGCGGACGTCATAGCTTTTGTGGTTTCGGTCGCAAGGCAGGAGATTTGTTTTGTCTGCTCGTCAATTCGACCTTCAAGACGCTTTACATCAGCGGATAGTTGTCCCGACAATCGGTCGACGCTATCTTTGATGTATGTAATGTCTTTGGTTATTCCGCCGATCTCTCGACCGGCTGTATTACTGGCAGACAGGCGACCAATAAGAAACGTCGCCAAAGCTAAAATAACACCTATTACCGAAATAATGATTTCCGCCGTGTTCATGTGCGCACCCTCTCTATTTTGGATTTAATTGAATTTTAGAAATTCTGCTGATCTGTCGGGTTGTTCAGCAATCCGAACACCGTCAGGGCTTCCAAAACAGCCGCCGCGATGCCACTGATTGCGGTTGACCAATCCGCGCCGATTGTGCCAGTCAAAACCAAGATAGACAAAACCTGCGCGACGAGAGACGACCAAAAGACAGGGGATTTCAAACGATTCTGTGCCATAATAATACTTCCTTTCAGATTTTGAGATTTGATTTATCGACAAAGGCGATTTTTTCCGTCGCCGTCGTGTCGTAGATAATTGCCGCCATTTCTCCGTAGTCGCCGAGATATTTGACGGTTTCGCCCTCATATACCGCGCCGACAGGGAATTGCTTTTTGTTTAATTTTGAATACGTCGGGCAATCCTTAACGACCCGCGCTGATTTGAACGTACAGGCGGTTTCCTGCCCGTCTGCGGGGTTTTCTGATATGTAGTCGATATACTTGCACTCGCACCACTTCTCCCATTTGCGGTCAGTCAGTTTTGTTTCGACAACACCGTTTCCGAACACGCCTTTTGTGCATTCAATAACGCGTCCGTTCCCGATATATACTCCGCAATGTCCCGACATGGAAACAATCAGCCCCGCCGTTTCGGGAATGGTGTCAATCTTTCCGCGCACCTTTGCGTTTCGATACCACCCGCTTGCGCTATGGTCGGTGTCGCCGTTGTATTTCGGGGTCTTTTCAATGTCGCCGCCCGTCCACAAAAACCACTTGATTAAGCCGGTGCAGTCACAGCCGATGCCACCGCCGCTTATTGCCGCGTTCAGTTCATCTTGATATGATTGCGGATAATGCGTCGGGTATTGCTTTGCTTTTGAATCAATCAGATCGACCGTTATCGGCTTCCCGTATGTACCCCACATATACATGACGGGCTTGTCTTTTGCGGCTTTGCAAAATTCCACAAATCCCTTATTCGTCATTGTTCCCCCTATATCTTGACATACCAATAACCGCTTTGAATACCGTCGTCCGGATATGCGTTAGAGGTGTAGCTTGTAACCGTTCCGAGCAACGTTCCTTTGACTTGCCGTGTGCTGTCCGCAACCGCTTCATAGGTCGTGGCATAGACCGTACCAGCGCGTGGGTCTGACCCGCTGATAGTGATAGAAAACGAATCGAGGTAGTCGCCTGATAAACTGTAGCCACCGCCGTTTTCCCACATATTTGCCGAACCGCTGACGGAAAATTGACCCGTCGCCGTGTTAAAATCTGAACTTGTCGCAACGGTTGTTTGGTCGTCGTCGCTCGTCCCGAAGTTGTAAGTGCTTTTAATTTGGGATTTATATGTCAGTATTTCGGTTTCTAAGCTGTATTTCTGCCATGTGTATAGCGTCAAACTTTCATTGACCCACGAAGATCCGTTCCACCGCTTGACCGCTTGCGCCACCCACGAAGATCCGTTCCACCGCTTGACCGTTTCATTTACCTGTGTTGTGCCGTTGTATCGTTTTACGGGCATATATTCACCCCCTTAGGAATCCCATACCCATAGATCGTTAATCGCGGGGCTTGTCGGGGCTGTGGACTGTACCGTAATTCTGATACCCTGTGCGCTTTTTGCAACACCGGAAAGGTCTGTTACAGCGTGGTTATGAGATGCCGCCGCAACGCCCGTCAAATCTGCGTACGCATGGTTATGAGATGCCGCTGCCGCGCCAATGTCCGCCGCTGCTATCGGGTCTGTTCCGCCCGTGCTGTGCTGTGATGCGTGTGTGGCGATTGCGGTTTGCAATGCACCGAGGTCTGTTCCGTCCCAATAGTCCTCTAAATCCGCAAACCATTCGTCGAAAGCCGCTTGAAATTGAGCGAATAAATCCGCCGTGTCTACCTGGTCAAAAGCCGCGTGAACCACGCCGCAATAATCCTCGTTTTGCCGCAGGTCTGTAATGTTTGATTGCAGAATTGATGTGGCGTTTGCTGGGACTAAAACATCGGCAAGCCCGATTTCATAAACGGTTGCGGTCTGTGTGAGCGCGGGCGCAACAGGCGACGCCGCCGCTGTTCCGTCTACCACATACAGATCAATGCTGCGCACATCGGTATTCAGGTCGAGCCGCGCCACAACGCGGTCAATTCTCGGATTTGTCCCGTCTGCGGTTGTGAGGGTTAAATTCGTGTCGGAAGTGGTATATCCGAAAGCGCCGTTAATCCAACACTTGCCCGCCGCCGCCACAACTTGTAAACCCGATCCGATAGTGACTTGTAAATTCGTTGACGGTGTAATAAATACCCCGTTTGCAATAAACGATGCAAACACGCTTCGCAAATCTGCCGCGCTTGAAGGTCTATCGTAGATCGGCGCGTCAAATTCGTCATAAGTAACCTGTGAATCAAAAAAGATACTTTTCATTTTGCAACCTCCGTTTCGCTTTGGGCTATATGTTCCTTAAACAGCTTTTCAAGCCGTTCAATGCGTGACATTATCGGGTCGGGTGTGGCTATTTCGTATGGTGTTTCCGACCATACTTTGATGATTTTATCGTCTTTAACAGCCCATGCAGGCGAAAACGATTTGTCAGGAATTTCGGGTGGTTCTGAATCTTCAATCGGTAAATAGCCGAGTTCCCGTATAATCTTTTCCGGCGGATTGTGATATTCTCGCCCGTGGGCGGTTATGACTCGTCCCGCTTTAACCATAACTCCGTTAATCATTTTCCCGTATTCCACTTCAAACCCCTCCGAAACATTTCAAATATTGCGCATAGAAAAATGGTTTGGTGTCGAATGTATTCCCTTGCTTTATCGCAAATAATCCGGCAGCCCAAGATGTGGAACCACTAAGCGTCCACACAGCCGAGCTTTGGCTTGTGCTTGTAACCAATTTATCAACAAATGAAGCTTCTCGGCTGCCATAAGTATGCTGCCGTGCTGTGTATCCGGATGGTGTTGATGCCAAAATGTTATAGTTTGTATCTCCGCTATAAACGCCTATGAGCATATCGCCCGATATTAATCCGCTTGATATTATAGGTGATGATGGAACCGTATTAAAACTGGTTGAAAAATGTCCAGAAGGGCCAATCCTCCATATAGATGCGTCAACCCCTCTGTAAATCGACACGACAGCCGCCCACGAATTAGCGGCGGATAATGTGAATGAAAAAGCTGATGGTTCCTGTGATCCAGCTATTCTGCTGAGGATAAATGTCCGCGCGGCATTGGCGTAATGAGTGTATGATGCGTCCACCGAAAACGGCGCAGAACCATTGTTATCGCTTATTGACGGAGTTGAGTCAGATACAACCTGCACCACAACAGCATCGCCCGTTTGTATTCCTACCGGCTTTGGTATCGTAATCGCCGTCCCCGTTCCAAAGTTTTGGCCGCTGTTCACATACGATACAGCCATTCCCTCACCCCGCTTACGGCGTTGTCTGCCCGTATGACGAGATACGGTCAGAAAAGATCAGACAATAGCGATCCCCCGCCGTCAATGTCGGGGCGCTGTCGCCGTTCCATTTCGTCGTTGGCCATGACCCCGTGATTCCTGCGGCCGCCGTAAATTCTACGGTGAAGTCCCACCCGCTACCCGCCGGGAAATTCGTGATCGTGAACGAGGTCAAGGGCTGCGTGTATACATAACGCGCTCGATTCACTGCCGTTGGAATAACCGCCGTAGTCGATGATGTGTCTGTAATGGTTTTATAGTTCGGGGCGGCGCTCTTGATTTTCCCCGCTGTGACCTTTTTATAGAGAGTCGGCATCAACGCGCCGATAGATAGAGAAATGCTTTGCGTGTTGTTTTTCCAAACTTCCTCTATTTCCTCAATCCGCGCAGAAAACGAGCCGATATTATCCAAAACAATATCAACCTTATCTCCGAGGTCATAGTCGGTTAAATAACGGAATGTGGTATCGAGCGCGGTAAATGTCACATTAACGATTTTCTGATATTCCAACAGCTTGTCCGCGCCGCGCTGTGCTAAAGCTGCTTTATATTTCGCGTCGGTTCCCTCTTGTTCGAGGTCTTTTGCATCTATATAAACCTTGCGCTTTTCCTCTCCCGTTGCCGACAGGTCGACATAAACCCACGTCCGGTCATCGCCCTCGCCGTGTCCGCCGACCACCGCATAATTTTTGTAATTACTGTCGTCGTAGGTGTATTCGACTTTGGAGATGTTTTTCATGCCCTGCGAAAAGCACACCCAGTTATTTGTTGTTTGGTCTTGCGTTCGGTCTAACCCCTGCCACACGTTGAATACAATTTCATCTTCCGCAAAGTCGTAATCGAGCGAAAACGAAAGTTCCTGCGTGGCAAGAAGATCATAAAGGCGTTTTCCTAATTCGTCGCCCGTTTCCTGAAACGTAATTGATGCGCCAAGTCCAGCCGCCGTTCCGAGCGTTATTCCGAGGTCGTCTTGATAGTCGGTTATCATTTCGCGGGCAAGCGTTTCAATATTTCCCGATCCGTGATAAGTCGGCTGCACAATTTTGTTATCCAATTTTCTTTCAAGAAAATATCCCGAAACGGTAACATATTTGCTTCCGACTTTTTCACCATACCGCACCTGTTGAATAATGCCTGTTTCGCGCCTGTCGGGCGAATA
>Ga0116152_10004253_pt1 | contig 11351 bp, 5 predicted proteins | sample AD_UKC119_MetaG_FD_89894 | JGI IMG/M metagenome (GOLD analysis project Ga0116152, IMG submission 89894) | Active sludge microbial communities of municipal wastewater-treating anaerobic digesters from Hong Kong - AD_UKC119_MetaG | ecosystem: Engineered > Bioreactor > Anaerobic > Digestate...
AATCCGGAAACGGGAATGCCTTCCAGTGCAGGTATCGAGGATCTGACCAACAGCCACAGCTACGTGGGTGAGGCAGGTGCCTGGACTGCCTACGAAATCGAATGGGCCTCACGCGTTAAAATTCGCACAACAGCCGGTGAAGTTGCGCTGCAGCATAATACCAGCGGACACGCAGTTAATCATGCTACCCGTGGCGAAACCGTGGCCCTGGATACCCCGATTACCAATGTTACTGACCTGAATCGTGCAATCCTTCTTGGATACAACGTATGGAGAAATGGTGATGCAGTGGCTTATGTGCCTGCACCCGATACCTCTTATCAGGATATGAACCTTGCACCTGATACCTATTCATATTGTGTAACCGCCATCTATGACGAAGGTGAATCTACCCCGATCTGTGCTGAACCGGTTACCGTTAATGCAAAAGGTGTTCTCGCAGGTACTGTTATTGACGGTCTCACTGGTACTGTATTGCAGGGTGTTACTGTAACTGCAGGTGAGTTTACAACTACTACTGGATATGACGGATATTATGAAATGGAAGTAATGTCAGGTACGTTTGAGGTATTGGCTGAGAAATCAGGTTATACTTCCTCTCTGAAAACTACTACCGTTTATTATGATCAGACTACCGTTCTCGATTTCAAACTTTATGAAGATGGTGTAGTATTTACACTTCCTTTCTACGAACCATGGGATGGCGGTTTTGAAGAGCAGAACTGGGGGTTCACACCCGAACAAGGTAACTGGGTTATTAACCAGACCGTAGGTCTTGCTGCTCCTTCTGCCGAGTTTAACTGGAGTCCTTCTGTTACTGATTACAGCTATGCACTCGAAAGTGGTGATATCGTTGGCGATGGCGCTTCTAATGTAGCCCTCTCATTCGACCTACTGCTCTCTGATTTCGGAGGCGACGGAAACGAAATGCTTACAGTGGAAGTATTTGATGGTGCTGAATGGAATGAAGTGGTTACTTTTGCCAATACAGGCAATATTGATTGGACCAACTACACCTATGATATCTCTGCCTATGCTGTGGATAATATCTTCAGTGTTCGTTTCGTTGCGCATGGCCTTGATTCCTATAATATTAATTATTGGAATGTGGATAATGTAAAAGTATACGAGCAGATTCTTGTCAATGTATATGGTACTGCTACTGAACTTGCTTCAGGCGATCCTGTCGAGGGTGTAATGATTACCGTTGGTGATTACGATGCTGTTTATACCGATGCTGCAGGTACTTATAGCCTTGAGGTAGAAGCCGGAACCTACGATTTCAGTGCCGAAAAAGAGGGATACAATGTTATCAGTGTTCCCGCTGTTGCTGTCGCCGAAGATTTCGAATGGAATCCTGAACTTACTGCTCCTGTCATGGTTGTTAATCCTGATGAGATCTACACTGAAGTTATTCCCAATATGTCAAAAGAGGAGTATGCAACCATCGAAAACCTTGGTGATGGTCAGTTGGTATGGAATGTAACCTGGGCTGAGCTTATGAAAACTCCATCGGCTAATCTTGGAACCGTTATTACCAACCGTGCTGATGCCGGTGACGTAACTACTCAGGAATATAGTCCGAAAGTGACTACCCTGACCGGTGTTACGGATGAAATGTGGGATGTACAGTTCGAATACGATGTTACTACTGCTTCAGGAGGTACGGTATCACAAGCTGGTGTTGAATTCGACGGAACGTATTTCTATACTACGATCTGGAATGGTTCTAACATTAATAAATACAATGCGGATGGTACATTCGTAGGGGCATATCCGATTTCTGGTGCAAGTGGTCTTCGTGACCTGGCATGGGATGGTGAATACCTTTATGGTGGTGCTTCCACTACAACCATTTACCAGATCGATCCCGCGAACATGAATGTTGTTGGTACGATTGCAGCTCCAGCTAATGTTCGTGCCATCGCTTATGATGACCTCGAAGATGGTTTCTGGATTTGTGACTGGAGTACTGATTTCTATCTTGTGGGTCGTGACGGTGCAATCCTGAATGTAGTGACAAATCCTGGTGTTGAAAGCAACTACGGTATGGCCTATGATAGTTACACCGGAAACCCAAGCCTGTGGTTGTTCTCTCAAGGTGGCAGTGGTGCTGACTTGATTCAGGTTGACATTATGTCAGGAACCATGACCGGAGTAACTCATAATGTACTGAACGATATTAATGCTACAGGTGATCCTATTGCCGGTGGTGCATTCCTTACTGTTGACTATGCCAGTGGTTTTGTTACCCTGGGTGGACTTGTACAGGCTGATATGAATATTGTTTTCGGTTATGAACTTGCTACGTATGATCAGTGGCTCACTTTTGAACCACGTAATGGCACGTTGCTGCCGGGTGCTCCACCACAGGAAATCACTTTGACATTTGATGCTACCGGTTACCAGCATGGTGATGTAAAAGAAGCCCTTGCTACTTTCCATAGTACACCGGATGTAGGTGTTGAGGAATTGTTTGTTCATATGGACGTTAAAATTGGTATTGATGAAGTACAGGGTCTTGAAGCCAATATCTATCCGATACCGGCCAACGACTTTGTCAACATCGAACTGTCGCAAAACGTTCAGAATATTCGCATCCTGAACTATACCGGACAGGTAGTTTACGATCAGAACGCTACTGACAATTTTGTCCGTATCGATGTTCGTGATTACGCTGCAGGTGCCTATATGATAGAATTTACTACGCACGATGGCGCTGTGGTCAACAAACGTCTTGTTGTTACCAAATAGTCATTGATTTATATCAAAAAAAGGGAGCCTTCGGGTTCCCTTTTTTTTTGCACTGTGATGTTACGCGCCTTTTCTTACCTTTGCACCCATGATTACGGTAAGTAATATATCTGTTTGGTTTTCCGGAGAAGCACTTTTTACAGGGCTTTCGTTCATTATTAATCCACGCGATCGTATTGGCCTTGTAGGTAAAAACGGCGCCGGAAAATCCACGTTGCTTAAACTTATCACCCGTGCAATGCATCCTGACGAAGGAGAGGTACTTAATCCGGGTTCTGCCTCTATGGGCTACCTTCCTCAGGAAATGGTGGCCGGTTCTTTCGTTTCCGTTTTGGAAGAGGTGAATAAGGCGTTTGAGGAAGTGAACCAGATCGCTCTGCAGATCGATAAATTGAACCGTGTGCTGGCTGAACGTGACGACTATGAGTCGGTGCAATATATCCGGCTAACCCAGCAGTTAACCGACTATAATGAGCGGTATTACTTGCTGGGCGGAAAATCATGTATGGCCGATGCAGAAAAGGTTTTGCTTGGTCTGGGCTTCGACAGGGAAGAGTTTTCGCGCCCTGTCAGCACCCTAAGCGGTGGATGGCGCATGCGTGTGGAACTGGCTAAATTGCTTCTGCGAAAACCTGACCTGATTCTTTTGGACGAGCCTACCAATCACCTCGATATCCTTTCCATTCAGTGGTTGGAGAATTATTTGAAAGCCTACCATGGCGCCGTAATTCTTGTTTCCCATGACCGGGCTTTTCTCGATAATGCGACTAACCGCACCATTGAGTTGACAATGGGGCGATTGTATGATTATAAATGTCCATATAGTGAATATGTGCTTCAACGTGAGCAGGTTATGTCGTCTCAGGTGGCTGCCTTCGATAATCAGCAAAAAGAAATTAAAGAGATCGAAGATTTTATTGAACGCTTTCGTTACAAGGCTACTAAGGCAAAACAAGTCCAGTCGCGCATTAAAAAGTTGGAAAAAATTGAACGAATATCTCCTGATCAACTGGATAAGTCCAGAATTCATTTTTCTTTTCCCGATGCCCCACGTGCCGGAAAAATGGTGTATTCTGCCACCGGCCTTAGCAAATCTTTTGGATCTAAACAGGTACTGAACCATATTGACCTCCATATTTTACGGAATGATTTTGTGGCTTTCGTGGGAAAAAATGGAATGGGGAAAACTACCCTTTCGCGTATTATTGTCGGTGAACTGGAAAGGGAACAAGGAACCTCAATGCTGGGCCATAATGTGAAAATTGGCTATTATGCACAGAATCAGGCACAGATGCTGAATGGAGAAAAAACGGTTTTCGAAACCATCGATGAAGTTGCAACAGGAGAAATGCGTTCCCGGGTGCGGGCATTGCTGGGCAGTTTTCTTTTTAGTGGGGAGACCATTGATAAGAAAGTGAAGGTATTATCGGGTGGCGAAAAGGCACGTCTGGCTCTCGCTAAAATGTTGCTCGAACCTGTTAACCTGCTCGTGCTGGATGAACCTACCAACCATTTGGATATGCAGTCGAAGGATATCCTGAAAAATGCACTCCTTCATTATAATGGAACCTTAATCCTTGTTTCCCACGACCGCGATTTTTTGCAAGGCCTTACGAATAAATTGTTTGAATTTCGTGATCACAAGGTTTTTGAGCATCTTGGTGATGTTTATTCTTTCCTTGCATCGAGGGAAATTGATACCTTCAGCCAATGGGAGAGCCCTATCGGCGGGAGTGATGATACCCGGCCCGGTAAGATGGAGAATAAAATGGTGTATGAACAAAAAAAACAGCGTGAAAGAGAGCGCCGAAAGCTTCTGTCAAGGATTTCGCAAACCGAAGAGGCTGTTTCCCGTGTAGAGGATGAGATACAAAAAATCACTACCCTTTTAGCATCCCCTGATCCGGAAAAAGATCATACAGATGTTTTTCATCATTATCAGGAATTGCAACATACTATGCAATCCCTTGAAACTACCTGGGAACAATTAAACCTGGAACTGGAGTCGTTTGATGGTCAGAAGTGATTGTTTTTTTTACATTTCACGGTGTAAAATAGAATAAGCAAATTCTTTCAGGATTTGTTTTGCTGCATCATCGGGCAAAAGTCTGTCATATTCCATCATTGCCTGGGTAAAATACGCATTGATAAGGGTTTCGGTGTGGTGTTTTACGCCCAGGGATGTAAAAAAATTTTTTGCTTTGATGATTTTTTCTTCCGGATTATCTGTTTCCGACATATATAGGGCATTCAGCGCTTTTTTTTGTTCCGCATTGGCCAATTCCAGCGCTTTGAGATACATATAGGTTTTTTTTCGTGCAAGGATGTCACCCCCAATTTTTTTTCCAAATTTTAGCTGATCCCCATAGGTATCCAGCAGATCGTCCTGTAGCTGAAAAGCCATCCCGAGGAGTTCGCCAAAACGGTATATTTTTTCCTGCTCTTCTTTTTCTGCCCCTGCGATGGCTGCTCCAATCTGCATACTTGCGGCTAACGCAACCGCCGTTTTTAACCGTATCATATTCAGATAGTCGGGTATTGAGGTATTATCTGAGACCTCAAAATTCATGTCAAACTGTTGCCCTTCACATACTTCTATTGAGGTCTGGCAAAATACACGCATAATTTCCGGAACCAGATCTGCACGGGTTCGGCGTACATAATCGTACGCCATGGCAAACATCGTATCTCCTGAAAGAATTGCCACATTGGTATCCCATTTCTTAAACACTGTTTCTCTTCCTCTGCGAATCGGTGCTTTATCCATGATATCATCGTGCAACAACGTAAAGTTGTGGAAAATTTCTATGCCCAGTGCCGGGCAGAGGGCCTCTTCTGTTTTTCCTCCGTACATCTCGCATGTCAGCAGCATTAATACAGGCCTGAGCCGTTTTCCTCCTCCTTCGAGCGTATAGGTTATCGGATTGTAGAGTTCGCGTGGACTTCCGTTGATATTAAGCGCTGCAATACGCTCATTGATCAGTGAAGCAAGTTCTGTGATACTATGCATAATCCTGTGTGTTATTTTGGTCTTCAGCATACTCTTCAATGGGTAAACGTGTGGTGTCAATGTCCTCTTCCTCGTCAAATATCTCCATTAAAGGTTCTTTTTTAAACCATTTTGTGGTAATCCATTTGTTTAATGATAGTAATAACGAAGGAAGTACCAGAAGGTTCGAGAGAACAGCAATTAATAACGTGAAACTCACCAAAAACCCTAAGGCTTTAGTGCCTCCAAATGAACTAAAAACAAAGATACCAAAGCCAAAAAACAGAACGATACTGCTGTAAATAATGCTGAATCCCATCTCCTGCAATGCTTTCATCACCGATTCTGTAATATTTCCCCGTGTGATTTTCAACTCCATCCGGTAACGGGAAAGAAAATGAATGGTATTATCCACCGAAATTCCCAATGCAATGCTGAAAATAATGATGGTCGAAGGTTTTATTGGTACACCGGAAAAGCCCATTAATGCAGCAGTAAGCAGCAAGGGGAATAAGTTGGGAGTAAGCGATACCGATACCATTTTTATGGAGCGAAAAAGGGAAATCATTAAAATAGTAATGGCAATTATAGCAATTAAGAGGCTGGTTTTTAAATTATTAATCAGATAATCAGTGCCTTTTAAAAAGACAACGCTGGTTCCGGTGATGGAGGTGTCGTACGTATCGTCCGGGAAGAGTTCTGCAATCTGTGGGGTGATTTGTTTTTTTATCCGGTCGATCTCCGTTGTTCCGATGTTTTTCATGTGTACCATCACCCGAGCCACCTGCATTTTATCATCCATCAGGTTGTTCAGTATCGATTTATTTCCCTCCTGAAAATCGGGCATGTATTTCAAAATAAAATTTCGTTCCTGATTATTGGGAAGCTCGTAGTACTCTTTTTTTCCGTTGTAATAGGCTTGTTTTGCCACTTTTGCAATATCAACAGCGGAGTAGGGCCTCGAGAATTCATCGTATCCTTCAATCACTTCATGCAGGGTCTCCAGTTTTTCGAGGGTACTGGTTCTTATTACTCCACGCGGTTTTTTTGTGTCAATGGTAATTTCGAATGGCAGTAATCCATTGAGTTGGTCTTCAAAGAATAATAAATCCTGATACATAACATCCTTATGGGGAATATCATCCACCACATTCCCTGTCGTTTTTAGTTTTGATATGCCCCATATGCCTAACAGAAAGGCTCCCAGAGAAACTATATAAATCGCCCGGCGATGATTGAGAACCAGGCGTGTTACTGTGCTGAGAATGCCGTAGGTTGCTCTGTTATTTAAGTGCTTCAGGTCTTTTTCTGTGGGCTCCGAAAGGTAAGAATAGAAAATCGGGATGAGTACAATGGAAAGAATAAATACGATCAGGATGTTAAGCGAGGCTACGATGCCAAATTCCACTAATACCTGGTTGTTTGTAAGAATGAAGGCTGCAAATCCAATGGCTGTGGTAATGTTGGTCATTAGCGTGGCATTCCCGACACGTTGCACCATGCGCGAAAGGGCAAGAATTTTATTCCCGTGAGCCCTGAATTCCTGATGGTATTTGTTTAATAGAAAAATACAATTTTCCACTCCGATAATAATCATTAGTGGCGGGATAATTCCCGACAGAATGGTGATTTTAAAATGGAAAAGGGCAATAATTCCCAGACCGAAAACCACGCTGATGATAACAATTGTCAGTGGAAAAATAACTGCGCGGATCGACCGGAAGAACATGAACAGGGCAATGGATGCCACTAATCCGGCCAATAGCATAAAGAGAAAAAGGTCGGATTTTATTTTTTCCCGGGTGATGGTGCGGATATAGGGCATCCCTGAAATGTGGGTGGTTATTCCCGTTTCTTTATCAAATTGCCGAACGCGGGTTTTAATATTATCAACCGTAAGGATCCGTTCTTTTGAATCGATTTTGGATTCATCCAGCGTAATTGCCATGAAGGTGGCCCCGGTTTCGCTGTTGTAGATAATTCCATCGTATAGCGGCAGATTAAACGCAATATTCAGCACGCTGTCGAGTTGCTGTTGGGTTTTGCATTGCCCTGAAATAATCGGGACAAATTCGAATTTTCGCAGGCTGTCGTTTCTGATCAGCGTATACATTCGGGAGAGGGAAATAATCTGTTCCACCCCCTTGATACCGAGCAGGTCATCGCCTAATTGTGTCCACTGATTGAACTTCCCGGGCGTATAAATACGTTCATCATCCACGCCAAGAAACAATACGGCCCCGTCTTCTCCAAAAGTTTGTTTAAATTCCTGATAGCGAATACTGATCGAATCGGTTTCAGGGAGCATTTGAGAGAATTCATAGCTCATCTGAACCTTCGTTGCCCAATATCCCATAAAGGCCGTTAAAAGCCCGATAATTAATATGTTTAATGCCCGGTACCTGAGGATATACCGTGTTATATATTGCCAAAATTTGTTACCTGCCACTTTCCTGTTATTAATTGTGCTTTCCTTTCACAAGCCCACGAAAATACGATTTTTTTATGAATGAAAAAATGTTGATCTTTCGTATGAACAGGGTGTATTTATTCTACCAGTTTAATAGTTTATAAAAGTCGAATTCTTCCGGGTTTCCTACATAGCGACTGGCCTGATCATAATCTGATTCGGTGAGGTAATGCAAATTATTGTTAAAGACGAGTTTTGACTTTTCTGATTCAACATTGAGCAGACGGGGACGGATTTTTCCGTTTTCATCTTCCACATCTTTCAGGTAAAGGGGCTGAATGGCCATTTCATGGTTTGTAGTAACCATACAGCCCGTAAGGCCGCGGTCATATAACTCTTTTACTCCCGTTCCAAGAATACTGCAATACATTAAATCGAAGGCTGTAGGCGTAACACAGCGCAACTCGTAACCCAGTTCCACCGGCCGGCTTTTAATCGACAGCCCCGTTTCTTTTAACTTTCGTTGCACCAGTAAGTTAAAAATATGTGCTTTGCTTACATTTCCCAATTCCGGGTGCCCGTGGTCATCGTAGGTAAAGGTGATGCCTGTTGACTGGATTTCTGTGTCGGTCATAAAATGAAACACCCCTTCACTGATAATGGCTGCACCATAGTTGATACCCAGAATTTTTCGCTTAATCATGGAAGAAATAACAAGGTTTGTGATTTTGTTAAAGGATACTTTGGTTTGATTAAACATTTCGGGTATAATTATCATCGGATAATGGCAGGCCGCACCGATTCCAAAAGCCAGATGGCCGGCTTCTCTTCCCATGGCAGATACAACAAACCAATTTCCGCTGGTGCGGGCATCTTCGTATACCGTGCTGGCGATTCTTACGCCTTCTGATTTGGCCGATTGATAACCAAAGGTTGGCTGATCCTTCGGTAGCGGAAGGTCGTTGTCGATGGTTTTGGGAACATGGATATTTTGAATGCTGATATTGTTTTCCATTAAATATTTTGAAATGCGATTCGCTGTGCTGGCGGTATCGTCACCACCAATGGTTACCAGAAGTTTTACATTGTTATGGATAAAAAAATCACTTCTGAATTCTTCGTTTTTTGGCTTATACCGGCTCATGATCAGCGATGAGCCCCCTTGATTCCGAATCCGGTCGGCCATGGCAAAACTGATCTCTTCAATTTCCGGCTTATTGGTAAACAGGGTTTTATACCCGTAATGCAACCCGATTACCCGGTAATCATGTTTTAAAAATACTTTGGCTACAGAACTTACTACGGTGTTAATTCCCGGGGCAGGGCCGCCTCCACATAATATGGCTACTGTTTTTTTCATGGGTGTTGTCGCGTTTTAGTTGAATTATTTAATGGATAAATATAGTTTTTTTTTCGCTGGGGGTCAGGGTTTGGTTCGTTATGGATTAATATACACCATTCGGATTATTCTTCTGCTTTTTTGTGTCAAGAGTATTTTTTTTCCTGCCATGGCCGATATTAAGCATTCTTCGTTGTAATTGCTGATCGTCAGAAGCTCCAGCCCGGTGTTAAACCGTAGTTCAAAGCCTTTCTCCAGCTCACGCCGCAACGGAACGAAACGGTAAGCATCGTAATCAAAGCATACGGTAAGGTTTACTGCCGATGATTGCAACAGGTTCACCCTGATACCATGGGTTTTTAAAATACCGATAATCTCTTCCACATATTCTTCGGCCATAAAACCCAGATTTACGGGCGTGAGGGTGATCAGGCATTGGTTATTTTTGATGATGAAACAGGGAATGTCCACCACTTCTGTTGTATGGCTGCAAATCAACGTGCCCTGTCGCTCCGGATGCAGAAACGATTGAATATAGAGCGGAATGCTTTTGCGTTGCAATGGCAGAATGGTTCTGGGATGAATTACGCGGGCTCCGTAATACCCAAGTTCAACGCATTCACGGTAGCTTACCCTTGGAAGTAATACGGCCTCAGGAAACTGTTTCGGATCGGCATTGTATAACCCATCCACATCTTTCCATATCCGTACTTCTTTGGCATTGAGAATATTTCCCAGAATGGCAGCACTGAAATCCGATCCTTCTCTCCCGAGTGTCGTTGCGATCCCATATCCGTTACTCCCGATAAAACCTTCTGTTATATAGAGTTTATGGCGGCTGGTTATTCTTTTCTTCACCGCTGCCTCTGTTTTCTTCCAATCGATTTTTGCTTCTCTGAAGGTGGTGTCGGTAAAAATAATCTCCAGTGCACTCACCGGTTCAATGCTTATGTGTTGTTCATGGAAAAAGTGCCGTACGATTGTAGAACTGAACCGTTCGCCAAAGGAAACTACTCCGTCGTATAATTTATTGTAAACCAGGTGTATATCTGAGTTTACATAATCCCTGAGTTGGTTGAAAAGGTGTTGTATCTCCTTAGTGGCAGGGCATTCCCTGCTGGAAAAGAGTGCATCGGTAATCCGTAGATGATCCGTTTCAATCCTGTTCAATGCGCCCTGCCATTGTTTGTTTTCTGCATAGGCCAGGGCTACAAGGTTCTCCAGGGCATTGGTGGTTTTTCCGATGGCTGAAACGACCACGATTGCCTGACCCGAAAATGTGGCTGTCCGGTCGGATAATTTTTTTATGGAAGTGGCGTCTTTTAAGGAAGCACCGCCGAATTTATGAATGATCATGGTTTTCTTTCTTACGCTGCAAAAATAGTATTTCTCTGAATAATCTGGTTTTGTACCTTTGGGGCAAATTTGTACATTTTGAAACGAAGTGAGCTGATTACTTATTACCGCGATGATGCCCGAATAGCAAAGCTAATTGATTTTCTTGAAGTTGACGATACCGCAGCCGTAAAAATTACCGGAGTAGCGGGTTCATTCTATTCTTTTCTGGTTCTCAATACGCTTCGCAGGTTGTCATCCTCTCAGGTGCTTTTATTTTCTGACCGTGAACGTGCGGCTTACGTATATAACGATCTTGAAAATCTGTTGGGCGAACAGGATAAGCCCATTAATGAGAAACGCATATTGTTTTATCCCAGCTCCTATAAACGGGTTCATGATTTTGAACATCAGGATGCACAGCATATTTTGATGCGTACTGAGGTGTTGAATCACCTGGGCTCGGAAGCCGGGAAGAAGCGGATCGTGGTTTCTTATCCTGCCGCAGTTGCGGAGTTAGTGGC
>Ga0116152_10004258_pt1 | contig 11336 bp, 12 predicted proteins | sample AD_UKC119_MetaG_FD_89894 | JGI IMG/M metagenome (GOLD analysis project Ga0116152, IMG submission 89894) | Active sludge microbial communities of municipal wastewater-treating anaerobic digesters from Hong Kong - AD_UKC119_MetaG | ecosystem: Engineered > Bioreactor > Anaerobic > Digestate...
CTTCTTGGTAACCTCTATGATTCCAAATGACAAAGGAATAGCATGCGATCTTCCACAACCCTGCCCTCCCGATGCAGAATGCAACATTCCTATTAAAAAACAAGGCTTAATAAATTCTAATATCTTATTCCCGCTCATGCTCCTCCAAATCCTTCTGGAGATCCAGCTTTCGAAGTTTTGGGAAAAAAAATCCCGTGCCAAGAACAGTAAGTAAGGTCATACCGCCACCAAAAACTACGGCGGTAACCGTGCCCATCAATTTTGCGGTAAGCCCACTTTCAAAAGCGCCTAATTCATTGGAAGAACCCACAAACATAGAATTAACGGAGGCCACCCTTCCGCGCATTGCATCTGGAGTTCGAAGTTGAAGAATCGTTTGACGGATTACCATAGAAATTCCATCGGTGGCACCACTCAGAAAAAGTGCAATTACCGAAACCCAAAACCATGTGGAAATTCCAAAAACAATGATACAAACCCCAAACCCAAATATTGCAGCTAGCAATTTCATTCCTGCGTTTTTATTCAGTGGAAAATGTGCTGATGTAAACATAATTAGCAAAGCGCCAACAGCTGGGGCTGCACGAAGAATTCCGAAACCTTCTGGTCCAACTTTAAGAATATCCTGAGCATAAATGGGCAACAGCGCCACTGCCCCACCAAATAGCACAGCAAACATATCTAAGGTAAGTGCCCCTAAAATTACCCGAGTATTCATCACAAATTTGATCCCTTCTTTTAGGCTTTTCATAACAGGCTCTCCAATATTTGGATTTAAAATAGGCTTCTTCGGAATTTGTAGCAAGAGCAATAAAGCCATTAAAGAAAAAGCAAAAACAAAGCACATGGACCAATGCACCCCAATCCAATGGATAAAGAAACCTCCCGCTGCGGGACCAACCACTGAACCCATTTGCCAAACGGAACTACTCCAAGTGGCAGCATTGGGGTATATTTTTTTTGGAACCAATAAAGAGAACAAGGAAAAAATAGTAGGTCCTAAAAAAGCCCGAACAATTCCGCCGAGAAAAACCAAAAAATAAACGGAGTAAAGTATCGTGTTTGTAGATAGATCGCTAACCACGCGTGGCCAAGTAAGCAAAAAAAGGCCAAGACTAACCACAGAAAAACCAAAAATACATTTAAACAAAAGACTACGCTTCTCGCGCTGATCTACAATATGTCCTGCAAAAAGTGCCACGGAAACCGCAGGAACTACTTCCATTAGACCGATAATACCTAAAGAAAGTGGATTTTTGGTAATACTGTAAACTTCCCATTCAATAACCACAAACTGCATGCTCCACGCAAAAACCATTGCGAAGCGGACAAGCAGAAAAATATTAAACTCCCGAAATCGTAATGCAGCGTAGGGATCGTTTTTCTCCATTTAAAAGAAAGGTGAAGTTTTTAATGAAAAGTAATTTTTTTCAAAGCAAAACGCTTTGTAAATCAAAAGTACTACACCAGATTGAATATGGCAATGGCATAAAGATAAAACCTCACAAATCGAAGTAAACCAAACAATAGATAGTTTCTAAATTTATAGTGAATGGTTCCCGCAGCCATACTCGTTATAGAATATGGAATTGGCAACAGCGCACCAACAACAATCAAGAAACCACCCCATTTACGAATTTGCTTAAGGTGCTTCTTCATTTTTCCTTCCATATAGGCATAAACCCTTGGAATGGTAAAAATCCATTTCCCGATGAAATAAGAGATAATTCCACCAATATATGAAAGCGTTGCAAGAAGCGTCAGATAAAGAATTGGCTCCGGCATTTTATCACTCCAAGCGATAAATATTTCAGGTGGCACAAGTCCTAAAAGTGATTCGGAAGCAAGAAAAACCAATAGAATATTTACTGGCGCATAGGTTTCAGTAATATATGTGAAAAGATTACTGAAATCGATTACATACAAATCAACTACAATAAGGGCGGCAATAATAAAGACTATTGGAATAATAGCCTTCTTAAGGCTTTGTCCCACAAAAGAGTAAAACCCAGTGTATTTATAATACAAATGGGCACGCTTTAATTTATTTGTTTCAGTTTTTTTAACGGTGTTCATGGAAACTTAAATGGCAATATAAATATGACTTAAACTATTTCAGGCTGCAAATATATACTGAAAGCACCTACCCTGCAACCATTTGGCAAAGCGTTGATGGTTAATGCTATGTTAAACAATATCTATTAACGATTTTGAAGATCTATTAAGGATAAAAGTTAATATTACGTTAAATCATTACTTTGCATTACATAGTACTGTAACAAATTTTAAACTGTTGCGTCTTTTAAGTATAACCCAAAAAAACTATTTTATTATGAGAACTTTAAACAGTAACCAATTGACAGAAAAAATGAAAACTTCAAGATCATATTCTTGGAACTTGAAAAGAAGATTTCGCTAAAAAATAATTATTAAACATTTAAAACTTAAAAATCATGAGAACATTGGACAGTAACGAAAAACAGCACAGACCACAAAATTCCAAAGCATACAGTTGGAATATGAAAAGACGTTTTAAATAACGCCAATTATTAAAACCAAGAACGATTGACTATGAAAACCTTGAGAAACATTCAAAAGAGAATTAAATGCGGATCACAAAAGCAGCATACGTTGAATTACCTAAACGGAAACCAACACCTCTTTGAAGATCCCACAATCAGAAAAACATGCAGATACGTGTATTAAAAAATAAAAAACCGAAAAGCAACTGAAGCTGGATTGAAGAAACGCAATTCAGCTTTTTTATTTTTTGCGACTTGTTTTATATTTCGGACGTGGATTCGGCTTGGTTTTCGACGAATCTTTTATAGGTTGTGCTTTCTTTTCCGGCATAGGTCCACGCAGATGAATGACCAATCCGTTTAGAAAATTACGAAGAAACTGATCGCCACACTCCATATATTTTTCGTGGTTTTCATTTCTAAAGATGGCTCCAAGTTCACTTTTTGTTACTGCAAAATCCACTAACGAACATATTTTTACAATATCCTCATCACGTAGTTTGTGGGCTACGCGCAATTTTTTCATTATATCGTTATTGGTTAGAGCCATACCTAGATTTATTTTTTTCAAAGGTAAGTTTATTTATTCACCTTAAAAAACAACTCACTTCCCTCCTATTTTTCTCCAGTTGGCACCATATAAACAGGGATTTTTGTATGCTCCATAACACTTGAGGCTACAGTTCCCAAAAATATTTTTTCCAAAGTACCATGACTATGGGTTCCCATGACAATTAAATCTGCTTGCCATTGTTCAGCGTATTCTAAAATCATATTAGCAGTTTCTCCCTCAGCTAAGTGTGTAGAAATATTGTTTCCATTTAAATGTGCTTTTGTCTTGTCAAGATAATCCTGCGCCACTTTTACAAATTCCTCTTGGATTTTATAATCCACAGGAAAAGCATATCCTTCATAGCCCATAAAGGGTTCGTATTGCATTCCGTAGTAACGTACTTCAGATAGTACGTGAAACAAACAAACTTCAGCCTGCATCAATTGTGCAAGTTCATAGCCCATTTTCACAACTTTTTCTGAATTGGGGTTATAGTCTAGGGTAATCAATACTTTTTTCATGATATTTTGGTATTTCCCGTAAATTTAAAACACACTTTTGAGAAACTCCAATCTTTTAAAAAATATTTTGAGAAAATAGAATTAAAAAAATTATTGCTTAACCAAAATGGCAGTAGCCTTATTACCTGTTAATAGATTCCATTCATAGGAGGCGAGCAAATTGCCTATTTCGTCATAAATATTCAATTGGGCTGTGTTAGGGCCAGAAGAGCCTTGGTTTAATGCTTCAAAATCTATTTTATTAAAGCCCGATTGTAATGGAAGGTCAAATCCTCTAAAACTGCCTTCCAGCCTAGCATGGGGTATAACAACATCCCCATTCACATAAACACGGATCATGTCACCATCCACAAATTCGTGGTCGCGGTACATTATGGTAGCGGTTTTTGCAGTGGTTTTAAAATCACCTAAATATTGGTCTTTTCCAAATTCGGGTTTTTCTTCTTTATCTTTTGAAAAGTATTTTGGTGCTTTGTTTGTTCCAGTATATTCCAGCAACCCATCTCCATTTTGCATGTCAATTTGATTCTCTTTTTCAGTTCCCAAATCAGAATTGTTGGGAGTGTTGGGATTCTTCGTGTTTGAAAGTGTTGGTGCTTTGATTGCAGGAATCTCAAATCCGGTAGGACTGTCCATATTAGATTGAGAAGAATCAAACTGAACGGAATTATTGGGCAAATCTATTTGGGCAAACAAATTTGCAGTAATTACAATAAAACCAACTAAAAGAAATTTCTTCAACATAGTTATAAAATTTTCAAAAGTCAATAACAACAATTACACCAAAAATAATATGCAAACTATTACAAATAATAGTTAAAACTTAAATACTCTTTTTTTTTGCTCTCTTCTCCAAATAAAAAAAAGTAATAAAGCGCATAATGGCAAAATAATATAAATTATTATATTGGCAGGATTAGTTAAATCAATTGGTTTTTCGCTAGGTTTTGGAACCTCCGTTGGCTTTTGCGCATAAGTTGTTGTCATTAGTAACAAAAACATCGGAAAAAATATATTTTTCAAAATTTTCATTTTTCAATTTTTATTCAAAATAAGGAAAAAATATAGATCAGGAAAATTTTAACAACTTCTGTTAACTATTTGGAAATTACCACAAAATGTCTTACTATGCCGTGTTATTATAAAAAACAGAGAGAATATTATGAGACAACTTAAGATCACGAAGCAAGTAACCAACCGGGAAACAAAATCTTTAAACAGTTATTTACAAGATGTTAGCAAGATAGATTTGATAACTGCAGAAGAAGAAGTAGAGTTGGCACAGCGCATTCGTGAAGGAGATCAGGCTGCTTTGAACAAATTGAGCAGGGCAAATTTACGGTTTGTGATTTCCGTAGCAAAACAATACCAAAACCAAGGCCTTAGTCTTCCTGATTTAATTAACGAAGGAAATGTGGGCTTGGTTAAAGCCGCGAAAAGATTTGATGAAACTAGAGGTTTTAAATTTATTTCGTATGCAGTTTGGTGGATTCGTCAAGCTATTTTGCAAGCAATTGCGGAACAGTCCCGTGTTGTGAGATTACCGTTGAACAAAATTGGCGATATCAATAAAATAAAGAAAGCTTCTATCCATTTGGAACAAAAATTCCAACGAATTCCAACTGCTTTAGAAATAGCAAACGAGTTGGATTTTAGTGAATCAAAAGTGAAAAGCTCACTTAAAAATTCTACGAGAAGCCTTTCCATGGACGCACCATTCCAAGAAGGTGAGAATGATAACAACCTTTATGATGTGCTTAGTTCTGGTGAAAGCCCTAACCCAGACAAGAGTTTATTACACGAATCGCTTCGCATTGAAATATATCGTGCACTTGACACTTTAGCACCCCGTGAAGCTGATGTTGTTAAATTGAATTTTGGCCTTTGTGGCCAACCGCCAATGACGCTTCAGGAAATTGGTGACACCTTCGATTTGAGTCGTGAGCGCGTTCGCCAGATTCGGGAAAAAGCTATTAGAAGGCTTCGCCAAACCTCAAAAAGCCATATTTTGAAGAAGTATTTGGGGTAGAAAAAATGTTAAAAATATTGGTATTCCCAATATTTTATGAAATTCTTAGGAGCGAGTTTTATTTCCGCGGTTATCTTTATAATACCAACCATCAAAACAAATGACCACAGAAATAATACTCGTTTTTTCTATTCTGTTCATTACCGTAATCCTTTTCGCTTTTGAAGTCTTTTCAGTAGATAAAATTGCGATGCTGATTATTGCCTCCCTTGCCCTTACAGGTTTGGTGGAACCGGAAGAAGCTATTTCAGGATTTTCAAACTCAGCAACCATAACGGTGCTTTCCTTAATGATTATTGCCTTAGCGCTCGAGGATAACGGCGTTATTGCTTCATTGGCTCGTTTTCTCAAAAACTTGCACGTATTACCGCTGTTTCTTCTTTTGCCTGTCTTTATGTTTATTACTGGCGGAATTTCAGCATTTATAAATACCACGGCAGTTGTGATCGTTTTCATAAAAATTATTTCAGAACTGTCCAAACGTTTCAATCTGCCACAATCAAAACTTTTATTACCCATTTCGTTTGCTGGAATTTTGGGAGGAAGTTGCACGCTGATGGGAACCTCCACCAACCTCATCGTAAATTCGATAGCAAAAGACTTGGGGGCTGAAAAATTCAGCTTTTTTGAATTTTCATTCTTCGGATTGATATTTCTGCTTGTCGGGATAGTTATTGTTACCATAGCCTCACGATGGTTACCGAAACATTCTGAAGAAAATTTACACGATGCATACGATTTGGAAAATTATGTTACAACTGCTGTAATTAGTAAAGATTCCAATTTAATCGATAAAAATATTGAAGACACCTTTCTATATACCAACCCTGGGATTTCAATATTAAAACTTACCCGAAACAAGCAAATCACAAACGCCCCAGGTCGTTATATTACCTTGAAAGCGAATGACAAATTGGTTTTAATGTGCGACATTGAAAGCCTAGCAAGACTAAACGATGCTGATGGTTTGAGCGTTCATAAAACACAGGAGATAAACAAAAAAAGACAGGCCATAGAAAATGATGAAGAAAATAAAAACGTAAAGAAGCAAGACGACCTAGGCTTCGTTGAACTTTTGATTTTACCTGGATCCATCCTTATCGGAAAAAACTTGAAACAGCTTAGAAAGCAGACCTTTCAAAGTGCGTTGCCTATTGCCATAAGAAAACGAAAAAATATCAGAAACACCAAAGAGCGCTTGTTTAGAAAGGATATTGACCAAATAACACTAAAACCGGGAGACAGGTTGCTCGTTGAAGTTCCCAAGAATGAAATAGGACAACTTTATGACATGGAAAACGTAGCAATTCTTCAGGAGCACAAAATAAAACCTTCTGTCAATAACACAAAAAGAACCATTTCCTTTGCTATACTGTCAGTGGTTGTTGGTTTAGCAGCGACTGGTATTTTACCTATTCTGGTAAGTGCTCTTACTGGAGTTTGCTTATTATTGCTAACTCGCTGTTTGGATTTAAACGACGTATATCACCGTGTAAACTGGCAAGTAATCTTTTTGCTTGCAGGAATGATTCCCCTTGGAATTGCAATGAATAATACGGGTGCCGACAAATGGATATCTGATCATTTACTGGCTATTTTAAGCGGGCAGTCAAACTTAATCGTTATTGGGCTCATCTTTTTAATAACGATGTTAATGAGTAGCGTGGTTAGCAATAATGCAACTGCCATCATAATGACCCCTATTGCCATTGCTGTTGCCGTAGGCTTAGATTTGTCTATGAAACCTTTTATTCTTTCCGTTCTGTTCGGAGCCAATTTTAGTTTTTTTACCCCTATGGGCTACCAAACCAATACCCTTATCTATGGAATGGGTATATATAAATTCAAACATTTTTTTATAATTGGAGGCATACTTTCCATAATTTTATGGGTTTTGGGTACTTTTATGCTTTCCACGCTTTTTTAAACTTAAAATATTATGTCAGAAAAATTTTCAGTAAAGAATTCTATATCAAACTTATGGGACAAGTTAGATGGATGGCTTGATGCCATAATTTTAAAACTTCCCAATTTTGCCGTTGCTCTTCTTGTAATGGTGCTATTTTATTTTTTGGCAAGAGGCCTCAAAAAATTTTCGCATAAAGTATTATTCAAAAAACTCAGCGATGAGTCTATTAAACAGATTCTTTCCAAATTAGTTTATACCATCGTTATTTTAATTGGCTTTTTTGTTGCATTGGGAGTTTTGCAACTCGATAAAGTATTAACTTCTATTTTGGCAGGTGCGGGAGTTATGGGGCTAGCTATTGGTTTTGCACTGCAAGGGACATTGAGCAATACAGTTTCAGGATTTATGCTTTCCTTCCAACCAAAAGTGCGCATAGGCGACTTTATTGAAGCACAAGGCAAAAGTGGTTATGTGGAAGAGATTGATTTAAGAGCCGTTTCCATTCGACAAACTGATAATGACTATGTAATCATTCCGAATAAAATATTTATAGATAGCCCTTTCACCAATTATTCCTGGACAGAGCGGGCCCGTATTACTGTAAGCTGTGGCGTGGGCTATGAAAGTGATCTTCAAAAAGTGGAAGATCTGGTCATAAAAATAATCACAGAAAATTTTGAACAACAAAAAAATGAAAGTGTTGAATTCTATTTTACTGAATTTGGCGACAGTTCCATTAACTTCATCACACGTTTTTGGATACAAAGCCAACAGCCAAGACCAAAGTTTGAAGCACAACACAAAGCAATAAAACTAATCAAGAAAAACTTTGACGAAGCCGGAATCAATATTCCGTTCCCAATCCGCACGCTGGATTTCGGAAAAAATAAATTGCAGATGGTATCTGCCAAAGATGAATAGTTCCCTTTTACAAGTATAATTTGATTTAATGCATTGCCATGAAAAAATTACTGAGAATACTACTCGCCGGTTGGGGCGCTAAAAAAACTGGCGGTGGAAAATGCGGCTGCATTGGTACCATCGTGGTTTTTATTATTCTTTATTGGTTGTTGGGATATGTGTTCAAGCTTTTCTAAAAACTTCTTTTAACAAAACAATAGCATCCGTTAACTAATTTTTTGGTGAAGTGCGCGGTTATATTTGCATTACAAACCTTTAAAACTTAGTATTATGAAAAAAGCTATTGCACTAACCATGCTGGCAACAGCAATTTTTGCTACCTCATGTGTATCAAAAAAGAAGTATGTAGAATTGGAGAACCAGTATAACGACACGCGTTCTACCCTAGCTAAAACCCAGCTTGAAAAAGAAGAAATTGAAGCCAAATACGCCAAGATTGAAGAGCGCGTTGCAAGCTACAATTCAAAAATCCAATCATTGACTGATAGCAACAACAGTCGCCTTCAACAAATTGAGGGTGTTGTAGTTTCAGAAAATGATAAGGAAAACATGAGAAAAGCCCTTGCCAATGTAGACCCCCAAGAATTGGCAAAAGCAAAGACTCTTAAGGATTCTATGAACCTCATAGTTTCACATAACCTTAAAAAGAATCTTGACAACAGTTTGGCTGGTGAAGGTGAGGAAGACGATATCAATATTGATATTGACGAGACTGTGGTAATGATTACAATTTCTGATAAACTACTGTTTAAATCAGGAAGTGCAAGCGTTAACTCTAAAGCAAATCCGTTATTAGAGCGCCTAGCAAATGTAATAAACAGTGAACCAGCTTTGGAAGTAATGGTTGAAGGTCATACCGATAGCCAAACCGTAAAACCGGGCGCATACATCAAAGACAACTGGGAGTTGAGTGTTGATCGTTCAACAGCCGTAATCCGAATTCTACAGGATAAATACGGTGTTGCTCCTGAAAAATTGATTGCTGCCGGACGTAGTAGTTTTCACCCTCTAACTGAAAATGAAACAAAGGAAGGCCGCGCAACCAACAGAAGAACGCGAATCGTAATCTTGCCAAACCTTGATAAATTCTTGGCCTTGCTTTCTGCCAACTAAAAATTAGAGAGTAAACAACTATGGTAAATGCGGTTCAACTTTAAGATGAACCGCATTTTTTTAGATACTTATATTAATCATTTTTTATTTTGAAGGAGGCATTGCTGGCCTAACTTCAATCTTGCTTGGCAGAGTACGTGGGTTCATCTTTAGCAAATCAACCACAAGTTTTCCTATATCTTCCTTCTGTATTTTCCAGGCATCTTTGTCATCCGGCTCATTTCCGTTGAAATATGTGGAAACCGAACCAGGCATAATTGTAGAAACTTTTACGCCCTGATCACGCAGATCGAGCATCGCTGCCTGCGTAAATCCAGTAAGGCCGAACTTACTAGCATTGTAAGCACTTCCGCCCTTAAAGAAATTGGTCCCCGCCAAACTGGAGATACTTATAAAATATCCTTTGTTTTTTTTCAATTGTTCCACGCTCGCCTTCAAAGAATAGAACGGGCCGGATAAGTTGGTGTCAATGGTTTCTTTCCATTCTTCAATAGTAATATTTTCCACCGAATTAAAATGTCCCAAACCCGCATTTGCAATAACAATATCAACACCTCCAAATTTATTAATCGCAGCTTCAACCGCATTTTGTTGGCTTTTATAATCACGCACATCAGCCTCCAAGCCTATGGCCTGTGCCCTATCGTTTCCTTTGGAATTTAGTTCTTTGGCAGCCTTTTCTGCAGTTTCTCTAGTTCTTCCGGTTATGGCAACATTAATTCCTTCTTTCAGTAAAGCTTCTGCTATCCCGTAACCTATTCCTTTTGTACCACCCGTAATGAGTGCGGATTTTTTCCCTAAATCATTCATAGTTTTTCGTTTTCCCCAAAGTTACAAATAGCGAAAGCGAATGTTATTAAATTCTACTTAAATTTGAAAAATGAAATTGTTGCCCATTCTACTTTTAACCATTTTATTCTTCAGTTTTTCTTCCGAAGAAAAATCGCAGGATCCACTTGTAAATCTTGAAGCACTTTCCACTGGATTTAGTTATGAAATACGTTATGCCACGCCGAACAATTTTATGGGCGAAACATTATATGACTGTCCAAAATGTCTGTTACATCCCGATGTTGCGGAAGCACTTTTACAGGCCAATCAATATTTCTGTGAAAAGGGCTACCGCATAAAAATTTATGATTGCTACCGTCCGCTTGACGTGCAGAAAAAAATGTGGGCCAAAGTGCCGCGCGCAACCTATGTGGGCAATCCTTACGGCAAAGGTTCCATTCACAACAAAGGTGCTGCTGTGGATATTACTTTGGAGACCTTGGAAGGCTGCTATGTGGCAATGGGCAGCGACTACGATTATTTTGGAAGGGAAGCTCATATTGACAATTATAATTTTTCAAAAGAAATACTAGACAATAGAAAGTTGCTTATTGAAGGCATGAGAAAGTTTGGATTCAACACCATCCGCACGGAATGGTGGCACTTTAGCTATAAAAAAAACCGGAGTTATAAAACATTGAACATTCCCCTGCCCTGCGACAACTAATTATTATTTATTGGGAAGCTCCTTTTCTGCATTTCCACTTATTTTAAAGGGAATTTCTGGTGTATTTTTATATAGTTTTAATTCGACCACATCAGAAGGCAAGTTGAAATCGGCTTTGGCCAATGCTTCTTTCACCTGCTTGATTATCAAGCCTCTAAAAACCCGAGAGGCCCTTCTATAATCGACTGTATCAACCCAAAAGAAAACTTTTAAGTTAACTGTACTTGCGGCAAGTTCATCTTCAATTACAAAATTTTCGTGAAACTCGTC
>Ga0116152_10004259_pt1 | contig 11336 bp, 12 predicted proteins | sample AD_UKC119_MetaG_FD_89894 | JGI IMG/M metagenome (GOLD analysis project Ga0116152, IMG submission 89894) | Active sludge microbial communities of municipal wastewater-treating anaerobic digesters from Hong Kong - AD_UKC119_MetaG | ecosystem: Engineered > Bioreactor > Anaerobic > Digestate...
CGCTGCTCATGCGCGAGCGCGGACAGAGCGAAACGGTTTGCGTGCGGGTGGGCAGGCGGCTCAACTCCTCGCTCAAGTACCGCGAGTTCGTGCGCGCGGCGCTCGGCTACGGTGCGGACGGACAGCTTGTGGCCGTTCCGCTCGACCGGGGCGCGGGCGTGGTGACGTCGTTTACGAAGGCGGACTGCCTGCTCGACGTGCCGCAGAACTGTGAAGGCTACGAGGCGGGCGAGCGCGCGTTCGCGCGGCTGCTGAAGCCGGTCGAGCGCATCGGCCGCACGGTGCGGATCCTCGGCAGCCACGATCCGCTCATTGACGAGGCGGCGGACGAGCTCCGCCGCGTGGACGTGAACGCGTGCGTATCGAGCGCGCATGTCGGCAGCATGGGCGCCATCCGCGCGATCCTGCGCGGCGAGGCGCAGCTCGGCGGAATCCACCTGCTCGACGAGACGGACGGCAGCTACAACGTTTCGTATGTCGAACGCTGCATCCCGGACGGCGGCGTGGCGCTGATCGAATGCGTGCGGCGCGCGCAGGGGCTCATGGTGCGGCGCGGCAACCCGAAGGGGATCCGGGGTATTGCGGACCTTGCGCGGGCCGACGTTTCCTACGTCAACCGCCAGAAGGGTGCGGGCACGCGCGTGCTGTGCGACTATCTGCTCGGGCAGAACGGGATCGATGCGGCCGCGGTGCGCGGCTACGAGCGCGAGGAACTGACGCATACCGCCGTCGCGGCGCAGGTCGCCGCCGGGAGCGCGGACTGCGGGCTTGGCATCTATTCGGCGGCAAGAATGTACGAATTGGACTTTCTGCCCGTGTGCGAAGAGCAGTACGACCTGCTTGCCTCGCTCGACGCGCTCGAGGAGCCGCAGGTGCGCGCGTTCCTGCGCGTGCTCGGCAGCGAGGCGTTTCTCGAACGCCTCCGGCGGCTCGGCGGCTACGCCGTGGAGCACCCGGGCCGCATCCGCAGGCTGTGGCCGAAGAAGCAGAACGGCGGGACTTGAAAACCGGCGGGCAAAGCCGTATGATGGGAAGCGCGGGAACCATGGAGCCAACCTCTGAAAGGACGGGGAACGAAGCGATGAACGGAATGCTCACGCATGTGGACGAGCGCGGTGCGGCGCGCATGGTGGACGTATCCGAAAAGGAGATCACGCACCGCGAGGCGGTTGCGGAGAGCATGGTGCTGATGAAGCCCGAAACGCTGGAACTCATCGTTTCCGGCGGCGCGCCCAAGGGAGACGTGTTCGCCGCCGCGCGCATCGCGGGCATTCTGGCGGCGAAGCGCACGAGCGAGCTGATTCCGCTCTGCCATCCGCTTACGCTGACGTCGGTCAAGGTCGACCCGGCCGCCTGCCCGCCGGACCGCGTGCGGATCGTGGCGACGGTCTGCTGCGACGAGAAGACCGGCGTCGAGATGGAGGCGCTGACCGCGGCGAGCGTGGCCGCGCTGACGATCTACGATATGTGCAAGGCCGTCGACCGCGGCATGGAGATCCAATCCGTGCGGCTGCTGAAAAAGAGCGGCGGCAAAAGCGGAACGTTCGAACGCGGAGGCGAAGCGTGCGGATCGAACGGCTGACCCGCGCCGTAAAAAAAGGCGTGCGGGAAACCGTCGGGACGCTGACGCTGGACCCGGCGCTGGGCGTCGTCGGGGACTGCAGAAGCGCGGCGGACGGCTCGGTGAGCCTGCTTTCCGGCGAGGCCGAACGGGCGGTCCGGGACGCGGGCGGCCTTTGCGGCGCGCGGTTTGCGGCGAACCTCGTCACCGGTGGACTGGACTATGCGCTGCTTCGCGCGGGGACGCGCCTGCGCGCGGGCGCGTGCGAGATTACGATCGTGCGTGCGGGAAAGCCCTGCTACGACGAGTGCCCGCTGAAGAGGAACGGGGCGACCTGCCCGCTGCCGGGGAGTTGCGCGTTTGCGCGCGTGCTGCGCGGCGGCGAATTACGCACAGGCGACACGATTGCAGTGATCGAAGAGAAATGAACGACCGCGCGCGGACCGCTCGGGAAAACGCGGGCTGCGCGGCGGGCTTTGGAGACGAATGAAGGATCAGTACGGACGGACAATCGAATATCTGCGGCTTTCGATCACCGAGCGCTGCACGCTCAAATGCGCCTACTGCCGCGCGGACGAAGGCATCTGCCCCAAAAGGAACGAGCTTTCCGCGGCGGATCTGATCCGCATCGTGCGCGCAACGACGCAGCTCGGCGTGAACAAGGTGCGCTTAACCGGCGGGGAACCGATGCTGCGGCGGGATCTCCTTGAGATCATCGCGGGAGTCCGCGCAGTCGGCGGCATCCGCGAGATCACGATGACCACGAACGCACAGCATCTGCCGGGGCAGGCGCGTGCGCTGAAGGCCGCCGGGCTGGATCGGCTGAACATCAGCCTCGATTCGCTCAGACCCGAGCGGTACGCCGAGATTACGGGCGGCGGGTCACTTCAAAAGGTGCTTTGCGGGATAGACGAGGCGCTGGATGCGGGGTTCGTTCCGCTCAAGCTCAACGCCGTGCTGCTCCGCGGGAAAAACGACGACGAGGCGGACGATTTCATTGCGCTCACGAAGGATCGCCCGATCCATATGCGGTTTATCGAATGGATGCCGCTGGGCGAAACGGACCGCTCCGCCGAGCGCGTGACGGGCGCGGAGCTGCTCGCCGCGCGGCCGTATCTGATACCGGTTCCGCCGCTGTACGAAAGCCAGCCCTCGCGCGATTATCAGGTGGAAGGCTACGCGGGCCGGGTCGGATTCATCGATCCCGTTTCGCACAGGTTCTGCGAACGGTGCAACCGCGTGCGCGTCATGAGCGACGGCATGCTGCGGCCATGCCTCGGGGATAACGCGGAGATTTCGCTCCGGGACGCGCTCGCGGAATCGGACGACACGGCGCTCGTGGAGACCGTCCGTGCGGCGATCTGGGCAAAGCCGTGTTCGCATCGCTTCGACGAAGCGTTCCGGCCCGAGAAGAACATGAGCCGCATCGGCGGCTGAGAAAGGGAAAAACATGGCAAGCGTCGTTTCCGTCAACGTCAGCCCGCACAAGGGGACGTTCAAATATCCGGCCGAGCGCGCGGAGCTCAGAATCGACCATGGGATCGTGGGTGACGCGCACGCGGGCAACTGGCACCGGCAGATCAGCCTGCTTGGGCAGGAGAGCATCGACAAGATGACCGCGATGGGCGTGCCGGGCCTCGTTCCCGGGAAATTCGCGGAGAATATCACGACCGAGGGGATCGAGCTCTACACGCTGCCCGTCGGGACGCGCCTGCGCCTTGGCGAGTGCCTCGTGGAGGTGACGCAGATCGGCAAGGAATGCCACCACCACTGCGAGATCTATCAGAAGGTCGGCAAGTGCATCATGCCGCTGGAGGGCATCTTCGTAAAGGTGATCCGGGAGGGCGTCGTCCGTCCGGGCGACCCGATCGGGATCGAACCGTCCGACGGCGCCTGAGAGCGGACAGAATAAGCCGCGGATGGGCGGGGAAAAGAATCGCCCGCCGGACGGCTTTCTGCATCTGCGGCGTTCGCGCAGACGCAGGGGCGTTTGCATGGCGCTGCAAAGCGCGGGCGATGGGCTGAGGCCCTTCCTGATTGCGATATGCGGTTTTTACAGTCCGGGCCGGGCGCCCGGCCTGCTTTTTTTTGTGCCGGCAAAAAAGAAAAACGGGAAAAGACGAAAAATGTCGTTGTGTTTTCATAAAAACAATGGTAGGATAGTCGCATGAAATTGATCGAAACGAAACATGCCGTCGGGCACGTGCTCTGCCACGATCTGACCCGGATCGTTCCCGGGGAGATGAAGGACGCGCAGTTCCGCAAGGGGCACGTCGTGACCGAGGCGGATATCCCCATGCTGCTTTCGATGGGCAAGGACCATCTTTACGTTTGGGAAGTCAACGAAAACACGCTTCATGAAAACGAGGCGGCCGACCGGCTCTGCGCGCTCTGCGAGGGCGCGCACATGGTCCGCGGCGAGGTGAAGGAAGGCAAGCTCGAGCTCTTCGCGGCGGCGGACGGTCTGTTTATGGTCGATGTGCCGCGGCTCGATGCGCTCAACGCGCTCGAGGACGTCATGGTGGCCACGCGCCATACCAACACGCCGGTGAAAACGGGGGACAAGCTCTGCGGCACGCGCGTGATTCCGCTGGTGATCGACAGGAGCCGCATCGAGGAGGCCGAGCGGCTGGTCGGGAAGGACCCGCTGCTGCGGCTCGTTCCGTTTCGGAAGGGCCTGCGCGCGGGGATCGTCACGACGGGCAGCGAGGTTTTCTACGGGCGAATCACGGATAAATTCACGCCCGTTGTGGAACGAAAACTCGAGGCCTACGGCGTAACCGTGGCGCAGAAGCGCCTCAGCGACGATCAAACGGAGCACATCGTCGAGGCGATCCGGCAGGTGCGCGACGCCGGCGTGGACATGGTGCTCTGCACGGGCGGCATGAGCGTCGATCCGGACGACCGCACGCCCGCGGCGATCCGGGAAAGCGGCGCGGATATCGTCACCTACGGCGCGCCCGTGCTGCCGGGCGCGATGTTCCTGCTCGGCTACTACGGCGACGGCGTGCCGGTGATGGGCCTGCCGGGATGCGTGATGTACGCCGCCGCGTCGATCTTCGACCTTGTGCTGCCGCGCGTCGTCGCGGGCGTGCGGCTGAAAAGAAGCGACCTGACCGTGCTCGGAAACGGCGGACTTTGCCTGCGGTGCGACGTGTGCGCGTTCCCGAACTGCGGCTTCGGCAAGGAATGACGGGGATATGGCGATGGACTGCGCGAAGCGCTTCGTTTCGCGCTCCATATAGACACGGAAAGCAAAAAGAATAAAAAGACGAAAAGAGGAAACAGGTATGAAGAAAACATTTGCTCTGCTGCTTGCACTCCTGATGCTGGCGACGCTCGCCGCCTGCGCAAAAACAACGGAGTCCGCGGCGACCGAAGCGCCCGTTGTGACCGAAGCGCCCGCGGCGACCGAAGCGCCCGCGGCGGACGAGGCGGCCGCAACAGCGGCTCCGCTGGAAGAGGCCGAAGTACAGCTGTTCATCGCGGCGAGCCTCGAAGGCGCGTTCCAGGAGATCATTCCCCTGTATGAGGCGACGCAGCCGAACGTGACGATCGTTTCCAACGCCGACAGCTCCGGCAAGCTGCTTACGCAGGTGCAGAACGGCTTCGCGTGCGACGTGTTCTTCTCGGCGTCCGCATCGCAGGTCAAGACCCTGGAGGACGAGGGTTTCATGATCGAGGGGACCCGCGTGGACCTGCTGTGCAATAAGATCGCGCTGATCACGCCAACGGGCAGCGGCACGGCCGTGACGGGCTTTACCGATCTGCAGAACGCCAAGAGCATCGCGCTGGCCGACGGCAGCGTGCCGGCCGGCAAGTACGGCCGCCAGATTCTCATCAGTCTCGGCATCCTCGACGGCACCAAGGAAGCGAAGGATTATACCACGGAGGAGGTTTCCGCGGCGCTGGGCGGCGTGGAGATCAACGAGTGCAGCAACGTGAGCAAGGTCAAGGAGGCCGTCAAGGAAGGCTCCAACGAGATCGGCATCGTGTATTATTCGGACGCGTATTCGATCAAGGACAGCATCGACATCCTTGAAATCGCGGATTCCTCCCTGACGGGCGACATCCTCTACCCGGTGTGCCGCGTGAACAACCCCGAAGCGACCGAAGCGGAGTCGGCCGCCGCGGACGATTTCGTCGCCTTCCTGCAGACCGACGCGGTGAAGAGCGTCTTTGAAAACTACATGTTCATCATTTACGAATAAGCGACCCTTCGCAGATTCGTAAGCGTGGTCGGCCGACCGGGCGGCCACGGAATGCCCGCCGTCATGCGGTTTGGCGGCGGGCGTTTTTCATACCGCGGCGCATGCGGCCCGGGGCGGCCGGAAACGTTTTGCACCGGCGTGCGGCGCGTTGTTTTCCAAACCGGCGCGATGTGATATGATACCTGAAAAGCCGCCGAAAGGAGCCGACGAATGGCGAATCTCTGGGAAATTCTGAAAGCGCTGGATTACAGTCCGCTCTGGATCTCGCTCAAGACGGGAATCGTGGCGACGGTGCTTTGCTTTTTCCTCGGCATCTGGGCGGCGCGCGCCGTGATGCGCATGGGAAAGCGGGCAAAGGCCGTCGTGGACGGGCTGCTGACGCTTCCGATGGTGCTGCCGCCGACGGTCGCGGGCTTCTTTCTGCTGCTGATCTTCAGCCTGCGGCGTCCCGTGGGCACGTTTCTGTACGCCACGTTCTCCATCAAGGTGGTGCAGAGCTGGCTCGGGTGCATCGTGGCGGCAGGCGTGATCGCGTTCCCGCTCATGTACCGCAACGCCCGCGCCGCGTTCGAGCAGGTGGATATCGAGCTACTCTATGCGGGGCGCACGCTCGGCATGTCGGAGCGGCGCATCTTCTGGCGCGTGGTGCTGCCCTCGGCGGGTCCCGGCGTGGTCAGCGGCACGATCCTCACGTTTGCGCGCGCGCTCGGCGAATACGGCGCGACGAGCATGCTTGCGGGCAATATCGCCGGGAAGACCGGCACGATCTCGCAGCGCATCGCAATGGTGATCCAGAACGGCGATTATGCGACGGCGGGCGTGTGGGTCGCGGTGATTCTGGTGATCTCGTTTGCGATCGTCGTGCTCATGAATGTTTTTGCGGACAGAAAACTCAAAAATGTCCGGAAGTGGTAACCGATATGGCGCTGGAAGTGGACATCAGAAGACAACTGCAGGGATTTATGCTGGACGTGTCCTTCTCCGCGCAGGCGGGCGTAACGGCGCTGCTCGGCGCGTCGGGAAGCGGCAAGAGCATGACGCTAAGGTGCATCGCGGGCGTGGAGCGGCCGGACGAGGGGCGCATCGCGCTCGACGGGCGCGTGCTGTTCGACTCCGCCGCCGGGATCGATCTCCCGCCGCAGAAGCGGCGCGTGGGGTACCTGTTTCAGCGGTACGCGCTGTTTCCGAACATGACGGTGCTGCAGAATATCGGCACGGGCCTCTCTTTGGAGCGGGACCGGCCGCTCCGCAGACGGAAGCTGGAGGACCTGATCGGCCGGTTTCAGCTCGGGGGACTGGAGGCGCGCTATCCGCGCGAGCTTTCCGGCGGGCAGATGCAGCGCGTGGCGCTCTGCCGCATGCTGGCGGCGGAGCCGGAGGCGATCCTGCTCGACGAGCCGTTCGCGGCGCTGGACAGCTTCCTGCGCTGGCAGCTCGAGCGCGAGGTGCGGCGCACGCTTTCGGAATTCCCCGGCGTGGCGCTGCTGGTTTCGCACGACCGCGGCGAGGTCTACCGCATGAGCGGGCGCGTTTGCGTGCTTGCGGGCGGCAGGTCCGAACCGGTGGAGGAAACAGGGCGGCTGTTCGACCGGCCGCGCACGCTGCAGTCCGCTCTGATCACGGGCTGCAAGAACGTTGCGGCCGCCGAATGGATCGGTCCATGCACTGTTTCGGTGCCGGACTGGGGCGTTCGGCTGACCTGCGCGGAACCGGACGGCCGGGCGGTGACGCACGTCGGCGTGCGCGCGCATTTTATCCGGCCCTGTGCGCCGGATGCGGAAAACGCGGTGCGCTGCCGCGTTGCGGACGTCACCGACGACGTGTTCTCACGCGTGCTGACGCTGCTGCCGGACGGCGGCGCGGCGACGATCCGCGCGGAGCTTGGCAAGGCCGAGTCGGACGGATTCGCCGTCGGCGACGAGGTGACCTTTTCCATGCCGCCGGACGCGGTGATGCTGCTTGGCGATGCGGCGGACGGCGATGCGGCGCAGTCCTGACGGAAGAAGCGAACGGAGGGAGAACGGGTGTTCAGAGCGACGGTGATCACGGTCAGCGACAAGGGCTACACGGGCGAGCGGGCGGACACGTCCGGCCCGCTGGCGGCGGAACTGCTCAAAGGCGCGGGCTACGATGTGCTGACGGTTTCGATCGTCCCCGACGAACGGGCGCGGATCGAGGCCGAACTGCGCCGGCACGCGGACGAGCTTCACGCGGCCCTCGTGCTGACGACTGGGGGTACGGGCTTTTCCAGACGCGACGTGACGCCGGAGGCCACAATCGCGGTCTGCGAAAAGATGTGTCCGGGGATTCCGGAGGCCATGCGGGCGGCGTGCCTCGCCATAACGCCCCGCGCGATGCTCTCGCGCGCCGTGGCGGGCATCTACCATGAAACGCTGATCGTGAACCTGCCGGGCAGCCCGAAGGCGGTGAAGGAGAATCTGGAGCCCGTTCTGCCAGCGCTCGAACACGGGCTGAGCATGCTGCTCGGCACGAAAAACGAGTGCGCCGCCGGAACGGATCGGCCGAAATCGGGTTCGCATACAAAATAGCTGGACATAACAAAAAGCGGGCGCTCCGTTTCGGAGCGCCCGCTTCTTGAAACGATGCGATTAACTTTCCGGTACGCCGACGTACTGCGCGCTGCCGAAGGCGAGAATGCAGTAGAAGATCAAAGACAGGAAAATCAGTCCGACCGCGAAGCCGCCGCCCTTGCCGAACGCTTTGGCGAGTTTGATCATGGTGAGGATGGCGAATACGATATTGGCAATCGGGATGAGCATCAGCAGAAATTTCCAGCCGCTGCCCCAGGTGATCTTGAAGAGGACGTAGAGATTGTAAAACGGGATGATTGCCGCCCACCCTGGCTCGTTTGCCTTGACAAAGATCATCCACATCGCGACGATCGCCAGAACGCCGAATACGGCGCTGAACCAGCCGACGGTCGGGCCGAGCCAATGATAATGGTAGAAGCCTGAATAATGCATGGATCATTCCTCCCCCAATAAATGATACAAATAGTATAACATTAATCCCGATATACGTATAGTAGCTGAAAAAATATAATATTATGTGGTTTATACTGCAATAATTAAGGGAAACATCTGTTTTTCGGCGTTTACATGTCGCCGCCGGTTTCCGGCGGGCGCTGTGCAATATGGCGGACCGTCCGGCGTTGACAAAACGGAAAGCGGTTGATAAACTATAAAAAAATCAGAGGGGGGATTTCCTATATGGCTATAGCGTCGCTGGTGCTCGGCATTGTGTCTCTGGTAATCGGTGCCTTTTTCTCTTCCATCGGCTGGCTGGGCGCCGTCATTGCGATTGTCGGCATCATTCTCGGTTCGGTTGCAAGGAAACAAAACGACGACAATGTGAAGATGGCCACGGCCGGCCTGATCTGCTCCATCATCGGCCTCATTTTGTGCATGATCCTTTTCATCGCGTGTGCGGCTTGCGTCAGTTGCGCCGGCGCTGCGGCTTCTTCGCTGTATTGAGCCGTATCCTTTCATCCGGCAGCCCGTCTTTCCGGATGGGCTGCCGCTTCTGTTGTTAGGACTGTCATGTATCCATACATTACTTTTTTCGGCATTACGATTCCGACATACGGACTGCTGCTGACGACCGGCGTTGTGGTGGCCGGCGCCGTCGCGGTCAGGCGCTGCAAAAGATGGAACAGGAGCGCCGACGACTTTTTCATCATCGCCGCGTGCGCCGTCGGGCTGGGATTCCTGTTTGCATGGCTTCTCTATGTGGCGGTCACCTATTCGCCGGAGGAACTGTGGAACATGCTCCGCTCCGGCGGGATCGGCTCGCTGTTTAACGGCGGAATGGTCTTTTACGGCGGCCTGGCGGGCGGCGTTCTCGGTGCTCTGCTGGGCGCCCGGCTGGCGAAGGCGAGGCTTGCCGATTTTCTGAATCCCATCGTCCCGGTTCTTCCGCTTGCGCACGCGTTCGGCAGGATCGGCTGCTTCTGCGCGGGCTGCTGCTATGGCATTCCGACGACGAGCCGGCTCGGGGTGGTCTATACGCATCCGGCCGGCGGCGCGCCGATCGGCATCCCGCTGCTGCCAGTTCAGCTATTCGAGGCGGGACTGAATCTGGTCATCTTCTGTGTCCTGCTGGTCTTTACGCGCAGAACAAAATCGAAAACGCTCGTGCTGCCGGTGTATATCGCCAGTTACGGATGCGTGCGCTTCTTTCTGGAATTCATCCGCTACGACGCGGCGCGCGGCGCCTTGCTGGGACTTTCCACGTCCCAGTGGATCAGCATTCTGGGCGTGCTGCTCTCCGCCGCCTACATCGCCGCGGCCGTGATACGAAACAAAAGAAAAGGCGCCGAAGCGCCGCGGGCCTGACGCGGCCGGCATGTCGCCAGGGTGATTGGTATTTACAAAAAACAGCGCCGCCTGCCCTTCGGGGCGAGGCGGCGCTTAGCAGTCTGCCGATAAAGGGGTACATTGGAGGCATCGTCTCTAAACCGCCGCTCAGGGCGTAACGGCCCTGAGAACCCATTTCCGCAAGCGCCCTGGGATAGGGCGAGGGCGCTTGCGGGGTCAGAGATTCCCAAGGGACGTGTCCCTTGGGTGGGGTGCAGGGGTGAATCCCCTGCAAAAACCGTCTGTAGACCGAACCGCCGGCCGGGATTTTCTCCCGCGTCAGAGCAGCTTGCCGAGCAGCGCCACGGCGACGTTGAAATACACGACGATCGAGCAGGCATCCGTGATCGTCGTAAGCGTCGGCGCGGCGACGACCGCGGGGTCGAGGTTGAGCCGCTTGGAGAGCATCGGCAGCAGGCAGCCGAGCGATTTCGCGATCACGACCGTGGCGATCAGCGTGAGCGAAACGGCCAGCGCGATCTGGAAGCAGATCGGGCTGGAACGGTACTGGATGATGATGCGCAGGAAGTTGACCGCGGAAAGCATGGTGCCGACCGTCAGCGCGACGCGCACCTCCTTCCACCAGACGCGAAGCACATCCTTGGGCTCGATCTCGTCGAGGGCGAGCCCGCGGATGATCATGGTCGTGGCCTGCGCGCCGCTGTTGCCGCCGGTGTCCATGAGCATCGGAATAAACGTGACCAGCAGAGGAATCGCGGCGATCGCGGCTTCAAAGTGCTCCAGCAGGGAGCCGTTCACCATGCCGGAGATCATGAGGATCAGAAGCCACAGGATGCGGTGCTTGGCCATCTTCCAGACGGGGGTTTTGAGATACGTCTCCTCGCTGGGCGTCATGCCGGCCATGCGCTCGAAGTCCTCGGTGGTCTCGTCCTGCAGCACATCCACCGCGTCGTCCACGGTGATGATGCCAACGAGCCGGTCCTCGTTGTCGACGACCGGCAGCGCGATCATATCGTAGTGCGAGAACATCTTCACAACGTCCTCGCGGTCGTCGTGCGTATGCACGAAGATCGGCGCGGTGGTCATGATGTCGCTCACGTGCTTGTCCGGGTCGGCAAGCAGCAGCTCGAGGACCGTGACGACGCCTTCGAGCTTTCGCTCCGGACTCGTAACATAGCAGGTATAGACGGTCTCCTTGTCCACGCCGGTGTTCCGGATGACCGTGAA
>Ga0116152_10004261_pt1 | contig 11335 bp, 10 predicted proteins | sample AD_UKC119_MetaG_FD_89894 | JGI IMG/M metagenome (GOLD analysis project Ga0116152, IMG submission 89894) | Active sludge microbial communities of municipal wastewater-treating anaerobic digesters from Hong Kong - AD_UKC119_MetaG | ecosystem: Engineered > Bioreactor > Anaerobic > Digestate...
AACAATATTCTTATCCCGCGCCATTTTTACGGCCTGCATAGCCCTTTCCTGACCGTCTTTTGCCTTGGATTCTCCGCTGGCAGTGACCAGTCTGTCAAATTCACCGGGATGTGGTGTTATCACCGTTCCTGCCGGGATCAGGGAGAGCATCACAGGATTTGCCGAGACGATGTTCAGTGCATCGGCGTCCAGCACCAGAGACGGGGCCGGTTTCATTTCATTGAGCAAACCCAGCAATTGTCCCATGAGCCCCGAGGTTTCGGATGCCGTTCCCAGTCCGGGACCGGCTCCGATCGCTGAAAATACAGTCTTTCCGTGAATCAGTCCTCCGGGCAGATCGCCCGATATATCTGTCCGTTTGTCCACCGACAACATGGCTTCCGGCAGGGAAGCATAAAAGGCCGCTTCGGCAGCAGCGGGTACATGGACGGTAAGCAACCCGGCTCCCGTACGCAGGCAGGATCTTGCAGCCAGCAGGGCTGCCCCTGTCTTTCCGCGGCTGCCTGCAATGAGCAGGGCATGGCCGAAGTTGTTTTTATAGGAAAACGGGGGGCGTTTCCCCGGAAAATGTGCGTCAAAGTATTCCCGGGAAGTCATTACGAACGGACATTCCACCCCGGGGTAATCCATGCTTCCCATGCCAATATCAAGCACTTTCCATTCCCCCGTGTAAGGATACGCCTCGGCAAAAAAGAAAGAAAATTTGGGAAACTGGAACGCATAAGTCACGTTGGCACGGACAACAGCTCCGGAGGGATCCGGGAGGCCCTCGCCGGGAAGTCCGGAAGGAATATCCACGGCATAAACCCTGGCATCCAGGCTGTTGATGTTTTCAATAATACGACCGTACCGCCCGGTGACCGGCCGGGATAAGCCCGAGCCGAATAATCCGTCAATAACCAGGGTATCCCGCTTGAATCCAGATAAAATATCCTGCCACCTGTCATCCTGTTCTTCCTCAGGAACTGCTCCGGCAAAATCCATCAATTGAACCTGCCACTTAGCTTCTTTTAGCAAACCGGCTATGGTACGCGCATCGGCCCCGTTATTTCCGGGACCTGCCACTACAAGCACATTGCCCGGAACTTTCTCTTCTTCAAGAAAAGCCTGTACAAAAGCACGTGCCGCCCTGGTTATAAGCTGCGTTTCCGTCTCCCCTGTATTTTCCATGAAAAGACGGTCAATAGTCCTGATGTCCTGTGTCCTGTAAACATTCATAATGTTATCCTTTAAACCAGGTACCCGTTCATATTTTTTCCCGCTTCCAGCCCGTCCCGTATAAATGTGGATGATATTGTGATTTCAGGAGCAGGCAATAAAACTATTTTTTTTGCTAAATCTTTGTATTTCTCGCACAAAGCCCGGTGATCCACTCCCTGGCGGGGGTATATGTAAATAACAAACTCCTTCAGGATGGTTTCCCATTCATGCCATTGTTCAATAACGGCCAGGTTGTCCCCTCCGATTACCGGAATAAATTGCAGGCCGGGCTCGGCTTTCTGCAAGTAATGCAATGTATTGATGGTATATAGCGGTTCGGGTAAACCAAATTCAACATCCGAAACGTCAACCGGCAGTTTTTTTTCTTTCATTACCTCCCGTATATGTTCCAAACGTGAAACAGGTGTGTCGGCAGCATATATTTCAATATCCTTCAGCGGATTGCGGGGAGAAACGACCAAACGCACCCGGTCCAGATCCGTAAAAGACACCAGGTAATTCACTATGGCCAGGTGCCCGATATGAAAAGGATTGAATGAACCAAAATATAAACCGCACGCATTCATGTTAACTTATAAAAGCGGCTACGATTTCGGTAGCCTTGTCTAAAGTATCTTCCAGGCGATCATTCACCAAAACCACATCAAAATACCTGGCATCTTCCATTTCCACGGAAGCTTTTGCCAGGCGTTCCTTAATGGCAGCTGCCGAATCGGTCCCCCTTTTTGTCAGCCTTTCGCGTAAAACTTCAAGCGACGGAGGTGCCACAAAAACAGACAGAGCCGATTTTCCGAACTTCTTTTTAAGGTTGATCCCTCCTTTGACATCTACATCAAAAACAGCTATTTTATTCCCGTTCCAAATACGTTCCAATTCCAGTTTTAACGTCCCGTAGTACCTCCCTTTGTATACTTCTTCCCACTCCACAAAGGCATCTTGTTGAATAAGATTCCGGAATTCTTCACCGGAAATGAAATAATACTCTTTCCCGTTTTCTTCTTTTCCCCGTTTAGGCCGGGTTGTAGCTGTTATGGAAAAATCCAGATTGGGAAAGGTTTCCATTAAATGATTCACAACTGTGGATTTTCCGGCACCCGAAGGAGCTGAAAAAATCAGGGCTTTTTTATTGCTCATACAGATCTTGAATTTTTTCAACACCGGAAAACGCAACAAGGAACCCGGCTACTTCTTTAATACAATCGTTTAAAAATTTTTCTCCTTTTTCAGGTGTGGAAGCAGAAGGGTCACCTACCCCCGTATCATCTGTTGTGTATATCCACCGCCTGGGAATCCAGGCCCATTTTTCACGCAAGCCCTTTAGTTTATAACGGTGCTCTTTCCCAGATCCCGCATTTTCAAGCGGAAGGACCAGTCCGGGATGAATTGCCATCATGGAAGATGTTTCCATTTCATCGGCATGATCTCCCGGATTATCAAAATATTGGGACACGGGACGTACCCGCCACCAATTCACCATGGCTATGATCATTTGGGGAAAACGAAGTTCCATTTCCCGGATGGCGTTTTGAAAAGCATTGCCTCCATGACCGTTAAGAATGACCAGTTTTTTTACATTATGATGTAATAGCACGGTAACAATGTCTTCCAGTATACGCTGTTGTGTGGAAGGATTCATGTGCATACAAAAAGGAATGTCCATCTGCCCTGAATTCACACCATAGGCCATGGAAGGCAAGACCAGCGCCTTCACATTCTGTTCCCAGGCCAGGGCTGCACTGCGTTGTGCCACCTCTGTGGCCAGGTAGGTATCGGTTCCGTAAGGGAGGTGGTAATTGTGCGCTTCCGTAGCGCCCCACGGCAGCACGGCTACCCGGTATTCCGTATCCCTTACTGTATGCCAGTTGGTTTCCTGAAGTATATAAGGATTCATTATAATTATGACTTTATCACTCCCAAATATACGGCAAAAGTCTTATCTTTGTAAACTGAATAAAGGAAAACATCAAATATTAAATTTATAAACATGGTATCATACAAAGATTTAGGCCTGGTAAACTCACGCGATATGTTTGCAAAGGCCGTCAAAGGCGGCTATGCCATCCCCGCTTTTAACTTTAACAACATGGAACAAATGCAGGCAATCATAAGTGCCTGTGTGGAAACAAAATCACCGGTCATACTCCAGGTATCCAGCGGTGCCCGCAAATACGCCAATCAAACATTGTTGCGTTATATGGCACAAGGTGCCGTAGAATATGCCAAAGAACTGGGATGTGCCATTCCCATAGTATTGCACCTGGACCACGGAGACTCCTTTGAATTGTGCAAAAACTGTATAGAATACGGTTTTTCATCCGTAATGATAGACGGATCTCACCTTTCATACGAGGAAAATGTGGAACTGACCCGACGCGTTGTGGAATATGCCCACCAATACGATGTGACCGTTGAAGGAGAATTGGGAGTGCTGGCCGGTGTTGAAGACGACGTGAAAGCCGAACACCACACCTATACACAACCGGAAGAAGTGGAAGACTTTGTAAAACGTACCGGGGTTGATTCCCTGGCCATTTCAATTGGGACCTCCCACGGAGCTTACAAGTTCAAACCGGGACAAAATCCCGAGATCCGTCTGGACATTCTTGCCGAGATCGAAAAACGCATACCCGGATTCCCCATCGTTTTACACGGATCATCCAGCGTTCCCCAGGACATAGTTGCCGAGATCAACCATTACGGCGGGAAGCTGAAAGACTCCATAGGCATCCCGGAAGATCAGCTCCGTAAAGCTGCACGTTCTGCCGTTTGCAAGATCAATATTGACTCCGACGGGCGACTTGCCATGACAGCAGCCATCCGTAAAGTCATGGCCGAAAAACCAGAAGAATTTGACCCGCGCAAGTACCTGGGACCGGCTCGCGACAAACTCAAAGAGTTGTACAAACACAAAGTAGTGAACGTACTTGGATCCGACAACAAAGCCTGACAAAACGGCCCTTGTTACAGGGGCAGATGGCGGTCTTGGCCGTGAAATCTGCCGTTCGTTACTCCACAACGGGTACTCACTTATCATGGCCTGCCTCTCCACAGAGGCGGCCATGCCTTTTTACAAGCAACTTGTAAGCGAGTATGAAAACAAAACAAATCCCCCGTCTGTAGAGCTGCTTCCCCTGGATCTTTCTTCTTTCGCATCGGTCAAAACCTTTGCTGAAAGCATTAGACACAAAACCATTAACCGGCTTATACATAATGCGGGGATTCTCCCCAAAAGAACCGGTTTTACCGATGACGGACTGGAAAAAATTGCTCAGGTCAATTATAAAGCACCGCTCTTCCTGACAGAACTTTTGTTTCCCAAACTCCGGGAAGGGGCATTAACAATTTACGGAGCACGGGTCATTTTCACTGTCTCGTGTACGATTTATTTTGGATGGTTTTCCAGACTAAAGCCCTCTTTCATAAACCGTATTCCAAAAAACTGGGCCGGCCGCGTTATCCGGTATGGCGATTCCAAGAGGGCCCTCTATTACGCTTCTCTTGATCTTGCGGGGAAGTTCAAGCCTTATTATATTCAGGTGGTTTCAGCCGACCCCGGAGCCGTGAACACCCCAATGATCACCATGAACAACCGCCTGGATCTGCTAGTCAATTTATTGTTCAGGCCTTTTCTGAGCACTCCTGCCCGGGGAGCTTCCACTACGGTATACCTGGCAACGGCGGCAACCCTCCCCGATCCTTACGGAGGGACTTACCGTAAAAGCAGGTTGCGTAGTTTCTTAATTGGCAAAAACATCCATTACCGGTAAAGCATTGCCGTTTTGGATGTCGAAAACACCCCTGTGAAGTGTAAGGATGTTGCCAGATGGTATGTATGTTTCTTCCGGATACCAGTACATAAATCCGTTTACGTTGGAAAAATCTTTGACGGTATCAATAAAATCTTCCATGAATTTTTTCTGTCCCTGAGGCGATGCGGCATATTCGGGAGTGTAGCCCGCGTCATCGGGTATGCCCCATGGATCGTTAGGAAAAGCCACTTCTACCAGGTTCACTTTTTTATCCGGAAAATTCAACCGGAGGCCTTCCAGGCAGGAACGAAGGTTTGACAAAGGACCGTGCCAAAACGGGTAATAGCTCAACCCGATAATGTCATAATCCACATTATTGATTTCCATCTGATTGTAAAATTTCAAGGCTGTTTGCCTGTCACCGCCGCGGTCTGTGTGGATCATAATCCATGCATCGGGGCATGTTTCCCGGCAAGCCTTTGATGCCTGCGAGAGGATACGGCAGAAGTACGACCACCTTCCGGGAGTATTCCATTGCCCGGACCATACATCTGCACGTGCCGAATCCCACAGCATACCGTTTGATATTTCATTGCCTATCTGAATCATATCGGGTGCAGCCTGTGCTTTTACCAGGGCCAATAGCGTTTCTTTTGTGTAGGTATATACTTTAGCTGCCAGCTGATCTGCATTCAGAGTTGCCCAGGCTGCCGGTTTGTATTGTTTACCGGGGTCAGCCCACGTATCTGAATAATGATAATCCAACAATATTTTAAACCCTTCGTTCCGGGCTTTCAGACTCAGATTTTTTACATAATCCAGATCCTGACATGCAGTAGATTGCAGATCGGGATCCACGAACAAGCGAATTCTAATGTAATTGAATCCTTTTTCACGGAAAAACGGCAAAACTTCTACGTTTTGTCCCTGGAAATCATTGTAGACGGCCCCGGCTTGTTGCAATGTTGTAACAAGTGACAAGTCCGCACCAATTATCCAATCCGGTTGATCTACCGGATCTGTTCCCGGACCGGAAGGATCTTTCTTGTCACAACAGGGAAAAAACACAAATATTCCTGCAAATAGACAAATGATTGTTTTTCTTATCATTGCTATCCAAATAATGCGGATATATTGGAAACGAAAAGTTTCACCGATATGGCCAACAATATGATCCCGAAAAATTTCCTTAAAATATAAATACCTCCTTTACCCAGCAATTTTTCCGCCCAGTCAACGTGACGCAAAACCACAAAAACAATGATCATATTCAGGAGTATGGCAATGGAAACGTTTATCAGGCTATACTCGGCACGAAGCGACAGCACGGTGGTCAGGGTCCCGGTTCCGGCAATAAGCGGAAAAACCAGGGGAACAATGGTGGCGGCATCCGGCGGACCGTCGTTTTTGAAAATTTCTATACCAAATATCATTTCCACAGCCAATACAAAAATTACCAGGGAACCGGCTACGGCAAACGAAGAAATATCAACGCTAAACAGTCCCAGGATGGCTTCTCCCACAAATAAGAACAAGAAAATCAACGCCGTAGAAATAAGTGCAGCCATCAAAGGCTTGAACTTCCGGCCTTTGGATTTCATGTCCAGGATAATAGGAATGGACCCCGTAATATCTATTACCGCAAACAAGACCATAAAGGCACTTACAATTTCCCTGATTTTAATCATGGTGCAAAGATATAAAACGCTACATTTGTATCACTTGTTTTTCCAAAATAGTTTACAATGAAACACAGAACCTTAACATTAACCTTGCTCATTGCAGCAAGTATTGTTTCCATTTGCCCTCAGGCAACCGCTCAGGACGCAGTGGTGAAAAAAATCATTGAAGAGGGTACCCTCAATAACAAAACTCAGGAACACCTGGATGTTTTATGCAACCGGATAGGCGGGCGTCTTGTGGGATCGGATGCCTACAACGCAGCTGTAAAATGGACAGCCTCGCAATTTGAATCATGGGGACTGGAAGTTTCCATAGAAGAAGCCGGTGAGACCCGCGTAGGATTCAATCGCGGCCCCTGGTTTGGCACTTTACACGGTGACGTATTCCCCGGCGGGGACGGTATTCATTTGCATTTTGCAACCCCCTCTTACACTGCCGGCACCAAGGGACTGGTAAAAGGACACGTACTCATTGAACCAAAAACGCAGGCCGAATTCGACAGGATGAAAGGAGCCCTGAAAGGTGCCTGGGTCCTGATTTCCGGAAACAATACCGGATGGCCCGTTGAACGTACCCGGGAAGCAGACCAAAGAAGGGATTCCCTCATACGTCTTAATGAAGAGATAACCCGTCATAACAACCAGGTGATACGCCGTTACAGAACACGTTCAGGTGACAGGCGTATGAACGTGGATGAAATGCAGGAAGCACTCAAAGACAGCCTTCGTAAAACAACGGATGAACCTGCTCTCTTTTACAAGCAAATGGTAGAAGCAGGCATACTGGGTCTGATCCAGGCATCTGCGGTTCCCATCACAGCTCTGTGGGATAAAGAAACCGTTTTCGGAGAAAATTCTTCGTTTGAAAACCTCCCCACTGTACCTGACATTAAACTGGATGAACACCAATACCAATATATTTACCAATTGGTAAAAGAAAGACGTTCCATAGAATTGGAATTTGACATCCGGAATCATTTTCGTCCGGGTCCCGTGAAATTCCATAACGTAGTAGCCAAAATGACCGGTACCCGTTATCCGGATGAATACATTATGGTCAGCGGCCACCTGGATTCCTATGACGTAGCTACCGGAGGTGTGGACTGCGGAGTAGGTGTCACACCCGCTATGGAATCTGCCCGTTTACTATCTGTAGCCGGAGCAAAACCCAAACGTTCCATACTTTTTGTTTTATTTGCCGGTGAAGAATTCGGTCTTCTGGGAGCTACTGCCTGGGTAGAACAACATAAAGACAAACTAGATAAAATATCCAACCTGTTTAACAGGGACGGAGGTCCCCTGGTTGCCAGCGGCGTATCCGTTCCCGCAGCCATGTATGAAGACTTTGTGAAAGCATCCAAACACTTGTCCTCAATAAATCCCGATTTTCCTTTTACAGTAGACACCATCCCCACCCGTCCCAAACCTACCCGTACCGGTGGTACCGATGCCTCAGTATTTGCCATTCAAGGAGTTCCTACTATTTCCTTGCGAGATAGCGATGTAAAGGGGTACAACTTCAACTACAGAGAGATATGGCATACTGAAAGAGATCTTTTCACCAAGAGTATAGCTGAATACCAGGAACATACGTCTGTAGTTCAGGCTGTGCTCATATACAACCTGGCGAATCTGGACCACCTGCTTTCCCGTGAGGGTATGTATTACCTGCCTGAAGAGAAGTAAATCATGCAACGTTTCATTCGGGAAATGTATCTTTAAAAAGATGAAATGCAGGTTTTGCAAATATCTTCTTTTTGCTTTTGTTCTGCCCGGGATCTTTGCCGGATGTGACCGGTTGCCGCAACAAACGAACCAGCGCCGGGACATTATCCTGACAAAAACAGAGAAGGCCTTGTCTGTTGAAGCCAACCGGTTCGCTTTCAGCCTGTTTCAACAAATAAATTCAGAAGACAGGAATTATTTTATTTCCCCTTTGAGCGCCTCTCTGGCATTGTCCATGACAGCCAACGGAACAGCCGGGGAGACAGCCGCTCAAATGAAAGACGTGTTGGGCTTTGAAGCCTTTTCTTACGAGCAAATGAACGGATTCTTCAAAAAGATGTCCGGAGCGTTGATAGAGGCCGACCAGCTGACCCAGGTGGGAATTGCCAACTCGGTATGGATCCTGGAAGGATTTCCCGTATATGAAAAATTCGAAGATATAGTCCGGTCATGGTACCTGGCTCAAGTTGAAGAACTGGATTTTTATTCTCCCACGGCAATCGAAACTATTAATAACTGGTGCGCTGCAAAAACCAACGGGAAAATTGATAAGATCATTGATGAGATACCTCCTTCAATGGTTATGTATCTGATCAATGCGCTCTACTTTATGGGAACCTGGACATATTCTTTTGATAAATCCGCCTCTTACAGTGACCGTTTTTACGGGGATGACGGTTCTTCTCCCGTAACTGATTTTATGATCCAGACTGAAACTTTTCCTTACCTGGAAAACGAACTTTGCCAGGTAGCTGAACTCCCTTACGGGAATGAGGCTTTTTCCATGGTGTTGCTGCTCCCAAAACCGGGTGTTCACGTAGACAGGATGATCAAGGAAGTTATGAAACCGACAGAATGGAACTTGCTGATGACCGGACTCAAAGATTCAGAACGTAAACTGACCGTATCCATGCCCAAGTTCCGTTTTGAATACGAAAAAGACCTGATCCCCACCTTGCAGGCTATGGGCATGACCATCCCCTTTATGGAAGGGATGGCCGATTTCGGCAATATGTCACCCTCGGTAGGTCTTTATATTGGTCTTGTGAAACAGAAAACGTATGTAGAAGTCAACGAAGAAGGCACAGAAGCTGCTGCGGTAACCGTAGTTGGTGTAGAAAAGAGTTCCATTGAGCCCGATGATCCCCTTCCTTTTTATGTGAACCGTTCTTTCGTTTATGTAATCAAAGAAAAGAGTACCGGTATCATCCTGTTTATGGGGAAGATGTCGGACCTTAACCGGAATGCCTCCTTATGAAAGGAAAAGGCTTCTGGTATCCCTTGGATAATGCAGCCAAGATATTTCCGGCTGTCAGCAATTCAGAAGTGACTTACGTTTTTCGTATTTCGGTTGTCCTCAAGCATAAAGTGCACATAAAAAGCCTGTTCAGTGCCGTTCGGAACATTGAAAAACGTTTCCCGTATTATCATGTAACCCTGAAAAAGGGATTTTTCTGGTATTACCTGGAATCAAGCCGGTTACCCACTCCTGTGGTATTTGATCACAAAGTACCCTGCAGAAAATTTGAAAAAGACGGTCTTTTAATGCGTGTTTTGGCAGCCGATAACAGAATAAGTGTGGAATTTTCCCACTTGCTTACGGACGGCGGAGGTGCCATGGAATATTTCAAAACCTTGCTGGCGCAATATTTTCTGGCCCGGGATATTGAAGTCTCTCCCGATTTTCAATATGCCGATCCATCTATAAATCCGGATCCGGCCGAATTTGAAGACGATTACAACCGTTTTTTTAATTCAGACATTCCGGTCAATGCCCGGAGACCAAAAGCTTACCACCTTCCGTTCCCATTAAATCAGAAACCCCGGTTCGGGGTTCTCTCCGCTACAATACCTGTGGCTGCACTAAAAGAAAAAGCCAAAGAAAAAGGTGTTAACATTACCGTATACCTGACCGCCGTATATCTCAATGCCATACAGCAAATATGGGAGAATCCCGCATTGAATCGCAGAAAGAAAAAGACGGGAAAACTGAGCATCCAGATTCCGATGAACCTGCGTAACAATTATCCCAGTAAAACCATGCGTAATTTTTCCCTCTTTGTGATGCCTGAAATTGATCCGGGTCTGGGTCACTATACTTTTGATGAGATTGTAAAAACCGTTTTTCATCAAATGCAGCTGGAAACCGACACAAGACTGATCAATAAGATCATTTCACGCAACGTAGGCAGTGAAAGGAAAATCTTAGTCCGGGCCATTCCCCTGTTCATTAAGGATCCTATACTAAAGATAAACCACCGTACCATGGGAAGCAGTCAGTACAGCGGCGTATTGTCCAACCTGGGCATGATCCGGTTTCCCGCATCAATGCTCACTCATATTGAATCCCTAATGGTCATCTCCCCGCCTCCTAATAAAATGATCAAGGTAAGTTGTGGTATGATTGGCTTTAACGAATATATAACCATTACCTTTGGGAATATTTCACGCAGCCGGGAACTGGAGAAAAATTTCTTCCGTTTTCTGACCGGGGAAAAAATTCCTGTAGCCATAACGTATAACAGAAATTGCCATGATGAATGTGTGTAAAAAGTGTGGCGTAGAGTTGGACGTCAACATGAATTATTGTCCCCTGTGCGGATATAAAACAACTGCCACAAGTGAAGAACCATTATTAGTAAAGGTTGAAACATACGACTTTCAGAAACTATCCAACAACCAGAAAAGAAAGGTTTTTTGGGATCTTTCGCTTATCGTTTTACTGGTGGGGACCTTTACCTCTACAATTATTGACCTGATAATAAATAAAAACATTACTTGGTCCAGGTATACAATAACAATCGGCATCTCACTTTTAATACATATTTCACTGATGGTTTTCCTTCATGCAAGGATCATTTCCCTGCTGATCCTGGGATTTATTACCAATTCAGTACTAATCATCCTTCTTGATTTGATGAATAAAAGTATTGACTGGGCATTTACTTTTGGGATCCC
>Ga0116152_10004262_pt1 | contig 11334 bp, 8 predicted proteins | sample AD_UKC119_MetaG_FD_89894 | JGI IMG/M metagenome (GOLD analysis project Ga0116152, IMG submission 89894) | Active sludge microbial communities of municipal wastewater-treating anaerobic digesters from Hong Kong - AD_UKC119_MetaG | ecosystem: Engineered > Bioreactor > Anaerobic > Digestate...
CGTTCCTGAAAATGAACGTAACGTCTTAAATGTGGTTGTGAACTTCAAAAATGAAATTAGTGTTAATGGTTCCGTTATTGAGATTACCCAACTTAAAGATAAAACCAAAGAGTTTATTCAAAATCCTTATGACCTTCCGAATCTTCCATTAAAAGAAACCAAAAATATTAATCTAATTGGTGACTATCGGGTTTCAAAAGGGATTATCTCTTTAAAAAACGACCAAAGTACATCTTATAACGTTTATGTTTCTGTACAAAACGAATTGGAAAAAGCGATCAATGAACTTCGTGATAACGTAGCTACTCAATATTTTGGGAAGAAATACCAATTCCTAGATACTGCTATGCAATCTGCAATCAAAAAAGCTGTTCCAATGCAAGTGTCTGAAGCTAAACCTATGGACTGGAATAAAACAACTGAATAAAAGAAGAAACTATGGCTAGATTTAGAAAAGATGCAAAAAAGGAATTGCCTGAGATTAATACCGGGTCAATGTCTGATATTATTTTCATGTTCTTGTTCTTCTTTATGGTTATCACTAATATGCGTGAATCTAATGTAAAAGTGAAACTCTCTCCACCATCTGCTACAGAAGTACAAAAACTAGAGAAGAAATCTTTGGTGGAAACCATTTACATTGGAGCTCCAATTAGTAAAAAAGAGAATACACTCCCTCCTGGAAAAATTTCAGTTCAATTGAGTGATCAAACCATCAAACAAGAAGATCTAAAAAACAGTATTCGTGAGTTTATCATTGAAGCTAAAGCAGGTCGTGATGAAGTGGATAAAAATAAACTGACATTCTCCCTTAAAGTAGATAAAGAAGTTCAAATGAGGTATGTTAATGTAATTAAAGATGAATTAAGAGCAAATAATGCATTAAAAATTAATTACGCTACCAGTAAAAAAGTGGAAAAAGCTCAATAATTGTTGGCTTTTTAAAATTTATAGATCAATGTATAGGGTAGCTTTGGCTACCCTTTTTATTAAAATAATCAATTATGATTAAGTCAATGACCGGTTTCGGTAAAAAAAATGTAACCATTGAGTCTAAAACAATTACTATTGAAATCAGAACTCTAAATAGTAAACAACTTGATCTCAATATGAGAATATCTTCTCTGTTTCGTGATAAGGAAAATGAAATCAGAACGATTATTGCACAACAACTGGAAAGAGGCAAAATTGATGTAGCCATCTATTTAGATAAATCAACCTCTTTAAATACAACAATAGATTTTGAACTCGCTAAACTATACTATGAAAAAATCAAGGAACTTTCCAACTACGTTCAAAATCCAATCTCTTCAGATATTTTTATTCAAACTCTACGAATGCCAGATGTAATCTCATCCCCAAAAGAGGAATTGGATGAAAATACCTGGACAGAACTTAAAAAAAATATCGAAGAAACTTGTCATCAGGTAAACGATTTTAGAATCTCTGAAGGGAATATTCTTTCTCATGATCTCATTTCCAGAGTAAACCGCATTGCTGATTTAATAAATGAGATCATCCCGTTTGAAAATGAAAGAATGATTCTTGTCAGAAAGAAAATGATGGAATCTCTTGAAAATGCACAACTAACAGGAAAATATGATCAAAACAGATTCGAACAGGAACTGATTTACTATATTGAAAAACTAGATATAACGGAAGAAAAAGTTAGATTAAAAAAACATTGTGATTATTTTTTGGAAACAATTCAGGAAGAAAACTCACAAGGGAAAAAACTGGGCTTTATAGTACAAGAGATTGGAAGAGAGGTAAATACTATCGGCTCTAAATGCAATCATTTTAATATTCAACAAATCGTTGTTGGCATGAAAGATGAAGTTGAAAAACTAAAAGAACAACTTGCCAATATCGTATAATATCATTTTTAAAAACAATACCATGGGAAACATTATTTCATTAGTAGGGACACCGAATGTTGGAAAATCTACTTTATTCAATAGATTAACACAATCAAAAGAGGCCATTGTAGACTCAATAGCAGGTGTAACAAGAGATAGAAACTACGGAAAAGGAGACTGGAATGGGTACGATTTTTCCATTATAGATACAGGAGGATATGTTGTTGGATCAGATGATATCTTTGAACATGAGATTCGAAAACAAGTATCTTTTGCCATTGAAGAGTCTGATGTTATTTTGTTCTTGGTTGATGGAAGAGAAGGAGTTACCCCATTAGATCAAGATGTGGCAAAAATGTTGAGAAGATGCAAAAAACCTTTTTATCTGGTAGTCAATAAAATTGACTCTCCCAACAATTACTACGATTATACTGAGTTTTACTCATTAGGCTTTGATCAAATATTCCCCATTTCAGCTATCTCAGGAAGTGGAACTGGAGAATTATTGGATGAAGTTGTTACTCATTTTACAAAAGATAGTGACGAATCAACAGAAGATTCCATTCCAAAAATTACCATTGTTGGCAAACCAAATGTTGGTAAGTCTTCCATTATCAATACTTTTCTTGGTAAAGAACAACAAATTGTGACACCACTTGCGGGTACAACAAGAGACTCTACATACACTAGATATAATAGCTTCGGATTTGATTTCTTTTTGGTAGATACTGCCGGTTTGAGAAAAAAAGGGAAAGTGGAAGAGAATCTGGAGTTCTACTCTGTAATGAGAGCTGTTCGTGCTATTGAAAATAGTGATGTGTGTATCCTTATGTGCGATGCATCACAAGGTTTTGATGCACAAGATATCAATATATTTAGTTTGGCAGCCAGAAACCGAAAAGGGGTTGTCATTGTGATGAACAAATGGGATTTGGTTGAAAAGGATCATAAGACACATAAAGAATTTGAAGATCTTGTTAGAGAAAGGATTGCCCCGTTCAAAGATGTCCCCATCATATTTACCTCAGTAATCAACAAGCAAAGAATTTATAAAGTACTGGAAACAGCTGTTGAAGTGTTCAATAAAAGAAGTCTTAAAATCTCAACTTCAGAATTGAACGAAAAACTATTGGAATTAATCAAACAAAATCCACCCCCTGTTGTTAAAGATAAAGTTGTGAGAATTAAGTATGTCACACAACTTCCAACTCCTTTTCCTGCATTTGCTTTTTTCTGTAATTTGCCTCAATATATTAAAGAAAATTACAAAAGATATCTCGAGAATAGAATCAGAGAAATGTGGGATTTTTCAGGTGTCCCCATTGAAATTTATTTTAGAAAAAAATAGTTTTGTTGATTAAAATAACCATTTAACTTTTTTTTTAACCATTAGTAGATTTTTAATTCAAAATTTTATATCTTTGTGGTGTGAAAATCTATTATTAACCAAATATTATTATCGTATGAAAAAATTTTTATCTTTTTTTGTAATCATGATGGCTCTTGTTGTTTTGGTACAAGCTCAAAACAAAATGTCAAGACCCACTGATCGGATCAATGTGCCTGTAAAAACTGCCACCATAAATGGCAATGAGGCAACTCCTGAAAATGCTATTCCTGAATTTATCAGAAATGCAAACACAACGGCTATTGGTTCTACATATTATGATGCCGTAACCAATGCTTTATCACGTAATACTATTGTAAATTGGCAAGATGGTAGTGTTGCTGCAGTATGGACTATGGCTCAGGTTTCTGCACAAAGAGGAACCGGTTATAACTATAACAATGGAACTACATGGGGACCTCAACCTAATCCTGCTACTGACAGAATTGAAACCGTTCGTACCGGATGGGGTGTTATTGCTCCACTTAACAACGGAGAGATCGTTGCTGCTCATGATGGTGCTACTGGTTTAACAATCAACAAAAGAGCTACCAAAGGTACTGGTTCCTGGACTGAATCTACACTCGTTGGTCCTGGTCATGATGGAGAACCTTCAAATACTGTATTATTATGGCCTACAATTGCCACTCAAGGCGATACAGTTCATATTTTTGCCTGCACCGATAATGTAGAGGGTACTTTGTATCAAGGCATTCAAACACCAATAGTTTATTATAGATCTAATGATGGTGGCAATACATGGTCAGCGCCTCAATTAATTGCTGAAATGGCTAATGAGAACAAAGAGATGGCTGATAACTACTCTTTAGTTGCTAAAAATGGAAAATTAGTTCTTTTAATTTCTGAAAAATTTGGTGAAACCTTCTATTTAGAATCAATGGACCGTGGTGATACATGGGTAAAACATTCTGTTTATCCTTTTGCTGGTGGCCCTAACTTCGATTTTACAACCGGTACATTCCCAATGACTGCCTTGAACGATTATTCTGCATCTGTTGCTATTGGTGATGATGGTACTGTTCATATCGCTTTTGGTACTTTAATGGGTGCAAGAGATGAAGAAAACGCTGCTGATGAATACTCTGTATGGTGGGCTTATGATAATATCATTTATTGGAACTCTACAATGCCTGCTTTCACCGTTCCTTTTGACACCAATACTGTAGAAACTTATGCTGGAAGAATTGGCCGTCCAAATATTGATGGTGATGATACTGTATGGTTTATGGATGGTTATTCTCAACCAGAATACAGAAGTAATGGTCCGATCACTTTCCCTCAATTAGTTGCTGAAGGGGGTAAAGTGTATATGGTTTATGCTGCTCTATTGGAAGCTCCTTACTATTGTGGGGCTACTTCTGAATACTACCATGGAATTTTTGCAACTGTTTCAGAAGATAACGGTGCAACATGGGATGATCTTAACAATGTAAGCTGGTTATCATACCACCCAGAAATGTATTTTGTTGATTGGGAACAAAGTGAACTTTATGGTGAATTGATGACCATCAGCGAAGGGGAGTGTTTCTGGCCAACTATGGCTCACAATTCCAGCAATAATAAATTGAACATTATGTGGTATTTTGACTATATCCCTGGTCAAGCTGGCGGTTTTGCTTCTTCTCCTTCCTCCATTTATGCTATCAATATTGATAAAGATGACGTAGGTGAATATAAAAATACTACTGAAATCTATCAAAATCTATGGAATGCTGAAGGAATTAAAGATAACACTTTATCTGAATTAAAATTATATCCTAATCCAGCTTCTAATAATGTTACGATTCAGTTAATGTCAAAAGAAACTTCTAATGCTACATTGAAAGTAACCAATATTATGGGGCAAGTTGTTTATACTGAAAATGTTTCTGTTGAAACAGGAAATAACCAACATACCATCAATGTATCCAGTTTTGGAGCAGGATTCTATTTGGTTAATATCTATACAAATGCAGGATCAACAACTCAAAAATTGATCGTACGTTAAGTATCTTTCAGTTATTTGAACTTTAAAAAAAGAGCAGGGTACCCTTGCTCTTTTTTTTTATTTTGTTTTAATATTTTTTTATATTTGCATGATCAATTTTTATCTTTTAACTAAATAAAAATATTATGAAAAAATCGTTTTCCTTCTTGTTTTTTTTATTTTCTTTGGTTCTTATTATGGCTCAGCAACCTGTGAAAGTTTCCAGAGATTATTCTCAACCTCAAACCATGAAATATTCAAATATTACGGGTTTAGAACAGGTTGATGAAACAGTTACTCCAACCATTTTAAGAAATGGTAGTGGTAACTTTTTAGGCTCAACTTACTATGATGTGGTTTCAAACGGAACTTCTAGAAACACTATTACATCATTCCCTGATGGGACAGCTGCTGCAGTATGGACCACCGCATCAACAGTTCAAACTACAAGAGGTACCGGATACAACTACTTTGACGGAACTTCTTGGGGCACAACCCAAGCACCTGATGCCCGAATTGAAACAGTTAGAACAGGATTTGGTATCATTGCAGCTCTTGGTGATGGCGAAATTGTAGTATCCCATTCCGGATCAGGGCTGGTTTTTAACAAAAGAGCCACTAAAGGTACTGGTACATGGACAGAGACATCGCTAGCAGGACCCGTTGCAACTGATGGGACCAACACCAGTACATCCCTTTTATGGCCCACTATTGCTGTTCAAGGGGATACCATCCACATTGCCGCTCAGACTGAAAGTGCTGCAGGTTATCTGTTTCAGGGATATAACTGTGTTACCGTCTATATTCGTTCCAATGATGGTGGGGCAACCTGGTCTACACCAATACTCATGCCTGGAATGTTAGATAAAGATTATAAAAATGTTACTGCCGATAAAATTAAATTTGTTGAAAAAAATGGTGTGTTAGTGTTGATCTGTGGCGGATTATCTTCAGATGTTTTTTATTTAAAATCTTTAGATAGAGGTGAAAACTGGACCAGACACCTTGTTTTTGATTTCCCCGGGGCTGATGACTTTAGCGCAGATTCAACATTATTGCCACAATGTTATGTTAATGATGAAACATTCTCTGCTGCTATTGATGATAACGGAATGGTTCATGTTGCTTTTGGAACCAGATTAGTTCAAAGAGATGAAGAATCTCAGCCCGGGTACTGGTCATATTGGCATGGAACAGGAGATATCTTATATTGGAACGAAAATATGGCCCCTTATACAACGATTATGGACACCCTTAATGATGTTGAGAATCAACCATACAGTATTGGTCGCCCCAATTTAGATGGAGACGATACGATTTGGTTTGCGAATGGATATACATGGGTTGGGTATCGATTCTCCGGCGCAACTTCGTATCCGAATTTGGTTGCTGAAGATGGAAAAGTTTATTTACTTTACACTTCTACCCTTGAATATCCTTACTTATACGTTCCTGCCACTCAATATTACAGAGGTATTTTTGCCACGGTTTCCAATGATAATGGGACCACCTGGAATGATCAGACTAATGTAAGCTGGCTATCTTACAATCGGGATTTATATTGGGTAGACTGGATCACATCAGAATTAATTGGTGAAATTGTAACAGAGAATGAAACCGAGAACATGTGGCCTGTTATGGCTCCACAATCTGCAGAAGGGAATCTGTTTATGATGTGGTATGCAGATTATATCCCTGGGAGTATTGGAGGATTTGCCAGTAGTGAAATGTATGTTTATGGATATTCTATTCCAAAAACCGATATTGGGGTGTTTAACAACTGTACTGAAGTGTATCAAAATTTATGGAATATTGGAGATGGTATTCAAGATAATAATTTATCTGAAATGAAAATCTTTCCAAATCCTGCATCCACATTGGTTCATGTGGCACTTTTATCCAAAGAATCTACTACCGCCGTTTTATCCATTACCAATATGATGGGACAATTAGTGTATTCTGAAAATATTAATTTAGAAAATGGACAAAATCAATATCAGATACCCGTTAATGGTTTAGGAGCCGGTTTCTATTTGTTGAATATTAAATCTTCTAAAGGGGTTTCAACACAAAAATTAATCATTCGGTAACTTGATTAAAAAATTGATTAAAAGGGAAGTTGGCAATAACTTCCCTTTTTTTTTAAGAATTTTTAGGAGTATCCCCTACTTGAATTTTTTAATTTTTTTATATATCTTTGCGAGCTGTATAAAAGAACAAAACAAAACGATATTTATCACTTAAATTATTAATAACCAATTAAAAAAAATTAAAAAAATGAAAAAAATTTACACAACTTTAATGTTGGTTTTGATTGCAAGCATAAGTTTTGCTCAAATTTCAACCGTTACTGTTAAGGAAGGTCAAACCAGAATTCCTATCCAAAAAAGAACAGAAAACAAATTAGAAAGAGCTGGTGCAGGTTCATGGTGGTTCTCATATTGTGATGATTTACAATATTATATGGGACAAGAACTTGAGTATGGTTATGTTACATTTTTACAAGACTCTGTTGCTACCATCGAATACACCAGTGGTGATGGTCGTCCTCAATTTTACAGCTTTGTTCAAATCTTTGATTTTACTGAACAAATTTGGTTTGATTTATACAACGGACTAATGACAGAAGAGGGAACACCTATTCCAGTTCCTCACATTGGTACAACTGCATCTTATGACATTGACTCTATGAGTTGTATTTTTGCATATGAGTGGGGTACAAATGTGGACATCAATAATGTTGATACATTAGTAATGACCATTATTGCAACATCTTCTATGGAGTATCAAAACCTAACATCAGGTGGTGTAACTGCTTTCAAACAAGCTAAATTAGATTATAACATCAATGATGCTACTATTGCTCCAGCTGCACATCCAAAATTTTACCAAGTTAAATATCCATTAACTATTAATGATACAACTGGTGGATATTTTATGTATAAAAACTTACCTGTTGTTGGGTTTGATAATTTAACACACAAAACGGTTGCTGTTGCTTTCTCATTCAAATCAGGTACTCCAAACAGAACAATAGCAAGTGTTATTGGTACTGATCTTAACAGATTTGTCGCTTATTATAATGAAGATCCTCGTTCTGAATACAATACAAATGGAACTACAGCTTTAACATCTGAAAAAAGCAACTCTATGAATGCAATGGAGTGGAGTGTTGCTGATCCAGAGTACTTTTTATATGGAAAATATATCCATAACAAAGTATGGACTGGCAACTTAAAACGTCCAGGTCTTTCTGTTTATGCTACATGTAACGATTGTGAATGGGTAGGTGTTAACGAAGCTGATCAAAAAAATATCGCTGTTCGTCCAAACCCAGCTACTGATAACTTTACAGTAACATTAGTAGACAATTCAACAGCTACAATCCAACTTTTCAATATTGTTGGACAAATGGTTTCCAGCCAAATCACAAACGAATTAACAGCTACTGTAAATGTTGCTGATTTAACTGCTGGTATCTATATGTTAAAAGTTTCTCAAAACGGAAAAACTTACACCAGCAAAGTTGTTGTTAAATAATTTTTAACACACTTCAAATCAAAAAAGGCCTCTTTCGAGGCCTTTTTTTTTATCATTAAAACTCCGGTAGATCAGTTGAATGCTTAAAGGTTAGGAAAGTTCGTAAAAACAAAAAAGCCCTGAATTGCTTCAGAGCTTTGTTGAGGTCTCTTCCAGATTCGAACTGGAGTAGACGGTTTTGCAGACCGGTGCCTAGCCGCTCGGCCAAGAGACCATTTAAGAGTGCAAAAATACAAAAAATTTACGAATTATGAATACTATTCTATAAAAAATCTGATTTTTGTAGTCTTAAACCTTTTTTTTAATACCTGTAATGGTCAGGTTTGTATGGTCCTTCAACAGGAACTCCAATATAATCAGCTTGTTCTTTGGTTAAAGTGGTTAATTTAACTCCAATTTTACCTAGATGTAAACGGGCTACTTCTTCGTCCAAAATCTTTGGTAAATTGTAAACACCCACGTGATAATCTTTAGTCCAAAGGTCTAGCTGAGCCATCGTTTGGTTAGTAAAAGAGTTACTCATGACAAACGAAGGATGCCCTGTAGCGCAACCTAAGTTCACCAAACGTCCTTCAGCTAAGATGAAAATGGAGTGCCCATCAGGGAAAATATACTCATCCACCTGAGGTTTGATGGTTCTTTTGGTAATGTTTGGGATTGCTTCAAATTGAGCCATCTGGATTTCGTTATCAAAATGGCCAATATTACATACGATTGATTGATCTTTCATTTGAGTTAGATGTTCTGCTGTGATCACATCTTTGTTTCCTGTAGTTGTTACATAGATATTACCTTCATGAAGAGCATCTTCAATAGGTTTTACTTCAAAACCTTCCATAGCGGCCTGTAAAGCGCAAATAGGATCAATTTCGGTAACGATAACACGAGCGCCATAAGATTGCATCGATTGAGCACAACCTTTCCCTACATCACCATAACCGCAAACAACGACTACTTTCCCTGCAAGCATTACATCGGTAGCGCGTTTGATTCCATCAGCCAATGACTCGCGGCAACCATATTTGTTATCAAATTTTGATTTGGTAACGGAATCGTTCACATTGATAGCAGGGATTAACAATTCCCCTTTTTCCATCATTTGGTATAACCGGTGTACACCTGTCGTTGTTTCTTCAGAAACCCCTTTCAGTTCAGCGATTGTATTATGCCAACGGGTAGGATTTTCTGCCAATAGTTTTTTTAATGTAGTCAGAATGATCTCTTCTTCGGCAGATTCCGCTTTTTTATCCAATACGGTAGCGTCATTTTCAGCTTTATAACCCAGATGTATTAAAAGAGTGGCATCACCACCATCATCAACGATTAGGTTAGGGCCTTTTCCACCGGGAAATGCCAATGCTTGATTGGTACACCACCAATACTCTTCCAGAGTTTCCCCTTTCCACGCAAAAACGGGAATTCCAACGGCCGCAATGGCAGCGGCAGCCTGATCCTGCGTGGAGAAAATGTTGCAACTGCACCATCTTACTTCAGCTCCTAAATGAGCCAATGTTTCTATCAAAACAGCAGTTTGAATAGTCATGTGTAAAGAACCCGTAATTCTGGCTCCTTTAAGGGGTTGAGAATTGCCATATTTTTCACGGATTGCCATTAAACCGGGCATCTCTTTTTCCGCAATTTCGATCTCTTTGCGACCCCATTCTGCAAGTGACATATCAGCCACTTTGTACCTTAATTCGTAATCAGTCATCATTTTATCTGTTTAAATTCATAAATAAATACGGTTGCAAAGATACGATTTTTTCACGGTTTAATTTTGATACACCAATTTTCAGTATTTTTGCAGTTCAATATGTTTTACTATGTCAATAATTGTAAATAATGTATCTAAACTTTATGGCGATCAATTCGCATTGAATAAAGTCAGTTTTGAAGTCAAAAAAGGGGAGATTGTTGGTTTTTTAGGGCCTAACGGTGCCGGAAAATCGACCATGATGAAAATCATCACCTGTTATATTCCTCCCACAGAAGGAGACGTATCTGTTTGTGGATTAGACATTTGGAATGATTCTCTGGAACTTAGAAAAAAAGTGGGCTATTTATCCGAAGCCAATCCGCTCTATTTTGAAATGTATGTTCGGGAATTTCTTGAATTTATTGCCGGTATTCACAAGATAAAAGATAAAAAGAAACGGATTGATGAAGTGATCTCGATGACGCATCTGGAATTGGAACAACACAAAAAAATTGGCGCTTTATCCAGAGGGTATAAACAAAGAGTTGGATTAGCGCAAGCATTGATACATGATCCGGAAGTTCTGATTTTAGATGAACCTACAACGGGATTAGATCCCAATCAGTTGGTAGAGATTCGGGAGTTGATCAAAAAATGTGGAAAAACCAAAACGGTATTGCTTTCTACTCATATCATGCAAGAAGTGGAAGCGATGTGTGACCGTGTGATTATCATCAATAGAGGTACTATCGTTGCAAATTCAAAGATTAATGAATTACAGGAAACTGTTAGTACACTTAGAAAGAAAAAAGATTCAAAAGAACTTTCTATGGAAGAGATTTTCCATATCCTAACCAAATAAAAA
>Ga0116152_10004264_pt1 | contig 11333 bp, 10 predicted proteins | sample AD_UKC119_MetaG_FD_89894 | JGI IMG/M metagenome (GOLD analysis project Ga0116152, IMG submission 89894) | Active sludge microbial communities of municipal wastewater-treating anaerobic digesters from Hong Kong - AD_UKC119_MetaG | ecosystem: Engineered > Bioreactor > Anaerobic > Digestate...
CGGAACGGGCGCGAAAAAACGCCGAACTGGCGCCCGCGCTGGCTGCAGTTTCCGGCGCTTTCCTATGGCGACGCCGGAAAACCCGGCGCAGTCAAACGCGCTGAAAAAATCGCGCCGCTTTTCGCGGAGTAGACGATGATGGGGCGGAGCGCATTTCGCGCTTCGCCTCGTCATTTTAGAACCTATGGCCGTGTTATTCAGATCATCTAAACCACGCCTTCATTCAGCGCCGCCTTCAATTCGCGCGTTTCAGTTCCGGCGCTCAGAACGCTACTCGTCTCCCGCGATTTCGCTTGAGCGAAGACAATCATTCCCGGCCTTCGAAGACATGCGAAACTGAACGACGACCGGCCCGCCCGAAACCGGCGGCGCCGGATTTTTTCTTCTGGCTGCGCCATTCATCGCGAAACAAAAAATCCGTCCCCGCCGGTCCTCCGCTGCGCTCCGGTCCTCACGGATTCAGGCGGCCCGGCGCGCCGTTCTTCTCGTTTCGCGTCAGGCCGGGGAATGGTTCTCCGGCCAAGCAATAAGGAGACGAAAAGATGGCTCAATCACTTGGAACCGTAACGAAGCGCGAGAATGGCGGCTTTGAAGGCACGCTGGCGATGATGACCTTGAATACCAAGATCACCATCGTTCCCAACGAGGCGAAGGACAACGAGCGCCAGCCCGATTTCCGCATCTATGCCGCGCGCGGCAACGAGATCGGCGGCGGCTGGAACCGCGTCGGGAAAAATTCCGGCAAGCCTTACGTCTCGCTCACCTTCGCGCATCCGGCCTTTGGCGAGAAACGCGTTTTCGCGAACCTAGCCCGCGCCGCCGGACAGGAAGACGAGCGCGTGTTTGCCATTCTATGGAACGCCAGAGATTAAGATTCTCGACTGGGCTGCTAGTCAGCGCAATGAAGAGATCGCCCGGGCCTGCGAGGTCCGGGCGGTTTTTTCGAATTCGGACGGCCGGTTGGCCCAGAACTTGAAACGCAAAAACGTAAAAAGGGGCGATGCTGGCGGATCGCCGGTATTTTCGCGCTTCCCCGCCCGCTCTCCTGTTGTACGGTTAGGGAGGTAGCGCAATGAAGGGGACTTGGCAGGTAGATCTTGCCGGCTACGAGCATCTTCTGTCGTTGCCAGGCTCCGGCTGGAGCTGGGAATTCAAACGCCGCGATCCGGAATTAAGAATCGCGCAACGTCGTGCTCGCGCAGTCCGTCCGATAATCGGGAGTCGTGCCGACGGATCGACAATTTTTCGGCTCAACCAGCGCTGCCATGTTGCCGAAAGCATCGGGCTGCACTTTATTCCAGACCCCGCGCTTTCCGCATTGGCCGCGCCGATTTTCTGGCTTCCGGATGCTATGAAAGCTAGCTTTGATGTTGTTGCGCAGTCCGTCAATTCCGATTCGAGTCGAATACGGCATCTGCGATGGGACGAACTTCCAGGGAAAAAATTAGTTCTGATTTCGCCGGGGCGTCGCGACAAGCTTGTCATTCGTGCGCCAGGCTATGAAGCGCAACTCGCAATCGATAGCGCGGGCGCGCCGATAGGTCGGGCGATTTCATACTCGCTTATTTTAGGCGTAGATCATCTCGCGGCGGAACGGCTGTCTCAGCTGGAAGAGTTCGGGCGGGTTTGCGACGGCTTCGCCGCACGCTTGGCGCCGCCGCGCGGGGCAAGACCTCAACGGCTGCGCGATGCGCTAATCGCGCTCGACGGCGAGCTCGCAGGCGTCTCACGAAGACGCATCGCGGAGGTGATTTTCGGCCCCGAGCCTATTTGTGAAGGCTGGGACGACGGCGACGAAAGCTACAAGAAGCGCACCAAACGCCTCGTTGAAAAAGGGCTTGAATTGATGCGCGATGGTTATCGAAGGCTCCTCTAGGAGGGGACGTTACCAGTTTGTTCAGTTCGTCCCTGCCTCGATCAATGATTTTCCCGCAATAATTTCTGCGTCGAAAAACGCTAAAGCATGGAGAGTGGAGATGGGGCGGGACGATGACAACCCTGATAGTGAAAGCGAGAAAGGGCGCTGCCAGTTCTTAAACGTCGAGGCGGCGGCGGAGTATCTCGGCCTTAAACGCTCGACGCTTGATCACTATCGATGGGTCGGCGGCGGACCGCGCTACCGCAAGCATGGCGGACGGGTCAAGTATCTGCAAAGCGATCTTGAGGCATGGTCCGAAAGCCGACAGTTTGAGGACACGGCGACGAGGGTCCGGTGAAGTCAACAGCGGCGATTGCGGCGAGCGCCGCCATTGCCGCACTCGCGTTGGTGTCGCTTCCGCCGTCCGACGTGCGTCTTGTCTGGAATCGTACAGTGAGCGCTCCAAAAGGTCTCTATCTCGTCGCGAAATCAAAAGTGAATGTCGGGGATTGGGCGGTGCTCTCAGCGGATGCGGCGAGCGCTCAATGGATCGCGAATAATGGATATCTCGGGCCTGACTGGCCGATCATCAAGCGTGTGGCGGCTTCGGAAGGCGATGAAATCTGCCGCAGTGATAACGAGGTTTCCATCAATGAAAACCTCGCCGCGATTGCGCTCGATGCGGACAGCACCGGCAGAAAGCTTCCGCGATGGCAAGGCTGCTTTACGCTCGGTAATAGCGAAGTTTTCCTGCTCAATAATCATCCGCGCTCCCTCGATGGGCGATACTTCGGCTGGGAAAACCGGAAAGACCTGTTAGGCCGCGCGCGTCTCCTCTTCCGCACAAATTGAAGCTCCGTATAGAGAGCGGTCCAAAAAGATCGAAAGCGTTGCTTGAGGATCAGAAAGCGCCCCCGGAGGGCAAGATGAAAGCACCGGCGCCAAGGGGCGCCTAAGCAGTTGTCTGCACATCCAAAACTTGGCGCCATGCTGAAAACCTTGCGGCACCGTGACTTTAAGAAGCTGTTGTTTCGGGGAGGTTTTCCGTGGCGCCATCAATTCCTGCAAGGTTTTAGATGAGCGATGAGTTCAGGCCCCGGCTCGGCCGTCCGGGCGACCGCGGCGGGTCGGCGGCGAAGCGCTACGGCGCGCGCATCAAACGCGCGGCGAAGCGACTTGCCAAACCGAAACGCAAGGCAGGTTTTTCCGGCGAGCGCATCGGGCGCGGCAGCGCCGCCGCGCGCGTGGCTGCGATGCGGCGCTCCCCCTTGGTGAAATTCCGGATGCGCCGCGTCATCGTTAAGACACATATCGCGAGGGCGGGAAAGGGTATTGGCCGCGCTGCATTTCGCGCTCATGTAAAATACATCCAGCGCGACGGCGTGGACCGTAACGGAGATGGCGGCGAACTTTATAGTCGCGACAGCGAGAAGCTCGACGACAAAGACTTCCTCGCGCGCTCGTTACACGACCCGCATCAATTCCGCATTATCCTCTCGCCCGAAGACGGCGAGCAGATCGGCGACCTCAAAGCTTTTACGCGCGACGTGATGCGTGAGGTCGAGAAGGATCTTGGAACGAAGTTCGACTGGGTCGCCGTCGATCACTGGAACACCGGCCATCCGCACACTCATGTCGTCATTCGCGGCAGGGACGCGAAGGCCCGCGACCTCGTTATCGCCCACGAATATCTGACGCGCGGGCTCAGAATGAGAGCGCAGGAGATCGCGCTGGAATGGCTCGGCCCCCGCCGCGATCTCGAAATCGCGAGAGCCAGAGCGCGCGAAGTTGAAGCGGAGCGCTTTACGGAGATCGACCGGGAGCTTGCTGCGCTATCTCGCGGCGGCGCGCTCGCGATCGCGCCCGCCTCCGGCGCCGCTGGACAGGCCGCTGGGCAGTTCGAGCGGACCCTGCGCCTGCGGCGTCTGAAATTTCTCGAAAGCCTCGGACTCGCGGTGACTGAAGGCGCGATGACATGGCGGCTCGCAAAGGGCTGGGAGGAAAACTTGCGCGAGCGGTCGATCAAACGCGATATCATCCGCTCCATTACGGCGGCGGCCGGCAAAGAGATCACAGCGCGCGATCTCGCCGCCTTTGACGGGGGGGCGCCACCGAAAATCATCGGCCGCGTCGCCACGAGCGCGCCTGATGACGAAATGCGCGATACGCGCTTCCTCATCGTCGATACCGGCGACGGAAAATTCTGGCGCGTTTCCGCAGGAGCGTTGCCGCCCGGCGCGCTGCCGCCGTCCGGCTCCATCGTCGAATTGCGAAAGCGCGAGGCGAGACCGCTTGCGTCGGACCGGACGATTGCGCGCATCGCGCATCTTAATCACGGCATTTACTCGGAGGTGATGCATGAAGCGGACGATCCGGCCGCGAGCAAGGAGTTCATCGAGGCGCACAAGCGGCGGCTGGAAGCGCTCCGCCGCGCCGAACTTGTAATGCGCGAAGCGGACGGGTCGTGGCGCGTGGATGAGGGTTATCTCGTTCGCGCGGCGCGCTATGAGACGGAGCGCGATGGCGGCGCGCATGTGGATGTCAAATCCTGGATCAGTCTCGACGCGCAGATCGAGGCTCGAGCGCCGGTCTGGCTCGATGATGCAAATGAAAACGAATGTGGCGCCGAGATTGCCGCGGCACGCCGCGCGCGCGTCGTGTTTTTGAAACGGGAATGGCTGTGGTCAGAGGACCGCGGCGGGATGGCTCCTGAGGTAAGGAAAAGCCTAGCGGCCGGGGAGCTGGAGAACGCCGCTGCGACGGAAGCACGCCGGACCGGCAAGACCTATCGCGGCATGGCCGCCGATATTCCGTATGAGGGCGTCTATGAAAAGCCGATCGATCTCGGGCAGGGGCGCTTCGCGCTGATCGCCAGCTCGAAGGACTTCACGCTTGTTCCATGGCGGCCCGAAATCGAGAGAGCCCGAAAGCAGGTGTTGACGGTGAGACGCAGGCTCGGCGGGGTCGACTGGACGCTCGGCGCTGCGAGGGGGCCCGCACGTTAATGGAGAGATTTGGGCGCGTCGGGCGATCTGCGCTAAAACCCACAAATCTGCATGGAAAGGCAAAGACGATGGCGACCCTGCGACAAGAAATGCAAAAAGGAGTGGAGTGTCTGCCCCGTCTTGCGCTGCGGCAGGTTGTTGAAAAGAAACTGGCGGCGGCTGGCGCGGACTTGCCCGATAACGCTATCGACGAGTTGGTCAGCCATATCATGGCGCGAGATGAGGATGATCATTTTACATGGACCTCGGGCGAGGATGATTCGGGCGAGTTGAAGAACATCACCCTGTCATTCGACGCCAAAGACGCAGCTGAAATCGAAGCAAGCGTCGATAAGGTGCTCTCAGATTTTCCCGCGATCATGCAAAAGGCGCTCACAGAAAGCGGCGAATTGCTGTTCCGGCAATTAAGAACAGAATGGGAGCATGAAGGCGCGCGCCAGCGCCTTGAGACGGACGCGTTTCGGGAACGGCTTGAGGAGCGCTGGGGCGAAGGGCTTATGCTCTTGCGCATGCTGTTGACCTGCTGCCGCGAAATCGGCGCAAGCGCGCATAAAAGCCTCGGACGCTCGAAGAAAGTGGCGACCGCCTATCGACGCCATGTACTCTGCCGCCTTCATGCGCGTACTTGTCAGGTCGCCGAAGAAGTGATCACGTTGATGGAAAACGGCTTGGCGGACGGGGCTATGGCGCGGTGGCGTACTCTGCATGAACTAGCAGTTGTCGCGGCCGTTATCGCAGCAGGCGATGACAGTCTCGCAGAACGCTATCTCGATCATGACGCCGTTGATCTGAAAAAACAGGCTGACGATCACGATCTTACGCTGGCGCCGCTCGGCCATCCGCCAGTCGCCAAAGCAACTCGGCGCGCGCTCGAAAAGACTTATGTCCAAGCAATAGCTAAGCATGGGCCGGACTTTGGTTCGCCCTATGGCTGGGCAGCAGAGGCGGTCGGCAAGAAGCGTCCGACATTCCGTGATTTGCAGAAAGCCGCGGATCATGCGTCGCAGAGCGCCGCCTACAAAATCGCAAGCCACACCATTCATGCAGGTGCGCGCGGCGTCTTCTTCCGCTTGTCCGATCTGAATAATAGCGGCGCCCCCATTGCCGGCCGCTGCAATGCAGGCCTCGCCGAACCTGGTGGCGCAACGGCCTCAGCGCTGACCGAAATTACAGGCTGGCTTCTCGGCGACCGTCTGAGCTTCGAACGGCTGGTCGAACTCGAATGCGTGTTGAAGATAAGGGACGCGGCGCCCATTGCGTTCGAAAAAGCGGATCGTCGGCTGCGGCGCGATGAGCGCGACCGTCAGACTGCGCTCAAGAAACGCCGGGACCGCTATCAAACGATGAAATCAGCTAAGGCGTAAAGTAACAACACCCGGGATGAGGGCAAAGGCTGAAACAATCGCACGCTTTTGCGCCAATCCTTATAGCGCTGGTCTAAGATTGTCCTTGATGATGACGTGCGCCCATATCGCGGGCGCCGGAAAGGGACAGCACCAATCCCATGACGCCGACTAAGCTTCTTATAGGCCAATTTCTTATCGTGGCCGTTCTCATCGCTCTTTCCCTTTGGGCGGCGACCCAATGGGCGGCATATGAGCTTGGGTTTCAGCCGCGACTCGGCGCGCCATGGTTCATGCTATTCGATATGCCCGTTTACAAACCATGGCGGCTTTTCCAATGGTGGTACGCCTATGAAGCTTATGCGCCGGAGATTTTTAACCGCGCCGGGATCATGGCGGCTGGTGGCGGGTTTCTCGGCGCCGCCGCCGCAATTGCCGGATCGCTGTGGCGCGCGCGTTCCCAAAAGTTCGTAACGACCTATGGATCTGCGCGCTGGGCGAAGACGCACGACGTCGAGGAAGCAGGCCTCTTGAAACCGGACGGCGTCTTTCTCGGGCGCTGGAAATCCGACTATATGCGCCATAACGGCCCCGAGCACGTCATGGCATTCGCGCCGACGCGCTCAGGCAAGGGAGTCGGGCTTGTGGTCCCGACATTGCTGTCCTGGACGGAAAGCGCCGTCATTCACGACATCAAGGGCGAGAACTGGGCGCTAACAGCGGGTTGGCGCGCGCGCTTTTCCCATTGTCTCTTGTTCGATCCGACTAATCCCACGTCGGCGCGATACAATCCCCTGCTGGAAGTGCGCCGCGGCGAGAACGAAGTGCGCGACGTACAGAATATCGCAGATATTCTTGTTGATCCTGAAGGCTCGCTCGAACGGCGGAACCATTGGGAGAAAACCGGCCACGCGCTGCTTGTCGGCGTCATCCTCCATGTCCTCTATGCGGAGAAGGAAAAGACGCTTGCGGGATGCGCGGTGTTTCTCTCCGATCCGCGCCGCAGTTTCGAGACGACCCTGAAACTGATGATGTCCACCAATCATATCGGAACAGATACAGCGCCGCGCGCGCACCCCGTGGTCGCGCAGGCGGCGCGAGAACTGCTGAACAAATCGGAGAATGAACGCTCGGGCGTGCTCTCAACGGCGATGAGCTTTCTCGGGCTTTATCGCGATCCCGTTGTCGCGCGCGTCACCGCCGCGAGCGACTGGCGCATTGCAGACCTTACCGACAGCGACAGGCCGGCCTCGCTCTATCTCGTCGTGCCGCCGTCGGACATCTCCCGCACGAAGCCACTGGTGCGGCTCATCCTAAACCAGATCGGCCGGCGCCTCACGGAAACGCTTCCGGGAGAAAAGGGAAGGGGGCGTGTCCTGATGATGCTCGACGAATTCCCGGCGCTCGGTCGGCTCGATTTCTTCGAGTCGGCGCTCGCCTTCATGGCGGGTTACGGCGTGAGGGCCTTCCTGATCGCGCAGTCGCTTAATCAGATCGAGAAAGCCTACGGGCCGAACAATTCCATTCTCGACAATTGCCATGTGCGTATTGCGTTCGCCACTAATGACGAGCGGACAGCGAAACGCATCTCCGACGCCCTCGGGACGGCGACGGAGCAGCGCGCGCAACGCAATTATGCGGGCCACCGTCTCGCGCCCTGGCTCAGCCACGTCATGGTGTCGAGCCAGGAGACGCAGCGCGCCCTCATCACGCCGGGCGAAGTCATGCAATTGCCGCCGGATGACGCGGTGGTCATGATCTCCGGCGCGCCGCCCATCAAGGCGAAGAAGCTGCGTTATTACGAGGATGCGAATTTTACCGAACGAACCGGCGCGCCGCCGACGGCGCCAATATTGCCGGCGACGCGTCCCGACGATTGGGCGTCTGCTTGCCGGAAAATAGACCGGAAACTTGCAACGGACGATGCGGCGCTTCCGTCAGGCGGCGATGAGGGCGGGCGTGAGCCGCAGCTCACGCCGGCGCTGGAGGACGCCGAAAGGAAGATCGACGATGACCATGAGAAGCGGGACCGGGAATTGTCGGAAGAAGATTTTGCCGACGGCGCCGGCAATGACGCCCGCAAGGAAACCGCGGAGCGCGTAAGGCGCGCCGCCGCCCTCGATCGCGTTGACAAAGATTTGTTGCCGGATTTCTGACCATGGCGAAACGCCGCGTGCATGTGAGGTTAAGCGATCGGGTGTGGGCGGACCTCGACAATGCCGCGCAAGCCCCTCGCGTCACGCAATCGGCCATCGTCGAAGATGCGCTGCGCTGCTATTTTGACCCTGACGCAAAAGCCGGACGTGAAGCGGCGATCCTGAAACGGCTTGACGCCATCGATCTGAGACAAAGCGCCGTTGAGCGCGACGCCGCGATCATTCTCGAAACGCTCGGACAATATGTGCTTTACTGGCTGACGCGAACCGAGCCGCTGCCGGACGGCGAGCGCGATATCGCGCATAATCTCGGACGAAAGCGGTTCGATTATTTTATCGAGCAGGTCGCCGGCAAAATCACCGGCGATGACCGCCTTTCCGCCCGGGTACGCTTGGATGCGGCATCCGACGGTGCGGTTTGGCCAAGAGGCAAGAAATAATATCACATGTGATATGAATATGGCATTTTTGGCTTATATGATATCAAAATTGATATTCTTTTGGCGCGATTTACCTTGCTTTAAGCCTTTCAAATGTTATATCAATTGTGATATGAAAATGGCCAAAATGGCTATTTTGCGATCAAAGGTGATATGATGAAAATCAATGCGTTGACCCCCGAGCCGGCGATCCTGAAAGAGCTGGGCGAGCGGCTGGCGCGCATCCGCAAACAGCAGGGGCTCGCCCAGACCGACCTCGCTGAAGAAGCGGGCGTCGGCGTCGCGACCTTGCGGCGGATCGAAGGCGGGCAGGACAGCCAGCTTGAATCCTGGCTGAAGCTCCTGAAAGCCCTCGACATGACTTTCGCCATAGACGCGCTTCTGCCGGAGAATTTCAATTCGCCCATGGCCGAAGCGCGCGGCGCGGCGCGCAAGCGGTCCAAGCTGTCGGAAGGCTCGGCGGGAATCGTGTGGGGAGATGAGACCCCGTGACCACGGCCACTGTAAATCTCTGGGGAACGCCGATTGGCTATGTCTCCATGGACGAGGGCGAACAATTCGCCCGTTTCGAGTATGATCCGGATTTCGCGCAGTTCGGCGTTGAACCGGCGCCGCTGCACATGCCGGTGCGTCCCGGACGCATATACCAGTTTCCTGACCTCCACCCGCGCTCCTTCCATGGCTTGCCCGGATTGCTTGCCGATAGTTTGCCCGACAAATACGGCAATCGCCTCATCAACGTCTGGCTGGCGAAGACCGGCCGGCGCGCCGATCAGTTCAATGCGGTGGACCGGTTGTGTTATACGGGGCGCCGGGGCATGGGCGCGCTCGAATATGAGCCAAGTCTCGGCGCCGACACCGCGAAAGACAAACTGGTCGAAATCAAGGATCTGATCGATCTTGCCTCCATGGCGTTCGCCGACAGGCAAACGCTCGATACGAAATTCGCGGCCGGTAAGGAAGAAGAAGCGTTGCTCGAAATCCTGAGCGTCGGCACGTCGGCCGGCGGCGCCCGCGCGAAAGCCGTCATCGCCTTCGATCCGAATACAAAACAAGTCCGCTCAGGCCAGCTCGACCTTGCGCCGGGCTTTGAGCACTGGCTCATCAAGTTCGACGGCGTCGCCTTCAGCGGCGACTGGGGCATCGCCGATCCGGCCGGATACGGTCTGCTTGAATACAGCTACTACCTGATGGCGCAGGAATGCGGCATCGACATGACCGAGTGCCGGCTCTTCTCCGAGAACGGGCGCAACCACTTCATGACCCGCCGCTATGATCGCGATGAGAAGGGCGGCAAGAAGTTCGTCCAGTCCTTCGCGGCGCTGGCGCATTTCGATTATTATGAAAGCGGCTATTACTCCTACGAGCAACTATTCATGACCATGCGCCAGCTCGACATTGCCAAAACCGATGTCGAGGAGCAATTCAGGCGCGTCATCTTCAATCTGGTCGGATGCAATCAGGACGATCATGTCAAAAACTTCGCCTTCATTATGGACCGCAAAGGCGATTGGACCCTGACGCCCGCTTTCGATATGTGCCACGCCGAAGGCAGCGATTTTACTCGCTTTCATCAGCTCAGCATCAATGGGAAAACGTCCGGATTTACGAAAGCCGACCTAAAACACCTCGCGAAATATGCCGGCCTGCCGAACAACCGCGAGAAACTTATCCTTGAACAAACCATCGAAGTCTTCATCGGCTGGCAAGCTAAGGCGGAAGATTTAGGCGTCCCCAAAAAAATCCAGGACCATGTCCTCCGCACGCTGCGTCTCGACTGGGCCTGATGATTGCAAAACCTTAAGTCCTTCGATCAAGCCTGATCTAGACCCGCATAATTGCGACTTTCCAGCCTATCGAATGCGGCGGATGACGCCGATGCTCGCTCTCGACTTGAAACCGTCGAGAACCCGAGCCCATGTCGCATTCCGCCTCTCATTCAGAGACCTCATGCCGCCGGCAGACCATGCTGCGCTCGGCCTTTCGCGGCGCTGTCGCGGCAGCGCTCGACGCCGATGATGTCATCGAGGTTCTCGCCAATCCCGACGGGTCGATCTGGATCGAACGGGCCGGCGCTGCACTTGCGCGTGATGCAGAAACTCTCGACGCCGAAGCGCGCGAGCGCATCATCCGGCTGGTTGCAGGCAGCGTCGGCGAGGTCTGCAATCGCGCCAATCCTGTCATCTCCGCCGAGTTGCCAGGTTCCGGCGAACGCTTTGAAGGTCTTCTCCCGCCGGTTTCCGAGGCGCCCTGTTTTGCTATCCGCAAACCCGCCGCCGCGCCCTTTACGCTCTATGATTATGTGAAGAGCGGCGCGCTGGCGCCGGCTGTTGCTGATGCGCTGCGATGTTGTCTGGCGGAAAGGGCCAATATTGTCATTGCCGGCGGCACGTCTTCTGGCAAGACGACCTTTACGAATGCGCTGCTTGCCGAACCGGCCTTCGCGGAGGAGCGCGTCGTCATTCTCGAAGATACCCGCGAGCTCAAATGCGCGGCGAAGAACGCAGTCGCGCTCAGAACGCATGGCGAAG
>Ga0116152_10004265_pt1 | contig 11332 bp, 10 predicted proteins | sample AD_UKC119_MetaG_FD_89894 | JGI IMG/M metagenome (GOLD analysis project Ga0116152, IMG submission 89894) | Active sludge microbial communities of municipal wastewater-treating anaerobic digesters from Hong Kong - AD_UKC119_MetaG | ecosystem: Engineered > Bioreactor > Anaerobic > Digestate...
GCGCCCTTCTGGAGCAGGGCGCCTGACGGCAACCGCCCATTGGGCGTGGCAGGCTTTGTCTTGTCGGGGAAAATGGCGCACCCAAGAGGATTTGAACCTCTGACCTCTGCCTTCGGAGGGCAGGGGAAGTGCATTCCGCTTTGATCCTTGGTGTTCCTAGGCGGTCTATAAATCATTGAAAAATATACGTAAGTGAGATTTGGCTTCCAATCGGTTCCTTGTGTTTTCCTCTTTGGTGCTTACTGTGTGCTTACTGGAAGCCTTGGAGCAAGCACTGTTGACCCGCAAACTGACCAAGACCGTCATAGACAACGCCGAGCCGTCTGAACGCGACTTCTTTCTTTGGGACAAGGATCTCAAGGGGTTTGGTCTCAAGGTCTGTCCTAGCGGTCGAAAGGTTTACGTGTGCCAGTACCGGCATGGTAGCGGTCGAAGAGCTCCAACACGGCGCATGACAATCGGTGCCCATGGCTCGCCCTGGACCGTCGAAGGCGCCCGCAATGAGGCGCGACGCCTGCTTGGGGCTGCGGTGCAGGGACAAGACCCCGCGAAAATGAAGCAGGAAGCCAAGGCGGTTTTGACGGTTGGAGAACTTTGTGACGAGTATCTGGCCAACGGCACTGCCACAAAGAAAGCATCAACTCTGGCAACTGATCGCGGGCGGATCGAGAGACATATCAAGCCGCTTATTGGTCGCCTGCGCCTGACTGATGTGTCGAAAGGGACCGTCACCCGATTCATGCAGGATGTCGCGGCGGGCAAAACGGCAGTTGACGTGAAAACCCGTAAAAGGGGGCGGGCCATTGTAACAGGTGGCAAGGGGACCGCTTCGCGAACTGTGGGTCTATTGGGAGGTATCTTTTCGTTTGCCGTTGATGCGGGGCTCATGGCCGACAACCCCGTCAGAGGCGTTAAGCGATTTAAGGATAAGCAGAACCAGCGCTTCCTCAGCCTGGATGAATTGCAGCGACTGGGTGTTTCTTTGCGAGAGGCGGAGGCGACAGGCGTCAACCCATCTGGAATTGCCATCATTCGACTACTCATCCTCACGGGCTGCCGCAAAGGCGAGATCGAACAACTTCGGTGGCAGGATGTGGATTTTGACCTCGGATTTTTGCGATTGCCGGATTCAAAAACCGGCCAGGCGATAAGGCCCTTGAACAGTGCTGCGAGGGCGGTATTGACCTCGTTGCCAAGGTATCAGGGGTGCGACTTGGTGTTCCCGTCAGAAAAGCTGGATCGGCCTTATGTGGGAACTCCAAAGGTTTGGCTTGCCGTTCGGACGGCGTGTGAGCTGAATGGCGTGCGATTACATGATCTTCGGCACAGCTTTGCCAGCGTTGCGGTATCAGAAGGGGCGAGCCTCCCGGTCATTGGCGTCCTACTGGGGCACAAGGATACGGCAACCACGGCTCAGTATGCTCACCTTCATGACGATCCTGTGCGGGGCGCATCAGAAATCGTCGGCGATCGATTGGCTCAGTTTATCGAGAGCTAGACAATTTCCCGTCGAAACGCTGCCGATGATAAGTATTCCCTCACTGGGGCAACCAACAGCTCAACTGGGTCCATTGCTTCTGCCTACGCCATCATCTCATTCATCGGGTAGGTGGTTGGTAAGAGGCGTGTCGGAATTTCATTCGGATAGAGACTAAACTCTCAATCACAATCTTGGTAATCGGAGTCGAAGCATCTCGATGAAAGGCTTTGTGCGGCGTCTAGATCTTCTCGATTCAATTGGTCGGCCAAAGTGGATTTTAGTTCTGAGGCGCTCGCTTCGAGTCTTTCTTCGTCTGCGGAATACGTGTTTCCACTGTTCTGAGATTCGGCGATCGAAGCCCATGAATACGCTTTGATTAAGTCTTGCGGCACGCCAGTCCCAGAACCGTACGCCGCCGCCAGATAGATTTGCGCAGTGCGATTCCCTTGCTCAGCGGAACGGCGAAGCCACCTTGCCCCCTCGACATGATTCTCGGGGACGCCTTCTCCACGGATGTACATGATTCCGATTTGGGCTTGCGCGTTGCTGCGACCGGCGGACATCCCGGGAGGCAAATCCCGGGGATTTTCAGCGGCGAGGCGAAGCCAACTTGCTGCCTCGACAAGATCCTTGGGGACGCCTTCGCCATTCAAGTACATAAACCCGATGTCGATTTGAGACCATAAGATACCCTGCTCAGCGGCGAGACGATGCCATTTTGCGGCTTCGACCAGATCCTCTGTCTCCTCCCTGCTGTAGAGCTGTCCAAGCTGGCTCTGTGCGCTCGCATCTCCTCGTTCAGCGGCAAATCTGTACCATTTTATAGCCTCAGGTATATCCTCAGGAACGTCTATCCCGAAATAATAGAGATCCGCGAGTTTTGACTGGGATTCTGCATGCCCCTGTTCCGCGGCCAAGCGATACCATTTTACCCCCTCCGCTGGATCTTCAGGTACTCCCATGCCAACAAGATACAGGGTCCCGAGAGAGTATAGCGCTTCAGCGTGCCCCTGTTCCGCTGCCAAACGATACCATTTCGCGGCCTCTTCGTGATTCGGGAACTCGCCCGGGAGCCCCAGGGCATACTTTTTCCCGAGCTCGAATTGTGCCTGTGCCGCTCCCTGCTCAGCCTCGTTCTTGAGCTTTGCAAACTCTTCGGCGGAGACGGCTTGGCTTTGCCCAGATCCGTCCCCGCCATCAGTACATCCGGACAACAACAATACCGCCGAGATAACACTCGCGTTCAAAAATCGAATAAGCATGTTGAGGCCCCTGAATCCGGTACTGTTTGGAAAACACTGAAACTTGGCGGCATTTAAGTCAAACTCTTGAGCGCGAAGGAAAGGAGGCCCGCAGCTCGCTTTGCGATTCTCATAAATTCAGGCCGATTGATCCGCGACTAGTCAATCGAATCCGTCCAGTTCCATAGGATGGAAGACAATGAAGAATTTGATGAGGACTACACCTCGTTTGCGCTATCCGCACAGCATAATGGCGTAACCGGTGGTTTCAGCGAGTTATCCAAGGCGTTCAAAGACAATCCAACACTTGAAAACTATCTCGAACTGCGGCGGCAGAACCCGGGCAAATTGATCGAAGTCTCGACCAATTGGTCTCTTGATTGGGTTTTCGCGAATGAAGGCCGTCTCAGCGCGATGGGTATCGAAGTGCAGGATGTCCTCGGATCACTTGATGCTGATGAAGCTTCAGCAAGTCGGGTGAGCCTGCGACTTATCGAGCTACTGGTTGAGCGGCGCGCACGGGAGGCGTCGGGTGAAACCCATCTGGTGGTACGGGGCGAAGCCATCAGCGACAGTTTCATAAACTATCTGATCGCCATGATGCTGGATGCCCTAGATTGGAACGATCAGATGATCATTCCCAGAGACCTCATTGTTCTTATCAAGCACCAACTCCGCGCGGATGTTTCGGTTGAAGCCCGTGATATGGAAGTGAGGCACAATCATGATTTGGCCGTTTCCTTGGGCGCTCAACTCATGAAGCAGGGGAAACCCGTTTCGTTGGGCATCGTGGCCAAGATTATGAAAGTAGAGCGCTCTACGGTTATGCGTTGGTTCAAAGACGGCGACTTCCTGAAGGAAGTCGAGGAATGGCATGCGTTCACTGACGCATTCGCCATGGACCGATTCAAAAGAAAAAGTGATCAGTGCGAGCCGGATTGACCTGTTGCGTACACAAGTACGTGCGCAACACCCTTTTCGATTGATAGGCATTCTTCATCCAACCGGGCGGTTCCGGTACAACGATGGGGATTGACCTATGACGCTTGTGAAGACGGTTCAGACGACGCTCCTGTCGCCTCGACAAGTCGAGGAGCAATACGGGCCTTCTGTCAGTACGTTGGCAAAGATGAGGCTGACGGGGACAGGGCCTGTTTATGTAAAGCTAGGGCGACGGATCGCCTATCGGATCGAAGACCTCGAATCCTGGGTTCTAACCAACCGCTTTCGTTCGACCTCTGAATATGGCGCAGCCAAAGAAGGCGAGGCGTCTTGAGTATGGGCAACAAGCGACAGCCGAATGTGAGCCTGATCCAGACTTCGCGATCCTATACCATCCGAGAAGTCGCGAAGCGCCTTGATCGCCAGGTCGAGACGGTAAGGGATTGGATTCAAGAAGGGCTTCCAGTCCTTCCGGGTACCACCCCCCGCCTGATCGATGGCGCGGAGTTGAAGGAATGGCTGAAGGCGAGGCAAGCGAAGCGCAAGAAGGCTTGTGGGCCGGGCAAGCTGTTTTGCTGCAAGTGCTGCGAGCCCCGTTCGCCAGATCCGACCACCGTAGAAACAGAACCTACAGTGATGGCGGCGACGACGCTGATCAGAGGCAAGTGTCAGGTGTGCGGGACGTCAATGCACCAAGCCAGAAAGACCGCGGACTTGCCTTGTATTCTTCGCGAGATGATGGGGAAAGCGAAAGCGGAACGGAACCTAGAAGGCTACCGCGCCCCCGGCGCTAATCCCCCCTTATGGTCTGGACAAGGCGCGTTCTATTTTGACCAGTACGAAGGAGGCCCGAAACGTGTCCACTAAATGTCCCGCCAATGAGCAGGTGAAGCGCCGCTATCGCTACTATCTCGAACATGCAGACGGTAAGGCGGAGTCTACGATCAAGCAGACGATGTTGGCGCTAGGTCGCTTCGAAGACTTCACAAGTCATGCTGATTTTAGGACGTTCAACGAAAAGCAGGCCGTCGGCTTCAAGGCGTATATGGCAGGCCGCGATCTTGCGCTTGCGACGATCCTCTCGACGGTCAAGCAGGTCATGCGGTTCTTTCGCTGGCTATCCATGCAACCGAGTTACAAGTCGAAGATCAGAAGCGACGCCATCGATTTCATGAACCTGTCGGAAAAGGCAATTCGGTGTGCCAGCGCGCCGCGAGAACGCGATTATCCAACGCTTGCGATGATCGAGGCAGCGATAGGTTCAATGCCGGACGCAACCGCCGTGCAAAAGCGCGACCGCGCACTCATGGCGCTGTCAGCTCTTACTGCGATCCGCGTGACGGCGATGACGACGTTGAAGCTGAAACATTTTGACCGTCGCCGCCGCCTGATCATTCAAATGCCGGGCGAGGTTGAGACAAAGTTTTCCAAGCGGATAGACACATTTCTGATGCCAGTCAGCGAGCGGTTCGAAACGATCTTTTTTGACTGGATCGACTATCTCGAATTTGAAGAACTTTTCGGGCCGGGAGATCCAATCTTTCCACAGAACAAGATTTGCCAGGACGAGAACTGGCAGTTCAAAACGGTTGGTTTGAGCCGCTCTCATTGGAAGCAAGCTGGCAGTGCGCGGCGCATTATCAAGGGCGCATTCGAGGCAGCAGGCTTGCCGCCGTTTGGACCGCACAGCTTCCGCAACATGCTGGTTGCGGAACTCTATCGCCGTCGCGTTTCAATTCCGGTATTCAAGGCAAGCAGCCAGAATCTTGGGCATGAATCTGTCCTCACAACGCTGACCTCATACGGGAAGATTTCATTGGATGAACAGGGGAGGTTTATCCGGGAGGCCTTCTCAAAGCCACTAACGGACGGTGGCGAGGATGTTCCGGTGACCTTTTCGGAACTGGAGGCGATACTGCGGGCGAAGGGAATCGCCTGACGGTCAGAGACCATCAAACCACTTCGCATCGATCGCGACTTGTTCGATCATTTGAGTGCGGACGCCAAGATCATATTGTTTGAGGAGGTCGCAAAGGCGGTCACCATCGATGAGATCAATTGCCGTAGCGCCGTCGCGCGTTGCCTCGTCAGATGCCTGACTTGTGAATGTGCCGGTGGTGATGAAAAGGCCCTTGTCAGCTCGTCCTTCCAGAGCACCGCGAAAATCTCTAATCGCCATTGATCCAACGCTTCCTTTATAGCGTTTGCACTGAAAATAGATCTGAAAAGAAACCAAGTTGACGCGAAGCACTCCTACGCCGTCGATCCCACCATCGCCGGACTTTCCGCGCACTTCGACCTTGGTAAATCCGGCTTCTCGCAACAGACGCTGGGATAGGCGTTCAAAGGCGGAGGGGTCCATTTCCTTTAGAACAGCCAACAACGCATTTTTCCAGTCATCAGAAACCGTGTCCTGGTCGTCTGAATCGATCTCAAGAGGGGTGGAGTCAGAAGGTATATCGCCTGTTTTTCGCGAGTGTTCTTCTTCCTCTTTCTTGGCGGCACGCTTCTCCTTGGCGCGCTGTCGTTCCTCTTCATTGACTTGGCGATAGATTGCTTCGGTTTCGGCAAGTGAGTCGATCTTTTCGCCAGTTTCGGTGAGTCCCCAAACGCCCCGCGCGGAGTTTTCCAAAGCGCCTCCACGTTTGAGGTACGTTCTTGCCCATCGCAGATAGTATTTAAGCTTAAGCGTTTGGCCGTCAGGCATGGTATATGCCTGCTCTTCCTCACTGACGCCCTCCAGCTCTATAACGTGCTCATCCAATTCGTGAAGGCCGGCCGAGCCACCCAGTTCCCTTAAGGCCCTCAGAGTTGCCAACATTAGTTTAGGTAATTCTGGTAGCCCTGTCGGCTCAATGACGAATGTACGAGTCATGTCTCCGTTTCCAGCAGTTCTATTTCTTCCGGTGTCAGGTCGAAAAGGTCGTAGACGATTGAGTCGATCTCAGCTTCTGCCTGTTCAATTTCCGAGGTGAATTGAGCGATCTTGACTTTGTCCTTTGCGATCCAGTCTTCCCAAGCCGATCGCTCGATCAAGGGAATATCGCTTCTGAATGCCTTCTTCACTTCTGCGCGGAAGGCGGTGAAGTCCGACAACGTCCACCATTCCTTTAAGCTCTTTGTCAGTTTGGCATTACGGCCTGGTGGGCAAAGGTCAGGAATGCGCCGCGTCAGGGCGACTTGGAGTTCGAGCCGTGATTTCGCTGCACTCTGACACTGCATAGCCAATTGTGCCAGTTTGGCTCTTGTCGTTGGTGGAATTTCAGGGATGGGGATGGTGCTTGTATTCTGTGTGGTCGCCTCGAAAAAGCCCCCCCGGACCGAAGAGGTCTGCCCAGTTAAGTAGAACCAAGTCAGCTTGCTGTTCAGCAGTGCGAGTTCGGTGGGACCGGCATTCCATATGTATCCGCGATTGTTTGTATAAAAACAGTTCTCGTCATAGAAGAAGAGAGGTTCTTTTTGGAAGTGTGCGTAGATAATTTTTGGCTGCTCATACAAGTCAAGATAATCGCAGGCTCTGAGTTCCCACCAATAGTCACCTTGATCTGTCCGCTTTCTTGCAATGTCGCGGTACGGCATAAGCCAGTTTGCGATGGCTGGAAAATCCTTCGAAAATCGCTCCCACTGGGATAACTCGTCTCCTATCCCGTACCTTGCGATAGTCCACCCCTTTGCAATCACTATTCCCCAAAGTCCTCGGTGTTCACCTCGCCATTTTCGTATGTCTTTACCCTCAAGAAATGGCTTTAGCAGTTCGGCTGATTTCGGGTCTTCTCTGCAAAGACGCTCTTTCACGGTGCTTTCGATGACGAATGCCTTATTCAAACCAGTCTTGATGCCGTAGAGTGGTGACTCATAGACTTCGGAAAGAGCTTTTTTGCCGTTCCTTATTTTCTCGCGCAATGCCCGTGGCCTGTCATCTTCAAGCTGCCACGAACCTGATCCAAGAGCGCTTTGTGGGCAAAATATTGCTGACTTTTCCCACGCGGAGAGGAAATTACTGTCTGGTAGTTTGTCTAGTTTCCAGAATCGCAGTTGATGAACATCAGGCGCCGGAAGGTTTCTCAAAATCAAAATGGCGGGATAGGTGGTGACCCCTTCGAATATTTGCAGATCGCCAAAGTCTAGGATGCTTTCTAGCGTCGCCCGACGTAGCAAATAGTTCCTCAAGTTCTGACCAGCTCCAGTTTTGAAGAATGTATTGGAGGATATGAAACCTAGACGACCATTTGGCTTCAAAAGGCGAAGGCCGCGTTCATAAAAATAGAAATACAAGTCAGCGCGGTCTGATACCACTTCATAGCGCCGTTCCAGGTAGGGCTTCATCGATGTTATTAGTTCGACACGCACGTACGGGGGATTGCCAAGTACAATATCGAAGCCACCATCCTTGAAGACGTCGGGAAAGGCCGCTTTCCAGGAAAAGCCATGTTCGAGATAAGCGAAGCTGGAATCTTCAATGAGGCTGTCTCCAACAAGAATATTTTTATCAAGACTGTCCAGAGCTTTGCCTTTTTGTGCGGTCTTAACCCAAAGCGATAGTTTGGCGATCTCAACGCTTTCGGAGTTCACGTCTACGCCGAACAGATTGTTGGTCAGGATTTCGGAGTCGGGCACGAAATCGAAAAGGCCGCTATCGTAAGCTGCTTTGGGACGCAGCTCGACGATCTTGCGGTTTACCCGGTGCAGTTCAGCTTTGAGATAGTCGAATGCCATGACGAGGAAAACGCCTGACCCACAAGCTGGATCGACAATGCGCAAAGTCTTGATGCGGTCGCGATAAGCTTCCCAAGCTTCCAGTTCGCCGGATTTCTTTCGCCACTGAATGGATTCATAGTCCTCGACATCTGATCCCTTTTTAATGAAGGGGGCCAAGCTGTCGGCAAAAATATCCCTAAGATGAGCGCCGACAGTCTGCTCAACGATGAACCTGGCTACATAGTCCGGAGTGTAAACAACGCCGTCTCGTTTGCGCCGCCCGCTCGTGCCGGTCTTCTTTTCCTCTTCGACTATCTCACCACGTGCCTCAGCTTGAAGACGTTCAACGTCGGCAATGGATTGTTCAAAGATGTGCCCAAGAACGGTGACCGATACTTCAGACGCGAAGTCATAATCGCCGATTTTTTTGAAGCCCTCACAAACGCCGTCAGGGATGTTCAGGTAGTCTGCAACTTTGTCCGGTGCGAAAAGTCCTCCGTTGTAAGGTGGGACGTCTAGCTTTTGGTTGCCTTTGTCGATTGCAGCAAACAGGCCCTTGAAGTTCTCCCAAATGGGCTTTGGATTGAATGGGTCGGAATGTTCGAAGGCTCTTTCCAAAATGCGCGCGGGCAGAAGTCCGGTGTCTTCTGCGAAAGCAATGAACAACACGCGATCCAGAATTTTCTGCGCGGCAGCAATGGCGTCCAGGGGAGGGACTGCAGGAGCAGCTTTTCGGATCGCATCGATCAGTTCGGACCGCAGCTGTTTGTAATCGCGGTAAAGTGCGTCGGTTATGTCCTTATCTTCCCTGCGGCATTCATCGAGCAGGGCCTGCGTTTTGCCGGTCAGGAGATTTTCCGCCGCCAGCAAGATCATAAAGCGAGCGTATTCCTGTGGATTGGTCAGATCAGCAAGGTTGAAGACTTCGTAGGCAGCCGTACCTTCGCCAAAACCATAAAGGCGGATCTCGACATAGTTCGAGACTATCACCCATTTTACACCCGCCTGATTGGTCGCGTACTCCCATGCCTGTTGCACTGGAGTTTTGTTGCGACCAGGCATGATGGCATCGAGGTCTTTTGTGTTCGCGCCTTTGAGCTCAAATGGCGCGAGGATCTCGGAAGTTGACGCTGTGAAATGACCAAGCGCGAGGTCAACTGATCCTTTCAGGATCGCCTCTTCGGCGGAGACGGTGTAGGTCTCATTTCCGGACGGGCCTATGTAGCCTAGTACGCCTTGAACGATTTTGGATGCGAACTCGCCATGGAGGGCGGTTTCGTTGAAGGCAAAAATTCTTTTGGTCTTAATGTCATCGGACCATTCGGTCAGGATTTTCAGGTGTTCGGGGGGGATCTGAGCGTCGCCTTTAATTCTCTTGTTGATCGTTTTGGGCGTGAACAGATTCATGGTCGCACTTTCAATTTTTCGGCGTTTCGACGCGAAATTTTAGATTATGCGGTCTTGATAATCGACTCTTGAATATAACCAGTTAACCTCGCCGATGCTTCAGGAGGTACCAAATGAGTGATGTCGTTGTAAATCTGGGCGCCTTGAGAGACGCGGCAGCGAGATACGGCAATATGCTGCGCGCTCCCGCCGGTGCAAGAGGGCAGGTTGTTCGAAGCACATTGTTGCGGGTTGAGGGAGACCATTTCATCGTTGATACCCCGTTTGTGAAAACCAATCTCGCGATCGCTAAAGGGAAGTGGACGCGGGAAATGTCTGTAAATGCGCGTGACTTCAGTGCCATGGTGGATTGGTGCGCCAAAGCCTGGAAAGATGTTGGTGGTGAAGACTTAGACGTCACAGTTCGCTCAACACCGAACAGCGTGGAGGTTCGCTGGACAGATGGCAAATCTGCTCGGTCTCGGGGAGTTCCGGCTGGAGTGTCCAAGTTGAGGACACGCGAGGAAGGGCAGTGAGGCCGCTGGGAGAGCCAAAACTTCACGTCAATATGTTTTATCCCGAACAAAGTTGCGGCCCCCCCTTTCAGTCAAATTATTGCTACCTAGACACAAGGTGAGCGGATGAACCTAGAGGCAGTATTTCTCTATGATCGGGTGTTCGTACATGTTCCCGGAGATGCTTTTGGTGAAGCAGAGCTTCGCTCGTGGTTAGAGCAAGTATACCAGACGGAAGAAGAAGAAAGGTACAGACATGCCGCGTATCATACCGGCAGGCGCGGTATATCGCCGGAAAAGCTCAAGGCTTGGTTCGAAAAGAAGATCGCCAATGAGGCATGGTACGAAGACCAAGCTAGGCTATCTGGCAATTCAGAACTGGAATTGCACCACGCGCACATGGCGGAGCTGATTGAAAGTCAGTCCCCGGATCAGGATCACTATGTTCCCGAAAGATTTCTGTTTGAAGACTGTTATCATTTAGACCTCAGCAGGGAGCTCACGCTGACTGTCGCCAGAACCGGCATTAGCGATAATAGAATGCATTTCGACGTTGGCTCCCTTCGACATCAGAACACTATCGTTGGACTTGCAAATTCTCTGGGAGATGCATGTCGCCAAGTTTATGACCAACTGATCGCTGATGCCTTTTGCACTGCATCCGTCCTTGATGAGGTCAAGGGCTTTACAGACTTTCAAATGGCATTGGAGGAATGGAACATTAAAGTGATGGCCTGTAAGACCTTCGCCACCTACACGGTCCAATCGGCCGCCCAATTACCGACGGAAGACACGTATCCAGATCGTTGCGATTGAGCGCTTCTTTCGCAGGCGAACTTCGGCCCCTTCTTAGATGCGCTGTGCCGCAGAAACTTGATCACCGTGATTACTATGTGCTTATTTCGTACACTCGGCGAAAAATTCGAATGAAATAAGTCTTTGAAAAGACTGGCGCACCCAAGAGGATTTGAACCTCTGACCTCTGCCTTCGGAGGGCAGCGCTCTATCCAGCTGAGCTATGGGTGCCAAGCCGAGGCCGGTGAATAGGGCAAGCCGGGCCGCAGTGCAAC